>Ga0187863_10001041_pt1 | contig 22715 bp, 22 predicted proteins | sample June2016WEW_11_1_FD_132975 | JGI IMG/M metagenome (GOLD analysis project Ga0187863, IMG submission 132975) | Peatland microbial communities from SPRUCE experiment site at the Marcell Experimental Forest, Minnesota, USA - June2016WEW_11_10 | ecosystem: Environmental > Terrestrial > Soil >...
CACGAGGAAACCCCATGGCAGGAGATATTCAGCTCACTTGCAGCGACTGCGGGCAGGACTTTACCTTCACCGCTGCAGATCAGGCGTTCTTTCAGGAACGTGGTTATTCGACACCAAAACGCTGCAAGCCATGCCGAATGGCAAAGAAAAACGACCAGGGGGGTTCCGGCGGCGGCTATCGTTCGGCTCCTGCACAGGGTACGCCTGTCATCTGCTCGGGCTGCGGCCAGCCAACGACTGTTCCTTTTGAGCCGCGCGGCGATCGGCCCGTATTTTGCCGCGATTGCTACCAGGCTCGCAAAGGCAGTAGTGGTGGAGGGGGAGGCGCCGCCCGCGGACGCGGACGGTACTAGAATTCGGCCACTTCTCTTTCACGATAGATTCGGACCCGCGTGCGGTCGAGTTACGACCACCCGGATTCGAGCAATGAACGACAGGACCACTCCTGCGACATAAAACCAAATGGGGCGGATATTTCCGCCCCACGAATCCCTACGGTTATGAAAAGTCCTGTCCGGATAGCAGCCCTCTTCGGTTTGACGATCGGGGCCACGCTAAGTGCCTGTCCAACGCCCCCCACTGCAACGTCGACCCAGGGATGCACTCTGCGCATCCACGCGGCCGGTTTGCGGAATGGCAAGGGTGTGGTCGGGGTTTTGCTCTTCACTTCACCCGCGGGCTGGCCCCAGAATGTATCGAAGTCCTTTCGACATGAAGCAGCTCCGATAACCGATGGCCAACGAAAAGCCGACGTCGCCTTCAATGACATTCCACCGGGCGATTACGGCGTGGTCGCACTTCACGACGAAAACAAAAACATGAAACTCGATAAGAATATGTTTGGGTGGCCGAAGGAGGGTTTTGGGTTCGCCAACAATCCGCATATAGGCTTAGGCGCGCCGGGGTTTGAACAAGCTCTGCTGCACGTCGCGTGTCCGGCCACAGAAACGGAAATTCACATCATCTACAAGTGAGTTACCGTTTGTGGGCAAGTTTCGAAATACCGGATAGACACCGCGCACGAACGGCGGATACACTTTCGCTCAAGGTCTTCCCTTACCAATTCAGAATGAGATTGCTGGGTGTCGACTGATTGATTGCCACACATCGGCCTGTAACCGTGTCAGGCCTCTAGGGCTCCTATGAACCTGATCGTCCTGTCCGCGGGTTTCGTTTTTGCACTACTCCTGGCGGGCATTCTCTATCAATGGGTCGGTGCGCGTCGGGATCGCCAACGATTCACGAGCGACGGACGATGGATCGACATTGGCGGCGGACGACGGTTATACCTGCTCGAAAAAGGCACGGGCTCTCCAACGGTGATTTTCGAATCGGGAATCGCGGCGACCAACCTGAATTGGTTTCGCATTCAGGAAGCCGTATCATGCTTCTCCGCAACTGTGTCTTACGATCGTGGCAGCCTTGGCTGGAGCAGTACATGCCGCAGTGCACGAACGCCGGCAAATATCGCTGCGGAATTGCACGAGATGCTTCAGCGGGCGGGAATCAGACCGCCGTATGTGCTTGTGGGACACTCCTTCGGCGGACTGGTGATGCGTCGCTTTGCGCTGTCGCATCCCGATGAAGTGGCAAGCATGGTGCTGGTGGACCCCATGCGTTGCGAGGAGTGGCCGCCATTGAATCCAAGCCAGCAGGCCGCGGTCGATCGGGGGAACCGGCTCTCCAGCTATGCGATTCCAATTGCGCGCGTCGGCGTTGCTCGGCTGGCCATGACTTCCCTGTTTTGCCGGTCGGGGCGATTGTCGCGATGGCTCGCGGGCGCGAGCGGTAACGGCGCCCAGCATGTGCTCGGCCGCGTGCGCCAGGAGATCGGGAAGATGCCGCGCGAGGTTTGGCCCGTTGTGGCCGCACACTGGTCGCGTCCCGCGTTCTACGCGGGCATGCGACAGCATGTGAGATCCGTTCCCGACTCGGTGCGGGAGATGGTTGCGGCCGATCCCATTCGCTCCATCCCAGTGCTGGTGCTCACGCCCGACAAATCGACTCCGCTCTCGGAAGAATGCCTGCGTCAGATCGGCGAGAATGTGCGGCAAGCGATTGTGCCGCAGAGCGGGCACTGGATTCACCTCGATCAGCCCGATCGAGTGATCGATTCAATCAGGGCCGTTGTCGAGTCGGTTTGTGACGAACCCGTTGCCGTCATGCCCTGATTTACTGTTTCTCACCTGCAGTGAATGTGGTCCACGGACCTGCCTTCATGTCGTGCAGAATCGGTTTCTGCCACGCAAACTCAGGATGGGCGGCTAGAAACGGCTCAGCGAGAAAATCTTCGCCGCAAGGGTGCCCGGCTCTTCCGGTAAAACTCAGCTTCGCCGCCATATCCGAGTCCATCACTTTGCCCGTCACCGCGCCGCCCGGATCATAGGGCGCATCACCCCAGACTTTTTCGCCGACCGGCGACGTATCCTCGTGCCCGCACAGGCTGCGCTTGCCGGCATCGATCTTGTGCTCATAGCTGTCGTAGTGATCGGAGAGATAGGCCTCGGCCAGTGTCGTATCCAGCTTGCCGTAGTGCTCTTTCACGAACTGTTCGGCACGAATATGCCGAGCGTTCATCGAGCTTTCTGGGTCGTTCGGATTGAACCCGCGGGTGTCATCGCGGATCAGCGCCGGATCTGCGGCGAAATTCGATGAAACGAAATAGCCGTCCTTCTTCTTGGTCAGTGGTGTTTGGTGCAGACCTAGTTCCAGATAGCCAATCTCGCCGGTCTTGCGGTCGCCAATGAGCCAGGAATTCGCATAGCCACCGTTGTTGCCCTCGCGCATGATTGCCGCGTATTCATCGATCGACGTCGCATATTGCATCGCCCTGCGCGAGCGTTCGAACTCCGGAATCCCATTCACATCGAAGCCCTGCATCATCGGCAGCGTGGTCTCCGTAATCATCAGCCCGGCGGCGTTGACCCCAAAGTCGTCCTGACTCGTGATCACGCCTGGTAGCCCGTCCATCAAGATGTGCAGGCCGTTGGCGGGAACTATATCGAACACCACCGTCCACCGCTCGCCCTCCGCGTAGGAAGACCAGTTGCTATGAGCAATCACGATTTTTCCGTCTTTGGTCGCGGAGCCCGTCGCAATAAAGGCGCTGCATTTCCCGGGCGCGACTGCAGCCGGTGGATTGGGCTTGCCTTCAGCCTTATTTACCGTGGGCAGGTAGTAGTTGCTCAATTCAATGTCGCCGTTCAGCGCGACGATGTCCCACAAATCCAGCTTCGAACCCTGTGCCTGAAGGCCCTCGGCGATACCCTTCAATTCCGCCTGGTACTCGGGATCGATGTGCGGCCATAACACCGTCTCCGCCGCATCGCGAAAGAAACTCCACGGACGCTTGTCCTGGTTCGGCGCCGTCACCATGTAGACACGAACGTTGTCCTCAATCTCCCTTGCCAGCAGATATCCATGCTGGAGGCCTACCTGTTCCGGTGTGCCCTGGAGATGGACATACGTCCATCCACCCTCGTTGAATTTGTAGGCCCCGTTGAGACGAGAATCGGACGACTCCGCTGCGGAATACGAAGCTGTGGTTGCACTGTCGGGAAGCTTTCCAGCCGCCAGCGATGGTGCCGTGACAAGCGCCAGCGAGAACAGGACGACAGACAAATCGCGAGGAAGTCGGTAAAGGATCAAAGTTGCCCTCCGGAATGCCCTGAACATATCACGGAGGGTTTGCCGGGACGAACGGCAATCGGTCAAGCCAGAGGACTAGCGCTTCTTCGCACTCTTGGACGCCGGCTTCTTCGGCGCCGGTTTTGCTGGTTTGGGCGCTGGCTTCTTCTTTGGCTGAGCCGCTTTGGCGGGCGCGTGCTTCGCCGGTACTTTTGCCTTGACCTTCGCCACGGCTTTGGCTGGCGGTTTGGCCGCACTCTTGGCCGCAACCTTTTTTGCCGCTGGCTTCGGAGCAGCAACAGGCTTCGCCGGCTTTACAGGAGTCGGAGCAGGCGCTGCTTTCTTTGTCACGGGGGCCGGCTGCTGCTTGCCTTTGGCCGCGGGGATTGGCGGCTTCGCAGCGGGCGCCGAGCTGGCCGCGATTGCCTTTGCGGGCGCCTTCGGTTCGGGCTTGGTTGCGACCTTCTCCGGATGCGCCGACTTTGGCCCAGCTTGCTTCGCAGCTTCCTTCGCTGACTTCGGAACAGCGGTTTGCGCAGCTCCCTTCGCGGCCTTCGGGGGCGCTGCTCCCGTCTTGCCGCGTTTGGGCGTTGGCTCCGCCTCTTCTTCGTCTTCCGCCTCGGCGTCACCCTCGTCTTCGTCAGCCTCGACGTCGTCCCCCAGTTCCACTTCCATCTCCAACTTCGGGATCCCGAGGTCGATCTCTTCATCGTCCCCGCCTATGTCGTCGAGGTCAGCCTCTTCCTCAGCGCCCGCCTCGTCTTCATCGTCGAAGGAGCGTTCCTTTACCTTCGCCTCAGCGCCGCGCTTGGCGCGCGAACGTTTGATTGTGATCTGCGGAGGCGGCGCCGGGGGCGAATGCGGCTCAAGGAAGGCCCGCGTCTCTTCCGGCGTTGTCAGGCGTCCGTCAATGAGCTCAAGGAAAATCTTGTGGACGATTTCGTTGTACGTCGGTAGGTCAGGAGTGATCCGCATCTCCTGCATGAGCGCGTATGGGATACGCTGCTTCGCCTCTGGCCAGACTTTCAGGAATAGCTCATAGCGCTCTTTCACCGCCGCCGAGGTGGCGGTGAATCCAAGCCAGAGAACTGCTTTTGGATCATAGCTCGTAAAGAGCTTGAAGCTTGCGGAGGGCGTAAGGTTTGGCTTTGCCAGCAGCACCTTCGAGAAGCCAGAGGCCAGAGAATCGAGGCTGTCCCATTCCTCCACAAATCCCGGGCGAAGTAATAGCTTCTTCAGGGCAGCTACGTCCTTCGAAGGCATTTTGGCCGTCAGCAATTGCATCTGCGCCGCGGACATGTCGGGATGGACACCCTGCATCTGCAGTTCAGCCTGCAGGTCATGCAGCGCTTTCAGCTTCTCGTCGTCAGCCTTGGCAGCCGTCCATGGCGGGAAGAGCGCCTTCATCCAACCCTCAGCTTCCAGCGCGGTGAGCACTTTAAGCCCATCGTCTTCGTGCCCTATCTGTTCGAGTTCGTAGCTGCGCGCGTGCGCAGAAAGATGCTCAATCACTCCCTCTTCCTTCGCATTCTCATAGCGAGATTGGGTGCGAGGATCGAGGTCCCAGCCAAGACGCGTCCGATAGCGGGTAGCCCGGATCAGGAGCGCGGGTTCCTCAAGAAAGCCGTAGTTCGATACCAACCGCAAGGTGCGCGCTTCAATGTCCGCCGCGCCGTTCAGAGGGTCCATCAGGAGACCGTACGAGCCCTCATTGAGAGAGATAGCCATGGCGTTCGCTGTAAAATCGCGACGGCGCAAATCTTCCTGGATGGATGCGGCGTGAAATACGGGCTTGCCTGGCTTGGGGTATTCAGCGCGGCGCGTGCTCACAACATCGACGCGAACACTGCCGGGAAAACAAACATAAATGGAGCGGGAGGCCTCATCTTCGCCCCAAAGCTTGCCGCCAACTTTCTCAATTGGTTTCTTCAGCTTGAGAGCATTTCCATGAACTGCCACTTCAAGGTCGCGTACCGCATGACCGCTGGTCAGGTCCCGGACGGCGTCGCCGGTGAGAAAAAGAATGACTCCAGCTTCGCGAGCCACATCACGCAGCTGAAGGAGAGCGTGCCTCTGATCGGCCGACAGCCTATTTTCGAGAAGGTAAATAAAGTCGGGCATTCCGTCCTTCTGCTACCGTTCCGCTAAATCGCCCTCAAATACCTGATGTGGTTACGCTTACAGAGCGCAATGGCAGAGGTTGCAAACCAGTACCTTAACACAAATGACACCTGTTGGCTAGAGTGATCTGCACTGAAACTGCTGCTTTTAGCCTCGCAGCAAAAGCTCCGCCGTGCGACAATCCAGGGGAATGGCGTCGCAGCGTAAACCCGTGATTGTGCGTAAGTTCTCCCGCGACTGGCTGGCAGGCTATACGGATGCGACTCTTGCCGGCGGTCTGCCCTCGCTTGAGATTCTCGACCAGGTTGGAAGAGTCATTTCAATCGGCTGGGACGCCGTGAAATGGGTCTGTTTTGTCCGAGACTTCCCGACCGCCGAGCAAACCAATCCAGAAAGGCTGCTCCAAAAAACATTCAAAGTCAGGCCCCGCGCCTCCGGACTTTGGCTGCGCATGACGTTGACGGATGGGGATGAACTGGAGGGGTTGGCAGCCAATGACCGCTCGCTGGTCGATGGCGCAGGCTTGCTGCTGACGCCTCCAGACACGCGGTCGAATACGCAGCGTATCTACGTGCCGCGCGGATCGATCCAGACGCTGGAGGTGGTGAGCCTGATCGGGGCGGGACGAGGCAAGCGCGCGTCAGCCGCCGGCGACATTCCGCAGCCTGAACTCTTTCCAGACGACCTGGAGCGCGACTGAAAGCGCCCGAGGATTGGATTATCGGTTTCCAGTACAATCGCTTCGATGAAACTTGGCGAACTGGCAAGCCGATTAGGCGCCGAACTGCACGGCAATCAGGACGTGGAAATTACTGGCGTCAAAGGAATTGAGGAAGCAGGCCCCACTGAAATCACGTTCGTGGCCAATCCGCGCTACACGGGACTAGCGCGCACCACGAAGGCCGCAGCCGTTCTGGTCGAGCCCGAGTTCCCGGAGATTGCCTCAGCCACTCTGCGCATCAAGAATCCCTATCATGCATTCTCCCGGGCACTGGGCATGTTCTACCAGCCCCCCGCCTATCTCCCAGCCGTCCATCCGACGGCCGACATCGATCCTTCGGCAGAGATCGGGCCCGAGGCTCACATTGGCGCTTACGTGGTGGTGGGTCCGGGAGTGCGGGTAGGCACGCACGCTACATTGCTTCCCCACGTAGTGCTCTACCCTGGCGTGCATATCGGGGACTTCTTCTTTGCCCACGCGCATGCGGTAGTCCGCGAGGGATGTGTTCTCGGCGACCACGTCATCCTCGAAAATGGGGCGATCGTGGGCGCCGACGGCTTCGGTTTTTCGAAAAACGAAAAAGGTGAATGGGAGAAGATTCCTCAGTCAGGGCCCGTCCGGCTCGGAAACCGCGTCGATGTGCAGGCGAATGCTTGCATCGACCGGGCGACCGTTGGCGCAACCGAGATCGGCGACGGAACGAAAGTCGACAACCTGGTTCAGGTTGGGCACGGCTCGAAAGTAGGCAAGGACACGCTGCTTTGCGCACAAACCGGATTAGCGGGGTCGTCGGTTGTCGGCAACAATGTGATCCTGGCAGGGCAGACGGGCATTGCGGGGCATTGCACCGTGGGAGACGGAGTCATTTTGACAGCCCAGTCCGCGGTGAGTCACGATGTGCCTCCCGGAAAGATGATCTCTGGCTCGCCGGGGTTCGACAACCGAACCTGGCTGCGGGCTGTCGCTATCTTTCAGCGGCTGCCGGAGATATTAAAGCGTCTTGACCGCTTGGAAAAGAAACTAGGGGCGCAGGATGCGACTGCGCAGGCGAACGGAGACAAAGCGTGAAAAGGCTGTCTGCTTTTCTCTCGGCGTTTCCTCTGCTTGGCGTTGGATTCTTTTGCGGGTGCCACTCCTATCAGATCGACGCGACTGTTGAAAATCGAACCGGCGCCGCGATAGAACTGCTCGAAGTCGATTATCCGAGTGCGAGTTTCGGGGCCGACTCGCTTGCCCCTGGAGCCGATTTCCACTATCGCTTTCAGGTGCGCGGCAGCGGGCCCGTCAAGGTGCAATACACCGAGGACGGTAGCCACAAAGTACGGCAGACGAGCGGCCCGGAAGTCTTCGAGCAACAGGAAGGCCGTCTGGAAATCGTCTTGCTTCCGGAAGGAAAGGCCGAGTTTCATCCGCAGCTGAGTCCGCACCTGTGAGGCGGGAGTCCGTCGGCAACTCCCCTGCGCAGAATGGAATTTGATTTCCGCTTCCATCGCCCGGAAGTATGATCGCGATCAGGAGGGCCGGTGCAGTGGCCGCGCGATCCCACAACATTCAAAGTCCACTCGATCGATCCGCGGTCAAGATCTTTGGTACAAACGAGCGCGTGAACCAGATTCTCATCGAGCATCTTGATCCTGCTGCCTGGCACGCCAAGCCGCCGGGGAAAGTCCGCACCATCGCTGCGATCTTCACGCACATGCACAATGTCCGTACCAAGTGGATCAGGCTTACGGCTCCGCACCTGAAGGTTCCGAGCCAACTCAATCGTGCGAACTGCACGCCGCACGAGGCCCGTGCTGCACTGGCAGAGAGTGCCGCTCGTTGCGCGGAGGTGCTGGCAGAAGCCCTCGATGGCGGTGGTCGCATCGAGAAGTTTGTGAGAGACGGCTGGGCCCGGCCCTGGCCGGTTGGCATGGAGATGTTGTGCTACATGCTGGCCCACGAAGCCCACCATCGCGGACAGGTGTGCATGCTTGCGCATCAGCTCGGATTTCCGCTACCGAATGAAGTAATGGCCGGGCTGTGGAATTGGGAAAAGCTGTGGAATGAAAGCGGGGCCGTGGCTGGCCCCGGCCGTGACTCTTGAGGCCCGACTCTAGTGAACCATGCTCTGAAACAGTGTCGACTTGAGCAGGTTATTGAATTCCGAGTCGGACGACTGGAAGTGCACAGATAATTGACCCGAATTCGAACTGATATCCGTTGCGGAAAGCGCGGATTTCTCAGCATCGGATCCGCTCATTTTGCGGTATAGAACGGCCGCATTCAACAGCGAGGAAACCGTAGCGGCCGCGAAGTTGTCGCCCGTAGAAATCGTGAGATCGAACCTAACCCCATGCTGGAAATTCATTGTGTACCAAGAGCCGACCAGGCGCTTGCGCACGGAATCGTAGTCTGTGACCGAGCCGGCCTCGCCCAGGATCTGGCGCATCATGGTCTGCGTGCCTTTCTGGTCGAGAATGCTCCAAAGCGGCTCAGACTCCACGGTATTCATTGCATCCATGATCGGGCTGTTGGTCAACATGCTAGGCACCAGGCCGTCGCGGACGTCCAATGCCTGCTTCACAGCTTCGGAGCTGCCAAAGACCATGGTCGACGGATCGATGAAACAGAGCACCATGCCAGTTTTCCCCATGGGATAAACACGGTTGGTCCGAATCACCGCGGGGCGCACCTTTTGCTTGCGGAAACCGGCGATCAGGTCGTCGACGGAGAATTGGCCTTGCGCAACGCCTACGGTCTCTAACTGGTCACCCCCACCGGGCACACGATAAAGCGCGAAAGCAAGACTGTCGACGTCGTGATTGTCGTTGATGCCGGACTTCTGAAGCGCCTCGTCGAATTGCTTGAGGTCGGGCGGCATCACGCGGTCTTTGAGCTGCATGGCAGAATCGGAGTTCTGCATGGCCCGATAGTCCACAACCACGAGCTGTTGCAAGTCGTGCGGAATGGCACCACGGGCATCGCCGGACAACTGGGCAGCGAACACCGGCGACGTAACGGCTATCGCTGCAGCCGCAATCGAAATTCGAAAAAGAAACCTGAACACGAGCATCCTCCAGGAATGTCGAGCGCGAGCCTGGCAAGTCGAACCTTGCAGTTTTCGTAATCTGCCATCGTTCTTAACCGCTGGAATCCACAAAGTCTGACGTGGAGAAGATCGAATCATCAGCGGTTTTCGAATGCCCGATGCAGCGTGACTCCGCCGCCAAGCTGGCAGAAGCAGGAACATTCCTTCTTCCCTATTTTACTATCCGGTGAATTTCCGGAACACACCGCGTATTGATCAGGAGGTTACTTTTCTCCAGGCCAGTTGAGCGGAGCTTCAAGCCGCCTTTCCAGAATCTTGGTGCGCGGATCGAACCCTATTAATTGACGCATCCACTCGCTTTCCCGCTCACATGCGGCCTCCGGGACGAGGCCGATAATCTCCCCCTCGACAGGCGCCGCCTTGTGCCGAAGGCCAAGCCGGGACAGCGTGCGAAAGACTTGCGACACAGGCGTAGCTTCGAAGTCGGTGATGTTCATCGCCAACTGCGCTCGCCCATGCGCCAACACACCTATCGCCTTCACGCCTTTCAATCCGCCGGACGCTGCACGAATTTCGCGCGCAATCGCCCGGACCATGGCCACGTCGGTCGAATCGAAGTAGACGTTGTAGGCGACAAGGAATTTGCGGGCCCCCACGGCACAAGCTCCGGCCGTGGGATGCAAACCCGGGCCACCAAGATCAGGCCGGCGAGCCGCCTCTTTGCGCACGATATCCCGAAGCCCCTCAAACTGGCCTCGCCGCACGTCGTCCAGATTTGCGCGATCGGGCCGCGCCGCAGCAGCTTCGTAAAAGTAAACGGGTACCCCGAAGCGCTGCCATATCTCCTGGCCCGCCTGGCGGGCTAGCAGGACGCATTGCTCGAGCTTGATGCCGGCGATGGGGACAAACGGAATCACATCCGCCGCACCAATCCGTGGATGGGCCCCTTGCTGACGGGTCAAGTCAATCAGCTCAGCTGCTTTCCCTGCACCGCGCACAGCCGACTCCACGACTCCAGCCGGGTCTCCCGCAATCGTGACGAAAGAGCGGTTGTGATCGGCGTCCATCGACCAGTCGAGTAGATGCACCCCCTCCATGCGCATCGCCGCCACAATGGCCTCGACACGTTTGGGATCTCTGCCTTCAGAGAAATTGGGCACGCATGCTACGACTGCGTCTTTCCTGGTCATTTCCAGAACGTATACCCCACCTGAATCTGGATGCTGGCGTTCACTCCTGGATTATGGTCGCCCAATGACGCCGATGAAATGTGCACTGCGTTCACACCGAGATCGATCGAGCGTCTGGAGCGGAGAAAGTAGTGCATACCGATTCCGCCCTGAGGAGAGAAATTCCAGACCGATGTTCCTCCTGGGTAGCCATGCTGAACGAGCACATCGGGCGGAAACTTATGAGTGGTGTAGACCAGCCCACCCGCGCCCTGGAACCACGGCTGAATGCGACGCGACCGCGTCAGGAAGTTCCAACGAAAGATCACCGGCGTAAGGCTCAAGCCCACAAACGTGCCGCCACCAATCGGCTGTGTGTAGACAGTGCCCTGGTAAGTAAACGTTTGTTCGTGCGCAGCGGGCGTGAAAGCCAGCCAGAGTGGCATGATGTTTCCGCCGTATTCGAACTGGCCGCTGAAAATGCCGGCGTGCATCACCGGCGTCAGCGTTTTCCCCAGCTGCGCGCCACCCCATAGAAAATTGAAATCGGAGCGGTCGCCGACGCCCTTCCCCCAGTTGATGAACGGACCGTACTCCCAGCTTCGCGCATTGCGAACCTCGGCAACGGGGCTTTCAGGCGCCTCGTCCCCCGCGCCGTTTGCAGATTCGGCAAGAGCCGCGAGGCAAGGCAGCAGAGCAGCGGCCATCAGGACAGACAAAAAGAACTTCGCTCTTGAGCTCAACTTCTTCCCTTCTTGTTTATAGGTTCTTCATTTCTCACAAGAAAGGCCGACCCACCGGTCGGCCCCCTGGTCTCGATTACTGGAACAAGCTCATCCGGCGACCTGTTCCATCTGCTCGGCTGTCATATCGAAGTTCGAGTAGACGTTCTGCGTGTCGTCGAAGTCTTCCAGAGCCTCGAGCAGCCGGAGCATCTGGCCCACGGCCGGACCCTCCAGTTTTGTGTAGGTAGACGCAACCATGGTGACTTCACTCATCACGGTGGGAATGCGGGCCGCCTTGATCGCGTTCAGCACCGTTTCGTACGAAGCTGGGTCGGTGATGATCTCCCAATTGTCGCCTTCGTCGTTCAGGTCTTCACCACCGTGCTCAAGTACGATGTCCATCAACTTCTCTTCAGTGGCAGCCGACTTTTCAACAGCGATGACACCCTTCTTCGAGAACATGTGCAATACCGAACCCGTCGAGCCCAGATTTCCGCCGTTCTTTGAGAATGTGTGGCGAATCTCGCTGACCGTTCGGTTGCGATTGTCCGTGGTCGTTTCGACTATGATGGCGACGCCGCCTGGGCCATAGCCCTCGAAGGTGATCTCCTCGTAGTTGACGCCTTCCAATTCGCCGGTACCGCGCAGAATGGCTCGCTTGATGTTGTCCTGCGGCATATTTTCGGCCTTTGCCGCCAGAACCGCAGTGCGAAGCCGAGCATTGGTGTCGGGGTTACCACCGCCCTTTGCGGCGACAGCGATTTCCTTGAGCAGGCGGGTGAAAATCTTGCCGCGCTTCGCATCCAGCGCGCCCTTCTTGTGCTTGATTGTGGCCCATTTCGAGTGGCCGGACATGGGAACCTCAGTGACAATAAAAATGCGGGCGCCGCAGGCGCGCCGCCCCTGTGAGTATAACACCGGGAAGGATGGGCGAAATGTGGCAGTTGCGAGCCATCCTGGCCCCGTCCTGCCGGGCAAACGGCGACAATAATTGGCAATGAATGCTTCATCCCCCAATCCGGCTCCAACAAGTGCGCTTTCCCCTGAGGTAGGTCGAGATTCGAATCCCGGCCAGCCCACAAACGCGAGCCGCAGGCGCTTTCTTTGCGATCTGTCGCTTGCCGGAGCGGCCACACTGCTCCCGCCGTTCCCAACTGCATACGCATGGTCTCGGTTTGGACAAGCTGCGTCTCTGCCCGAACAGTCCCAGGCACCCGACTTCTCGATAGAAATTGGCGAGATTGAGTGGGAGCTTTCACCGAAGAAGAGGATCCGTACCACCGCCTACAACGGACAGGTTCCGGGAAAACTATTGCGCTTAACCGAAGGCAAGCCGGTCACGATCGAAATCGTCAACAAGCTGGACAGGCCGGAGATCGTTCATTGGCATGGACAGTGGATTCCTCCGGATGTCGACGGTGCGATGGAAGAGGGGTCGCCAATGATTGCCGCAGGCAGCAGCACCCGTGTCACCTTTACGCCGAAACCGTCAGGCCTGCACTGGTATCACACCCATGTAACCGCGCATCGTGATCTGAAACGCGCTCTCTACAGCGGCCAGTTCGGGGGGCTGCTAGTCGAGCCGCCATCAAATCCCGCTCCGTACGACCTTGAACAGTTTCTTGTTCTGCACGACTGGGAGCCGTATTTCGTGACCAGCGACGACGGCTCGCAGATGGTGAATTACGACATCTCCTCTATCAACGGACGGATGCTTGGGTACGACGACCCGATGCAGGTCCGGCAGGGACAACGGGTGCTTTTTCACATCCTGAATGCGAGCGCCACCGAGGTGCATTGGCTGGCTCTTCCGGGGCACCAGTTTCAGATATTGGCGCTTGATGGCCGCCCCGTGCCAACGGAGACGAAGGTCGATGTCTTGCGTCTCGGTCCGGCGGAACGAATCACTGCAATCGTCGCCATGAACTCGCCGGGCGTATGGATCCTGGGCGAGACGCGCAGTAGTTTCCGCGACGCAGGCATGGGAACGATCATCGAATACGCGAGGGCCTCGGGAAAACCTCAGGCTCCTCCGCAAGTTCAATTGTCATGGGACTATCGCGTATTCGGCGACGCGAGTGTCAGGGCGCACAAGCCAGACGTTACCGTTCCTCTCGTCTTCACTTCTCGCTTTCAGGGTCATGGCGCATTGGACCGCTGGATGATTAACGGAAAGTCTTTTCCTGACACGGACCCGGTCATGCTGAAGGGAGGCCTGCGGCACCGCCTTGTATTCGACAATCGCAGCACAGACGATCACCCAGTGCATCTGCACCGCCATGCTTTTGAATTGGTTTCGATTCGCGGTTCGGCAACGAGCGGCGTCTATAAGGACGTCGTGATCGTCGAATCAAGAAGCACGGTCGAGGTCGATCTCGTTGCAAATAACCCCGGCGACACCTTGTTTCACTGTCATCAGCAGGATCACATGGACTCAGGATTCATGGCATTATTTCGCTACGCGTGACCAAGCTTTGCGTGGAACGCTTCCTGCCCACCCATTCACTGAGGAGTGCACTTGAAATCGTTTCACATCCCTCTTGCTGCGTTCGTCGCCGTCATCATCATTCCGTTCGCGCATGCACAGGGTAACTACGAAATTCAGGTGTACGGGGCCGACACGGTGCCTCCGCGTAGCACCATGGTTGAATTGCACTCAAACTATACCGCCGACGGGCAGAAGTATTTCATCGATGGAGTGGCTCCTACGAATCACGCCGAGCACGAGACCATCGAGATCACCCAGGGGATCAACAACTGGTCCGAAGTTGGTTTCTATATCTTCACCAGCGAGCAGAGCGGAACGGGCGTGCAGTGGGTTGGCGATCACATTCGCCCACGGGTGCGTGTGCCGGAAAGCTGGCGCTGGCCTGTGGGCGTAAGCCTGTCGACCGAGGTCGGCTATCAGCGCGCGTTTTTTTCCAGCGACACCTGGACCTGGGAGATTCGGCCCATCGTCGACAAGACCGTGGGCCGCTGGTACTTCGCTGTTAATCCTGCTCTGGAGCGAACCTGGCATGGTCCCGACGTGAACCTGGGGATTGGCTTTTCGCCGGCGGCAAAAATCAGCTACGACTTCACGAAGCAGATCAGCGGCGGTCTCGAGTACTACGCCGACTACGGCAGCATCACAAACATCGCCAGCCTGCACGACCAGCAGCAGCAGTTCTTTCCTGCTGTGGATCTGAACGTGTCGCCGAAGTGGGAGATCAATTTTGGCGTTGGGATTGGACCGACCGCAGCGACCGATCACTGGATCGTAAAAGGAATCATCGGGCGCCGTTTCGATTGGGGACGACCAAAGAATCAATAAATCTAGTCGTCCCCTGTGTTGCGCGATCCGGTTAGTCAAAGCACGTCGCCGCCGCTGTCGAAACCTCCGCCGTTGTCGTCGAATCCTGACCCATCGTCTACGTTGGAGTCATCGAATCCCGAGTTGTCCAAGTTCGCGGAATCATCCGTTCCTGAGTGATCCGCATTGTCGGCATCGATCTCGTTGCGGTCATCGCCTGCCGTGTTGTAGCTGGCGTCGGTCAGGTGCGCGCCACCCTGGTCGGCCGACTCGTGGAAGTGCTGCTCGCCTCCCCGTTCGAAATCGTGATGTTCGCCACCCTGCGCGTTGGGATCGTCATAGTAATTGTTCACGACGGTTTCTTCAACGGGACGTTCCAACCCGCCGCCCATCATGCCTCCGCCCATGCCAAAGCCGCCGCCTCCCCATCCATATCCCGGATGACCGCCGAGCCCGTGCAGGACAGTCTCAACTCCTTCAAAGGCGAGTGCGCCGGCGGCTACTCCGGCTGCGGTTTGCATGGCGCCCCGCAGAAAACTCGGTGGACCGGATGCGACGTACTGCGGCTGCTGATACTGCGGTTGCGCGTATTGGGGCGGTAGTGGCGATTGCGTGTATTGCTGCGTGTACTGGGGATTGACTGGCTGATAAGCAGGCTGCGTGGCCTGAGGCGGCGGCTCTGGATCGCGATGGCCGAGCAGGCTTCCGAGAAAACTTGTCGCGTGCGCAGGTTGTCTCGCCTGCTGCTGGAGCTGCTGGAGCTGAGTCACCTGGGCCTTTGCCTGTTCCAGCGCGATGTTCTGGACGAGCACGGTCTGCGCCAGGATATACAGCGCATCCGGGTTTGGCCCCAGCGAGCGATTCAGCAGCGCTTCCGCGTCGGGGTCCTTTTCCTGAAGCTGTGTCTGGTTAACCCGCTCGACGAGCGAGTTGAGAAGTTGTTCTTCCTGGGGAGTCACTCCGATAACCTCCGGCGATCGGCAAATGGCGAGGTCAATGCCGCTTCTCAGAATGAGACGCGGTCAAGCCCGCAAAGTTGCGCCGCCGAAGTGACTGTACGCTGAAAGCCGATGAGCGGTTCCGTTCGATGGGATCTTGATGGAATCGTTCAGCTCACCAGCTCAAAAGCCCGCACTGCTTCCTTGCGCACCGTGAGCCGTTCAATCAGGTCATACCTGACTTCATAGCCGCGTCCCGGTGTGTCGGGAATGGCAATCTCGCCCTCGCGGGAAACCGTAACTTCGGGCTCGATGATGTCTTCCTTCCAGTAACGGGCCGAGGCGGACACATCGCCGGGAAGCGTGAAGTTTTCCAGTGTCGAGAGTGCGATGTTATGCGACCGGCCAATCCCCGATTCCAGCATACCGCCGCACCAGACGGGAATGCCCCGCTCCTGTGCCGCGTTGTGCACAGCGATAGCCTCGGAGAATCCTCCCACGCGCCCCAGTTTGATGTTGATGATCTTGCAGGATTCCATCTCGATCGCAGCCAACGCATCGCGCCGGTTGCGTATTGATTCGTCGAGGCAAATCGGCGTTTCGAGCTGCCGCTGCAGCATGGAGTGGTAATAAAAGTCGTCGTGCCAGAGCGGCTGCTCAATCATCAACAGGTCGAATTGGTCAAAGCTGGCGATGTGATCCGCATCGCGAAGCTTGTAGGCGGAGTTGGCATCGCAGCTGAGCGCGATTCCCGGCCAGCGGTTGCGCACGCGTTCGAAAACTTCGACGTCCCAACCCGGCTTGCATTTGAGCTTGATGCGCTGATAACCTGCCGCCAATTCTCTCTCGATGATCGCGAGTAACTCTGGAATCGAGGACTGAATGCCCAGGGACACGCCGCACGGAATCGTCTCCCGGACGCCACCCAGCAATGTCGCGATAGACAGACCCTCGCGCTGCGCTTCCAGATCCCAGATGGCGTTCTCGAGTGTAGCTTTAGCCATTTGATTGCCGCGAACGCGCTTGAAAATGCGCGGGCAATCGCCGCCGTGTTCCGGGTTTTCAGAAGCCAGCATGGGGCCGAGCTCATTAGCAAGCACTTGCCAGGCGGTGTCGGTTGTCTCGCCGGAAAAAAACGGGCGCTCTCCCGCAGTACATTCCCCCCAGCCGATGAGGCCCTCTGACCTGACCTCCGCGAGCAGAATTCTGCGCTCGGAGGTGACACCGAAGCTAGTTTCAAATGGACGCACAAGGGGAAGGCGAAGTTCGCGAAGGACGATTCCATCGATTCTCATAAGAATTGAGTTCCTTGGCACTGCAGCAATGAATTAGAAGTTGTTTCGATCAAGTTCAAGGCCTGAGCGTGATGATTTCTCTTCAATTCATCTCCGTCTGAGTCGGGGAACCCAGTTCGAAGACTCCGTTACCCTCTGCGTCGCGTATGAATCCCAGCACGGCTAATCCGCTGCTAAACGCTTCTTGAAACCTGCTGCGATTTTCCAACTGTACCGCCATGGCGCGCTCCCGGTCTTTCTCGGATGCCTTCCATTGGTAGATGGATGCTGGAACCAGGATTCGCTCCTGAATTGCAAATGCAGATTTGGGTTTTCCTTCAAGAGTCGCCGCTACATGAGGAGAGCTGAGATGCCACTCTGCCACTAAACGATCTGTAGGCAGGCCTCCTTGCAACCGACTTGAGGATACACCATAGAAATTCACAAGGTAGCAACGAACCACCGCTCCCAGCTTGTGGATATTTAAATAGGCGTTCTTGATCTCCAATGGATCGAAGGTCCATTCCATCAAGTGGATATTGCGAGAAATAGCTTCAAGTCTCTGCTGCAGCTTGAGTTGCGCCCCGAGTCCCCGATTACGGTAAGATTCGCGCACTGCCAGCATATGCGAATGCAAATAAGAGCGAGGTTCGCCGCTGCCCGTTTTGACGCCCGGCAAAGACATGGCGAAACCAATCAAAGATTCGGGACTTCCGTTCGGCCCTGCGCCCGGCAGGTCCGTGTCGAAGGCGCCAATCACCTGGCCACCAATCTTCTGACCGACAAGAAACGCCTTGCGCGGAATCACATCGCTGTCGTCGTAACCCCAGGTCTCGATCTGAAGTTGAACGCATGCTTCGAGCTCGTCAAAACCAGAGCAGTTGCGGATCAGGATCATGGCTCGCGCACCGGCGGGTTTGCGGAAGAGGGTGAATCTATGGACGGCAACGCGAGCTTTCGCTTGGCGTCAGTCCACAGCGCTTCGAGCTCCGCAGGATCCAGCTCTTCGAGCGGACGCGCTGAAGCCAGTTCCATTTCACGGAAGCGTTGGCGGAAACGCAGATTGGAGCCGCGCAAAGCCATCTCGGCATCTACGTGCAGGTGTCGGCCAAGGTTGACGACGGTGAAGAGCAGGTCACCCAGCTCGGCTTCCACAGCTTCGCGATGCGTTGCGGTGTCGGGGCTCTGGTCGACGCGCGCCGCTTCCGCTTCCAGCTCCGCTGTTTCTTCGGCGAGCTTTGGAAGCAGGTCGCGCCAATGCGGCCAGTCAAATCCCGACTTCGCTGCCTTTGCTCCTAGCTTCGCGGCCTCGGCGAGCGCCGGCATTGCGCGCTGGACTGCGTCGAGTCGAGAAGATGTCAAAGAGTCCGCTGCATGCAATGCCTTCTCTGCCGCCTTGATCTCTTCCCAATTGCGCAATACACCATGGGCCGAGGTTGCGATGGCTGGGTCGACATGCGCTTGATTCCCCGCGGCACGGGAAGCCTCTTCTCCAAACACGTGCGGATGTCGGCGGATTAGCTTGCGATTCAGATGGTCCAGCACGTCAGCGATGGTGAAGTGGCCTTCGTTGGCTGCCATCTCTGCGTAGAAAAGCACTTGGAGCAGCAGGTCTCCGAGTTCCTCAGCGAGATGAGGAAAGTCGCGGCGCTCAATCGCGTCAAAGACCTCGTAGGTCTCCTCGAGCGTGTACTTACGAATTGTGTCGAAGGATTGCTCGCGATCCCACGGGCAACCACCAGGCGCACGCAAACGCGCCATGATGGCGGCCGACTGCTCGAAAAGAGCCGCGGCCCGCACCGGATCGGTAGAGAGTGCGAGGTTGCGAGGTTGGGAAGAAGGTTGTGGACTGTCTGCGTCTCGTGCAACGTCCATTCTTCTCAGTTTAAACCCGCCATCTCGAAACTCAGTTCGCATCGCGCGACGGCCGCGCGATTGACCCCCGTGTTGCCTGATCGGATTTGTTTGCGAAAGACGAGCAAAACGACACAGCGTTTTTGCATCATAAGATGCGATAGTTGATTTTCGACCACTGGCCCTCCCCATGATTCGAACTCTCGGAACAGTATTTTCAATACTGGCTGGCCTTGCTTTCGGCAGCTTTATGAACGTCTGTCTGAGCCGCTGGCTTGCGAGCGGGAGCGTGGTCAATCCGCAATCCCGTTGCCGTGGCTGCGAGTCAACCCCGGCGTGGTGGGAGAATCTGTCGTTGATGAGTTGGCTCGTCCGGCGCGGGCGCTGCAGACACTGCCACACGCGGATGAGCTGGCGCTATCCGCTGGTCGAGCTGTCGGTCGGCGCCATCTGGGGTCTTCTGGCCTGGCGTCTGATGGACCTGATCGTCAATACGCGCTATGGGTTTACTCTTCCCTACCTCAATCTCGAGTACACCGCCGGCATCATGATCTTCTGCTGGACGCTGGTGGGGATCGCGACGCTCGATGCCAGGCATTTCAACCTTTCCGACCTCATCACTTTGCCAGGCGTGGCCATCGGCGTTGTGTTTTACATTCTCACTTCGGAACAGATGGTATGGTCGTTTGTCACTGAGCTAACTCCGATCCAAGAGGTCGGCCGGCGCTTATTCGCGGTGATTGCGGCAGGCGGACTGGTCATGCTCATCCGCTGGGTCTACTGGCTCATCCGGCGGCAGAAGATCCTGGGTCTCGGCGAAGCCAACCTGATGGCCATGCTCGCGGCTTGGCTGGGTCTTCCTGGAGCGCTCCTGGCGTTCGGAATCGGCGTGCTGCTGGGCACCGCGATGACTCTGGCCTATCTTGCCGTACGCGCTGCCGGCCGAAATCCCGAGGGATGGAAGATACCGGAGTTGCCTCTGGGCACCTTCGTCTGCACCGGCGGAATCGTCAGTTGCCTCTGGGGACCGCAGATCATCTCGGCGTACATACACTTTTCGGGCCAATACTGATTCCCTCTCTGATTTATTTGCATTGTCATTGCTCCCAGCTGCACTCGGCGGGGTTGAATTCCGACGAATCGGCTGACAGAGTGGCCAAGCGTTGAAGGCCATCTCCGCGTCTGAAGACTCGTATACTCAAACCCGCACATGATTCGCATCCTGGGCACGATATTTGCTGGGTTGGTCGGGCTGGCCTTCGGCAGCTTTCTGAACGTGTGCCTGAGCCGCTGGCCTGCGGGCGAGAGCATCGTCAAACCGCGTTCGCATTGCCGTGGTTGCGATCGGACGCTGGCATGGTGGGAGAATGTGCCGCTGCTCAGTTGGCTGGCGCTGCGGGGGCGCTGCCGGTCGTGCGGCGCTTCCATTGGTTGGCGCTACCTGCTTGTGGAGTTAGGGGTCGGATTCTTGTGGGCGTTCATCTTCTGGCAGACCGCAAATCATTACGCCGGCGTCGAAGTCGTGTCGTTCAGTCCGCTAGGCCTCACGGAGAAAGTTGTAGCCGTCTGCGGAACGATGCTGCTTGCTTGGCTCCTCGTTGGCCTTGCGGCTCTGGATGCCGAGCATCTCTGGCTCCCCAATTTCCTCATCTATCCTGGCATTGTTCTTGGCTTGGCTTATTCGATAGCCAGCCTAGGGCTATTATGGCCGTTCGATGGCGATCCTGGAAGCCTTCGAATCTTCGCCGGGAGACTCGGCTTCGTACTGCTGGACAGACTCATCGCGGTGCTCGTCGCCGCCGGCCTGATCCTTCTCATCCGATGGACCTACTGGCTCATCCGCCGCCGCGAAGGCATAGGCTTGGGCGATGCAAAGCTGACGGCTATGCTGGCGGTGTGGCTAGGCCTTCCCGGAGCGATGCTGGCCTTTGCCATTGGTGTGGTGCTTGGTGCTGCGGTCGGAATCGCGATGCTTCTGGTCCCTCGACTGCGGCATTCCGACGATACACCGGCCCTGACCAAGCTACCTCTTGGTACATTCCTCTGCATTGGCGGAATCATCAGCAGCCTTTGGGGCCGGCCGATCCTCGCAGCCTACCTGCGTTGGTCAGGACTGTCCTGATGCATCACTGCTGTCGGGATTGCGGAGGAGCAGCATTCGATGAAACAGCCTTGGCGTTGGCTACCTCAGGCTCCTTGAGGATCTTCTTCGCATCTTTGCCGTGCTTACTGTCCGGGTCGTATTCCATCACCTTGAGGTAATTTGCTTTCGCACTGGCAAAGTCGCCGATGTGCCGCTGTGCCTCTGCCAATCCCCAATAGACATCAGGATTTTCCGGATCAAGCACCATGGCCGACTCAAAGCGCGACAACGCCGCTTTCCAGTTCCTCTGATCGAGGTAGTAGCTGCCAACGGTCTCGTCCTCCTTGGGACTGTCATGCGGCATGCCGTCATCCTCGTTGGCCTTCCGGCCTTTTGCTGACTTCTCTGTGTCCGGCGGCGGTTTCAGCAGATTGTCCAGTCCCGCACTACTCGAGCTTGAGCCGGAATCTTCCCCTGCTGGAGCCGCGTCGTCCGGGCTCTTGACCGGATCGCCGTCCTCGCCGGGCAGCGGCACACGACTGCCGTAATCGGTCCAATCCGGCGCAGGCGTGCCAGTTGAATTAGCCGAGGGCAACACTGGCACGGTGTTCGTATCCTCGGGGAAGGGATTGGCGTCCTGCGAGTTTTTCGGCTTCTGGTCGTTCGGAGCCTTTGCGGATCCATTCGGTGACGACGGCGTTTGCTGCGGCGAAGAATTTCCTGAAGCCTGCGCAGCACCCCGGTTCGCCGCTATTGCGCAGCAACAGGCGAATGCCAACGCCGCGAGAAAAACCCGTCTCGTCCGTTTTTGCGACTGCTGCTTCATCGTCACTTCAATGGTAGGATGCAAAGCATGGTGTGCTCAAGTCACACCCTTTTTCCCATGGGACTCATAATTCGCTCATCCGCCATTCATGCCGCCGGCTGCTATGCCACCACACCGATTCGCAAAGGCGCTCGGGTCGCCGAATACACCGGCCCTCGCCTCACCAAGGCGCAAGCTGACGCCGCCTACGACGAACAGCCCATCACCTACCTCTTTGGACTCGGCGACGGCTCGATCGTCATCGACGGACACTGCATGGCAATGTTCATTAACCATAGCTGCGATCCGAATTGCGAGACCCATGAAGAAAAGGGTCGCGTATGGATCAAGGCCGTCCGGAAGATCGAGCCGGGCGAGGAGATCACCTACGACTACTGCCTCTACGATGGCGACGAAGACGAAGCCGTCTGCAACTGCGGCGCAAAAAAATGCCGCGGAACCATGTATTCGCGTGAGGAGATTCGGCGGCGCAAGCGACTGGCTAAAAGGGCAAGCCTTCGCAAGACCGCCTCCAGCCGAAAGACGAAGAAAACCCAAACGAATCGAATAAAGACAAAGTAGCGCACGAACGCGCGGCCGATCAGGCCACGCGTCCCGATCCATGCGATAACAGATTGCCCAGGCGCGAGTGGTAGCTTCGGCTTATCGACAGCTTGTGTCCGTTGACGAGATGCACCACGAAGTCCCCCTGTGCCTCAGTGCGCACTTCCTTTACAAATTGCAAGTTCACGATGGCGGAGCGGTGAACGCGCAGAAACATCTGCGGATCCAGCTTCTGTTCCAGGCCCGTCATCGTCTCTCGCAGCAGGTGCGTCTCCTTGTCTGTACAGATGCGCACATAGTTCTCTTCCGCGCCGATCCAACGAATATCGGTCACTGGCAGAAAGAGAATGCGCCCGCGCGATTTGAAAACAATTCGTGCCGTATAGGTCTCCCGGCCGTTGGTCCGCGGTGGATGAGGCCTGGTGCTCCTCTCCTTCGTCGAGACGCGATCCAAGGCCCGCTGCACAGCGGAATGCAGGCGTTCCGGCGTAAAAGGCTTGAGAAGATAATC
>Ga0187863_10001049_pt1 | contig 22621 bp, 21 predicted proteins | sample June2016WEW_11_1_FD_132975 | JGI IMG/M metagenome (GOLD analysis project Ga0187863, IMG submission 132975) | Peatland microbial communities from SPRUCE experiment site at the Marcell Experimental Forest, Minnesota, USA - June2016WEW_11_10 | ecosystem: Environmental > Terrestrial > Soil >...
ACATAGGGAAGGTTCGTGTACGCAACGAGGTTGCCGCCGCTGCCAGACGTGGCGCTGTGGTACCCGCAAAATAACGTGCCGAAGCCCTGGCTATTGCGGCCGTGCGGGGTCGCGACGATGTACGAGCCGTTCGCGTCGTAGCCGAAGTGCGATACGCCGTGAAGGGACTCTTGCACGACCTGACCGTCGGTCGGCTCTGCGGGGACCGGATCGTCGTTGTCAAACCAGACGCCGCCGAGCTGTCCCTTGAAATTCGTGATGTAGTTCGTCTTGCTATCGACGACGTCGTAGTACTGCGTGCAAACGCCGTTGTGGCTGCTTCCACCCACGACTTTGAAATACGCTTCGAGCAAAGGCGCGACTCTGTCGGGGTCGCCGTATTTCTTGTAACCCCAGAAGATGAGATAGGCTTTTGGTTTCAGGAGCACGTGGCCGTTGTAGTAACTGAGAACGCCGACGCCGCTGGTGCTGCCGCGGACGAGCGCATGGGCGGCATAGCGGGTCGGCAAATAACGCAGAACGTGCGTCCGGACTTGCGCGGATGTCGGAGAGGTGCTGAAGTTTGCAGCGCAGCCCACGAGCACAAGCGCTGCCGCGCATCCTAAGATGCCGGCAAGCCGCGGGTTCCCGTCCATGCGCTTTTCTCCGCCTTCCAAGACCCGCTTACCTGCGTCGCTTGCCGGGCTACTCGTCTGGGAAAGCGACCGGCGGCGCGAGCGAGCTTCGGGGCGCAAACTGGAACGGTTCGGGAATCGGAAGCGGTTGCGGAATCGGGCCCGGCCACGGCATCGGAAACGGTTCCGGCAGCGGTCCTGGGCCGGGCTGACCCTCGCCGCCGTTGACCAGAGTGCCGCCAAGGTCGACGTCGTGCGCCGTTACGTCCACGTCGACTCCGTGCCCTCGGGCCGAGAGCGTCGTCGAGATCTGGCCGCCCCGGGCGTTTTGCGCCGTGACGCGCAAGGCGCCGTCTTGCTCGCATTTCACCGACTCGCCGTCGCCCAGTTCGAGCGTCTGGCCGCGAGCGATGGAGAGAGATTGCCCGTAGCTCGTGATCGATGGTTCTCCGTTATTGTTCATCGTGACCGTCGTCGCGCCGTTGTTCAACGAGACCGTCGCGGATTGGTTCCACGTGACTCCTTTGTTGTTCGGCGTCGTGACTTGCGTCGAAACGCGATATCCGCCTGAAAACGATCGGGAGTTTAGCAGGTCGGGCTGAGAGGCCATATTATTCCACTTTGCTCCGTTGAACGACAGGTGAGGATCGCCGTCGCTGGAGCCGGTGGCGCTTTGAAAAAAGTGCTCGCCGTTGCGCGGCTGACAGCTGCCGTTGCCGGCGTAGGGCGTGCCGCAACCGCCGTTGCCGCCGTAGGGCGAAGTGCAGCCGCCGTAGCCCATCATCGACTGCAGCATCGTCATCAGCTGTTGCAGCATCCCCATCAGCGGCCCGAAGAGCCCCTGCGGCGAGGAATCGTTGTACGATGCTTCACCGTAGGGAGAGCTAGCGGCTCCATCGTTAAGCCACGGGGGAACGAACCGGGAAATGTTGTCGCCTGCGGCCGGTGCACCCGCGCCTTCGAATAGGGGTCCCTCTTGGGCGTTTCCGACGAGAGACGAGAGCGAGTTTTGGCCGAGCGATCCTTCGAGCGGTTGAACGTACATAGACACCTCCGTCGTAAAGTGCCATTCGTTCACGACTGGAGTGGGATGCGACTAGGAGCCTGTCAGATTTAGGCGCATTTCCGTCTTCGGACCGCCCTTTTGCCCGAATACTTCGTTGCTCATCGGTCACGAAGCTACGGCTTCGCTCCCTCTTCGCGCCTCGTCTTCGAACAAAGTTGGGCGCCGAATCCGAAAAAGGCCCAAGTCCGACAGACTCCCAGAGGCCCGCATCACGGCGGCAAGAAACGAAGGCACCTCATGAGCGAAACGCAACAAACGACGATCGCCCACCTCGAAGAGCGCCTCGAGTCGCTCAAGGAGCGCCTTTGACGACGCCGCAGACCGCCGCCGCTTAGCCGAACTCGACGAGCGTTCGCGCTCGAACGACTTTTGGAACGATCCCGATTCGGCGCAGCGGGTGATGAAAGAGCTCTCCGAGTTGCGCGAGCGCGCAGCTTCGCTCGACGGCGTGGCCGCGTCGCTACGCGACGCTCGCGAGATGCTCGTCCTTTTTGACAGCGATCCGGTCGCCGAGGCCGAGGCCGATCGCAGCATCGCCGCCGCCGAAGCTTCCGTGAACGATTTCGAGATGGCGGCGAGCTTCAGCGGCGAGTTCGACGCGCATAACGCCATCGTGAGCATCTTTGCCGGCGCAGGTGGCGTCGACGCGGCGGACTGGACGCAGATGCTCACGCGCATGTACTTGCGCTGGGCGGAATCGAAGGGTTTCTCGACGCAGATCGCCGACGAATCGCCCGCCGAAGAGGCCGGCCTGAAGTCGGTGACGTTTTTCGTGCGCGGGCGCAATGCCTACGGAATGCTGGAAAGCGAACGCGGCGTGCACCGGCTCGTCCGGCTCTCGCCGTTCGACGCGGCCCATCGTCGCCACACGTCGTTTGCAGCGGTGGACGTCATTCCCGAGGTGGAAGCCGGCGAGAGCGACGTGGAGATAAAGCCCGACGAACTGCGCGTCGAGACGTTCAAATCGGGCGGAGCGGGCGGCCAGTACGTGAACAAGACCGAATCCGCGGTGCGCATCGTGCACCTGCCGAGCGGGATTATCGTGGCGTCGCAGCAAGAGCGTTCGCAAGCGCAAAATCGTGAAGTGGCATTGACGATTCTTCGCGCGAAGCTCGCCGTGCTGGCGGCGCAGGAACGCAATCGCCGGCTCGACGACTTGCGCGGCGAACGCCAGGCCAACGAGTGGGGCTCCCAAATTCGCTCGTACGTCCTGCAGCCGTATCAACTCGTGAAGGACCATCGCACCGGGGTGGAAACCGGTAATGTGACCGGCGTTCTCGACGGCAACATCGATCCATTCGTTTGGCCGTATCTGCAGCAGCGCAACGCGGTGCGGCCCGCGTAACGCGTGCGCGATCGCTTTCTTTGGATTGGATGCCTCGCGTACGCGGCGCTGTTCACGGGGTTAGGTGCGCTCAAGTACGGCGTTCACCGCAATCTGGTTGACTTTGGCATCTTCGCGCAGACGGCCGCGAGCGCGTTCGGCTGCTTTTGCAATCCGATCGAAGGCAGCCACTGGGCCTTTCATTTTTCGCCGATTCTCTACGGCGTAGGTGCTGCGGTAGCGGCGTTCCAATCGCCCCTGACGCTGGTTGCGCTCCAGGCGATCGCCGGTGCTTTGGTCGCGCCGCCGATTTACGCTTTGGTGCTGCGTTCGAGCGGCGACGCGGGGGTCGCGCGGCTTGGCGCGCTAACCGTCTGGCTCTACCCGCCGCTGGCCGGGTTGACCTTCGGCGATTTCCACGAGAACGGTTTCGCGCCGGCCGCGGTGGCGTGGACCCTGTACGCGTTCGATGCCGGCGCGATGGCCGGGACGCTCGTGGGCGCTGCGATCGTGCTGGCCATCAAGGAAGATCAGGCGATCTTTCTGGCGATCGCCGGCGCACTCGGAGCGCGGTGGTTTCGCGGGACGACGCGAGGTCGCGTGGCCGCGGGAATCGCGGTTGCGAGCGTCCTGGTTTGCGTGGCGTACTTCGCGCTGATTGCGCCGCACGCCGGATGGCAGCCGAGCCGATTCTACGCGTGGAGCGGGGGCGATGCGCGGAACCTTTTAAGCGGCCTGCCGGCAAGGCTCGGCTTCCTTTTGCTTGCGTTGGGGCCGCTGCTTTTCTTGCCGCTGCTTTCTCCCGCCTTCGCGCTTGCCGTCGCGCCGCTGGCAGAAGTGCTGCTCTCGCGCATGCCGACGACCTTTACGATGGGTACGCATTACGCCGGAGCCTGGATCGGCTACGTGCTCGTGGCCTTTGCCTTTGCGCTGCAGCGCATCTCGCAGAAACGCCAGCGCGCCGTGCTGGGTGCCTGCATCGCGCTTTGTGCCGTCGAGTTCCTGGTGGCCGATCCACTGCATCCGGGGTTGAACCTGCGTCCAGTGGAAACGCGCGACGTCGCGCTCGACCGCTTTTTGCAGACGCTTCCGCCGCGCGCGGGAATCGCAACGCAAGAGGAAGCTTATACGCATCTCGCCCTGAGCGATCCGAACGCGCAACTCTTGCCGGAGTTTCCGGACGTGCCGGCGAGCGCGTGTTTCGTATTGCTCGATCGTGACTTCCCCGACTCCGCGCGCCTGCAAGAGTACGGCGGCGCGTTCGCGGCCTTTGTTGCGGAGGGGCGGTACGCCCTCGCGGCGCGCAGCGGCGGCATTTCCTTGTACCGGCGCCTCGACCGTTGCCGTTAGGTTGACCGCAGAAGCGCAAGCGCGTCGGCGGCGCGCGCGGGCCAACCATTGTCGGCGCGCACGATTCGATGAACGGTCGCCCAGGGCGCCCACCGCGCGACCCACGCGTCATAAAGAGCCATCGGAGGAAAGACGGCGACGACCGGCGTGCCGGTCATCCCCGCGACGTGCACGGCGCCCGAATCGGGAGCAACCAGCGCAACCGCGGCGGCGATTGCAGCTTTCCAGGACGGGAGATCGTCGAAATAGCTAACCGCGATTCCCGTTGCGCGCTCCACCGACTGTGCGTATGCCGATTCGCTGCGCGACGACAGGAGATGAAGCTCGCTGCTCGCAGCGAGACGGCGCACCAATTCCACGACGGAGTCCAACGGAATGCCTAGGCGTTCCCACTTGTCGGTGATCTGAACGGCGACGCGATCGTCGGGCGCGGGTTCGGATTCGAGCAGCAGGGGACGGAGCTGCGCGAGATCCCTGGTCGGCTTTTCGTCGCCGGCAAGCGGCTCGACAAGCTTAAAGAGCGTGACACATTCGTGCTCGCAGCGTCCGGTCAGCTTGGCGCTGCGGTAGACGCTCTTTGTTAGCATCCGGCGCGACCACAGCGCTTTGAGCGGTTTGGTCCACGGATCCTCAAAACCGATGCGCGTTGGCGCGCCGGCGGCGGCTGCGAGCCGGTAACCGCCGAGATCCTCCGTGGCGACCAGGACGTGCGAATACCGCCGCTCGCGGAGGTCGCGGCCGAGCCGTTCGATTGCATTGCGGTTCGATCGCGAGCCGTCGCGAAGCTCAAAACCCGCGACGATGACGTCGCGCACGGCATTGGGGGCAAATGCGTTTGCATTGGCGCGACGCAAGACAACGTCGACGGCGATAGCTTGCCGGCGTAACGCTGCAATCGAAGGTGTCAAGGCCAAAGCATCGCCGATCGCATCCAGGCGGATGATCAGGACCGACGGTGAAACCTCCGGCATGCCGCTCTCTTCGGATTGCCGGAACCTCGTGACCTTCGAGGATCTCGTGGGCTATCAAGCGGTGCGCAGTTTTGGTTACATTTCGGGGACCGCTTCGCGCACTCGCAACCGGCTGCGCTCGACTTTTCGAAGCCTCGGCATGCTCATCGGCTTGGCCGGAAGCGAGCTTTTGAGCGATGCCGAGCAGTTGCGGGCCGAGGCGCTCGAGGCGCTGCGCCGGCGAGCGAACTCACTGGGAGCCGACGCCGTGATCGGCCTGCAGTTCTACGTCACCGAGGGCGGCGATGGCTCGTGCCAGGTCGTCGCTTCCGGCAAGGCCGTCTCCCTTTGTAAAGTGGATCACGCCTAAATGGACGCAAGCGACTTCGAGCGCCGCCGGGACTTGCTGATGCGAGCCGCGATTGCCGCCGGCGAATGCCGCAAGTGCGCGATCGGATACGAACGGCGCAACAACGTCTACGGCGAGGGCGATCCCTGCGCGCGTTTGATGGTCGTCGGTGAAGGTCCCGGCGAAACCGAAGACGAGCTGGGGCGTCCTTTTGTCGGTCGCGCCGGACAACTGCTCGATCGGATGCTGGCCGCGATCGCGCTGCCGCGCGCCGACGTGTACATTTGCAACACGGTAAAATGCCGGCCGACGGCGCCGGGCCTCAACGGTCCGCGCAACCGCGCTCCAGAGCCGCAGGAGATGGAGAACTGCCGCCCGTTTCTCGACGAACAGATCGAGATCGTCGCGCCCATGGTCATTTTGGCACTCGGAGCGCCGGCGGCGAAATCGTTCCTCGGACGCGATTTCCAGATCACGAAGATGCGCGGCCGCTGGTACGTCGGTCCGCGCGAGACGCCGCTGATGGTGACCTTTCATCCGGCCTACATCTTGCGACAAACCGGCGGGGAAATCGAGGCCGTCAAACGCATGGTCTGGGACGATCTCAAAGCCGTGCGCACAAAACTTGATGAGCGTCCTTCCCCTGTCGTCACGCTGGGCCCCTCGACTCCGCTCGGGATAAACTCCGTCGAAGGGCGACAAGATGACATTGCTCAGGGGAGTCTTTTCGAGTGAATCGCGACGCTTTGGAAATCTGGCTGCGCGACGTCGTAAGGCGCGCCGGGTTTGCTGATGTGGAGGCCTTCGTTGCCGACTTCGGCCTAAAACCGTACCGGTTGCGCCAGCTCTACCGCGCGGCCACCAAAGAGCTGCTCGGCGGAGCCGGCGAGGTGACGCCGTTGCCGAAGGAGTTACGCGAATCGCTCGTCGCGCGCGGCATTGCATTTTCCGCCATCGAACCCGTCGTGTTGCAGCGGTCGCAGGACGGGCAGACGACCAAGGGTCTCTTTCGCCTGCACGACGGCAAAGAGGTCGAGGCCGTGCTGATGGAACATTACGGCGGTCGCACGACGCTCTGCCTCTCGTCGCAGGCCGGGTGCGCGTTTGCGTGCGCGTTTTGTTCGACCGGGCAGGCCGGGTTCAATCGCAACCTGACGGCGGGCGAAATCTTCGATCAAGCATGGTTCTTCGCGCGCGAGCTCAAGGCGCGCGACAAACGCATTACCAACATCGTCTTCATGGGGATGGGCGAGCCTTTTCACAACTACGCCGCCGTGATGGAGGCCGTCGCGCTGCTCAACGATCCGCAGGGTTTTGGGTTAGGACACCGCCACATCACGATCTCGACCGTCGGCCTCATTGACAAAATTGACGCTTTCGCGAACGAGCATTGTCAGGTCAACCTCGCGATCTCGCTGCACGCGCCCAACGACGCGCTGCGCTCGTCGTTCATGCCCGTCAATCGCCGCTTCCCGCTCGCGGAATTGATGGCGGCCTGCGAACGGTACGTCGAAAAGACGCGGCGCAAGGTTTTCTTCGAATACGTGATGCTGGCGGGCGTGAACGATAGCCCCGAGTCAGCGCGGGAGCTTGCCGCGTTGATGCGAGGGCACATCTATCACGTCAATCTGATTCCCTACAACTCCACGCCCGACGCGCCGTACGCCGCGACGCCCGATGCGCGCGTCTGGGAGTTCGCCAAGATCCTCGACGATGCCGGCGTTCCGGTTACGGTGCGCCAGAACATGGGCCGCGATATCGCCGCCGCCTGCGGGCAGCTGAGAGCGGAAACACAGCCTAAAGCGCACGCAGCGTTGTCCTGACTGAAAATGTCGCCCTGATTGTAGAAGGGTGACCAAGCGATCACGCGAGCTATCAAAAGAACGAGGCGCCGCATTACTACGGCGCCTTGCGCGTTTCGATGTGTCGACGACCTGATACGCTGCCGACGATAGCACATCTCTTGCGACTTCGCAACGGGTTTGGCCCGATGCGGCTGGAGCGCCCGGGCCCTTCGCCTATCGAAGCACGACACCGTCGAAACGCCCCAGGTGTTTCCCATCCCTCGCTTGGGCCTTGGCGTCAACCTATTAAACTGGGTCGCCGCGCGTTCGCTAACCCTATGTCGCGACGCCGAAATCCTGGTCCGGGTCTCGTTCCAACGTCTTAGCGAGTTCTTTTGCCTTCGAGAGCACGAACGAGCAAAAAGCTCGTGGCACTACTTCGGAAATTGTTAGCAGACGGTCGTTAAACATTTGCCGCGTGAAGTTGTTAAGCTTGCAGGAGACGAAGTCGTTCCCATTGCGCTGAAATCCGAAGGCAAACCTCGGATACCCCACGCCGAAGAACACGAAACCGTCCGTTACAGCGAATCCGCCGGCATACTGATCGAAAACGAATGTAACCTGTCCGAAGGCGGGATGCTCTACAACGAACCTCGCTGAAAAAGCACGCGACTTCACAACACGAATACCGTTAGGCAGCCACTTGTTCCGATTCAGGCGCCTCGGTCTGTACGACGCGCACCGGAAACACAAAGGCGATAGCGAGGTCGCCTACCTGAATCCAGCCCGTCTGTTGCCCAAAGCTTCCGCTCACTTCCGCCTCCTCTACTTTTGAGGACTCCCGTGACCACTTCTAAAAGGAGCGTACCGGGGAGTCGTAGCTGTTCGGTTCCACAAAGATGACCAAAGTCATTTTTCCTCTACCAAAAAAGAAAGATCGAACGGGCGTTCGCCCTTGAGTGGGATCCGCCAGAACGACGAGGGGGACCAAGGCTTTGGGCCCTTGTTCCCCCTCCTCGCCAGGCTGCGAAGGACCCGAGATTCGACTTTCCCCCATGCGAACGGGGGAGAGGGTCGGGGGTTTCTTGGCGTCTGCGACCCTCTCCGCGACAGCCTTTCTAGCCTGAAAAAAAAATAACTCTAGTCATTTTTCCTGTAGGCCTACCGGCCAGCTTTTGGGCCTCATCGGCTATGCGCCTCGGGCGGGCTCGGAATTACTCGTGCTCGTAAAACTGAAAACACACCCCGGACGGAACGATAACGTGGAACTCGCGCCGTCCCCAAGGCTTTACCTCGAGTGGCCCCATCTTGGCTGGGACGGCCTGATACTCTCGATAAATGGCATCGAGATCGGTAACGGCGATGCTGAAACTCGCATTTTGCGCCCACTCTTGATTGTCGTTTTTAACGACGTTGAACGCGACCGCGTCGCGCCGTATACCGCCCATCGTTTCGCTTTGCCAGGTGACTTCGAACCCCATGTGGGCCGTGTAGAATGCGAGCGCTTCTTGAAGACTTGGGCCGGCCGGCAAGAGCGGCACAACGGAACAAAACGCGGCTTCCATTAAGCGGGAGACTTTCGATAAAAAAGACTAAGACCTCCGCCGGCACAGGAGGCTGTTTAAGCATTATGGCTACGTGGCGCGACGTGCGGCGGATCACCCTCGAGTTACCCGGCACGAGCGAAGAAGTTGGCTCGAGCGGCACGCCGGCGTGGATCGTCAACAAGAAGTACTTCGCGTGGGAGCGGCCGCTGCGGCGCGCCGATCTTGCGGCACTCGGCGATCTGGCACCGACAGGGCCGATTCTGGGCGTGCGTACGCCCGATCTCGAGTTGAAAGAAGTCTTACTGGCGAGCGACCCAAAGATTTTCTTCACGACGCCGCATTTCGACGGCTACCCCGCGGTGTTGATACGGCTCGGTAAGATTTCGACGAGCCAACTCAAAGACGTGATCGTCGAGGCATGGCTCGCGCGCGCCGGCAAACGCGCAGTGACGGCATTCTTGAAGGCTCGCGGTTAGGAGTCATCGCTATCTTTTCCCTAGGCTGATGACCGCTGCGTATGGCGAACTAAAGTTGCCCAGCGTCCTCGTCGGACGGCCGCCTAGCGGGTAGTCGTAGATGTTGACGTACCCAGCGCCCTGTTCGAGGCCGGTCGGGTCGATTATACGGCCCATCCGAATGTAGAATTGGTGGACGAGCTGCGATCGCTTCAACGCCGTCGAACCCACTGCAGTTCCGTAGCTTCCGCGAATGTCGAACTGGTAGATGATGCCACCGCCATTATCGCCAACGGCGACGTGCTGGTCGTCCCATTGAACGCCTCCCGGCGCTTCGAACGTTTCGTTCAGAGAGATACTTTTGAGGGCACCGGCACCTTTGGGGAGCTCGGAAAAGGCGAAGAAATTCGCTGGCGAATAGCCATCGATAAAAAGGTTTCCCTTGTTATCGTAGCCGCAGAAATACATGCTTTCGAAGTCCGCTCCGGAGTAAAGCTTTGGGGTCCCTCGAGCCAACTTATAGATCGCCAGTTCTCCAGGCTGGGAGCCCGCGCGAAAACTTGTGACCGCGAGGTCGCCGGTTGTCGGATCTAAGGAACAGCTACTCGGGGTTCCGCCGGGATCGCTCAGAATGGCAACCGGACGGGTTGCGCCATGCAGATACTTGAAGATGACATGTGAGTATGCCCCAACGTTTGTGACGAAGACGTCCTGGGCCGCGTCGACACATTCGCCTCCGGGTACCGGTGCATCGGTGAGAAATTCGACGAATTTGATTGCCGGCGGCGCATACGTGTACACGAAGACGCCGCCGCTGGTCGGATCTGCTACGTAGAGTAAGTTCTCGGATTCATATTTTACGTCCCGAGCCGCCCAAGACGCGCCCGTCCTACCAGGCATTTGCCCTGGCAGCGATGCCGACGGACCGCAGGTCGAAAGCAACGCTCCTGCGGTAAAGAGGCCTACGAGCCTGGGAATCAAACCGGACGCGTTGCTCATGATGGATGCTCCGTGCTGATTATCGTCGCGCTCTTGTTGAGCGGCGCGAACGTCATCCTTGGTTTGCGTTGGCTTGACGTCGTCCTGCGCTCGCAAGCCAAGATCGAGCCGTGCGAACCGAAAGGCGACTTCCCTAGTCTCTCGATCATCGTACCGGCTCGCAACGAAGAGCGGAGTATCGCGCGCTGCGTAAACTCGTTGCTGGCGACACGGCATCCCGATTTCGAACTCATCGTCGTCGACGATCGTTCCACCGATGCGACGCGCCCGATCTTAGACGCGATCGCACAGCGCGATCCGCGCCTGAAGGTCGTCGCCGGCTCGGAGCTTCCCGACGGCTGGGTCGGCAAACCGTGGGCGCTCACGCAGGGCGCACGCATTGCTCGCGGAGCGTGGCTGCTCTTCACCGATGCCGATACGCAGCACGCGCCGCTCGCTGCGCCGTCGGTTCTTGCGTGCGCGCTGGAGAACGGATGCGGCGTCGTCAGCCTGCTGACCGATCAGCAAACGATCGGCCTTGCCGAACGCCTGCTCTTGCCGACGATTCTTTTCGTCATTATGCTCGGCGTCGGACCGACGGATGACGTCAACGACCCGCGAAAGCCCGATGTCGCGATCTTCAACGGGCAGTACATTCTCGTCTCACGCGTCGCGTACGACGCAATAGGTGGGCACGAAGCCGTTCGCGCCGAGATTGCCGAGGATCTCGAGCTCGCGCGGCGCTTCAAGCGCGACGGCCGGTTTCGAATCTTTCTCGCCGGCGCCGATGGGCTCGTCAGCACGCGCATGTACCGATCCTTCGCGGAGCTATGGCAGGGCTTCGTCAAGAACTTCGCGATCGGCGCGCGCGGCCAGCCCGTGCGCGCCGCCGCCGGAACGGCGCTTCTGGCTTGCGCATCTCCGATCGCGCCGTTCGTCGCGCTCGCGTGTTTGATCGAGCGTCAATGGCTGGCGGCGGCCTTTCTCCTGCTCAGCGGTGTGGCGATCGTCGCCGTCGCCGAAGTGGGGATGCGACGTGCTCGGTTCGCTCCCGGCTCCGGCTTTGCGGTGCCGCTGGGGCTCGCGGTGACGTTGGCCATCTTCGCGACGTCCCTCTATCGCACGTTGCTCGGAGGAGGCGTCGAGTGGCGCGGGCGCCGCTACGGCGGGGGTTTGCGCCGCGCGCGATAAACCTAGCGTCCCAATGGAAACGGCAGCATCGGCCCGTCGCGTGACAATGGAAGAGATCACCGCCCTCGCAAAGCGCCGCGGTTTCATCTTTCAATCCAGCGAGATTTACGGCGGAATCAACGGCTTCTGGGATTACGGGCCGCTCGGCGCCGTGCTCAAGCAGAACGTCAAGCGCGCGTGGTGGCGCGATACCGTCGAGCTGCGCGATGACGTCGTGGCCTTCGACTCGTCCATCATCATGCATCCGATGGTATGGAAGGCGTCGGGGCACCTGGATGCCTTTCACGACGTGATGATCGACTGCAAGGTCTGTAAGCATCGTTTTCGCGCCGACCACCTCAAGGATCGTTCGCAGTGCCCTGACTGCGGCAGCAAAGGCTCCTTTACCGAGCCACGCAACTTCAATCTCATGATGCGTACGTCGATCGGTCCGATGGAAGACACGTCGTCCGTGGCCTACCTGCGGCCGGAGACCGCGCAAGGCATCTTCGTCAACTTCAAAAATATCTACCAAAGCGCGCGTAAGCGCCCGCCGTTCGGCGTGGCGCAGATCGGAAAATCGTTCCGCAACGAGATCACCCCCGGCAACTTCACCTTTCGGGTTCGGGAGTTCGAACAGGCGGAGCTTGAATATTTCGTTCCCGACGATGGGGCCGACATGGAGACTTTTCGTACGTGGGTCGAGCGCCGCAAAAACTGGTATGCGAGTTACGGCATAGCTTCCGAGCGGCTTCGCTTCTACGAGCTGACCGATTCGGAGCGCCCGCATTATGCCAAGGCCGGCATTGACGTCGAGTATCTCTTTCCGTGGGGCTGGGGAGAGCTCGAGTCGATCGCGCACCGCGGCACTTACGATCTCGACGCGCATATGGCGCTCTCGGGCAAAGACCTGCGTTTCTTCGACGAAGCGGCCAAGACGCACTACACGCCGCTGCTGATCGAGAGCTCGGCCGGAATGGACCGAACCGCCTTGACGTTCCTTATCGACGCTTACGAACGGGAACGCAGCGTGGACCCCAACGGGAAGGAGACGGAGCGCACGGTTCTGCGATTTCACCCCTTCATCGCCCCCGTGCAGGTCGCGATCTTTTCGCTGGCGCGCAACAAACCCGAGCTGGTCGACCGGGCGACGAGCATCGAGGCGGCGCTGCGTCCCGAGTTTCGGACGCAGTACGACGAAGGAAACATCGGGCAGCTCTACCGCCGTCAAGACGAGATCGGAACGCCGTTCTGCGTCACCGTAGACTATGAAACGATGGACGACGGCAGCATAACGTTACGCTCGCGCGATTCGATGCAACAGGAGCGCGTGGCGGCCGAGCAGCTCACCGAACTGCTTCGGGAGCGCTTGCGGTGACTAAGTTCGTCTACTTCTTCGACGAGGCCGCAACGCTCGCGTCGGACTCCGAAGCCAACGCCGTACGCAATCTGCTGGGCGGCAAGGGCGCCGGCCTGGCGGAAATGACCGCCGCAGGCCTCCCCGTCCCTTCGGGATTCACGATTACGACCGACGCCTGTCTGCGTTTCTACGACGCCGGCGGCAAGTTCCCCGACGGCTTGCAAGAGCAAGTCGACGTCGCGATGCGCGAGCTGGAGAAGCGCACCGGTAAGCAGTTCGGCATCGCCGCAAATCCACTGCTCGTCTCGGTTCGCAGCGGCGCGCGCGTGTCTATGCCGGGCATGATGGATACGATTCTGAATCTTGGCTTGAACGACGAGACCGTCGCGGGGCTCGCGCGCCTGACCAAGAACGAGCGCTTCGCCTGGGATGCGTATCGCCGCTTCATCATGATGTTCTCACACGTCGTGCTCGGCGTCGCTAAGGACCGGTTCGAAGAGCTGATCGAGGCGACTCGTACCTCGTTGGGCGTCCGGACCGATGCCGAAATCGATGCCGCTTCCTGGAAGGCATTGACCGATCGCTTCAAATCCATCGTGCGCGAGCACGGCAAGGAGTTTCCGCAGGACGTTCACACGCAGTTGTATGCCGCCATCGAAGCGGTCTTTGCTTCCTGGCACTCCAAACGTGCCGTCGATTACCGGCGCTACAATAAAATTCCTGACGATTGGGGCACTGCCGTCAACGTCATGGAGATGGTCTTCGGAAATATGGGCGACGATTCCGGAACCGGGGTGGCCTTTACGCGCGATCCGAACACCGGCGAGCGCGTGCTCTTCGGCGAGTATCTTACCAACGCGCAAGGTGAAGACGTCGTTGCGGGGATTCGGACTCCCGAGAAGATCTCGGACCTCGAGCGGCTTGCGCCGAAGGTCTACGCTCAGTTCGAAGCGATCGCCTCGCGCCTCGAGCGGCACTATCGCGACGTTCAGGACCTCGAGTTTACCGTCGAGCGCGGGAAGCTCTTCATGCTGCAGACTCGCAACGCAAAGCGCACCGCAGAAGCCGCCGTAAAAATCGCGCGCGATCTGGTCGAAGAAGGACTCATCGACAAGCGGCGCGCCGTTAGCATGGTCAGCGCGCAGTCGCTCGACCAGCTCTTCCACGCTCGCATCGATCCAAACGAACGCATCGCGGTCGCGTGCAAAGGGCTTAACGCGGCGCCGGGAGCGGCGGCCGGCCAGATCGTTTTTTCTGCCGAAGATGCCGTCACGTGGAAGGAACTTGGCCGCAAGACGATCCTCGTGCGAACCGAGACCACGCCCGACGACGTTCACGGGATGATCGCGGCCGAAGGAGTGCTGACCCAAAAAGGAGGCGCGACCTCGCATGCGGCGGTCGTTGCGCGCGGCATGGGCAAACCGTGCGTCGCGGGTTGCGAAGCCATTCGAATCGACTTGCGCAAGAAGCATGCCATCTTCGGGGATCGCGAACTGTCCGAAGGTGATTGGGTGACGATCGACGGCACAACCGGGAACGTGGTCGTCGGCGAGCTGCGGTTGATTCCGCCGCCATCGCGGTTGCCCGACTGGCTCGCAACGTTTCTCTCGTGGGCCGACGAGCTGCGGCGCATGCAGGTCTGGGCGAATGCCGATACGCCCGAAGACGCGGCGAAGGCGCGCGAACTCGGCGCGCAGGGCATCGGTCTCTGTCGTACGGAGCATATGTTTATGCAGCCCGACCGCTTGCCAATCGTCCATGAAATGATCTTGGCAACATCGGTCGACCAGCGGGCGAAAGCACTTGAAAAGCTGCTGCCTTTTCAGCGCGACGATTTTGCCGGGATCCTGGAGGCGATGCAAGGATTGCCGGTGACGATCCGGCTGCTCGATCCGCCGCTGCATGAGTTCTTGCCGTCGCTCGAAGATCTGCTCGTCGAAACGACCGAGCTGCGCCTCACCAACGGCATCGAATCGGCGGAATATCGCGAGAAGGAAGCGATGCTGCGCCGCGTCCAGCAGTTGCACGAACAGAATCCGATGCTCGGCCTGCGCGTCTGCCGCTTGGGAATCGTCTATCCCGAGATCTATGCGATGCAAGTGCGCGCCATCTTCGAAGCCGCCTGCGAGCTGCGGCGCCGGGGCGTGGATGCGCGGCCCGACGTCATGATCCCCGGCGTCGGCACGAAGGAAGAGATGCAGACGACGCGCGAGGCGGCCAAGCGTGTCGCCGACGAGATCGTAAAGCAGCAAAAAGTGGACGTGCCGTATCGCATCGGCACGATGATCGAGCTTCCCCGAGCTTGCATCGTCGCCGGCGAGCTTGCCGCCGAGGCCGAGTTCTTCTCGTTCGGAACCAACGACCTCACGCAGACGACCTATGGGTACAGCCGCGACGATGCGGAGGCGTCGTTCATTCCAGTCTACCTCGATAAACGAATCCTCAAAGAGGACCCGTTTCAAGTGCTCGACCGTCACGGCGTCGGCTCGCTGATGCAGCAAGCCGTAACGCTGGGGCGCTCGGCGCGCGCCGGTCTCAAGATCGGCATCTGCGGCGAGCACGGCGGGGAACCTAGCAGCATCGCCTTCTGCGACGGTTTAGGCTTGGATTACGTCTCCTGTTCGCCCTATCGCGTTCCCATCGCGCGCCTAGCCGCAGCACAATCCACTATCGGCGTGCTCAAGTAGCCCTTCGACTGCGCTCAGGACAGGCTAAGGTGACGGTACAAATGCGGCGTGCCTCGCGGACGTCGTCGTCGCGGCCGGGGAATCGGCGTACGAAGAGTTTGCGCCAGTAGGCCGTCCCGCTGAGCTTGGCAATGACGTCGGAGGCCTCGCGCGCATCGAGCGGACCGCTCGGGCCGTCTACCAGAACGGTCGAGGGCTGACCGATTCCCAAGGGGAGGCGGTGCAGGAGCTGCGACTGCGAGTCGGCCCAGACGTTGGCTTCGCCGAAGCGCTCGCGCAGCGCCGCCTCGCAGGCCTCGAAGGCGCGCAAATCGCGTTCGGCATTGAACTCGGCGGCCAACGCGTAGACCCGCACACGGTTGCGCAACGCGTAGGCCGCTTCGCTGCGCGAATCGTCGAGCGAATTGAGCACGCGGAAGTCGTCCCAGCGAAGAAACTCACCGATGTCGTCAAGCGCGCGCGGGTTGGGCCAGAGCTCGCGCAGCACGTCGTGCAGCACGTGCTCGAACATCCGTGTGGTGTGATGAAAGTAGACCGAGGCGAACATCATGTAGCGCGCCATCACGAAGGACTCGAGGGCAACGACGCCGCGACGGTCGATGCCGACGGTCTTGCGGCCGGCGTGGCTCACGATGCGCAGCGACCCAAGAAGCTGCTCGGCGTCGTAGCGCCCGGTCGCGACCCCGGTAAAGTAGGCGTCGCGCTGAAGGTAGTCCATGCGGTCGGCATCCAGATTCGGACCGCTCACGAGCTCGCGCAGGTCCGGGTACCGGCCGGCGGAATCCGCCACGATCAGGGCGAGGACGTCACCCGCGTCCACGTCGAGCGCCGCGATTCCCTCGGCGACGTCCGGCAACGCAAGCATGTCGGCCGTGCGGTGCTCGTGACGAACTTCCAGAATCTCTTCACACGCGTGGCTAAAGGGCCCGTGGCCGACGTCGTGCAGCAGCAGCGCCGCGCGTACCAGGCGCCGTTGATACGCGACGTCCTTTTCGCTCCCGAAGAAGTCCCGGCCGTGGCGCACCAGCTCGTCGAACGCGCGCGTCCCGATCGCGAGCGCGCCGAGCGCGTGCGTGAACCTAGAGTGTTCCGCCGACGGAAACGCGAGGTACGCGAGACCCAGCTGGCGCAAACGCCGCAGGCGCTGCATTGCCGGAAGGTCGAGGAGTCGCGCTTCCGCTGTGGATAACTCGATGAAGTGATGAACCGGGTCAAAGATGCGCTTCATGCCACGCGCGACGGAATACGCGGGCGAACCGAAGAACTCCCGGTGGCATTGAGATACGATCAGGGCGCTCTTAACGAAATTCGCGCGCGAGTCGACATCGCGAGCTTCGTGGGACAGTACGTGCCGCTGCGAAAGCGCGGCAACGACTTGGTGGGTCTCTGCCCGTTTCACTCCGAGAAGACGCCGTCGTTTCACGTGCATCCCGACCGTGGATTCTTCAAGTGCTTCGGCTGTGGCGTGGGCGGCGACGTCATCACCTTCGTCCAAAAGTTGGAGAACGCGGCGTTTGGCGACGCCGTTCGGATGCTGGCAGCCAAAGCCGGAGTCGAGCTGGAGCCCGAGAATCCTCGCGCTGCGCGCGCGCGCAGCGAACGCGAAGCGATCTACGAAGCCAACCGCATCGCGGCCGGCTATTTCGCGCGAATGTTGGCCGGCGAGCGAGGTGCGGCGGCACGAACCTACTGCGCCAAGCGAGGCTTCACGGCTGCGACGATCGAGCGATTCGTCCTCGGGTACGCACCCGACTCGTGGAACGGTCTCGTGGCGGAGCTCGAGCGCAACGGCGTGGATCTGGGGTTGGCCGGAAAGGCCGGCCTGCTCAAGAGCGGGCAACGCGGCTATTACGACTTCTATCGGGATCGCCTCATGATACCGACCTATGCGACCACCGGCGAAGTCCTAGCTTTCGGCGGCCGCGCGATCGGCGACGGTGAGCCGAAGTATCTCAACACGTCCACGACGCCGGTGTACACCAAGGGCCAGCATCTCTTCGCGCTCAATCTCGCACGTCGCGCCGCACAGAGCGATCGCACGCTGATCGTCGTCGAGGGGTACCTCGACTGCATCGCCTTGCATCAGGCCGGGATCGAAAACACCGTCGCCGCGTTGGGGACGTCGTTCACGGCCGAGCAAGGGGCCGAGCTTCGCAAGTACGCCGACTACATCTATCTTTGCTTCGACGGCGACGCAGCCGGCAGCGGCGCCGCAACCAAAGCCATCGACATTGCGTCTAACACGATTGAGAGCACCGGTTCTCCCGTGCGCATCGTCATTCTCCCGTCCGGTGACGACCCAGACAGTTTCGTTCGAGCCAACGGCGCCGCCGCGTTTCGCCGGTTGCTCGACACTGCGAAGCCGGCAATCGAATTCAAGATCGATGCGGAAATCGAGCAGCTGCGCGCTGGGTTCGATTCTCCGGCGCGCATTATGCCCAAGGCCGCCGGATTGATTCGAAGATTAGCGCCGCGTGAGGAATGGGACCGTTGGGTCGTCTACGTCGCAAGCCGTCTGCAGGTGAACGTGGACGACCTTCGGAATAGCCGCTTCCTCGCTGATAGCGCGAACTTCGCGCCGCGCGCGCCGATCGGGTTGCCGGAAAGCCGCCACGTCAGTACCTCACCAGAGCCGCTCTCCTTCGAACGCGAAGTTGTGGGCATACTGCTCGAGGAGCCGTTGCTGGCGACGGAGTACGGGGAGCGCATCGGTGCGTCACGTTTCCGGAACGCGGTGTATCGGAGGATCTACGAGCGGATCGTGGGGGCGGCCGGCACGCTTCGCAACACGGCAGACGCCTTCGGGCTCTTTGCCGAGGATCAGGAGATTCTCGACGTAGTGGTCGAGCTGGGACGGCGCGACCGAAGCTCCGCCGTACGGTACGGCGATACCGAGGAGCGGCGCGCGCACCTGGAACGGGTGGTAGAGCGGCTGCGACTCGACAACGAACGAGAGCGGTATCGAGAGCTATCGCATCTCATCGACGAGCGGCTCGCCGGCGGCGAGCAGGTCTCGGAGGAACTGCGCGGAGAGTTCGAAACGCTTGTTGCAAAGCTGAAGCGTTAAGGGCCAAAGCGGGAAACAAAGCAAAACAGAGAGGAGGTGAACGAAAAGATAATGGCACGCAAAAAGAACGCACCGGTCGCGGACGCCGCACCGCCGGCGACGCTGGATGAGCTCAAGAAAAAGCTCCTCGCTCGCGGCAAAGTTGCGGGATCGCTAACCTACGAAGAAATCAACACCGCTTTTGAGGTGCTCGAGGAGATCACTCCCGAGCAGCTCGACGAATTCTTTGAGGAGATCACGGCCGCCGGCATCGAGCTCGCCGACGAGCAAAAAGACGAAAAGCCCGAAGCCGAGCGCGAGGAAGAGGCCGAGCAGACGATCCCGGATGGGCTCTCGCTCGACGATCCCGTGCGCATGTATCTCAAGGAGATCGGGCGCGTTCCGCTGCTCTCGATGGAACAGGAGAAGTCGCTGGCCATGCGCATCGAGGCCGGCGAGCTCGAAGGCAGCCGCAACGGCGCGGCCGATTCGAAGACCGTCGATGCGGGTGAAGAAGCGAAGCGTCAGCTGACCGAAGCCAATCTTCGGCTCGTCGTTTCGATCGCCAAGAAGTACGTCGGCCGCGGCATGCTCTTCTTAGACCTCATCCAAGAGGGCAATCTCGGCTTGATCCGGGCGGTCGAAAAGTTCGATTATCGTAAGGGCTACAAGTTCTCCACCTACGCGACTTGGTGGATTCGCCAAGCCATTACACGCGCGCTCGCCGATCAGGCGCGCACGATCCGGATCCCGGTTCACATGGTCGAAACGATCAACCGCTTGATCAAGGTCTCCCGCCAGCTTTTGCAGGAGCTCGGACGCGAGCCCTCGGTCGAGGAGATCGCCGAATCGATGGGCCTCACACCCGAAAAAGTGCGCGAGGTCATGAAGATTTCCCAAGAGCCGATCTCGCTTGAAACGCCCATCGGTGAAGAAGAAGACTCCCACCTGGGCGACTTCATCGAAGATCAAGAGGCCGTCGCGCCGGCCGAGGCGGCATCCGTCATGCTGCTCAAGGAGAAGATGCAGGACGTGCTGCAGAATCTCACCGAGCGCGAGCGCAAGGTGCTCGTCTTACGATTCGGGCTGGAAGACGGCCATCAGCGTACCCTCGAGGAAGTCGGCCAAGAGTTCGGCGTTACGCGCGAGCGAATCCGGCAGATCGAAGCGAAGGCCTTGCGCAAGCTTCGTCACCCGTCGCGCGGCAAAGCGCTCAAGGACTACTGGACAAACGAATAACCTCGCCCTGCGGGTTCCAAAAAAATGTTATTGCTGAATTTGTTGACCGCGTTGCTCGCGGTGATACTGCCGAACCCATCACCGTCCGCCTCACCCGGCGAGCGCGAGCTCCCAACGATCGTGACGGTCATCTCGTCGCCGTACTGCAACTCGCTCGCCGACCACTTCAACGGCGCGATGGTGCCGATGCTCGCCAACGACCGCGTGCTCGAGGGCACCAGTGTGCAGCTCGATACCCTCAACACGCTCTTTCATCAGACGAACTACGCCCAACAGTACATGCACGTGCAAGATGCGATCGAGCGCCAGGAGACGGCGCTCAACGACTCACTCGCCGGGATTTCGCGCAACATCAGCATGCTGCGCGACGGCGCCGCGCTGACGACCGACGTCCAGGCGAAGGCGCAGGTCACGCAGGCCGTTTGGGATCTCCAGACCGCCTACGACCATCAACGCCAACTGGCGATCGACCTGATGCACCTATATCTAGCGATGCGCAACTACAACGTCAACTATGCCAACCCGCCGATGGGCGGTTTCAGCGAGCGTGAGATGACCGAGTCTGCGGCGATGCGCGACTCGAAAAGCTGGCTGCACTTCGATTCCCAGCGCGCCGTGATCGCGCAGTCCGAAGATCAGGCCGTCGACACCGCCTACTTAGCCGCCCAAACCTACTGCGTCCCGAAGAAGTAGGGTTAGTCGGGTTTCTCGGCGTTGGCGCTGGGAATTACGTCAGGATTCTTATCGGCGAAGGCTCCGTTGGGATTGGGTTTGACCCAGACGATCAGATCCCAAATGGACGGGAAGAGGAAGACGCGCTTTACGTCGGCGACGTTCTTGGCTTTGCCCATCTTGACGATCGTCTCGGGCTTGGGATCGTCGACGTTGCCTCCCGCCGCCGCGAACTTCTTCACGCTGGTGGCGCCGTAAACTTCGGTGCTGTTGGGGCCGACCAGAATGTAATGGACGTGCTCGCGAAACGAAACCCAGCGGCGGTAGTTGACGCCCCAAACTGAGGGCGGAGCCGGCGAGCCGCTTTGCAGCACGGAAAAATCGGCGCCGAGTAAGTTGCCGTGGACGTCGTACCAGAGCTGGCTGGGCTCCTTGGGATTCCCGCTCTGCCACTGCAGATTGGCGTAGCTGATCGCGCCGTCTTCGTCTTCGTTGCCATACCGGAAGTAGCCGGCCTTTTCGGCATCCGCGGGCGTCGGGAAGCGGGCCATCAGGTCTTTTTGAATCATCTGAACGAAGGCCACTTCGGTACCCTGCGGCACGGGCGAGAGCGACGGGCCGGGTGATGGCGTGGCGGCAAAACTGGGGATTGTGGTTAGGGCGACGGCTGCAAACGCAAACATTAGTCGAGTCAACACGAGCGGAACCTCACTTTCTGGGGGCTCTTTTCCCGAAGTGAGGCAAAAAACATCGTGGCGCCTAAGGCGTCGGCGAAGGCAGCGGCGTCGAGGCCGCTGATGGCGACGGCCGAACCTTCGGAGCGGGAGCGTACGTGGGGAGTGGCGTCGCTAGCGGCGATAACGGAAACGTCGCATCGGGAACCTCGGTACCCTGGGCCAAGGGGCGCGGCGTAATGATTGCGATCGTGCCATTGGCTTGACCGGCGATCGTCGCTTCGGTTCGCGCCGGAACTTCAGAGCCTGGTTGCAGCACGAAGTTTTTCCCGTGACGCAAGATCTCCCACAACGAGTAGTACGGAAGGAAGATACCGCCGACGGTATCCTCGGCCTCGACGGTGCTTTCGTGTCCGGAGGTAACGCGCGGCTCGAGCCGCGCCGCGGGAGCGCGCAACGGCAGAACGCGACCATCGGGCAGCGTAAGCGGTTCGAAGAAAATGTCCACGAACCCGTACTTGTCCTCGATGTCCGATCCCGAGACGTCCACGATGCGAATTTGGCCGGGTGCACCGGCCGGTGCAACGGTCCGGCCGTTGACGACGATCGGGCTCTTGAGATGAGCCCGGACGATTTGACCGGCCTTCGATGACTTCGACGAAATGGGATCGTCCAAAACGAAGAGCAGCGTCGAGTCAAAGGGCAAGACGTTTACCGGGGGAGCCGTCGGACTCGGCGACGGTCTCGGAATAGGCCTTAGAGGCATTGGATAAGCCCCTACGCTTCCGGCACCGATCGCGACGGCTGCAAATGTGAAAAGGCTTAGGCGTATCCCAAGCCGGGATAACTTAGCTCGCGCGCTTCTGAGCCTTTGCTGCGCGCTTGCCCTCTTCGATGAGCTGCTTGACTTTTTGCCCACCCTTTTGTCCGATGCGTTCGTAGAAGTTGGGTCCATAACGGTCTCGCGTGGCTTCGCCGCCCTTCTTGCCACCCTTCTTACCGATCTGCTCGTAGAATTCGTGGCCGTGGGCTAGCTTCGTCGCTAGGCCGCCTTTGCGTCCAATTTGTTCGTAGAACTGGGCGCCGTACTTATTCTTGACGGTCTCGCCGCCTTTTTGGCCGGCCTCGCGGACGGACATTCCGCCGGCCCTGACCTTCGGTTCCTTGTTTTCTGCATTTTCTGCCATGGTTATTGCTGTTCACCTGTCCGTCTGCCGCCAAGCAAGGGCGGCAAACTCTTTCTAACTACTACAACGTCATTTTGGGGAGAAAAGTTTGGCGCCTAGGTTGGGGCTCGATGAGAGCGTGCAGTACGAGCGGGCGCAAGCAGGGAGCCCCTGCTCGGTTGGGAGCCTG
>Ga0187863_10001051_pt1 | contig 22617 bp, 16 predicted proteins | sample June2016WEW_11_1_FD_132975 | JGI IMG/M metagenome (GOLD analysis project Ga0187863, IMG submission 132975) | Peatland microbial communities from SPRUCE experiment site at the Marcell Experimental Forest, Minnesota, USA - June2016WEW_11_10 | ecosystem: Environmental > Terrestrial > Soil >...
TTCGCCGAAAGACCGTTGAATGTTCAGATTCCAATCCTGCGCGTAGGGCAGATGCAGATTGCGGGCGACTACGAGCAGTGTCATCGGCTCGGGGAAAGCTTGACTGAAGGGATTCGGCGCATAAAACGGATTGGCAAACGAGTTGACGGGGAAACTAATTTGCTGCGTCTTGAGGTAAGGAGGAGCGCTGACTGGATCCTGCAGCGGCCCGCCCTCGCCGGTGTAGAACGGCTCGTAGAAAATTCCGTAGGCAGCACTGACCACCGTTTTGGAATCTCCGCGCGGGTCCCATGCGAACCCGAACCGCGGTGCGAAGGCCGTCTTCTGCGTTGGAATCAAGCCCGCTGGCACGCCCCGATCGCCGGGATAAAGCAATCCTGTGGGAGCGTTCGGCACGACTGTCGATTGTGCTCCAGGAACGAAGAGATTGACCTCGTTTTTGTTCTCGGTGGAAGGAAATGGCAGTTCGCAACGTAGTCCCAGGTTCAGCGTCAGGCGAGAATTGACCTTGTAGGTATCCTGACCGTACGCATCAAGAGCTCGGTCGCGGATCTCACGGCTAAAATTGCCGCCACCTTGCAGAAACACCACCGGATTGCCTGACAGGAAGCTGGCAAATCCGTCACTGTAGGGAAAGTTGGCGAACACAAAGAAGCCGTTGCTGGCGATGCCCTGCAAGGCGTTGATCTGATCGCGCCGGTAGCCTCCGCCAAATTTCAGCTCGTGGTGATCGTGGATCCAGCTCAGAGAGCCAGAGAGGTCAAAGGTGTTCTGAAACGTATTGCGCGGTCCCGTGATGGGGTCGCCCACTGAGGCGTATCCGCCGACTTGAATAAATGGAGGGCCGGAAGCCGAAGGCAACGTCGGCGTGTACTCAAAGCCTAAGTTCGCCGGCGACTCATGATTCAGGTGCTCGTCGAGCAGGAACGTATTGCGGAGGAAGGAAAAGCGCGCGACGCCGATGGTGGTGGGCGAGAAGATGTGGGTCTCTTGCGTGACAAAGTTCTGGGCGCGGTCGTACTCGCCCACCGGAAAGCCGGGCACGTTCGCTCCCACCGGCGAAAGAGGATCCGTCGTCGGGCCACTGCTATACATGTAGCGGAAATTGAGAGCGTCGGCACTCGAAAGATAATAATCCAAGCGCAGTCCGAATTGGTCGTTGTTCTCGCTGAGAGTCTGCGTGGCGATGAATCCATTTTCTCCAACGTTTGGCAGAGGGAAAAACGGCAGGACATTGGTCGCGGTAGGATCGATGGGCGTGAAAAGCGTCATTTCATTGAACGGTACGGGTGTTCCAAAAAAAATGAGTTGCCCATTCGGATTGCTGCAGAGGCCGGTGGTCTGGTTGAAAGTGGCATTGAGGTCGGTACACTCCTCCCCGAAGTTGCCCTGCCTTTCCACCGCGGAAGGCACGGTTGCAGGAACGGTCTCACCCTGCCGGTTTCGGAAGCCTTCGTAAGACCCGAAGAAGAAGGTCCTGTCCTTCAGGATCGGGCCGCCGAACGTGGCGCCGAATTGATTCTGCTTCAAGGGCTGAACGCTTTGCGTGAAGTAGTCGGACGCATCCATCGCATCGTTCCGCAGAAATTCCCAGGCGGCCCCGTGAAATGAATTGGACCCTGACCGCGTAACGATATTGGTCGTGGAACCAGTGTTTCGTCCGAACTCCGCATTCGCGTTATGGCTAAGAATTTTGAACTCGGCGATCGCGTCGATCGGTGGCTTGAGCACGAATCCACCATCCACAGAGCTCTCATTGTCGGCGCCGTCAATCATAAAGTTGTTCGATTCAGGCCGTTGGCCGTCGACGGCATAGGCCTGGTTCTGTCGTGCCGGGCCCCCGGCTTCGCGCAGTCCAGGAGTCAACGGCACCACGCCGGGCTGAAGCAGTCCGAGCTGAGAAAAGTTGCGCCCGTCGAGCGGAAGGTCGAGAATCTCGTGCTCCATCACGGTTTCGCCGAGACTACTGACTGTGCTCTGCACCAAAGCCGCATTGGCACTCACTTCCACCTGCTGCGTTTCCGACCCCAGCTTGAGGTGAACGCTGACCGTCGCCGTTTCATTGACATCCAGAGAGATTCCTTGCTGCAAGTACTTCTGGAAACCTTTCGCCTGAACCTCTAACTGGTAATGCCCGATCGGGAGCTCGACTAGTACGTACTCTCCCTGACGGTCCGTCATCGCCTCGCGACTTAAGCCGGTTTCATTCTGCTTTGCCCTGACTGTAGCGGCCGGGACGATCGCGCTGCTCGGATCCAAAACAGTTCCGCGGATGCTTGCCGTGATTTGCTGTCCCGCAACATTCAAACTTGTAAGAAGGGCCATCAGAAACGTCAGCGTTTTCGCGCTAGGCATGCTTCTCCCCATTTGTCCTCACGAATCGATTTCGCAAAACAATGTCCCGTCGCGCGTTATCGAGAACGCCCGCGAGAATTCGCCCACAGATTGAAGTGCGGCGACTATAGGGACGATTTGCAGCCGGGTCAATAATTTGAAAGCAGTACTGGTTTCGATTTCCGTGAAAAAAGGAAAGCGCCCGTAGTCTTTTCGTATCATTGGATCGTAACTCTTGCCCCGGATAACTTTTCGCCACTCCTATTTGTCTTCATCACGGTCGTCTCAAGCGGCAGCGGGCAGAAGATTGCGACTCTGGATGAGGAGTAATCCGTCGACACGAATGATATGAGCGCAGACAACGATGCGAAGGATTCGGCGGGCGCAAATGGCACTCCAGCCGCCAAGCCGGCCACCAAAATCAGGATCATCGAAGATGCTGAGGCCACCGGTGAGACGGCCGCGGCTTACGACTTCTGGCGAGCTGGGTCGGGGAGACAGCAGGTACCCGGCATCATCAAGTGCTTCGGAGAGCGGCCTGACTTCCTGCGTCGCGTGATCGATCTAGGAAACGCGATCCACTTTTCGGACGGACATCTTTCGCGTCGCCACAAAGAGATGATCGCCAGCGACGTCTCTTATCTCAACCGGTGTCCGTATCGACTGGACAGCCACGCCTACTTCCTGCGCGGTCCAGGGAGCATCCGAACAATGTGTAGAAGCAATCGTCGAAGGCAAGCTTGACCAAGCGGGCCTTACGGTCGCGGAGCGGCCCTGCTGGAATATGTGGGTTAATCACCCACGCTGCTTACCGATCCACCCCTGACGATGTTGAGACGTTGCGGGCTGCTGGATGGAAAGAAGGAGAGATTTCTGAAGCTGTTTACATCACAGCCTTGTTCGCTTTCTTCAATCGCGTCGCAGATACCTTCGGCGACCCTCGCAGGACTACCTAACATCGGGGAAATTGACGCCTTGAATCTCGAAGGCATTGTCCCATCCGAAGTTGTCGCCAACGACGACTGACCTCGGCTTTTGTTCTTGGTTCAGTGAACCGCAGCGAACGAATCTGAATAGCACGGAAGCAAAAGGATCGTCGTGGCCGCCAGACCTAGCCCTGCTGCGAGGAGGATCAGCCAAGAGGCATAGGAACCCGGTCGCATCAAAGGCGCGCCCGAGTAACACCGGCCCAATGGCTCCCGCAGCGGCATAGAACGTCCAGGTGAGACCGTAAAGAGTGGAAAAAGCACGAAGCCCAAAGTATCGCGTCAGCAGGTAAGGTGTAATAGCCGCTTCGCCTCCGGCCCCGACGCCAATGAGCGCAGCAGCAAGCCAGCCCGAAGGAACGGTTCCTCCGGTTATTAACACCTTAAGGATCAATGGCCGGCAGCCGCACCGCTAATTGACGCGGTAGAGGTCAGGAGTTGGAGTCTCCTCGTACCTACCATTTTCTTAACGGCTTCTAGCCGTCGCGTTTTGTTCAGTCCGGTTTTTTATCCGTTCTCCAATCCTTTCTAATTACCGGGGCTTTCGCGATTTCTGATCCTGGCTTAAGCGGACGGATGCTTCAGAACGCCTGCCAGTGCATACATGCGCATTGAGTCGGCCGGGGTCTTCGCGGTTGCTGCGCTCTTTTCCAACGAAGGTGCGATGCCCTTCAACTTCGCCATTTTGCTTTTGCTCATATGCGACGTCTCTGCGCTTTGAATCGCCTTCTGCAGCTCGACGATTCGGCTTGCAGGCAGAGCCTGCGACCTAGACAACTGGTCCACGTACGCTTTCGCCACGATCAACTTTGCAGGCCACTCGATCTTTTGCTGGTTTTGCACATTCAGCTCGGCCAGCCGAACCGTCTTGGCCGCGTCGATTTCGTTCTGCGTCAGAAACCTGGTCGGGGTCAGTTGAAACACGTCCAAGCCGCGCGCGATCTCCGAACCGTAAATGTAGCCGTTGTACCAATACGCCGACCAGTCGCCTCCGAGGACCAACATCTTCGGATCAATGGGCCCGCGATCGAAGTAGGCGATCTCGAAGGGGTTGGCCGGATCGGTAAAGTCCATCACGGAGATCCCGCCCTGGTACCAGGCCTGCACTTCAATATCCCGGCCGGGAACTGGAATCAGGGAACCGTTGTGTGCCACGCAGTTCTCCGTGTCGCCCTGCGCGGCTGGCAGCTTGTAGTAGTTCGCGAAACTCAGCTTGTCGTCCTTCAGACGGAAGATGGCATCCGCACCCCACTTGTTCGGGTCGTTCGGACGGCACCGCGCGCCCAAGCCTCCGCCCCACTCGTCGGTGAACACAACCTTGCTGCCATCGTTCGAGAATGAAGCCGAATGCCAGTAGGAGTAGTTCGGATCATTGACGGCGTCCACACGCTTTGGATGTTCAGGGTCCTTGATGTCGAGCACAATTCCGTTTCCGGAGCACGCGCCCGCGGCCAACCCGATCGCCGAGTACACGGTGATGTCGTGGCACTGGTCGGTGTCAGCCGGCTTCTCCGAGCCCTTCTTGCCGTGGGTGCCACCGTTGTTCAGGCCGTTGATCGCGCCCGTGCGTGGATCAATGAATACCCGGGGACTCGACACGACCTTCGCGTCCTGCGGTGCAGCCAGTGGAACTTTGATCACATCGATGCGAAACAGTGCAGTATTCGGATCTTTGTCCGGTTTTTCGCCGGAGCACCCGGCCAGTTCTTCCGGCTGACGCACAAACGACGTTCCTGAAACGTAGATGTAGACATTGTCCTTGTCGTTCGGATCGATCACCAGGGTATGCGTGTGGGATCCGCGGCAGGTCTGCACCGCTGCGACCTGCTTTGGGTTCTGGATGTCGGAAATGTCGAAGATTCTGACGCCGCGAAAACGGTCCTTCTGTGCTACCGGGATGTGGTGCTTTTTCCCCTTGTCTTTATCTTTATCTTTGTCATCGGTTTTGTCTTTGTCCTCGTCTGCGGGCGGAGGAGGTTCGGGGGAAAATCCCTGAACGCCGCAATCCAGGCGTCCATTGGGCATCTCTACGGACATGAACATCAAATTCTTGTATACCGACACATCACCTTGTCCGCCTGGGCAGACCATTGACGTCAACAATTTCGTGTTCGCCGGGTTGGAGATGTCGAAGATGCTCATGCCATAAAAATTTCCTTGGAACAGGTGGTTGCCCTGGAAAGCAAGGTCCGAGTTGGCAAAAGCAAGTTGCGCGATCAGCAAGTGCGCTGGCTTGGGAATCTTTTTGTTGTTCCCCAGACCGAGCTGCCCAACGATTTTCTCCACCCTCGGATCATCGGGATCCGTGGCTCCGAGCTGAAACGCGTCCGGCTTCTTGAGCAGCACGAGGTGTTCGATGCCCATGGAAGCTTCTCCCGCGTCATAAAGTCCCGGTGCCAGGCTGGCGCGCGGATCGTTCGCATCCGATCCCGTCATCCCCGGCGGCAGCGTTGGGGCGGGCTGTGGAGCGAACATGTTCTCCTCTTCGTCCTCTTTGTCTTTGCCCTCAGCGTCCTTCTCGGAGGGCGGAGTCGCGGACTGCTGCACCTGTTCCTGGGGCGGAGCCGCGGGCGGCACTGCTTGGGCCTGCGTTTGGTTCATAGCGAAACCAGAAATAAGTGCGACCCACACCACACACAGGGCAAGACTGGGCAATCGATTCATCGTTTCTCCTCAAGGGGTTCTTTCTTCAGCATGGTCTCCATGATACGTATTTCGGCTCGTTGCGTATTGTCCGCATCGGTCGCGAAGTTGAACAACTCGCCATCCTGTCCAGCGCCTGCGGTGTCGAATAGATCTTTTACCATGGCCAAGGCGCCGTTGTGATGTTGAATCATCCCCAGCAAAAATAAGCGCTCAAACTCGGCTTCCTTTGCCTTCCGCAACGCTTCCATCTGCTGCGGCGTCAGCATTCCTGGCATCAGTGCCATGTTCTTGTTTGACGTCTCGTGCGACATATCCATGCCCGGCATTTTCGGCATCGCCTTCGGAACGGATTCGCCGCGGGCCGCCAGCCAGCGCTTCATGAGCTTGATTTCGTCCGACTGCGAGCTACTGATACGTGCCCCTAATGAATGCAGGTCTTTGTTCTGGGTATGCGACGGAATCATCGCCGTCATCTCTACCGCTTGTGCATGATGCACGATCATACCCTGCATGAACGCTACATCTGCCGGCGACCGTGGCGGCAGGATTGCTCGCGTCGATGACGGCAGGGTTTTGCTCGGCGCACCGGGCGCACCCGGTTGCACCACCACAGGCTTCGCCGGATCATTTTGCTGTGCCAGTGCAGCCGGAGAGAGGAAAACTGCGGAAACGCTCGCGACAAGCAATGCCCGCGTTATGACTCCTCGTGCAGAGTCGGGCTTGGGCTTGCGCTCGCGGCGAAAACGCACCTGCCTCCCGTTGGATGTGTGAGAGAAGATCGTCATTTGGGCGAGGATGAAATCTTGTCACGAAACAGGAAATTTTTCAAAGATAGAGAGGAAGAATGAGCCGAAGCTATCACAACCAGAATGCAAACCTAAAACAGGAACTTTCCGGCCAATTGGATAAGGCGGGGAGGCGCAGCGCTCACTACTTGTCCGAAATCAGCACTACTGATGTTGCCATTGACGGCGGCAGGGCCATAAAACTGCGTATGGTTGAAGACGTTGAACGCCTCCAAGCGGAACTGTAACGATTTCGACTCGGACAGCCGCAGGTCTTTTTGCAGCGCAAGATCAAAGTTGCCGATTCCCGGTCCATAGAAGAATCGCCTGCGGGCGGTGCCGATCTGGCCCGGCCGGGGGAGGCTGAAAAGCGCGGTGTTGAAGCCCGCGTGTCCGTTCTCTGGGTGGGTATCGGTCTCGAGATTGCCGGGGTTGAAGTTTGGCGTGTCGACGCCATTGTTGTTGACCCCGTTGGGTATGGTCCCGAGCAAGGATGTGTCGTTGTTGTTGTAAAGAGTCACGGGAAAACCGGTTGTGAAGCGAGTCAAACCGGAGACGGCCCAACCTTCGGTCCAGCGATTCTGGCGACGGAACAGATCATTCACCGGCAACGCATACTTGTAGCTCGCCACAAAATCGTGACGCATATCGAAAGCAGAAAGGCCCCTGCTCAAATTTTGATCGATCGGATTGACTGCTTCCGCCAGACTGGAGGATGGGTCGAGAGATTTGCTGTATGTGTAGCCAACCATGAACTCCAGAGGGCCGGAGCGGTGACGGAGATTGAGCTGAAGAGCGTTGTAGTTCGAATTTGCGATGGTTTTCTGGTAAGTGATGGCAGCGAACTGGGAGCTGAAGGGTTTTCGCGTTCCCTGAATGACTGCGCCCGAAGGCGTGGTGTAGGTGCCGCTCTCGCCAAATGGGCCGCAGGTCGGCGTGCCTGGCATGACTTCGTTTGGCTGACTTAGGCTTAAGCACAGCGCGGCATTGCCGGGATTCGCGGAAGTGAGCACCAGAAGATGGTGGGCTTGCGTACCGACATAGCTGACGCTGAGAACGGTGTGCGTCGCAATTTCCCGTTGCAACGAAAACATGTAGCTCGCGGAATAAGGCGGCACATTCCCGTGGAAGAAGGCTGGCACGCCGGTGATCGGGAGATATTGCGACCAGTTGACATTCGAATCAGGGTGAGTCGGCGAAGCTCCGAAGCTGGGAAACGTTAACGGGAAGCGCTGGCCGATACTCTGGCCGCTGGCTGCGGTGACAAAGGGCGTGGCAAACAGCGGCGGGGCAAGACTGGTGTAGTCGTAACCATAGGGCGGGTTGGCGCTCATAATGCCTGCGGATAATCCTTCGAATGCCGTGTAGAAAAGGCCATAGCCCGCTCGAAGGGTGGTCTTGCCCGGTCCGCCGAAGATCTTTGCGAGCGGGCCATTCTGCCGATCTGGCGAGTAGGAAATGCCGAGGCGCGGAGCGAAGCTGTCGTATTTTGTTGGCGCCAGCGTGCGAGGGACGCCGGGGTCACCGGGGACTACAAGTCCAGCAGGCGCGCCGGGATAAACACGCGACTGCTCGCCGAGGACAAGAGTCTGAAGCTGGTTGTACTTCTCGTCCCAGGGTGAGATGACGTCCCAACGTGCGCCGTAGTTCAGGGTGACATTGGACTGCATTCTCCAGCTGTCCTGGGCGAACAGGCCGACGTACTTGTTGCGATTGTAGAACCGCTGAGAGTCGCCCTGGTTGTAAGCGCTGGCAATTCCCAGCAGGAAATCTGCCATGTCTGCGCCGGTTTCCGTTCCCTGGAACACAAAGGCTCCGTTGAAAATTGGGTCTGGATTGGTATTGATCTGGTCTAGATGGAATTCTCCGCCGATCTTGATGGTGCGTTTGCCGATGATCCGGGAATAATTATCTTCCCACTGGTACGTATTGTTGACTTGGGTAAGTCCTGTGATGCTATCGCCAAAGGTGAAGTCGTTGAACGAAACATTCTCGATGCCTTCGATACCGGGTGCTAACGGAACTATTCCCGGTAGTCCGGTTGGGCCAATAAATCCCTGCGAAGCCAAGCTTGGACCTACGCCACCTACGGGGCGGCCGGCATCGTTCGCATTGCGCATGTAGCTGAGATGCCCATCGTTGACCGCATTCGCCCCGAATGCCTTGGAAATGCTCAGACTCAGCAGCTGCGCGCGGCCGATCGTCATGGCATTAAAGCCGGGAACATTAGCGCCGCCTTGGCCGGTGGGGTACGGGTTGTTCAGAGAGTAATCGTCCAGGAAGTAGTAGCCGGCAAGGGATCCCCAGCGCGTGTTGGCGTCTATTCTCATCGCTGCTTTGTCATCGCGAAGGGCCCGGCTGTACGCCGAGGTAGAAAATACATTTCCAGCTTGATCGGGTTCGGGAATGTACTGCAGCAGACTCTTGGCGGGGGACGACCAGGCTCTGTCCGGGATTCGCCCGTGGGGCAAGACGCATTGCGACCAACTGGCGCAGCCCGAAGTGTAGTAGGGCTCACCGGGACGGACCGGGTACCCGAGCTTTTGTGAGAGCAGGTCAGCCCAGTATTGCCCATTCACGATTCCGGTCAACGAGCCAGCCATGTCAGAGAGATCGCCGGTTCGGTCCAGCAGAGATGGGACAGAAATACGACCTGTGTCAATACCCTGATGCAGGCGAGTGCCTTGAGAGTCGGCGAAGAAAAATACTTTATCTTTTCTGGCTGGGCCGCCGAGGGTTCCGCCAAATTGGTTCTGATTGAATTGTGCACGGTCGCCCGAGAAGTAGTTTCGTGCGTCGAAGTTGGTATTGCGCAGGAACTCGAAAGCATCGCCGTGAAATTGATTATTGCCAGACTTGGTGAGAACGAGAACCTGGCCGCCGCTGTAGTTGCCGTATTCGGCATCGAAGCTGTTGGTGAGGACCCGCAGCTCCTGAATGGAATCAAGGTTGGGAGCAATCGCGGTTCCCATGTTGACGTCTTCCTCCACGTCGCTGCCGTTCACGCGAAAGCCATTGGCGGTTTCCCGTTGACCGCTGATGGATGTGTTGCCAGCATTCAAGTCACCGGACGGAGAGGAACTGGTAACGCCGCTCATGACCACCGCATTCGGCTGCTGCGAACTGGTGGGAACGATGCCTGGCTGAAGGGCGAGCAGATCGGTAAAGCTGCGCCCATTCAAGGGGACGGCGGTCATTTTGCTGGTGGCGATGGTCTCGCCCATCTGAGTGGTTGAAGTGTCGATTTGGAGGGTCTCAGCGCTGACTTCGACGGTTGTCGCTTCGGATTTCAACTCCAGTTCAACGTTTACGTTGAGCGCAGCCGTCGTCGTCAGGTCGAGGCCAGCCTGCCGGTAGGTTGCAAATCCGGGCGCCGTGATCTCGATCTGATAATGCCCGCTTGGAAGAAGGGGGAAGGTATACACGCCATCATCGTTGGTGGTGCGACTTTGTTGGGCGCCGGTATCCGAGTTGCGCGTGAATACGGTCGCCGTCCGAACGACAGCTCCGCTGGGATCGACGACGGTTCCCGAAATGCCTCCTCCATCGCTCCCAGAGGCCGACCGAGAGCAGATGAAAAGAATTACACAGCAGAGCCCAACCATGATTGCGAATGAGAACATCTGCACCAACACGCCGCGTTCTTGTTTCACGTTGTCCGCTTTTCAATGGAGCCTCGCAGATAACACTTTGAGAGAAGAAGAAGCTCGACTCCACGTAGATGAAATTGAATTTCATTTTCATAATGCTCGCGAGAGGCCGGGGGCGCTGTGATTTTGCTCACACTCTGCTGTGCGACGCTACACGACGACTGCCCTCCTGCGGCCTATCCGCGGGATAGCGTTTTCTCGAGGGACAATGAGGAAAGAGGGCGAGTTACTGCAGGCCGGCAGTCGTTTTGGACTTGGGTCCTTCCGCCAGCGGTGCCATGGGAATGGAGGTTTCTCTACAAAGAAAAAAGCGGACGGAAAAACTTCCGCCCACTATTGCAACCTGCAATTCGGAGGCGATTTCTCTCGCCTAGAAGTCGGTGTCTTTGGCCGTGCAGGAGCAGGGTCCCTGGGTACCGCCCAGCAGGTTCAAATAAAAACATAGCTCCTCGACCAGCTTCTCTTCAGACGACCCCAGGTTGGAGTCGGCCACCGGGCTTTCGGTGACGTAAAAAGCTCCTGCCGTAGGCGAGGCCCTCTCGGTATGAGTGGACCAAACGCGCAGACCGGGCGTCGGTTTGTTCGTATAGTTGGTTGGGCCGCCGGCAGCAACACAGGACGAAATCACCTTGATTAGCCCTTTTGCGTTCAGTTTACGGGTCAGGCTGTTGGCGGTGAGATTATGATTCACGGATTCCGAGGTCAGACCATCCGGCGTTACCTCGCAACTACAACATTCTTGCAATTCTTCGTTGTCATCGAACACGTAAAAGGACGCCCACAGGCTCGCTCCCGTGTCTCCATCGTTGATGAGGCGCACAGTTTGATCTTGGGCGCCAGGCGTGTTCGCATTGGAATAATAGGTGGTGAAATAGACGCTGTTGTCACCAACGTCTTGAGCTGATGCAGTTCCCCCGCATATCAGCGCGAGTGCCAGTACTGAAAACGAAGACAACTCAAGTGTGCTCATTTCAGGGACGCTCCTCATGGCGCCTGGCAGCTGGGGGGAGAATCAGTGTGAGAGGCGTTTAGCAAAACCTTCAACCTTTCGCTGACGACTTGCAATTACCCACCTGGGTTAGCCAAAAGGATGAAAAGGGGAGTTTTTGGGGCGAATGGCGCAAAACCGACCCGTTTTGCGAGGTTTTCGGTCACTCTGGCAGTTGCAAAGTCTCGGCGGCGGCAGCGACAATCGTTCCATGCCAAAAAGTTCTCGGCGGAATCCTTCCAGTGCTGGCACCCAGACCGGCCACGGACCTTTTTTGCGAGGGGCCATGGTGGTTGTGACCTTGGGCAATCCTCGGGATAAATTCTGGGGAATGATTCTGTGGTTGGCCCCGGAAGGGCTAAGCATGACAGGAATCGAGCTGGCTTCTTTTGAGGATCTGGTTGTGATGGTCAAAGATGGCGAACCTTTCACCCCGGCTGTCGTTTTCTTTCCAATGCACCGGATCGAACGAATCGAGCTTGACCTTCCCGACGGGAGTCTTCCTTCCCTTTCGCAGCGTTTCCTGGCCAAGACTGGCCTCGATCCAGCAGTGACGCTAAGTTCCGCGCTCGACAACCGGGCGAGCGATCTTGCGGCGAACTCTGCGGTTCCTCCCAGAAGGGGAACGGCATGAGGCTTTCTCAAATTTTCACGGCTCCCAACCAGCTCACGCTGCTGCGGATGGTATTCGTTCCATTTATTGTCATCGAGTTAGTTGAAGGCCGCTATTTCTGGGCCTTGGTCTTGTTCGTGATTGCCGGATTCAGCGACGGCCTGGATGGACTGCTGGCGCGCAAGTTGCATCAGCAGACTTTGCTGGGGCAGTATCTCGATCCCATCGCCGACAAGCTTTTATTGAGCACTATGTTTCTGGTGCTTTCGATTCTGCACAAGATTCCGTGGAAATTCACTGTGCTCGTGTTCAGCCGTGATATTTCTATCCTAGCGGCCAGTGCGGTGTTGTTTGCCATCGCGGGCCTGCGTGATTTTCGGCCCAGCATCTTTGGCAAGGCGAACACGTTTTCGCAAATCGCTGCCGTGTTCTTCGTCATGTTGTTTTCTGTGAGACTGGAGCGCTGGGTCTGGATTACGCGAACCGTTTTCTTGCGCGCGACCTTCGCCTTCACGATCGTTTCCGCGCTGCATTACGTTTTTCTGGTGCAACATCGGTTGCGGTTACCCACGCACACCCTGGCGCCACATTCTTCCGCCGATATCCGCGCCAGTTGACCCTGTTTCGCGCGTCCCCCTAGAATTAAGGGTTCATCTCTGAGCGCTGCAACCGACTATGGCCCTTCGCCTTTACAACACCATGTCCTCGCAGGTCGAGGAATTCCATGCGCTGCGCGATCGTGAAGTTCGCATGTATGCTTGCGGCCCAACCGTCTACGACTATGGCCACATCGGCAACTTTCGCAGCTTCATTGCTGTGGATATGCTGCAGCGATTCCTGCGGCAGTCCGGCTACACGGTGCGCTACGTGATGAACATAACGGATGTGGACGACAAGATCATCCGCAATGCCGCCCGCGACGGCGTGAGCGTTCAGCAATATACAGCCAAGTACCAGAGAGCATTTGTCGAAGACTCTGCCATGATCGGCATTGAGCAGCCCATTCTGGTGCGGGCTACGGAACACGTCGAAGAGATGGCGGATTTCGTCGTCAAACTTGTGGAACGAGGGATCGCTTACCGCACTGACGATGGCTCCTACTACTTCCGCATTGCGAGCTTTCCCCGGTACGGGAAACTCTCGAAGAAAGATTTCGGCGGAATGCTGGATGGAGCTCGTGTGGATGTGGACGAGTACGACAAAGATAGCGCGCGCGACTTTGCGCTGTGGAAGGCGCCCAAGCCGGGTGAGGCTTTCTGGGATACGCCCATTGGACCGGGACGGCCTGGCTGGCACCTGGAGTGCTCGGTGATGTCGATGGAAGAATTGGGCGAGAGTTTTGATTTGCACGCGGGAGGAGAAGACCTGGTCTTCCCGCATCATGAAAACGAGATTGCGCAGTCGGAGTCATTCACCGGAAAAACGTTCGCACGTTTTTGGTTTCATGTGCGTTTCCTGCTGGTCGAGGGCGAGAATATGTCGAAGAGCCTGGGGAACTTCTACACCTTGCGCGATCTGGTGTTGAAGGGACATAGACCCTCGTCGATCCGTTATTTGTTGACCTCAGTTCCCTATCGGAATCAGTTGAACTTCACGTTCGATGGCTTGAAGCAGGCGGCGGTTTCCGTAGAACGATTACGGAATTTTCGGCAGCGCTTGACCGCAGGAAATTTTGCGGCAGGATCGTGTCCCGAAATGCATTCGCTTGCGAAGGAGACGATCGACCGGATGAAGAGCGCGCTGGACGACGACCTCAATACGGCTCAGGCGCAGGCCGCACTGTTCGAGATGGTACGTAGCGCCAACGCGGCGTTGGATGCGGGGCGAATTAAGAAGGATGATGTTCCAGTGCTACTTGCCGCATTGCAAAAGTTCGATGAGATTTTTGCCGTTCTCCAAGACGATGACGCGGCCAAGATGAAACAGGTTTTCGATTGGGCTCCCACCGAAGGCCGGGAAAAAGATATTAGCGCCGAACTGCGGGAAGCGGTGCAGTCGGGTCAACTCTTCGAGGCGGATATCGAAACAAAAATAGTGGAAATGGAAGCTGCGCGGCGCGCCCGTAACTTCAAGTTTTCCGATGCTTTGCGCGCGGAACTTACGGCCGCCGGCATTGTCGTCGAAAATACGAAAGACGGTGTGCGCTGGCACCGAAAGTAGATAGTCGAATGTTAAGCTGAAAGCTGACTCCGGAAGGCTGGCAGCTGTGCTGAAATCTCTGGACGAATATCTCCTCGATGCCGAACAAGCCCACGGGCATCTTTGCGCCGGACAAGTGCTGGGCGTGCGGCTGGCCATGCTGGGCTTGGTCAAACTCGGCATCGAAGATCCGCGCGGCAAAGACCGCAAGAGGCTTGTCACCTTCGTGGAAATCGACCGTTGCGCCACCGATGCTGTTGCCGTGGTAACCGGTTGTCGATTGGGCAAGCGGGCGCTAAAGTTTCGCGACTGGGGGAAAGTTGCGGTGACGTTTGTGGACGTGACTACCGGCAAGGGGATTCGCATCGCGGCAAAAGAATCGTCCAAGGCTCTGGCGCGACAGATGCATCCCGAAATCGCCGACAAGAATCAACAGCAGATGCTGGCTTACCGAGAAATCTCGGATGAAGACTTGTTTGCAACCCAGTGGGTGAAGGTCGAACTGCCGCCGGAAGAATTTCCTGGATACAAGGGTGAGCGAGTGGTTTGTGAGGTGTGCCGGGAAGGTATCAATTTTCGGAGGGAAGTAAGGCGGGATGGGACGGTGCTGTGCCGCGCTTGCGCAGGAGAAAAATACTACGAGAGCATCTAGTGCGTTTGCTCGTAGGCATGCGCCAGGCGCAGAATCGTCGATTCGTCAAAATGTTTTCCCAAGATTTGCAAACCAATGGGAAGTTTCTCTTTGGTCTCGCCGCAAGGAATCGAAATTCCAGGAATCCCCGCCAAGTCTGCTGTGACCGTGTAGATGTCCGCTAGGTACATGGCGAGGGGATCGTTTGATTTCTCACCCAGCCGAAACGCTGCCGTGGGGCTCGTCGGGGTCACGATCGCATCCACTTTGCGGAAGGCTTCGTCGAAGTCGCGCGTCAGCAGGGTGCGCACCTTCTGCGCCTTCAGATAATAGGCATCGTAATATCCTGCGCTCAAGGCATAGGTGCCGAGCATGATGCGGCGTTTGACTTCGGCGCCGAAGCCCTCGTGGCGGCTCCGGCGATACATCTCGGAAAGTGTCTTCACCCCCGGCGCACGGTAGCTGTAGCGCACGCCGTCATAGCGGGCCAGATTGGCCGAGGCCTCCGCGGTTGCAATCAGGTAATACGTGGGAATTGCATACGGCGTGTGCGGCAGCGAAACCGGCACCACTTCACAACCTAAGCTTTTCAACTTGTCGATTGCCGACTCGACCGCCTGGCGGACTTCATCGTCCAAACCTTCGGCGAAATATTCTTTGGCCACGCCTAGTCTCAGGCCGCGCACGGACTTTTCGAGTTCCGAGGCATAGTCTGGCACTGGCAGATCAGCCGAGGTCGAATCCATCGGATCGCGGCCGGCGATCGTACGCAGCACGATTGCCGCGTCCTTTACCGTCTTCGCAAGCGGTCCGATGTGATCGAGCGAGGATGCGAAGGCGATCAAACCGTAACGCGAGACTCGACCATAGGTCGGCATCATTCCAACTACGCCGCAAAAGGATGCAGGCTGGCGAATCGATCCTCCGGTATCGGAGCCGAGTGCCACCACGGCCATGTCGGCGGCAACGGCAGCGGCCGAACCGCCGGAGGAACCTCCGGGGACGCGCGTCAAGTCTCTTGGATTATGCACGGGATGAAACGCTGAATTCTCATTCGACGAACCCATGGCAAATTCGTCGCAGTTCGTCTTGCCGAGAACTGTCGCTCCCGCGGCTTCCATGCGCGCCACGGCGGTGCAGTCATAAGGGGGAATGTAGTGACCTAGAATTTTTGATCCCGCCGTGGTGCGTACGCCACGAGTCGACATCACATCCTTGATTCCGACTGGGACTCCACCCAGAGGAGGCAATGGCTTGCCCTCGGCGGCCATGCGGTCCATGCGATCCGCTTGCTCGAGGGCGCGCTCTTTGCACAGAGTGAGGTAGGCGCCGATCTGGCCATCTTCTTTCTCTATACGCGCGTAGTGTGCTTCGGCAAGCGCGAGAGCTGTCGTTTTGCGTTCCTGGACGGCGGAGCGAGCGGCGTCAATAGTGAGCGAGGTCATATGTGGAAGACTTAAAGTGATCAGTGATCGCGGCTAGCGGTCAGTACACATAGCATGCCCTCATTCTGGCGACTAACCACTGGCCACTATCTTTCAATCACTTTGGGCACTCGGAAGAAGCTACCATCCGCATCGGGCGCGTTGGCAAGAGCTGCTTCCTGCGACAGCGACTTGCGCAGTCCCTCGACTACATCTTCGCGATTGGTGTACGCAAATCTCTGGCTTCCCTGCTGGGATTTGTCGACGCCATAGCGATCCGAAACTTGCGCCATGGGTTCAACGTTGGAACTGTCCAATTGGTTGAGCCTGTCGATGTAGTCGAGGATCGAATTCAAATCGCGGACCATGCCAGTTCGCTCCTCCGCGGACAGCTCCAGGTTGGCGAGATCGGCTACGTACGTGACGTCTTTTTCTGTGACCTTCATTTTTGCGACTTAGTCCCGTTCTCCTGCAGGATCACAAACTCGATCCTCTCCACTTTTTGGCCGGCGTAACGATTCAGTGTGGCGAGATACCGGGGGGCGAGGCTCTGCATTTCACGCTTCCATCCGGCATCGGGGACCTCGACGCGCAACACCGAGTCGGAGAATTCCAAAGCCTGTGTACGCGCTGCAACCACCGATCCGCAAACCAAAGGCCAAGCCAGCAGAGGAGCTTCGGCTTGCGGCACGCTCCGCAGGGAGCCCCATACAATCTTTTCCAATCCGCGTCCTGCTTGCTCCAATGCGGCTCCTCGTGGGCAATTCCCAGCAATCAATCGCTCAGAGATTTCGATTCTAGCACTCCAATTTCTGGTTGCGGTACATTAGTGCAACGGCCAGGGTCTGAAGCCCGCGCTAACTCTCATCGCTTAGGGGGCGCTAAAGCGCCGCTCTTTCCACGGCACTGCTGGCATTTCCCGAGTTTGCATCATCCGTCGCGATTTGCAGCTTGGATGGGAAAGGCACTCTTAACGAACTCGAAGGCAGCGTCGCGCGAGAGCAGCCGCCCCTCGAGTTGCAAATCTTCAACTGCCTCCAGAATCTCGCGGAATCTGGGGCCGGGATGATATCCCGCAGCGATCAAATCGTCTCCGGTGATCAATGCTGCGGGGCGAATCCTCTCTGGCGGAATCTCGGTGAGTTTTTTCAGAAGGAACTCATACGTGCTCAGGTTGCCGTGGCTGGCCAGGCTGTCGGCGCGGTGCAAGGCGAGATGTTCATCGAAGCCGGGCAAGCGAAGGAATTTTTTTAGGGTTGATTCCTTCATGCGCGTGACATGACCGAAGCGCATGTGGTTGTCGACCAGAGCGAGCACCTGCGCTGTGTCGTGATTGGATAGGCGCAGACGCTCACAGATTTGTTCCGCCATCTTGACGCCGACCTCGACGTGGCCGTCAAAGCGGATTCGGTCGGGGGCGACACGAAAAGTGGCGGGCTTACCGACATCGTGCAGCAGCGCGCCCCAGGCCAACGTGGACGGGCAAGGCTCGGGCAAGTTCTCCAGAAGCAGCAGCGTGTGCGCGAACACATCCCCTTCGGGATGAAACTCAGGCGGCTGCTGAACCCCTTTCAGGGCAGAAATCTCTGGGAGAACTTTTTTGAGCAAACCGGTTTCATCCAGCAGAAGAAAAGCGCGGCGGGGATGGCCTTCGGTGAGCATTCTGGTGAGTTCATCGCGAACGCGCTCGCGCGAAACCACTTGAATTTCGGGAGCCAGTCGCTGAATGGCGGCGAGGGTTTCGGCTTCGATGGTGTAGTCAAAGCGCGCAGCGAAACGGACCGCGCGCAACATTCGCAATTTGTCTTCCGCAAAACGGCACGCCGGATCGCCGATGGCGCGAATGATGCCTGCATTCAGATCTCTTTGGCCGCCCACAAAGTCGAGTACTTCGCCGCTGACCGGATCGAGCATCATGCCATTGATGGTGAAATCGCGGCGGGCGACATCTTCGCGGGGGTCCTGGCTGAAGCGGACTTCATCGGGCCGGCGTCCGTCGGAGTATCCGAGATCGCTGCGGAAGGTCGCCACTTCCACGGCTTTGGACTTCGGCGGCGCGTTCTGGGTATAGGATTCGCGTTGCGACTCCGGCAGCGGCACAAGCACCACCCCGAATTGCGCTCCCACGGCATAGGTGTCGGGAAAAATTTCCATCACTTGAGCGGGGGTTGCGCTGGTGGCGACGTCGTAGTCTGCAGGCTGGCGCTTCAGCAAGACATCGCGGACACATCCGCCCACCAGGTAGGCTTGAAAGCCGTGCTGGCGGAGGGTTTCAATGATCAACCTGGAACAATTTTTCGACATGACGCGATGCCGCAGAGACAGCGTGGGACGGCTTCATCATACCGCTCAGCCTTCGGATTTGCCTGATTTCACGGAGGTTGCTCGGGTAGGCAAGCCCTTTCAAACAAACCCCCAGCGCGATCACAGGGCGTTGCGTTCGATGCCAGCTTCTTCTTTGTTAATCGTGTTACATGCCCACGCCATGCGCGGCGTATTGTGCGCAATGCCGATTTGTCCCTGGGCATTCAGGACGATGATGCCACCGTGCCCATTCAAACGCTGCTTTAGATAATTCATGGCTTCTTGCGCCGCCCATTCTGGAAGATTTCCTGCAGCCACTCGGTCTGCAGTCCACTTGGCCAGGACCAACTTCATGATTGGTTCACCCCAGCCGGTTGTCGACGCGGCCGCGCTGAGATTGTCCGCGTAGCAACCGCAACCGATCAGTGACGAATCGCCCAGGCGTCCGGGGGCCTTGTTCAGCGTGCCTCCGGTCGAGGTTGCGGCGGCGATGTTGCCTTGGCGATCCAGGGCCACGGCGCCGACCGTATCGTGAGAGATGGTGGGCGCAAACAACTCGTTTCCGTGGCCTGCCTCTTCGCGCTGATACTCGCGCAGGCGTTCCACCTCCCGCGCAATTATCAACTCTTCGTTCTTGCATAGGGGAACGCCATGCTCGGCGGCGAAGCGCTCAGCGCCTTCGGCCACAAAATAGACATGCGGGCTCTCGCTCAGAATCTTGCGCGCCGCGCGCACGGGATTGCGCAGTCGCTCGACGCATCCCACGCCGCCAGCGCGGAGCGTGGCGCCGTCCATGATCAGGGCATCCAACTGCACCTTGCCATCGCGGTTCAGGAAACTTCCCCGACCCGCGTCGAAGGTCTCGTCGTCCTCCATGATGACCACGGCCTCTTCGATGGCATCAAGTGCCGGGCCACCCCGTTCCAGCACCTGCCACCCAGCGGCCAGAGAGTTTCGCACACCGCGCAAGTGGGCGTCGACCATGTCATCGGGTATCGCCCAGGCACCGCCGTGAACAACCAGAACAGGATTAGTAGACAAGGAGTGTCCCCGGAAGAAGTGAGATGACCGAACAGTCTAGCACCGCGCGGCACGGAAATTGAGGCGCATCAGGCGGCGTGGCCCGCTTTGGCGGCGACGGGTGGAGCGTCCTGAGTGCGAGTCCAGGTGTAGCGCATGCGATGGATTACGGTGAGAGTGGAAAGCACTGCGATGACCCACAACACTGGGGCCATGCGGTTGAATAGTGCGCCGATGATCACCAGAACCAGCCGTTCCGGGCGCTCCATGAAGCCCACGCGGCAGGATCCGATGAGGGACTCGGCGCGGGCGCGTGTGTAGCTGACCATGATGGCGCTCACCATGACGAAGGCGGTGAGTACGACGTAGAAGAAGCGGTCGCCGCGGGCGTAGAAGACCAGCAGACCCAAGAACTGCGAGGCATCGCTATAGCGATCAACCACCGAATCGAAAAACGCTCCGAAGCGGGTGACGCGGTCGGTGGCACGCGCCACCTGACCGTCCACAAGATCGAAGAAGCCGGAAAAAATAATGACCAGACCGGCGAGGAAGAACATGTGCCTCTGCGTCGCGGCGTTGGCAGAACCGAAAAGAATTGCGGCCCAGGTATTTACGACGAGGCCCATGAACGTCAGCACATTCGGATTGATGCGCGACAACGCCAGCCAGCGAACGATGGTATCGAGCAACACACCGCAGGCACGACCGAACGCGCTGGTCCATGATTTGTTCATCGGCGAAGCGGACATCAGGCTTCCGCCTTCTCGGGATCGGGTTCATCGTGAACGGTGGTGAGACTCAAGATCTCCAGTTCGCGCTTGCCATTGGGCGTGATCACGGTGGCTTCGTCGCCGACCTTCTTATTGAGCAGTGCGCGGCCGATGGGCGAGGTGGTCGAGATTTTTCCGGAGCTTACATCGGACTCTTCGCTGGTGACGAGCTTGTACTCGATCTCTTCGTTCTTGGTGCTGTCGTAGATCTTGACGGTTGAACCGAGCCCCACTTTGTCCTTGGGAATGTTGTTCATGTTGGTCAAGGAGAGATCGGCCAGACGCTTGCCGAGTTGGCGGAAGCGCGCCTTGACGAACTCCTGGCGCTGCTTGGCCATGTGATACTCCGCGTTCTCGCTGAGATCGCCGAGAGCCGCGGCGCGCTTGATCTCTTTGGGCAACTCGTGAACGAGTTCGTGTTCGAGCGCGTCGACTTCTTCCTGCAATTTTTTTCTAAGTTGATCAGTCATGCGTGAGGAACAACTCGTACAATTATAACTCGCTGGGAGGCCGCGGGCACGGCAGCAGAGCAGCTTCGGACAGAGGCTTCTAGACCTTGGGGACAATGGGTTAGCAGGTTCGACCAGGTTCGGCCAGAGCATGCGGCGGCTTCCCGCATTGGGCTTGGGCCCGGTGATTGTGAGCCCGATTGCGCTACAGGAGGGGCCGGAAAGACTACCATGGCCTAAAGGGCTTAATTTGTGCATTCAGGCCGAACTACACAGGAGATCCTCCGTCTCCTGGACTGGCGCGCAGGACATATTCCGTCGCCCGACAAGACTCCAGCGCACCAGAAAACCGCGCGCCGAGGCGAGGAAGCGGCGTTCTCTGGTTCGCGGAAGTTAAGACTCGGACGCCGCGCGACGTGCAGTCCGGCGAGGCGGCCGTAGACCGGCACAAGCGCCGCGAGGTGGCGGCGGTGGTGCCAGAGTTACTTGCGACGCTTTCCACCTTCGTGCCAGTGGCGCTTCGACGTGGTCAGCGTATACTATGGGCATTCAAAAGCCAGCCGACCGCAGATCGAAATGTTTCGCAATTCCTCCCTGTCGGCTTAGAATGAAGGATTCGTCTATCTAGATAAAGAGGTTTTCTGAGTGCCAGAGCTGAGAAAAGATCCCATTGTTGGCCGCTGGGTGATTATTTCCATAGATCGAGCCAAGCGGCCCACTGATTTTGCCCGGGAGAACGTGAAGTTGAAGGGCGGCTTCTGCCCCTTTTGCTATGGAAACGAAAGCAAGACACCGCCTGAAATTCAGGCCTATCGTCCTGGATCGAATGGCGGGCCGGCGTCGCAGCGGGATACGCCGGGATGGACCGTGCGGGTGGTGCCCAACAAATTTCCGGCGTTAGGAATTGAAGGTAACCTCAATCGCCAAGCCGAAGGCATGTTCGACCGGATGAATGGCGTAGGGGCGCATGAAGTGATTATCGAAACGCCGGACCATAATGCCAGCCTGGCGACGCTGCCTCCGAAGCGAATTGAAGATGTGCTGTGGACTTTTCGGGACCGCATTCTCGATCTGAAGAAAGACCGGCGATTCAAGTACATTCTGCTGTTCAAAAACCATGGCGAGGCGGCAGGCGCTTCGCTGGAGCATGCGCATTCGCAACTGATCGCGCTGCCGATTCTGCCGATCAACGTGGTCCAGGAGCTGGAAGGGGCAAAGCAGTATTTTCTATATAAAGAGCGCTGCGTGTTCTGCGACATTATCCGACAGGAAACCGAAAACGGAAGCCGCGTGGTGGCCGAGAATGAGAACTTCCTAACCATCGCGCCTTATGCCCCGCGTTTTCCGTTTGAAACCTGGATTCTCCCGAAGCAGCATGAATCTGCGTTTGAGAACTCGTCCTCGCACTTGTTTGAGAATTTGGCCAAGGCGCTGAAAACTTTGCTGATCAAGGCGGACCGGGTGCTGGATAATCCGCCCTACAACCTTGTGATCCATACTTCGCCGGCGCAGGACCCAACCAACGATCACTATCACTGGCACGTGGAGTTCATGCCGAAGCTGACGAAGACCGCCGGATTCGAATGGGGCACTGGGTTCTACATCAATCCCACGCCGCCGGAAGAAGCGGCGAAGTTTCTGCGGGAAGCGAGTGTGGAAGAGCCGGTTCCGGCTACGGTTGGATAAATCAACCGTCTGAGTAAGATCGGCTTAGGGGGACGGGTCGCCCCGCCTCCGCCGAGTCGGCCCGGGGAGTTTCACTCCGAGCCGCTCACAGATCCGGACGTGAACCTCTCAATTCATCCGGCTCGTGCCACCCCTAAAAGGCTGCCGCCTTGCGGCAAGACAGTGAGTTCCTCCGGTTTCCCGTTGACTCAA
>Ga0187863_10001052_pt1 | contig 22609 bp, 18 predicted proteins | sample June2016WEW_11_1_FD_132975 | JGI IMG/M metagenome (GOLD analysis project Ga0187863, IMG submission 132975) | Peatland microbial communities from SPRUCE experiment site at the Marcell Experimental Forest, Minnesota, USA - June2016WEW_11_10 | ecosystem: Environmental > Terrestrial > Soil >...
CCGCGTTTAAAGTGGAGTCGCCGACGGCCATCCTCGCCACCGTGCCGGCTGGCGCCACTACGGGCAAAATTCAGGTGGATACTCCTGGAGGCACGCTCGTCAGCAACGTGGTTTTCCGCGTGTTGGAGTAATACGCACTTAATACGAGAACGATTAAAGAAGCGGCCGCTGCAGACTCGACATCGCGCTTGCTGAGTTTGCAGCGGCCGGGTGCGTGCTATAGCAGTGGGCTTTCATGGACACTCCCAGAAGCGGGTCCCTCCACTGCGCATTGCGATTGGGGGAACCAATCGCAATGCTCCGGTCGGGATGACAGATCTTAGTTTGTTATTCGCGCATTTAAGGGGATTGCAAAGCCCCTGTCATCCCGACCGTTAACGTCGTCGAAGGACTCGTAGTAGACCAGGCGGTGGCAGCGGTACTTTTTGCTGAAACCGTCTATCAGGTCGTTCTTGGGTTCGTAGGTTCGGCGGCTCCGGTCGTTCGTCATTCCGATGTAAAGCGTGCGCGATTTGCTGGCGATGATGTAGACGCTGTAGCAGTGGGTTTTCATGGCGGACGCAAACAGCAGGTCCCTCCACTCCGCATTGCGATTGATGAAGCCAATCGCAATGCTCGGGTCGGGATGACAGAGTTTTTTTGCAATTGGTAACCGACCCCATCGCTCCGGCCGGGATGACAGAGTTTTTTGCGATTGGTGACCGACACAATGCTAGTGACCGTTTTGGGATCGCGTCTTGCCGGCCTATCACTGCCGGATCCTCGGGTTCGCCACCGAATACAGGACGTCCGTCAGGAAATTCACCGCAACGTAGGTCAGTCCGATCGCCAGGATGCAGCCTTGTACTAGATAGTAATCGCGGTTCGAGATGGCCTGGATGGTCAGGCGGCCTATGCCAGGCCAGCTGAAGATGGTTTCGGTCACGATTGCGCCGGCCAGTAATGCGCCGAACTGCAAGCCCAACACGGTGATGATGGGGATCATGGCGTTGCGCAGGGCGTGACGGTAGACGACCGTGCGCTCCGGCAAGCCTTTGGCGCGGGCGGTGCGGATGTAGTCCTGGCTGAGCTCTTCCAGCATGGAGGTGCGGACCATGCGGGTGAGGATGGCGGCGAGGGCTCCGCCCATGGTGATGGCGGGCAGGATTAAGTTGGCGAAGGAGCCGGCGCCGGAGACGGGGAGCCATCCCAGCTTGATGGCGAAGAGGAGAATCAGGATGGGGCCGAGCGCGAAGTTGGGGAACGAGAGGCCGAAGAGACTGACCACGCTGAGCAGGCGGTCGTCCCAGCGGTTGCGGCGCTGGGCAGAGCGCACTCCGGCGGGGATCGATAAGACGATGGCTACGAACAGAGAAGCCAGCGTGAGTTGCAGCGTGTAGGGATAGCGCTGGGTCAGCAGGCGAGTCACGCTTTGGTTGTAGCGGAACGAGGGGCCAAGGTCGCCGTGGAGGACGCCGCGCCAGTAATGGATGTATTGCTCGCCGAGCGGGGCATCGAGGCCGTAGGCATGGCGCGTGGCCGCGATATCGGCGGGCGGGGCGCCTTCGCCGAGCATTTGCTGGATGGGATCTCCGGGGACGAGGTGGATTAGTAGGAAGACGAGGCTCACTACCAGCCAGATTACTGGGAGCGTGTAGAGGACGCGTTGGAGGAGGGCTTTCGGCATGGGTTCAGTGGCCAGTACAGCAGGTTCCTCCACTCCTCATTTCATTCCCTTCCGGAATGAAATGCTCCGGTCGGAATGACAGATCTTAACAGGGTACGGCGATTAGAAGAGGGTCAACAAAAGCGCTTCGAGCCGCGCTCGACGGACAGCCGAGGGCGGCTGTCCCCACACGATACAACATCCTCAGCGCTCAATCTCCTGCCTGCTTTGCCGATTCCGCTTTACTTTCAGCGTTTTCTACTCTTTCGATCTTCACTTTCGCGATGCGGTGACCTTCCATGTCTTCGACGGTATAGCGGTGGCCTTCGTATTCAAAGGATTCGCCGAGGTACGGAATACGTTGCAGGCGGGCGAGGACGAATCCGGCGAGGGTTTCGAATCCGGCGTCGCGGGGCAGGAGCAGGCCGTGGAGGGTCTCGAGATCGAGGATGTTGACTGCGCCTTCGAGCACCAGGACGGACTCGTCGGCTAAGGTGGGCTCGGGCGGGGAGACGTCGAATTCATCTTCAATGTCGCCGACGAGTTGCTCGAGGATGTCCTCGACCGTGATTACGCCGGCGGTGGAACCGAACTCGTCGACTACGACGGCGAGATGACGGCGGCGTTGTTTGAATTCGTCGAGGAGTTCGGCGAGAACTTTGGTTTCGGGAACGACCAGGACATCGTGCATGATCTGGCCGATCTGGGTGCGGGAGATGCGCGTTGCGAGGGGCTGGCCGAGATTGACCAGCCGGAGGCGCACCCAGCGGACGAGCTCCTTGTAATAGAGGACGCCGACGATGTGCTCGGGGCCGCGCTGCGGGTCGTAGACGGGGATGCGCGAGTGCTGGCCTTCGACCACGCGGTTGAGGGCGTCATCGAGGGTGAGATCCGAGGGCAAGGAAAAGATGTCGGGTCGCGCCACCATGACCTCGCGGACGGTAATGCTGTCGAGTTCGATGGCATTGTGGATCATTTCTTCCTGCGAGGCGGGAATCTGGCCGACCTGGCGGCTGGCGGTGACGATGAGTTTGAGTTCGTCGGGAGAATGGACGGGGCCACCGCGGCGGGCGTCACGCGCGCCGAAGAGCCGCAGGACGAGGCCGCCGGAACGGCGCATGAAAAACAGTACGGGGCGGGTGAGGGTAAGGAAGCCTTCCATGGGAGCGGCCACGGCGAGGGCGATCTGCTCGGAACGCTGCAGGGCGAGGGTCTTGGGAACGAGTTCGCCGAGCAGGACGTGGAGGTAGGTGATGAGGCTGAAAGCAATGACGATGGCAAAGCCGTGGGCATAAACGGCCGCGTGCGGGACTCGGTGAACGAACTGGAAACCTTCCACCAGGCGGGCGACCATGGGTTCGCCGATCCAGCCTAGGGTGAGGCTGACGATGGTGATGCCGAGTTGCACGCCGTTGACCACTTCGTCGAGGTGTTGGTGGAGGCGCTGCACAGTGCGGGCGCCGATGCGTCCGGATTCGATGAGCTGCTGGATGCGGGTGTCGCGCACGCTGACCAGGGAGAACTCCGCGGCGGCGAAAAACGCATTCGCTGCCACCAGGAGAAGGATCAGGAGCACGCGGAGCAGCACAAAGGCGATCATTGAGCGGCGATTCTGATGGGTAATTCTAGCATTCCAAAGGGGCCGGGGCCTGAGATGGCGGCATTGGACCCTTAACACAGAGGGCGCAGGGGAACACAGGGTAAAACTTTTGAGTACGCGGAGCTAACCTTTTTTCTGTGAGGACGGTCTAACTGGAAGATAGCAGGTTATTTGCGCTGCTCGGGCGATTCAGGTTCGCTTCATAAATCACTGGAACAAAAGCAGCACGGGCTCCGTACAAAGTAATGAGGGCGCGGGACGATTCCACCTTGAGCAAGGCATTTCGGCAGGCATCCAGGAGGCGGTTGTGAACGGAAACGGAAATAATAAAAAGAAGCGTCGGAAACTGATTATTTGGGGCGTGGTAGTAGTGGTGCTCGTCCTGGTGATTGTGGGCGGGGTATTCGCCGCGACGCGTGGCGGTACGAAGATTGATCCGACGAAGCTGGCGAAGGTGGAAAGGGGCGACCTGGCCAAGAGCGTGGTCGCGACTGGCAAGGTGACGCCTATCACCAAGGTCGAAGTGAAGTCGAAGGCCAGCGGCATTGTGAAAAAGCTGCTGGTGGATTACGGCGACCGGGTGAAGAAGGGACAACTGCTGGCGCAGCTCGACAAGGTGGAGATCGAGGCGCAGGTGGCACAGTCGCGTGCGGCTTTGGATGCGGCTGAGGCCAATCTGACCAGCTCGCAGGCTGACTTCGAACGCGCCAAGGTGGATGCCGAAGGTCCGGACGTGCCGCTGCTGAAGCGTGCTTATGACCGGGCGGAGGGCATGGCAAAAGATGGCGTGGTTTCGGCTTCCGCGCTGGACGATGCCGAGAAGAATTATGAAATGTCGCTGAACAAGCAGAACGTCTCCAAGGCGCAGGTGACAGTGCTGAAGGCGAAGATCGCGCAGTCGCGGGCGCAGGTGGCGCAAGACCGGGCCAACCTCATGCAGTTGGAGGAACAGCTCAGCTATACCGACATTGTTTCTCCGATCGATGGCATTGTGCTCTCGCGCGATGTGGAGATGGGCGATGCGGTGAGCTCGATCCTAGTACTGGGCTCCTCGGCTACCCTGGTGATGACGCTGGGCGATACCAGCGAAGTCTATGTGAAGGGCAAAGTGGACGAGAGCGACATCGGCAAGGTGTACCTGGGGCAGCCGGCGCGGATCAAGGTGGAATCGTTCAAGGATAAGACCTTCACTGGCAAGGTGACGAAGATTTCTCCGATGGGCGTGGAGAAGGACAACGTCACCACGTTTGAAGTGCGGGTTTCGATTCAGAATCCGGGCGGCGAACTCAAGGCTGAGATGACTGCGAATGCGGAGATCATCCTGGAAGAGCACAAGAACGTGCTGCAGATTCCGGAAGGCGCGATTCTTTACGACAAGGACAAGAAGGCGTCGGTGGAGATTCCGAATCCAAAGGGTAAGGACGGCAAGGATAAGGTCGCGGTCAACATCGGAATCTCGAACGGCGCGAAGACCGAAGTGCTCAGTGGGTTGAAGGAAGGCGATCAGGTGGTGCTGCAGTAGCGGGCTTCGGGCTTCAGCCGACGGGCTTCGGCTCACCTGGCGTTGTGGTTTAGCGCTTTGTTCGCAGAACGCTCGTAGGAGAACAAGTCAGTGAAAACGAAATATAAAGTGGCCCTGGCAGTGCTGGCTGGCATGTTGATCGGCGTCGCTGGTACCCGGACGATCTATGGGCAGCAAGCGAAGACGCGGCCTGGATACATCATTGCGGAAGTCGAGGTGACGGACCCCGCTGCCTTAAAGAAATATAGTGAGACGGCGCCGCAAATTGTGGCGTCTTTCGGCGGCCACTATGTGGTTCGCGGCGGCGGCAATATCCAGGCTCTCGAGGGCGAACCGCCGAAGGGCTTCGTTGTGGTAATCGGTTTCGAGAGCGTGGAGAAAGCGCGCGAGTGGTATGATTCGCCGGCCTACGCGGCGATCAGGCCGTTCCGGCAAAGCGCAACCAAGAGCCGCCTGCTTCTCGTCGAAGGCGTCGCCCCGCAGTGAAAGCAGACTTTTACCGTTTTGAAAAAAACCTAGTGGAGTGGCTACGACATGAATAATCAACCCATCGGCCGTACTACGACTTCGATTCCGGCGCGTTCTTCATTTCTGGCGATCGCGCTGGTTGTGCTGCTGGTTTCCACCTTCGCGGTGGCTTCTACGCCGCAGGGAACATTTGAGAAAACGTTCCAGGTCAGCGGGCCGGTGGATCTGGAGGTACAAACCCACTCCGGCGACATTATTGTGCGCAGCGGGCCGGCGGGGTCAGTCTCCATTCGGGGAAAGATCTTCGTCGGGGATCGCTGGCTGATGGGGAACCGGCACACCGACGTGAGCGATATTGAGCAGCATCCTCCGCTGCGGCAGGATGGGAACAGCATTCACATCGATTACGTGACCGCCCATGACATTTCGGTGGCCTATGAAATCACCGTGCCCATCGATACCACCATCCGCAGCCACAGCGGCTCGGGCGACCAGACTATTGAAGGTACGCACGGCAATGTGGACTTGCAGAGCGGGTCCGGGGATGTGAAACTCTCGCGGCTTATGGGAGAGATTCGGCTGCAGACCGGATCGGGCGATGTGCGGGCACGGGAGATCGCAGGTCCGGTGCGCGGAGGCGCGGGCAGCGGCGACATTGAAGTGGAGGAAACAGGAGCGGGCGACATTGATCTGCACACCGGCTCGGGCAACATTACGGCTCGCGGCATTCAAGGGGCGTTTCGCGCCGAAGCGGGCAGCGGCGACGTCACGGCTGAGGGCACGCAGACGGGCGCGTGGGAGATCCGCACGGGATCGGGCAATGTGCATGTCCGGTTGCCCGCGAATGCCGCGTTCGACGCTAATATTTCCACCAGTTCGGGCACGCTGGACGTGGATGCTCCGATAACAATGACGGTGCAAGGCCGAGTGCAGGAGACGCGCAAGCAGATCGTGGGCAAAGTACGGGGCGGCGGACCGTTGCTTTCCTTGCGCACGGGGTCGGGCGACATTCACATCGAATAGCAAGAGCAGTGGCCAGTGGCCAGTAACCCCAGATTAGAGGCCTTGGGCTAGGTTCTGCTGGCCACTGCTCACTGGCCACTGGCCACTTTCTATTACCTCCGTGCCTTGACTCCGCGGTTCCCAGCAATTACTTTCGAGTATCTGGGAGAACTTTGTCTTCCGTCCGCGAGGAAACCTTGGCGTACCGTCCGATTATTACTTTAACTACCGACTTCGGTAGCAACGATCACTTTGTAGGCGCGATGAAGGGGGTCATCCTCGACATCGTTCCAGATGCGCAGATTGTCGATATCTGCCACTCGGTGCAGGCCTTCGACGTATTGGATGGAGCGCTGACCATTTCGCAGGCGTATTCCTATTTCCCGAACCGGACAGTCCACGTGGTAGTCGTGGATCCTGGCGTAGGTACGGCGCGGCGGCCGATCCTGGCCTCGAGCGACAAATATCACTTCGTTGCGCCCGACAATGGCGTGCTTTCGCTGGTCTATGCCCGCGAAGAGCGCATGCACGTGCGGCACATCACTTCCGAACACTATTTTCTGCAGCCGGTAAGCAACACCTTCCATGCGCGCGACATTTTTTCTCCTGTGGCCGCGTACCTGGCCAAAGAGGTCGACTCCCTGAAGTTTGGGGAAGAAGTGGAAGACTACGTGAAATTTTCGGCGCCGAAGCCGAAAGCCGTCGATGGAAACCGCCTGCGCGGGGTGGTGCTGAAAGTCGACCGCTTCGGAAACCTGATCACCAACATCACTCCGCAGGACGCTCCCGCGCTGTTCGCCGCCGGGGCTACGGGATTCAAGATCGTCGTGGGCAGCCGCGAGATCACTGAAATTCGCAATGCCTATGCCGAAGGCGCTCCGGGAGAAGTGATCGGTCTTCTCGGAAGTATGGGTTTCCTGGAGATCGCCGCCAACCGTGGAGCCGCCGCCCAGTTGACCGGAGCCGGCAAAGGAAACGAAGTATCCGTTATTCTCGGCGGGGCTGCCGCCGCGGGCAAGGGAGCATAAGGCAGTGAGCAGTGGCCAGTGATCAGTGGCCAGTGAAAACAGGTCAGCTGCACGCCACGGGTTTTACTGCCCACTGAGCACTGATCACTGGCCACTGCCTCTCGGCTTGGGATGAGCATAGCGCTCCATCTCAGCCGTCCACTTAAGAAAACGCCAGAGACTGGTGCGCTCCCGCCACAGAAACTCCCAAAACTCAAGGAATCCGATCTGCGTCATCTTCACGCCGCAGTAGGTCTCGATGCGCCACAGCAGGTAGGGACTCCGCCACGGAGCCAGGCGATGGCCCTTGGTGGCGTTCCAGAGAAAGCGAAGCTTGTAGCGCATGGCATCATGATACCCACAACGCACGTTCTTCGACTATGCGCATAGAAGGTCCTCCGCAAGAAAACGGAGCTTCGGTCCATGTTAGAATCCTGTCTCCGCCAGGAATTTCCTGCTATGTCCGACGCAAACGTCCGCCAACAAGCCGAAGACCGCTACTATGCCGCGCTTGACTTAATGGGGGATGGGAAGCTGGAAGAGGCGGTGGCGGCCTACCGCGAATCGCTGGCGATCGATCCTGCATTTACCGAGGCCATGCACGGACTGGCGCGCGCGCTGCAAGATCTGCAACGTTACGATGAGGCGATCGCGGTGGCACAGCGAATTACGGAGTTGGATCCGGATGACGTACTCGCGCGCACCAGCCTGTCGGTGCTTTATCAGAAGAAAGGGATGATTCCGGAGGCGGAAGCCGAGGGAGCGAAGGCGAGGGTGCTGGGGTGGAAGCAGCAGTTGAAGAAGAGCTAGCTGTGAGCTGCTAGCTCCTAGCTCGAAAATCCCCGCCTCGGTGAGTCTCGCACGCGAAATTCCAGCGCCTAAAGGCGTATTCATCGGACGGAAGTTGCGGCACGCCTGAAGGCGTGCCCTGATACGAATCTCGCAGACGCCGCGGGTTGATAAAAGAGCTAGGAGCTAGAGGCTAGAAGCACTACAGCTCGTACTTCTTCATCAAATGCCGGAAAGACCGGTAGGAGATGCTGAGGAGATCGGCGGCTTTGGTTTGCACACCGTTGGAACGGTCGAGAGCGCTCTGCAGCAGAGTGCGCTCGATGCCCGCCACATAGACTTCCATTCCCACACCTTGAGGAAGCACTGCTCCCGGCTCGATTTCGGAGGTGCCTCCGGAAGCCCCGGCGGCGGCGGCGCGGGCCTTGGCTCGTTCCACCGGTAATTCGACGTGCAACTCGTTGGTCATTTCCAATGCAACCGCGCGCTCGATGGTGTTTTCCAACTGGCGGACGTTGCCCGGCCAATCGTAACCACAGAGGGCGTCGAGCGAGTTTTGATTCACCCGCAAGATGCTTCGGTTAGCGGCTGCGGCGTATTTCTTCAGAAAGTGATTAGCCAGTAGAGGGATGTCTTCGCGGCGCTCGCGCAGGTCCGGCACACGGATAGGAATGACGTTGAGACGGTAGTAGAGATCTTCGCGGAAAAGGTTATCGGCGACCGCCTTGTCGAGGTCGCGGTTGGTGGCGGCGATGACTCGCACATCAATGGAGATCTCGCTGGTGCCGCCGACCGGACGCACGGTGCGCTCCTGCAACACGCGCAGCAGTTTCACCTGCATGGCCATGGTCATTTCGCTGATTTCGTCGAGGAAGATGGTGCCGCCCCCGGCGACTTCAAAGGGTCCCCGCTTGTTCTGGTTGGCGCCGGTAAAGGCTCCCTTCAGGTAGCCGAAGAGTTCGCTTTCCAGCAGAGTCTCCGGGAAGGCGCCGCAGTTCACCGAGACGAAGGGCTCGGTGGCGCGGGGCGAACAGATGTGGACGGCGCGGGCTACCAGCTCTTTACCGGTGCCGCTTTCGCCGTGAATCAGAACCGTGCTGGCGGTGGAAGCGACGGTGCGGACGGTGTGTTTTAGCCGCTCCATGGCGGCGCTGGAGCCGATGATGTTGTCGAGCGAGTTGTGGGAGGCGGCGTCGCGGCGCAGGGCGAAATTCTGTTTGCTGAGAGACAGTTTTTCGAGCACGCGGTTAATGGCAAGCTTGATTTCGTCGACCAGGCCGGGACTCTTGCGAATGTAATCCGACGCGCCTCCGGCTTTTACCGCTTCCACAGCGGCTTCGTAGTCGTCCACGGCGGTGATAAGGATGACCGGGGAATCGGGGGAAACGCGATGAGCATGACGCAGAACCTCGATGCCGTCGATGTTCGGCATCTTGATGTCGGTGATGATGAGATCGTAAAGGGCGCCGTCGATCTTGTTCTTGGCAGCCTGACCGGATTGCACGGTCTCGACGCGATGTCCGTCACGGCGCAGGGCAATGTCGAGCATTTCGCAGATGGAGCGCTCATCGTCGCAAACCAGGATGTTAGCCACGCACCCTCCCTTCCGCCGCCGCAGCCGCGAGTTGTGCGGACTGAGCCGCGGGCAGCGAGGGGCTGGCAAAAGATTTTTCGGTGGGAGCACTGGAAGGCTGCCGCTCGGCCTCGAGCCGCCGCAGCCGCATGACGAACGTGGTTCCCTGCCCGGGCTTGGAGCGCGCCCACACCTTGCCTTCGTGCGCCTGTACGATCTGGTAGACGACCGCCAGTCCGAGGCCGGTGCCGCCTTCAAAGTTCGATTGGAAGGGCTCGAAGATCTTTTCCGTCTGTTGCGGAGTCATTCCGGTTCCGGTATCCGCAAAGCTGACTTGCCAGTCATCGGCCAAAGGTTCGATTAAGACCTTGAGCGTGCCGCCGTCGCGCATGGCGCGGACGGCGTTCTCGGCGAAATTCCAGAAAACTTGTTTGATTCTGTCGCCATCGGCGAGCACCCAGGCTTCCTGGACGGCAAACCGGCTCTCAATGACGATGCCGGTATTTTCCACGGTCATGCGGTGCCGCATGAGGGTGAGTGTGTCCTCCAACAAGGGCACCAGGTCGGTCTTATCGAAGTGATACTGTTTGCCGCGGGAGTAAGCCAGGAAATCGGTGATGATTCCGTTCAGGCGGTGCGATTCGCGGGTGACGATATCGAGCAGGCGCCGGTGTTCCTCGCTCATCTCAGGGATGCCGGAGAGCATGCTGACGGAGCCGGCGATGGAAGTAAGCGGATTGCGGATTTCGTGGGCGATGGCCGCCGCCAGACGGCCCACAGCCGCCAGCCGATCCTGCATGCGGACTTCGCGCTCCAGGCGACGGATTTCGGTGAGGTCATCCAGGGCATAGACATAGCCGAGGGCACCGCGTTCGGGCACGTTGAGGGCGGCCACTCTTACTCGAACCGTCCGGCGGAATGTTCCGGCCGTGTCGAACCGGACTTCCGCGTGGGTCTGCGACTCGGCGTTCGGAAGAGCGTCCAAAAACAACTCCGTGACCGGTTTTCCCAGCAACTGGGCGGGCGCGCGCTCCAGAAGCTTCTGGGCCGCACTGTTGACCAGCGTAATCCGCCCATCGAGACCGGTTGTGATCAACCCGCTGCTGACCGACTGAATAATGTTCTCGTGCAGGATTTGAAGATCCTCGAGCGCGCCGCTGGCGTATTTCAGTTGCACGCGCGCCTGCCGTAACTTGGCGACCAGCAGGCCGGCCAGGTAGGCGACGGCGAGGAACGCAAACAGGTTCACGAGAATGATCCCCTGCAGCGCTTTCAGGTCAGGATGAGTTGTGCAATAGGACCGGACAACGCCGTAGTAATTGAGTTCCAGAACTGTTCCGTAAAGAATGAAGGCAAGAGCGGCGACCAGATAAGCCCACACTCGCGGAAGCAGAATGCTGGCCACGATAATGACCAGAGGGTAGAGGAAGTTGAGAGAACTGTCCCAACCTCCGGTCTGATGCACGACCAGACTGACCAGGACCAGGTCGGTCATAACCTGCAAGGATGCTTGCCAGCGATGCTCATGCCAGGCGGAAAGCAGGAGCGCATAGAAGAGCGAGAAGGCATACCACACGAGGACGGTGCTGACAAAAAGGCGCAGGGGCAGCAGTGCAGGCGTGAAGTGCGCCACGGCCAGCTGGATTACCAGCAGAAAAGTCAGGATCAGGATCCGTACTCTGACCAGCCAAGCCAGCCAATTCCGCTCGTCAAAAGTCGATTGCATTGAGTCCCGAGGTCCTGGAAGAAACATCCGGCACGAGCCGCAAGCCCGGCCGACCGAATCTCCACCTGCCAGCAAGAGGCTGGCTTTCACAAAGGGTTGGGAGGCCCTCAAAGAAGGGCGTTGTCTCCCAACCGGATTATTTTCTAGCCAGCCAACTTGGCGATCATGGCGAACAGCGGCATATAGAGCGAAATGACGATGCCTCCGATCACCAAGCCGAGTACACCGATGATGGCTGGCTCCAACATGGCCAACATATCTTTGGTGGCTGCGTCCACTTCTTCTTCGTAGAAATCAGCGATCTTCTGCAACATGCTGTCCATCGCGCCGGTGGCTTCGCCGACGCCGATCATTTGAGTCACCATGTTCGGAAACACACCACATTCCCGGAGAGGGTCGACGATGGTTCGGCCTTCTTCGATGGCTTTGCGCACTTTCATCAGCGCTTCTTCCAGAACGGCGTTACCGGAAGTTCTGGCGGTGATCGCCAGACCTTCCAGGATGGGCACGCCCGAGGTAATCAGGGTACCCAGAGTGCGCGTAAAGCGGCCGACGGCGATCTTGCGCAACAGGGTACCGACAATGGGCAGCTTGAGCAGCACTTTGTCAAAGTAATAGCGCCCGCGCGGGTGCTTGCGGATCTGCTTAAGGCCGAAAACCAGGCCTACGCATCCGCCGATGACAACCCACCAGAAACTCTGCACGAACGCGCTCAACCCCATGACGATTCGAGTGGGAAGAGGCAGGGCAACGCCCAGTCCAGCAAAAAGGTTGGAGAAGATGGGTACGACCCACTTGAGCAGGGCACCGACAATCAACGTAGCAATGCCTACGACCGCCACGGGATAGATCAGGGCCGATTTCACGGCCGCTTTCAGGCGAACCGCCTTTTCGACGTAGGTCGCCAGCCGCTGCAAGATGATATCCAGGATACCGCCGGTTTCACCCGCTTCGATCATGTTGGTGGTGAGGTCGTCGAAGACATTGGGGTAACCCCGCATGGCATTGGCCAGCGTCGCGCCGCCCTCCACCGTGGTGCGGACGCCGGTTAGCGTCTTCTGGAACGTCTGGCTTTCCTGGTTCGCTGCCAGGATTTCCAGACATTGCACCAGCGGCAGCCCGGCATCGATCATCACCGAGAACTGGCGGAAGAAAATTGCGATGTCCTTGACCTTGACCTTACCCGATCCGAAGGTAGGCATGGAGAATTCCTTGCCTTTTTCCCGGATCGCACCCGGCGTAATGTGCTCGCGTCGCAACTGCTGTCCCAGCGCCTGTTTGCTTGGCGAATTCCGTTCCCCGGAGATTTTCTGTCCGGAGGCGTCTTTGCCGGAAAATGTGAAAACTGGCATGGTTTTAATCTCTCCTCAACTGGCGGTCGCTGATTTCCGAACTTCTCTGCGCCCAACTGGCTGGGCTTTGCTCCTTAGTAGCCATCGCCATATGCGATGTGCCGTCACTGCTCGGCTCTAGCCTTTCGATTGCGTGGCTCCTCGCGCCAAAGCCGATCCGGTGGTACCGCCCCGATTCGACAAAGTGGCGCCGCGATTGATCATTTCCTGCAGTTCGTCCGGATTGCTGGAACGCTGCAGCGCGGTTTCCAACGTAACCTGCTTCTGGAAGTACGCCGTGGCCAGCGCCTGGTTAAACGTTTGCATGCCGAACTTGTCTTGTCCGGACTGCATGGCCGAATAGACCTGGTGAATCTTGTCCTCGCGAATCAGATTGCGGACCGCGGGGTTGGGGATGAGGATTTCCATGATCATGACGCGGCCCTTGCCGTTCGTGGTGGGCAGCAGGGTTTGGCACATCACGCCCTCCAGCACCAGCGAAAGCTGGGCCCGAATCTGGGGCTGTTGGTGCGCCGGAAAGACGTCGATGATGCGGTTGATGGTGGAGGTTGCCGAATTGGTGTGCAAGGTGCCGAAGGTCAAGTGACCGGTTTCGGCGATGCGCAGGGCCGACTCGATGGTCTCCAGATCGCGCATTTCGCCGATCAGCACGACATCCGGATCTTCACGAAGCGCGGCTCGTAAGGCATCGGTAAAACTCTTGGTATCGGCATGGAGTTCGCGCTGGTTGACCACGCAGTTCTTGTTCATGTGCACGAACTCGATGGGATCCTCAATGGTGAGGATGTGGTCGTGGCGTTCGCTATTGATCTTGTCGATCATGGCCGCCAGAGTCGTCGATTTGCCGGAGCCGGTCGGTCCCGTGACCAGCACCAGACCGCGCGGCTTGTCACAAAGCTTGCTCACCACGGCGGGCAGGCCGAGCTGATTAAAAGACTTGATTTCGAAGGGAATCAGACGGAACACAGCGGCCGTGGCTCCGCGCTGGTTGAATACGTTGGCGCGGAAACGGGCCAGCCCCTTCAATCCGAACGAAAAGTCGAGTTCGAGGCTTTCCTCGAAGCGATGCTTCTGCGAGTCGGTCATAACGCTGTAGGCCAGCTGTTTCGTCTCGGCCGGCGTCATTTGCGGCAAATCGAGCGGCACCAGGTGGCCGTGCACGCGGATCTGTGGCGGCGAATTGGTGGTGATGTGGAGATCGCTGCCGCTCATCTCCAGCATTCTCTTGAGCAAATCACTTAACGACAAACCCATAATGAGTTCCTTCCGTTACTGTTTCTTCTTAGTCGTTGGCCGTTCGTCGTTGGTCGTTGGCCGACGGCCAAGGACCAACGACCAACGACGGGTTTAGTGAATGGTTTCGCGGGCAACTTCTTCGAGTGTGGTCATGCCCGCCGCAACCTTGATTAAGCCGCTTCGACGCAGCGTGATCATGCCGCGCTCGATCGCCTTCTTTTTCAGTTCAACCGCCGATGCGCCCACCAGAACCAATTCTCTGATCTCGTCATCCACTTCCATCACTTCATACAAACCGCAGCGGCCCTTGTAACCGGTGTTGTTGCAAATACCGCAGCCCTTGCCTTTCTGGATCTTGACGGTCTTGGCTTCTTCCGGCCCGTATCCTTCTTCGATCAGGGTTTGCACCGGAACCTCCACCACCTCCGCGCAATCCTTGCAAATGCGCCGCACCAGACGCTGGGCGCAGATCAGGTGAACCGAGGTAGCCACCAGGAAGGGCTCGATGCCCATGTTCATCAAGCGGGTAATGGTCTCGGGCGCGCCGTTGGTGTGCAGAGTGGAAAGCACCAAGTGGCCGGTAAGCGCGGCCTTGATGGCGATTTCCGCGGTTTCGAAATCGCGGATTTCGCCGACCAGGATGATGTTTGGATCCTGCCGCAGGAATGAACGCAGAGCGGCGGCAAAGTTCAATCCGATCTGCTCCTTCATCTGCACCTGGTTGACCCCGGCCAACTGGAATTCGACCGGATCTTCGGCCGTCATGATGTTGGTATCGGGCTGGTTCAGGCGTGAAATGGACGAATACAGCGTGTTCGTTTTTCCCGATCCTGTGGGACCGGTAACCAACACCATGCCGTAAGGCTTGAGAATGGCTTTCTCGAACTTGACCAGGGATTCGGGTTCGAAGCCCAGCTTGGTCATATCGAGCCGCAGGTTTTCTTTGTCGAGCAACCGGAGCACGATCTTTTCGCCCCAGAGTGTGGGCAGCGTGCTGACGCGGAAATCGAGCTGCTTCTTGCGGCCGCCAATATTCATCTTCAGCATGATGCGGCCGTCCTGCGGCAGACGCTTCTCGCTGATGTCGAGCTTGGCCATGATCTTCAGGCGGGAAGTGATCGCGTCCTTGAGCTTGAGCGGCGGCGACATGATCGATTGCAGGACGCCGTCAATGCGGAAGCGTACCCGGAACTCTTTTTCGTAAGGCTCGATATGAATGTCGCTGGCGCCCCGCTTGACCGCGTCGGTGAGGATCAGATTCACCAACTTGACCACGGGAGCTTCATCCGCAGCTTTCTCCAGCTGCGACAGCTCCATTTGCGCCTCTTCCGCCTGCACTTCGACGTCGGACTCGTTCATCTCCGACATCGACTGCATCACGGTTTCGAGGTCTTCTTCATTGCCCTTCGCGGCCCCGTACGATTTATCGATGCCCGCCAGGATGGAACTCTCGGAAGCGACAACCGGTTCGATGTTGAAGCCGGTCATAAACTTGATATCGTCCATCGCGAAGACGTTGGTGGGATCGACCATCGCGATGGTCAGCGATGCGCCCACGCGGCTGAGGGGAAGAATCTGGTAGCGCTTCGCGGTTTCAAACGGAATCAGCTTGACGACGGCGGGGTCGATTTCAAAATAAGAAAGGTTGATGGCAGGAACGCCGTACTGCCGGGAAAGAAAATTGGTGACGTCCTCATCCGTGAGGAAGCCTAGCTTCACCAAGGCAGAGCCCAAGCGGACGTTCTGCTCCTTCTGCGCCTTAGTAGCTTGTTCCAACTGCTCTGGGGTAATGATCTTCTCTTTGACGAGAAGGTCACCCAGCCGTTGAGACATACGTCGATCTCCTATCCCGCTTAAATGGAACGATGCCTGGAACTGTTACCCGGCATTTGCACAAAACGCTGCTTTCGCTGCGGCGTCTTCGTGTTGACACAAATTGTCACAGCAAGTCGATTACCGTACCAGTTACCGTGGTACTTGGACCTGCCGTCGTTCCAGACACATAGCGAGCTTTCTTTCCGAACCCACGCCAGATGAGCTTTTTCCCCGGCAACGCCTCGATCGCGCGCTGAGGTACATGCACTTCGGTAAGTGCCGGTAAGGTTGCGCAGCCAATGGGGGACGCACCGCTTGCAGCCGGCGTACACTCACCGGGAAGGGAGTCCTAACATTGCCGCCCGACGCAAAGCAGAGGCAGATTCGAACCCACTACCACGCATTATTTCTAACTTGGGGACCGCAGAACTGGTGGCCGGCGGAGTCGCGCTTTGAGATGATCGTGGGCGCTTATCTCACGCAGAACACGGCGTGGACGAATGTGGAAAAGGCGTTGGGGAATCTTCGCGCGGCGCGGCTGCTTAGCGCGCAGGGAATTCGCCGGGCACCTGTGGCCGAACTCGAGCGCCTGATTCGCCCTGCCGGATATTTCCGTCAGAAAGCCAGGCGACTGAAGATCTTCGTCGCGTTTCTGGATCGACAATACGGAGGCTCTCTGGCGAAGTTGCTGTCGCGCCCTACCAACCAGCTTCGCGAAGAACTTCTCAGTCTGCATGGCATCGGCCCCGAGACTGCCGATTCCATCCTGCTCTATGCCGGCAACCATCCGGTGTTCGTGGTGGACGCCTACACGCGGCGCATTCTGGCTCGCCACGAGATTCTGTCCGAAAAAGCGCCGTATGAGGAGATTCGGGCACTGTTTGAGCGAGCGTTGACTCCGGTAGCACGGTCCGCGGCCCGGCCTGGCAAGACCGGGAATCAAGAGTTGCCGGAGGGCCTTCCTGGCGCTGCGCATCTTCCTGCGCATCCTCCATCGCCGATGAGCACCGCCAGGCGCACGGCTCTGGCGCAGGTTTACAACGAGATGCACGGCCTTATTGTGGGCGTGGGAAAGAATTACTGCAGGAAATCACAGGCACGATGTGACGAATGCCCTTTACAGAAGTTTCTGCCTCGGTCTAACTAGATCAAGGGCTCGTGTCGGGGCCTTAGGCTTCAGACGCGGGCACGTACCTCCGGGGAAGATTTTAGTTGTTTCGACACTTTTCACGGGCTGCAATTCTGGCGGGAACCATGGCTTCTGTCTGCTGCGCTCAATCGCTGCGGCAGGAGGCAGATAGCGCTGGTCTGCTCATCGGCACGGCCGTCCGTCCTTCACAGCTCTCAGAGGCCGCCTATGCCTCCACTCTTGCGCACGAGTTCAACATGGTTGAGCCCGAGGATGCGTTGAAGTGGTGGGTGCTGCGGCCGGACGCGACCAGCTTCGACTTTCGCCAGGGCGACGAGGTGGTTCGCTTCGCGCAGTCCCATCAGATGAAGATCCGCGGCCATTGCCTGGTTTGGGGCCGTTACAACCCGGATTGGCTGGCCCAGGGTCACTTCACCACCCAGCAGTTGTCGCGGCTTCTCCATGAGCACATCACCCGGGTGATGAAGCACTTTGCGGGCCAGGTCTTTGCCTGGGATGTAGTGAACGAAGCTCTGGATGAGAACGGAACTGTGCGGGATTCTCTCTGGTACAACCAGCCCGGCATCGGACTGTCAGAAAATGGAACAGCCTATATCGAGCAGGTGTTCCGCTGGGCCCACAAGGCGGACCCACGGGCTTTGCTCTTCTATAACGAAGCCGAGGGGGAAGGTCTGAACCGCAAATCGGACGCGATCTACGCCATGGTCAAGGATTTCAAGCGCCGTGGCGTTCCTATCCATGGTGTGGGACTGCAGATGCATGTTCCCAACCTCGACGCGAATGTCCCGGAGATCGCTGCCAACATTGCCCGGCTCACGGCGCTCGGGCTGCAGGTTCACATCACCGAACTGGACGTTTCTCTGCCGGTGGACTCCAGCGGCCGGCTTCTCCCAGACGACTTGACCCGCCAAGCCGAGGTCTATCGTGGAATCGTGTGGGCATGCTTAAACAGTCCGCGATGCACCGCGATCCAGACCTGGGGATTCACGGATAAGTACTCCTGGATTGGATCGCATTCGCGGGGAGCCCGGGGGCAGGCGCTTCCCTTTGATCGGGTCTACCAACCCAAGCCCGCTTATCGCGCCGTGTTGGAAGAGCTGTTGGCAGGAAGGTTGCCCGCGCATTGACGCGGGGCGGGATGACCGGTCAACGAGTGAAATGTCGCCAACTTGCCATCCCTGCGTTGCCTTAAACAATCGCAATCCGCCGCACCTCGTCCACCACTGGACGCCGCGCCGATGTAGGCCTAAGTTGCCACAAACTAAGGAGTCGCTTCAGTTGCCGGAAGAGACTCACTTGCAAGATGTTTCAACTTCGACTCCACCGACGGCGAGAAGCCCCAAGCCGCGGTGTTTCAGGCCACGAATGGGACCTCTACGGGGACACCTACGACGGCGGGGCCGCCGTAGAGGTTGCCTGCAGCTAATGTTAACTCTGTCGGCACGACCAAAAAGGCTTTCCAACCGGCGACACCCACCCGAACGGCCACAATGTCTCTTTCACGCCAAACACGAGATTTTGATTTTCCTAATACGTCTAGCCGTCCCAGAGCCTCGACGATGCCGGGGGGGGCCTGCGGTATAGTTCTATGCTCCGCCGATCAACACTCTACACTCTACTCTACGAATCCTGTCTACGAGTTCTGGAGAGGTTTGCTATGTCTCGACATTTCCTACCGCATCTGCTCCGAGTGGTTTTGACGAGTTTGTTGGGACTGGTTGCATGCGTCCCCCAATCGTTTGCGCAAGCAGGCCATCAGGGCAAGATTTTCGGGGGCTACTTCGAGGAATGGGGCATCAATTACGGCGGTTACAACATTGCAGATTTGCAAAAGAATGGGGTCGCCGATGATCTGACACATTTGATCTATGCGTTCGGCAACGTGACTCCGGCTTCTCCGCCGGCATGCGCGATTGCCGATCCGGTGGCGGCTTACCAGAATTCGAATGTGCCTAGTGTGAACGGCAAGCCTTATACCGCGCCACTCTTGGGAAATTTTGGCGCGATCCAACAACTCAAGGCACTGCATCCCAATTTGAAAGTGTTGATCTCTTTGGGGGGACAAGCGGGCAATGTTGCGGGCTTCGTGACCGCTGCAGGCAGCCCGGCCGGCCGCGCGGCGCTGGCCTCTTCGTGCATCGACATGTTTGTTAAAGGCAACATCGCTGCCGGTGTTACAGCTCCGGGCCTGTTTGACGGCTTCAATATCGATTGGGAGTTTCCCGGCGCGGCGGACAAGCAGAACTTCACCGCGCTGCTGAAAGAGTTCCGCTCGCAACTCAACGCTTTGGAGAAAACGACGGGCAAGAAATATGTGTTGACGTTCGATTCGCCAGCGAGCCCGAAGAGATATGTGAACATCGATCTTAAGGCCGCCGCGGCACAAGTGGATTTCCTCACCATCGACGGTTACGACTACGCCGGATCGGATGAAAAGCAGACTAATGAGTCATCCTCGCTGTACGACACGGCAGCGGACCCTGTGTATGCCGACGACCGCTACATTGATGCGACTGTAAGAGCCTATCTCAAGGCTGGCGTGCCTGCGGCCAAGTACACGATGGGGTTGCCGTTGTATGCAGTTGGCTGGGTTGGAGTGACTAAGTCGAACCATGGGTTATACCAAAACGCTACAGGCGCTGCTCCGGTTCTCTTGGCCGACGGATCGGGTATGTGCGCCAAACCGGATAAAGCCAATCCTTCGCCCGGCTGTGACACTATTTTGACCGCGGGGTTCGCTACTTACTCGACCATTGAGGACCTCACGCATCGAGAGGGGTATATCGCCTGGTACGATTCGGAAAGAGTTGGAGCAACGCTCTACAATCCGGCTACCGGGACCTTCTATACCTACGACAATCCTGCCGCAGTCGCAGCGAAGACGGCCTACATCAAGAAGCACAAGCTTGGCGGCGCTTACGTGTGGGCGCTGAACGATGACGACGCCAGCGCATCGCTGACCAAAGCGATTGCCGCGGGGTTGAAGTAAAGAGTTTCGGCAGTCGTGTCGGGAATTATGCTCCTGACTGCGCTCAGATTTTCACCAACGCGGCCCGCGGCCGTTTCCGAGTTTCTAATGGTGACCGTCGAACGACTTCGTATCCGGCGTAATTGTCGACAGTACTACCGTTGCATCAAGCTCGACGATATCAATTACATTCACCACGTCCATCCACCACACGCCGCTTTCCGCTTCAACGTACGCCACCCGACGTGGGCGCAGTTCTAGCTCGCCTCGGACTGTGTTGCGCAATTCGTCCCACGCCGTTTTCTTCGAGTTCACATATAGAACAGGAATGCCATCCCCGCTCTTCGCTACCAAAATAACGACTGGATCGGTTGCGAAATATTCTCCCGGCCCCGCCTGTCCTCCGGCTCCGAGGACCCCTACTGGAAGGCCCCTTGGGATGTGGGGCGCGAAAGTTATAAACCCCACGATCACCAAAGCCAGACAGGGTGCCACAGTAACTGCAGACGATGGAAGACCCGAAAATTGTTTCCTGAGCGGCAGAGATTGCGCGACTCCAACGCCTCGTTTCCGCTGACGGATTGTCTCGTTCGCGCTCCCAGATATTTCGATTTTAAGCAAGTCCAATAGTGTCCGGACGTAGTTGAGGGACCAAATTGCTGGAACAGTGACCAGTAGTGCCGCAGCGGTCGTAATCGGCGCCCTGCTCAGATTCAGGCTTGTGATTGCCATCGCGGTCGCCCTCTGCATTCCGAATCCTATGAAGGAATCGAAAATGCCGATGCATGATCCTACAAGGCCAAGGAACGGCGCCGTGTGGGCAATCGATCTAAGAGTGTAGAGCCGCAGGCTCAACTCTGCGGTGAACATCTTCCGTCTGTTGGTATCAGTCGCGGGAGATCGTCGAATTGAGTGGTACCGGTAGGCGGCGTGGCCGACGATAGCAATCACGCGAGCGAGCATGAGTGCGAGCACGATAACGTCCAAGCGTCTCAGCAGTCCCATCGATTGCCATAAACATGGGATACCACAATCACACCCGTACGTTGGCCACGAACTCGTGCACGCGGGCATTATCAGAAATGCGCTTCCTCGGTTACTGCCATTATGAACCAAAGACACCATACCCACCGTTCAGGTTCCAGTGTTGTAACCAGGCGTTAGCGCCCGTTGTCACTTTCGTGCGCCGCTGCGCGATCCCAGCTATAGACGCCGGGGGCAATTTCCGACTTGTGGTTCGCCCACCACTTTCCGCATCAATTTCGGTTTTCGTAACAAGATCGCTCCTAAGTCGCCTCTTTCTACACTTCAGAAGAAACCTGCTCCACCGCTTACACGCCCCACGCCTTCTATTGGTTAGCACGTTGCGGACTCAGTTGTAGTTCGGATTGCGCAACAGGGAAAAAAATCTTTGAATGGGCCGCGTTAGGTGGAGTACCCTGCTTCGCATTAGTGCTATAGAGCACTTTGGAAGTCTGCGGATCTTCCAGGAGTGCTCAATACAGCTGACTCTCACGACGCGGAGTCCGATGCAGCCGCAGCCGGAGTCTTCTCTCAAACCCCCAACCGCGGGCGGATCGCTCTGGCACGTCCCCCGAAATAAAGGAGCCACAATGAAGCGTGCTTTACTTTTCTCCTCCCTGCTCTGCGTCTTTGTCTCGGTTTCGCTGTTGGCGCAAGCGTCCGTTACTTTGAGCCCGCCGAGCTATAACTTCGGCAGTACCCCGGTTGGCACAGGCACCGCGTGGGTTACCTTCACACTGGCAAACAGCGGCAGCTCTGCCGTGAGCATCAGTAATGTGACCGTCAGCGGCCCGTTCGTTGTATCCAGTAATTGCGGATCCTCGGTCGCGGCCAACGGTTCGTGTCCAATCTATGTGTATTTCTACCCAACTGTGGCAGGCGCGGCCAGCGGCACACTAACCGTGACCGACAGCGGCACGCAGACATCTGCTCTCAGTGGAACTGGCGGAAGCGGCGGCAGTTGTACGACCACGCCCAGCGCGCCCACTGGTTTGGCGGCGTCCGGCACGACCAGCTCCGGTACAAACCTGAGTTGGAACGCCGTTACACCTCCGACGAACTGCACGATCAGCAGTTACACCGTGTTGCAGAACGGAACCTCGATTGGCACCGCAACCGGCACAACCTTTGCAGTCAGCGGACTTGCGGCATCGACCGCTTATAGCTTCACAGTGGAAGCGACGGACGCCAACGGCACGTCGGGCCCAAGTTCGGCCGTGAATGTGACTACCCTTGCGAACTCATGCACAGCCAAGCCGAGCGCACCAACGGGATTGGCGGCTTCCGGCACAACCAGCTCCGGCACTAACTTGAGCTGGACCACGGACACACCTCCGTCCGGCTGCACGATCAGCAGTTACACCGTGTTGCAGAACGGAACCTCGATTGGAACCTCGAACAGCACGTCGTTCGCCGTGAGCGGACTGGCGGCATCCACCGCGTACAGCTTCACGGTGGAAGCGACGGATGCAGCCGGCACTTCCCCAGCGAGCGCGGCGGTAAATGTAACAACCCTGGCAGGCGGTGGCGGCTCATGCGCAACGGCGTGGAGCGCCACGGCGGTCTACACCGCAGGCATGACGGCGAGCCTGAACGGAGAAAACTATGTCGCCAATTTCTGGACGCAGAACCAGAGTCCGGCGACCAACAGCGGCGGAGCGGGCAGCGGCGAACCCTGGACCGCGACTGGCGCCTGTTCGACTTGCTCGGCTGCACCGGCTGTTCCGACAGGA
>Ga0187863_10001059_pt1 | contig 22553 bp, 17 predicted proteins | sample June2016WEW_11_1_FD_132975 | JGI IMG/M metagenome (GOLD analysis project Ga0187863, IMG submission 132975) | Peatland microbial communities from SPRUCE experiment site at the Marcell Experimental Forest, Minnesota, USA - June2016WEW_11_10 | ecosystem: Environmental > Terrestrial > Soil >...
ATCGGCCACGTTGCGGAAGAAGTACTCGCCGGCGAAGTGCCCGCCGAACATCTCTTCCTGCAGCGGCCGGCGCGCCCAGTCGGCGAAGGTCGGATCCTTGGAGTTGAGGACGCTCTCATCCAGGAATCCGATCATGGCGTAGATGGCCATCTTGGACGCATCGTCGCTGTATCCCATGGCGGAGGCGTCTTTGACCGCCGCGGAGATCATCTTGCGCAGGGTGGCGCGGAAGCTGTCGGCGTTTTCAACCCGCTGAACGAAGAAGCGGGTGCGCAAGATAACGGTGAAGACTTCCTGGAACGCCAGCGCCAGGTTGTTGGTCTTCATCTCTTGAGGAGGCGAAGCTGGAGAAGGAGTCATGCCTATGTCTCCGTGATAACGGTGAGTTCAAAGGTTGCGTCGCCGAGGTCGCCGGGCAGATAGACGCCGACCTGCTTGGTCTGGAGTATATGCTGCCAGCAGGGGCCGCTGAGCGAGATGGAGAAGTAGTGCATGTCCGCCTGCGCGTGCAGAGCGGCGGGCGGCACGGGCAGGTGCAACAGCTCCATGCCGGGAAGGGCGCGCTGCACCAGTTTTGTCACCCCCTCCGCCGAGCAGACCTTGACTAGCTTGGGCGTCTGGCGCAGGATCAGCGACTCGGCAATCGACGAGCGGACGCCGAAGATCCATCGCGCGCGCCGCAGGCAGCGCTCGTCCTTGACCTCAGCCGCGTAGATGTAGCTGTCCGCCTTGCGGAACTGGAGAGCAATGCTGTTGGATGGGGCCACAATCTCCAGGTAACGCCGGATGAGCGCATCCAGCTCTTTGAAGGTGGAAGCCAGGTCGCGATGCCGGTATTGCGGAATCTCATCGCGCGCCGATTCGAGGGCAAAGGTGCTCAGTGCGCCGGCCAGCCGGACGAGATCCCGGTAGACCTCCTCCGGGTGGCTGCGGCGGTCCTGCAGATGGTGGCGCAATGCGGGCAGGCTGGAGCACAGCGCATGAAGGAACCAGTAATTGGCCACATCGAGGGCCGATGTGCCCAGCTCAAAGCGGCCGGAACCGGCCCTCACGCTGCGGGTGGAAACGATCTTCTCATCGATCGCCTGGACCAGCCGGTGCAGGATCAGCACCAGGCCTTCGCAGGCGCTTATGCGCAGGCAGGGAGGAATAAAGTCGGGGTCGCAGGCAAATCCCCCCTTCCCGTCGCGGAAGACGCGGGCGATGGGAAACGAGACGGTGCCTTCGGAAAGCTGCGCCTGGCTCAAGAGGACGAGATTCTTGCGGGCAAAGGAGACGCTGTTCTCCCCCTGTCCCGCGGCGTCGTCCCGGAGTACGCGCTTGACCGCGCCGTACCGCGCGCTCGAGCCGCCGCCGAGGTCGCAATCCAGGCCCTGGTCCTGGCGCGGCGGGATCGCCAGGTGAAGGATGATCTCACTGTCCGTGGATGCGAACAGCCCGCTCAGTTGCGCCGGCTCGGGAACCGAGTCGCAGTCTGGAAGATCGAAGATGAGTCCGTCGGGCAGGATGCCGGACGCGAAGTTGAGAATGGCGAGGCCGTTGGCTAGGGCCTCCGTGTCGATGGAAAAATGAAGAAACCCCCACGGCTCCTGGCGAAGGTTGGAGTTGAGAAACCAGAGCGTGTCTTCGAAGTACCGGCTCTGCGTCTGAAAGTGATGCGGACCGAGATGCATTCCTTCTGACCAGACGACCCGTGACAGGAATTTCATAGCAGGGAGACCACCATCGGCGAGAGTTGAACAGCAGGTTGGTTTCCGGATCGGTCGAAGGCGAAACTCCAGCGAGAGCCGCCTGGCCTCGATCCATAGAATATGCCGTCTGTCCGGACGCTACCCGCAAGAAACCTTCGCTGAGTCTATTCGTCCGGCGTGGAAGGGTGCAACCGCATTATACGCAAAATCTTTTTGGGTAAATAGGCAAATCGGGCGCGACGGAATGATTTATGCTACCCGCATTGCACCGGAGGCCTGACCGCATGGACAAACCGGCGAAACCAGAGGAAGCGAAGGCGTCACCTTGGCCAGAGGAATCCGGCTCCGAACAGGGCTTTGGTGCAACGGGTGTGTTTCAAGTGGTGAAGGCGCCCGATGCGGCGTCGGGTCCGGCGGCCGGCTCGGGGTTGGAGTCCTATTTCCCCGAGTATCGCGCACCGGAGGCCCCAAAACCTGCGCCCCCGCCTGCGCCCCCGCCAGCGCCCAAGCCGCTTGCGGAGCCGGTGGTCCACAAGGTGGTCTTCGGCGGCGGTGCGGAGAGTTCGCCGGAGTTGCTGGACCGGATGCGGCAGGCGTCGTCGGAAAGACCGCCTCTTGCGGAGAAGGCTCCTGCCGCCGGTCCCAGCGGCGCGGGCAGCGGGGGATTCACTGAGCTGCTGCGCACTTTGGGAAGCGATTCGGCCTCGCCCGCGCCCCCTGCGCGAGAGATGCCGCCGCCCCAGCGCCCCGCGCAGCCGTCGGGGTTCACCTCCTTGCTGCAAACGCTGAATGCGCCGGAGGCGGCTTCGGTCCCGGCTGAAGCCCCAATGCGGGCGGCGCCGCCTGCTGCGCGATCCATTCCGGAGGAGCCCAGGCAAGCCCCGGCAGCTCCAGGATCAGGCGGGTTTACAGAGCTGTTGCGGACAACGACGGGCGGAGATGCAGGCCTGAGCGCTCCTGCAATGCAGCCCCCGGGACCGGGCGAAGCGCCATTTTTCGCCGGAGGGGCCGGGGCGATTCCGGCTCCCGCGGAAAGCAAGCCGGGAACCTTCACGCAGTTGTTCGGCGCCGTTGGCGGCGAGGCAACCGCGCCGGTCCCGTCGGCGAGCGACCGCGGATCCGGGGATTCCTCTCGCGGAAGCCCAGGGTCCTTTACGCGGATGCTGTCGCTTGAACCACAGCCTCCCGCCCGTGAGCCGGACTTTCAGGAAGAGCGCAAGCCTTTGCCGGGAAGCGTGAACTATGGAATTACCCCTGGAATGCCGGGGCCAGCCGCGCCGGTTCGCGATCCATTTGCTCCGCCGCCGGCCGAGGCCAAGCCGGTCGAAAGCGCGCCGCCGGGCTCCGGGGCCGGCATTACGCGCCTGATTCAAATGCTGGATGAGCCTTCAAAGGCGCCGGCCGCGCGTGTGGAAGCCGCGCCGGTAAACCCGCCGCAGGGTGCGGAGCCGGGCGTCTGGACCCAGACCTTCGCGTCCCTCTCCACGCCCAGCGAGCCGGCCCCGCCGCCGGCTAAAGCGCCCGCCTGGGCAGCGCCTCCGATGCCAGCGGCCGCGCCACCACCCGCACCTGCCCAATTCCCCGGCAGCCCGAACGAGCCCGTCGTGCATCCGGCGGCGGCCGGACCGAGTGAGTTTACGCGCATTCTCGATGCGTCCAGGATGCGCGAGATGGCCATGAGGGGCGGCTCCGGCGCGGCGAACCTGCCTCAGGCGCCAATCCCTCAGGCTCCCGCGCCGCTGCCTCCGCCCCCAATGCCCAGTTATCCGCTTCCAGCCGCGCCGCCCATGGGCGGAGTGCAAGGGATGGGGGCCATGCCTCAGCCTGGCCTTTACCCTCCACCACTGCCGCAGCCGGCGGCTTATCCGATGAGCTACGCGCCTCCGGCCGCGGCGATGCCCGCAGCGGGCGGGAGCTTGCCGCAGCCGCCTGGAATGTATGCTCCGGCTCCGCCGCCCATGCCCGCCGCCCCGCAAGCGCCGCCGGTGAAGCCGCCGGACGCGGGGACGGGGAAGTTGCAGCAGATGGTGATTGTGCTGCTTGTCGTACTCATCGTTTTGGCGGTTGCGATCCTGCTCGTCCTTCTGTTCAAGCATTAGGAACGCGCCAACCCGTATCTGCGCCATTATTCCCTTGCCGCCGTGTAACATTGCTCAGTGCCTGCGGTCGTCTTCCCCGCGATCGAGAGCGGTTCATCTCCCCAGGGGACTCATTGGAGGAACAAATGCTGAAAGGCTTTCGGGATTTCATCCTGCGCGGAAACGTAGTAGACCTGGCGGTCGCCGTGATTCTCGGCGCTGCCTTCAATGCCATCGTCGCGTCATTTGTCAAAGACGTGCTCACACAACTGATCGCCGCCGTCGTGGGCAAGCCGGACTTCAAGGATGTAGTGTTCAAGCTGAATGGCTCTCCGATCTATGTGGGCAACTTCCTCAACGCGGTCATCTCGTTCCTGATCGTGGCCAGCGTGGTCTATTTTGCCGTGGTTTTGCCGTTGAACGCGCTCATGGCCCGGCTCAAGAAGCCAGCGCCGGAAGCTCCATCCTCCATGAAGACCTGCCCCGAGTGCCTGAGCGAGATTCCGCTGGCCGCCAAGCGCTGCGCCCACTGCGCCCAGCCGGTGGCATAGCGCCCTGCCGGAGCCTGCCCAGGGCAAGATCAACGGGGGCCTTGGCCCACTGGGATTGAGATACTGAAGAGTCTCGGATATCGCTCATGAAAGCGTCCAACGAATGATGGTGCGCAACCCGCTTGCCTTTTTGTTTCTGCTCCTCCTGGCGCCCGCTGCCGTGCCGGCCCAATCCGCCGGTGCGGCCGTGCCTCAGCCCGCGCCGCCAACGGTCTTCGGCTACAGCGACTTCACCGCAGAGTCCAGGATCGAAGAGAAATTCCTCGCCGTTCCCGACGCGCAACTGGCCGGCCAGCACCTCAAGATTCTCACCGCCGAGCCGCACCTGGCCGCTACGCCCGAGGACCGCAAGACCGCCGAATACGTGGCTCAGAAGTTTCGCGACGCCGGCCTCGATACCGAGATCGTTCCTTACCGCGTGCTCCTCGACCAGCCCAAAGTGGTGCGTGTCGAAGCCTTCGACGCCGCCGGCCAGCTCCTCATGACCGGCCCCACCCGCGAGCACGTTCCGGGCGACCCATACCAGGACGATCCGCGCGTGGTAATGCCTTTCAGCGGCTCGTCCGGCTCCGGCGACGTGACCGGCGAGGCGGTCTACGCCAATTACGGCCGCCTCGAGGACTTCGATCAGCTTGCCGCCCAGCACATCGACCTGCACGGCAAGATCGTCCTCTGCCGCTACGGCGCAAACTTCCGCGGCGTCAAGGTCTACCTCGCCGAGCAGCGCGGCGCGGCCGGCGTGCTCATCTACTCCGACCCGCAGGACGACGGCTACTTCAAAGGCGACGCCTACCCCAACGGCCCCTGGCGGCCCGATACCGGCGTGCAGCGCGGGTCGGTCCAATACATCTTCAAGTATCCCGGCGACCCCGAGACCCCCGGCGTGGCTTCGACGCTGGACCTGCCCGACTCGGCCCGCGTTTCGCCGGACGGCAACCAGCCCCACATCGTCTCCATCCCCTTGAGCTATCGCGATGCCGCGCCCATTCTTCAGGCCCTCAAGGGCCCGGGCGTTCCCAAGGGCTGGCAGGGCGCGCTGCCCTTCCGCTATCACCTGGGAGGGGTTGCGGACCAGGTTGGCGTGAAAGTTCACCTGGTGTCTCGGCAGGACTATCAGCGCCGCATCGTCTGGGACGTGATCGGAAAGATTCCCGGCTCGGAATTCCCCGGCGAGTGGGTCATCACAGGCAATCACCGCGACGCCTGGGTCTATGGCGCAGCCGATCCCAGCAGCGGCACCGCCGCCATGCTCGAATCGGTGCATGGCATCGGTGCGCTGCTCAAGCAGGGCTGGCGTCCCAGGCGGACTCTGGTCTTCGCCAGTTGGGACGCCGAGGAAGAAGGCCTCATCGGCTCAACCGAGTGGGTGGAGGAGCACGCCAAAGCGCTGGAACACGCCGTCGCCTACTTCAATACCGACGTTGCCGTCTCCGGCCCCGATTTCACCGCTTCCGCCGTCCCCTCGCTCAAGCAGTTCCTCCGCGAGGTTGCCCGCTCGGTCCCCAGTCCCGCCGGCGGAGCGGTTTACGACCACTGGAAGAACTCTCGCTCCTCGGGCAACGAGCACCGGGCCTCGAATGCCCCGCCAGCCGCCGAAGAGGTCCACGTCGGCGACCTCGGCTCGGGCTCCGACTTCACGCCTTTTTTTCAGCATCTGGGCGTTCCTTCTAGCGATATAAGCTCCGAAGGCCCCTACGGCGTCTACCACTCCGCCTTCGACAACTTCGCCTGGTACACCCAGAACGCCGACCCAAAATTCGTCTATCTCCAGGAGATGGCCCGCGTCCTCGGCCTCGAAGCCCTGCGCATGGCCGATGCCGACGTGCTCCCCTACGACTACGCTGCCTACGCCAGCGCCATCGAGTCGTATGTTCAAGCCGCGAAGCGCCGAGCCGGGGACGACGGGCTTGGCTCGCTCGACTTTGCCCCCGCCCAGGCCGCCGCCTCTCGCTTCGCCGTCGCGGCTCAGAAGGCGCGCAGCCGCCAAATCGCGGCTACCGGAGACCTGGCGAAACTCAACCTAGCCCTGCGCGAAACCGAGACCGCGCTCCTCTCGCCGGCCGGACTGCCCAATCGTCCCTGGTACCGGCACACTATCTTTGCTCCCGGCGAGTTCACGGGCTACGCGGCAGTCGTGATTCCCGGCGTCAACGAGGCGATCGACGCCAGGGACTCGAATCGCGCCGCCCAGCAGTTGGCCGTCCTCGCTGAGGCGCTCGACCGCGCCGCACACACGCTGGACCCAGCGCCTTGATTCAATGCCGCTTCGTTCCCGATCCGTCATTGCCCCGGCGCCTTTGCCCGGTGCGGTGGCATCGCGGTCCCCTTTGGGCATTGAAATCCGCTTTCCGTTACGAAAGTACCGACGGTGTCAAATATCCACAAAAAATGCTTTCCACCTCTTCCATCCAGGCGTTATGATCCCCCAATTCCGGCCCCTCCAAGCCGAACGTGCCCGGAAGGAGTGTGCGTCATGTTCACCCTCATGATCGTTCTGGCCTGCGTCGCAATGGTCGCCGGCCCCGCCATCCTCTCCTCGATTCAGACGGCCAGATCTCGCGAGCAGGACTTCTGAAGCCCGCCAGTAGCAGCAGAATTCCGCAGCGATAGCCGAGGTCAAAATAGAAGTACGACTTCTCGTGACGGGTGCTTGTCAGGCGACGGCGGAGGCTCGGAGGAAATCGAGCGCGCGGATGAGATAGGACTTCAGATTCCGGCGGTGTACAACGGCATCGAGGAAGCCCTTCTCGAGCAGAAACTCGGAGCGCTGGAAGCCCTCGGGGAGCTTCTGCCGGATGGTCTGCTCGATGACGCGGGGTCCGGCGAAGCCGATGAGGGCGCCCGGTTCCGCGATGTTCAGGTCGCCGAGCATGGCAAAGCTGGCGGTGACGCCCCCGGTAGTGGGATCGGTAAGCACGCAGATATAGGGCACGCGGGCCGAGTCCAGTTGGGCCAGCGCGGTGGAGATCTTGGCCATCTGCATCAGGCTGACCACGCCTTCCATCATGCGCGCGCCGCCTGAGGCCGCGACGACTATGAGGGGCTTGCGGTCCAGCCTGGCGCGGTCCGCGGCGCGGGCAATGGTCTCGCCCACCACGGCGCCCATTGAGCCGCCGATAAAGCCGTACTCCATCGCGCTCAAGATCACCGGGTGGGGTCCAAGCAGGCCGACTGCGTTGAGGATGGCATCGTCCAGGCCGGTAGCCTCCTGCGCGGCGCTGAGCCGTTTCTTGTATGGCTTCACGTCGGCGAAGTTGAGCGGGTCGGTCGAGCGCAAGCCGCCGTCCACCAACTCATAGCCGGGTTCAAGCAGCAGGCCGATGCGCTGGCGTGCGCCGATCTTGAAGTGGTGCTGGCACTTGGGGCAGACGTTGAGGTTGGCGTCGAGGTCGGCCTTGAAGATGGTTTGGCGGCAGCCCAGGCACTTGATCCAAAGGCCCTCGGTGCGAACGGTCTTCCCCGCCGCATCCGATCCGTTCTCGGGGCCGGAACCGCCCGCCGCGGAGGGGAACTCGCCATCTTCACGCTTGAACCAGGACATTCAGACTCTCTCTCGCTCGCGGCCTGCCGCCCGCCATTTGCTTCTCGCTGTCAGTATTCTATTCCGCGCTGGGCGAGAATGCCCTTTTGGTAGGCATGTTTTACCTCGCGCATCTCGGTGACGGTGTCTGCTATCTCCACCAGCAGGGGGTGAGCGTTGCGGCCGGTGAGGATGACGTGCACCATCTCGGGTCGGCCGCGCAAGGCCTCGGCTACCACCGCCGGATCCAGCATTCCATACCCGATGGCGTAGTTGATCTCGTCCAGGATAACCATATCCCACTCGCCGGAGTAGATCGCTTCGCGGGCCTCGGCCCAGGCCGCCTCCACCAGGCGAATATCCTCGGGATCGGTCTCTGCGCCGCCTACCTTTACAAAGCCGCGGCCCATCTGTTTCAGGACGAAGTTCCGACCGAAGGCCTGGACCGCATCCAGCTCGCCGTAATGCCAGGAGCCTTTGAGAAACTGCAGCATGAGCACCCTCATGCCGTTGCCCACGGCGCGCAGGGCCGTGCCCATGGCGGCGGTGGTCTTGCCCTTGCCGGGGCCGGTGTTGATCAGGATCAGTCCTTGGCGCGAGTCGGTCATTTCAGTGGTCAGTTGTCAGTGATCAGTAGTCAGTGGCCGGCGTGATACGGATGGCCAGACAGAATTGTAAATGCCCGGTAGAGCTGTTCGGCGGCCACCAGGCGGGCCAGCGCGTGGGCCAGCGTCATGGGCCCCAGCGAAAGCAGCAGTTGGGCACGCTCGCGAGCAACCTCTGACCATCCGTCTGCCGGTCCGACGGCGAAGACCAGGTGTTGCGCCCCCTCGTCGCGGCGGGCGCCGAGCCAGCCGGCAAAGGCCTCGGAGGTCATCTGCTTGCCGCGGCTATCGAGGAGGACGGGCACCGCGGCGGTGCGGCCCTGCTGCCGGCTCAGCCATTCCAGAAATGCCTCCTCGGTCCGGAACGACTCCGCCTGGCAGCGCGCAAAGGACGAGCAGCGATCGAGATAGAGCTGAGCTTGAGCGTCGAATCCGTCCTTCGCATTGGATCGAGCGCCGATGTGGGCGAGTGTGACGCGCATGCGAAGAATGATAACCCGCCAGGCCGCGGTTCCCTTGCAGGGAATCGTTTATCGACTCCCCAAAAACGAGAGCCGCTGCCCATTTTTGGAATATGTCGACACAAATCTCCGCAATTTCATATTAAGTACTTAAGTACCGAGCCAGCTCTTGACAAATAAATCGTTTATTTTCAATGATAAACAAAGTGTCTTGCCGCTTTTTGGAGATTGGCAATCGTCATGCAACATTTACCAGAACAAACTGTCTCTGGATCCCAGAGGCAGTTCCAGGCATCGGGCGATTTACGACTACGACGCCTGAGGTCTTCCGCCAGTTTTTCGAGCTTTTCTGTTTTTTGAATCTCAATTGCGGTCCAGGTTTATTCCCCAACCTAGACGCCGAAGCAAAATCCGTGGATCGTGAAGTTCCCTTTAGATGCCTTGCGGTCACAACTTGTTCTTTGGAGGAGTTTGAATGCGATTTCCTAGGTTGGAGAATTTGGCCCTCGCGCTTGGCCTGCTGGCTCTCGCCGGTTTTGTGGCGAACACCACGGCCCCGGTTGTTTACGCCCAAACAAACACCACTGGCGATATTGCTGGAATCGTCTCCGATTCCTCCGGTGCAAGTGTTCCGGGTGCAACGGTAACCGTCACCTCTCTGGCGACCGGCACAACGCGCGCCGCCACCACCAGCTCCGTCGGCGAGTTTCGCGTGGCGCAGTTGGCTCCGGGACGTTATTCGCTTGAGGTCGTGGCTGCCACCTTCGAAAAGTCCAAGCTGACCATCGAGGTAAGCGCGGGTTCTGTCGCCGCAGCCAATGTCACGCTGATGGTCGGCAAAGCCAACGTGACCGTCGAGGTCTCCGCCGGCGAGGTACCGATGCTCCATGTGGAAGACGCTCAGCTTTCCACCATCTTTACGCAGGAGCAGGTGCTCACCCTCCCCAACCCCGGCAACGACCTGACCTTCGTTGCCCAGACCGCCGCCGGCAGCGTGATGAATACCCAGAGCGGATACGGGAACTTCTCCTCGTTCGGGCTGCCGGGCACCGCCAACACCTTTACCGTGAACGGCGGCTACTACGACGATCCGTTCCTCAACGTGAACAATTCAGGCGCCACCAACCTGACGCTGGGCAACAACGACGTAGCCTCAGTGACCGTCACCTCGAATGCCTATAACGCATCGTTCGGCGGCCTGGGCGGCGCACAGGTGTCGGAGATCTCGCGCTCGGGCGGAAGCAAGTTCCATGGCAATGGCGCCTACTGGTGGAATGGCCGCGTGATGAACGCCAACGATTACTTCGACAAGCAGGCCGGCAACCCGCGGCCCTTCGACAATGTGAATCAGTGGGCGGGCTCCATCGGCGGTCCCATCTTCCGCGACAAGACCTTCTTCTTCTTCAACTATGAGGCCATCGACGTCGTTCTGCCCACCCGCAACACCGTTTACGCTCCAGATGCAAGCTATCAGGCAAACACTCTGGCCAACCTCACGGCCAACGGCCTGGCCTCGGAGATTCCTGTCTACAAGAACATCTTCAGCCTCTACACCAGTTCTCCAGGCTACGCCAAGGCAGCCGTTGACCAACAATACACGGACGCGAGCACAGGCGGTTACGGCCTGGTGTCTTTCGACGCCGTTGCCGGCAATTACACCCATGAGCACCTTTTCAACGGCCGCGTCGATCAAACCTTCAGCCCCAAGGACCATCTCTTCGCCCACATGACCTATGACATAGGCGTGCAGGCTACCTACACCAACGTGCTGAACCCCCTCTTCGATGCGCTCAGCCCTCAGCCCTCCTGGGATGGCCAGCTTGGCGAGCAGCACATCTTTTCGCCGACGCTCTCCAACTCGTTTCTCTTTGCCACCAACTGGTACCAGGCTGTCTTCTCCAACACGACTGAGGCGGCTTCCGAGAAGCTCGTGCCCTTCAGCCTCATCTTCGCGGACGAGGACGTCGCAAGCAACGGCAACGGCGCATGGCCCGGCGGCTTGAATATCGTCTGGCCGCAGGGGCGCAACGTCACCGGCTACCAGTTCCAGGATGACGTGAGCTGGACCAAGGGTAAGCACACGCTGGGCTTTGGATGGACGATGCGCCGCGACGACATCACCGACTACAGCCCCTCGGAGTACACCACCTCTCCGGAAGCAGTGGTGTTCAACAGCAGCTTCCAACAGGGCTACGTCGACATTTGGGCTGAGAATTTTCCCACCCGCTCTACCCAGCCGGTTGCGCTCTACGCCATGGGCTGGTACGCCCAGGATCAGTGGAAGCCTGTACCCAACTTGACCCTCACCTACGGCCTGCGCATGGAACACAACTCCAACCCCGTTTGCCGGACTGACTGCTTTGCGCGCTTGAGCACCAACTTCGCCGCCGCGAGCACCAGCAACTCGACCGCATACAACAAGCTGATCGCATCCAACCTGGGGCAGGCGTTGGCAAACCTGCAGATGATCGGCTATGAGCCCCGCGTGGGATTCTCGTACCTCCCGTTTGGAGCCCAAAGCAAGACCACGCTGCGGGGAGGATTCGGCATGTTCGCCGATGCATTCCCCGGGGTCATCGCCGACGATCTGCTCAACAATGCTCCAACCAACGTTCCGTTTACCATCTACGGACCGGCCGTCGGCGGCGGCAACAATGCTCTGGTTCCCACCGCTCCCGGCAGCGCCGCTTCCATCGCGGTCGCCTCGAACGCGGGCTTCCAAAGCGGCTTCAAGAGCGGGGGCAGCTTTAACACCATCTCTGCCGCGGTCCCTACCTTCTCCGCGCCCAGCATCTGGACGGCATTGCAGAAGATTTTCAACCCTACTTACGAGGAGTGGAGCTTCGCCGTCGAGCGCCAGGTAGGCGCCAGAGACACCTTCTCCGTTATGTACGTCGGCAACCACAGCTATCATCAGCCGGAGCTGAACAGCGGCATCAACGCCTATAACGGTGGGGGCGCGACGGGCTTCCCCGAACTCTCCACCACCTCTGCTCCCAATCCGAACTTCGGCGATGTCATCGAGGTGTCGAGCTCCTCGGTTGGAAACTTCAACGGCGTCGTCTTCGGTGTGCAGCACCGCTCGCGCAGCCTTTCGCTCGCCGTCAACTACCAGTGGAGCCATGCGCTCGATGAGATATCGAACGGCGGCTTCGAAGGATTCAGCGCCAATAGCGTGTATCCCGACGACCCCTTCAACCTGAGAAAGAACTACGGCAACGCGGACTACGACACCCGCCATTACGTCAGCGGCAGTTATGTCTACACGATGCCGCATTACAGAGGGCCGAAACTGCTGGTCGATAACTGGGAGGCTTCGGGGACCTTCTTCCACAGCACCGGATTGCCCTTCTCGGTGGTGGATACCGCGACCGCCGGGGAAATCGGCAACTATAGCGTCAACGGCACCTCGAACCCGCTCTATGCCAAGCAGACCGCAGGCTTCTTGACGTCTACCCACTGCGGCGGCACCGCGGCCGCAAACGGGTTCCAGTGCCCCTTCGTGAACGAATTCACAACGGCGACCGACTTCGGGCAGTCAAACCGCAACGTGCTCGTCGGTCCCGCTTACACCGACAGCGACTTCGCCATTTCCAAGGGCTTCCTCGTGCCTCGCTGGGAGACGGGCAAGCTCAGGATAGGCGCGCAGTTCTTCAACGTCTTCAACCACCCGAACTTCGGGCAGCCCCTCAACAACGTTGCTGGAGGAATTGGAACTATCGATACTACCGTGAACCCCCCGACCTCGATCCTGGGATCGTTCCTGGGTGGCGATGCTTCTCCGCGGCTCATCCAGTTGGAGGCAAAATTCGACTTCTAGCTTCAGGTCAAATGGGTGAAGGAAAAGGGCGTCCGTCACGGACGCCCTTTTTCATTTCGCTATAACGCCGGCTGTCAAGCTTCCGGCAGATGGCCAACCTCTACTCGATCACCGGTCCTTTGCGGTCTTTGACGGACTCGGCTTCTTCCGCGCTGCGGCTTTCTTGACCGCGGCCTTCTTCACGACAGCCTTCTTGACGGCGGTCTTCTTCGCGCCTGCTTGTTTGGCAGGGGCGCTCTTCTTTGCGGCCTGTTTCGGCTTGGGCGGGGCAGCTTTGGCGGAAGCCGGCTTGGCCTTGGCGGCGGCTTTTTTGCGCGCGGCGACGGTCCTTTCGGCGAGCGCGGCCTTCAATTCGGCGTCGAACTCGGCCGGGGTGACCGGGCGGGCGGACTTGCGCAGCCTCTCGATGTCATAGAAGGCGCGGCGCTCGGCGAGAAAGACGTGGACCACAAAGTCCACATAGTCGAGAAGAATCCATTCGCCCTTGCGGCGGCCCTCGACAGAGTTTGGGAAAACCCCAAATTCCTTCTTCAGTTTGTCTTCGATTTCGTCGCAGATGGCAACCGACTGCCGGTCGTTCGTGGCCGAGGTGACCAGGAAGAAATCGGATAGGCCGGCGTCGATGGGGTCGAGTTCGAGGATGCGGGTATCTTGGCCCTTCTTGGATTCACAGGTCTGGGCCGCGGCCTGAACGAGGATGCGGGTTTGCTGGCGTGCTTCGGTAGTCGTCATTCGGTGGGAACGGTCTCCAACCCCAATCGTAGACCGTCAGCCGGAGCGGGGCAAGTCGGGCACCGGCGGGCTCTATCGGTAGAGGCCGCGGGAGCGGATGTAATCGAGAACGGCGCCGGGCAAAAGCTCGTGCCCGGCAATCGGAGTCGCAGCCGGCGCGCGGGCCAGCTCTCGAATCTGCTCTCGAATCTCCGACGCGCTGATCTCCACATTCAAGCCCGGCAGAACGTAAAAGGAGGTGCGGTCTCCGGCGCGGTTCAAGAGAAGATACGAGCGCACTTCAACGCCGGAGCCTGGCCGGTCCGTCTCTGCGATGGATTCGATGGTCAGTCCCGCGGGTAGCGCGACCTGCAGATCGTCCAGCCGCTGGCCGGGGCGCGAAGCAACGATCAATGGCGCTGCAAACGGAATCTCCGCCGCCCGATGCCAGAGGCGCAGCGTGAAGAACGAGTCGGCGCCCATCAGGCAGAAGAGCGCGCTGTCCGGCGGAAGCTCCGCGCGCAGGCCGAGCAGCGTTTCCAGGGTGTAATTGGGAGCGCCCGAGGGCTGGGGCGCATCGGCCAGCGAAACCGCGAAGCCCAGTTCGCCGGCAATCGCCAGGCGGGTCATGGCCAGGCGGTCTTCAAAGCCGACGGCCGATCCATGAGGTTTGAGCGGCTGCGTGCCCACCGGAGCGAAGAGCACGGCATCCAACCCCAGCGCCGCTCTAGCCGCGCGCGCCACCGCCAGGTGGCCCAGGTGGGGCGGATCGAAGCTGCCGCCGAAGAAGGCGACTCGACGGCCGCCGCCGGGGGTCTGAGAACCGGCTTCTGGTAAAGGCTCGCGCATGGATTCATGGTACCGTGCGACGGATGCCCGGACGGCGCGTCCAACTGAGAATGCGATACTTGATTGCCCTTGTGGCCCTGGCAGGCGTCGCGGTTTCCGCGCTCGCGCTGCGCGTTCACTATTCCACCAATGTTGAACCCTGCTCGATCAACGAGCGGTGGGACTGCGGCATCGTGAACCGCAGTCCGTCTGCCGAGATCGCCCATATTCCCGTGGCGGCCATCGGCATCGCGGGCTACCTGGCGCTGGCCGGGCTGGCGCTGGCGCGGCGGCGGGCGGTCACGCTTTCCGCCGCTCTGATCGGGCTGGCGTTTGCGCTCTACCTCTCTCATATCGAGAGAGACGTGCTGATGGTGTGGTGTTTGTATTGCGTGATCTCGCTGGGAATCGTGGCGCTGCTGACGCTGCTCAGCCTGGGCTGGTTGATCGCGGAGCGGATTGGGCGAAGGCGCGCGCCCAGTCCCGCCTGACGAAGCTGGGACCGCTTCCCCGCTCGCCACCCAATAGCCCTGCGCGCGCCCCAGCGTGCCGGTACGGCTATCCTCTGTGGACACGGCCCGCCAGGCGTCCGCTCACATCGTGCGCACGTAATTCTTCCCCGGCAAGCACCGAACCCGGCCCGCCATCTCCAGCTCGAAGAGCGCCGTGAAAACTTCGGAAGACGTTAACTGCGTCTCCAGCAGCTCAAGGATTTCATCGATCTGCAGGCTCGCATCGGAGCGCAGAACCTCCAGCACCATGGCTTCCTGAGGCCGCAGAACCGGGTCCGGCAGAAGAGATGCAGTGGTTTCCGACTTCGACTGAGCCGGCGCCTCCGCCTCCAGTTCCAGCCGAATCTGCGACGGCAGCTCCTCCCACACATCCTCCCAGGTGGCCACCAGCTTGGCCCCTTGTTTGATCAGCGTGTTGGGCGTCCACGAGCCCTTGCTGGTCACGTTTCCCGGCACCGCAAACAGATCCCGGTTCTGTTCCGCCGCGCAGCGCGCCGTCACCCGCGTCCCGGAGTTCTCCGCCGCCTCCACCACCAGCACGGCCACGCACAAACCGCTCAAGATCCGGTTGCGGCGGGGAAAGTTCTGCGGCGCTGGAAACGTACCCATCGGCAACTCGCTCACAATCGCCCCGCCGGTCGCCAATATCTCCTCGGCCAGCTTCTTGTTCTCCTTGGGATAAACCACGTCGATGCCCGTGCCCCACACCGCAACCGTCGGCATGCGCGCCGCCAGCGCTCCGCGGTGTGCGCAACTGTCGATGCCCCGCGCCATTCCGCTCACAATCAGCAGCCTCCGCGCGGCCAGGTCCCGCGCCAGCATCTCCGCCACGCCCGACCCGTAGGGGCTGGGATGCCGCGTGCCCACAATCGCAATCGCCGGCCGGCTCAGCAAGCGCGTCTCCCCGCGCACCCACAGCACCGGCGGCGGATCGTAAATCTCCTTCAGCCGTTCCGGATACTGCGGACAGCTGAAACTAACCAGCGTCGCGCCCTGCGCCGCCACGCGCGCCCACTCCTCCTCGGCCGCCTGGCGCGCCTTGCCGTCGAAGATGAACTGCGCCGCCTCGGCCGGAAACCTCAGCCCCTCCAGCGCCGTCAGCGGCAGCGTGAATATCTGGCCGGGCGCGTCCAACTGCGCCACCGCATCCAGAATCCGCTTCGGCCCCAGCCCCGGAGACAGCGTCAGCGCCAGCCACGCCAGCCGATCCTCATCCAGAGGGACCGCCGAGGCTCCCACCACGTTGAGAGGCAGAGTCGTCATCGTCAGGGTACTCGTTTCTGGAAGTAACGCAGACCGGCTTTTCTTACAGGGGAACAGGAAATCAGGCGTAATGGTAATTTTGCTCACGGTATCCCCGCTGGAGTGCCCGTGTCAAGCCGCCGTCCGGGAACCCAGGGCAACGGCGCAGTCTCCGAATGGCCGACACCACAACCGGGATCCCGAGAGCAGGGGAACAAGTTCATTGTCGTTGGTGTCTAAACTAAGAGTGACATATATGAAATGGCTTAAGCGTGCTGCCCGAGTTGTGTGCGTGATTGCTTTGGTCCTCATCCTGCTCGCGTTTATGTTTGTCCAGTTTCAACAGAGCCTTCTGCGCTGGCGGGCGGAGCGGTTAATGGCGGATATGCATCGGATACGTCTGTACCAAAGCAACTGGGCCGACGCCCAGCGCCTCATGTACCGGTGGGGCGCATGGGGACATTACGACGGAAACTGCACACCGACGGATTGCAAATACGAAATCGAGTTGACGGATGGAAGCATAAACGCAATGAGGGCACTCCGCCCGTCGACATTCGATTGGCTGATGCGCTTTAAGGCGTACACTCTCTACCGCTGGCTCGGGGGCAGATACTCGATCGTTCACGTCGCGTTTATTGTCCAAGATGGAGCGATCTTGAGGACCGAGTTCTACGTTGATGTTCAGGCTGCTCCGAAGTTGCTGGATTTCGAGGATGAAGGCTACGTTCTCATCGTCGAGGCGAAGAGCCAGCAGGCGCTCCGCGACTCTGAAGGCGGCCCTCACGTGAAGGGCTCAGATGACGATCTCGCTCAGCATCCCTACTACAAGGCGGGAAGGCCGGGTGGCTGCGAAGGCTGCATGATGGTCGGAATCACGTATTCGACGCATACCCCGCAAGCCGAGATCGCGCAGCTCACCTCTTTTGACATGTCGTGTCTCACGCGGTTCTTTGCCTGCAAAATGCCGGAGGATCTTTTGCCTGCCGCCAGAGAATGGCATATCTATCACGATGATGAGCAATATGCCATCGATCAGCAATCCAAATCGATGCCGCCAAAGCCCTGCGACATTCCTCTTTGGGCGCTGGCGCGGGATTCCGGTACGGTGCTTGTGATCGATGCTGTGTCGGCTCCGCAGTCGGATATCGAGGACTCCTCGGCTGAATGGACGACAGCAAGGGTGGTGGGGTTCTTGAAAGGCAAGCCGCTCTGGCCAGTCGGAACTACGCTGAAGGTATTACCGTTCGGCGGGCAGGGGGCTTTCCCTCCGTATGAGCGAGCAGAGCGTATGGAACAGGGAAAGCGATATGTGATTCTGCCAAACGAGGAGACCTACGGGGCACTGGAAATGCTCAGTTCACCTTACGGCCCCCCCAATGGGCCGCAAATTAGCCTGCCTCGCTGCGGTGTGCAGGATGATACGCCGGAAGTTCGCCGCCAGTTGGAGATGGGCTTTGCGCAAAACGACAATCTACGCGGGTCAGAATTGCGTTAGAAACGGGCCATTCCTGGTGGTCGATTGCAACAATGGCATCCGCACGTACGAGATTCCTGATGTTTGACCGGCTGCTCGTCAGTTACCACTTGTGCACCACCCGCCCCGAAGCTGCGACTTCCAACCCGCCAAATCAGCCGCCCCTTCATTCACCGCATGAACGCTCCGGAGTTCCCCGCCCTCGATTGGTACTCTAAGAGTGCGTGACTTCCATCTCCCATTCCCGGCTGCGCGTCGCCGCTATCAACTTCCTCAATCCCGCGCCGCTGATGTGGGACTTCGAGCACCCGCCGCTCGACGCCCCGCTCGCCCTGCGCTACCGGATCGACCGCATGTCGCCCTCCGAATGCGCCGCCCGCCTGGCCTCGGGAACCGCCGACATCGGCCTCATCCCCATCGCCGCGCTCGCCACTACGCCCGGCCTGCGCATTCTTCCCGGCTGCGCCATCGCCTCCAACGGGCGCGTGCGCTCCCTGCGGCTTGTCCGCCGCGCCGCCCAGCCGCTTGCCGCGCTGCGCTCAGTGGCCGCCGACACCGCTAGCCGCACCACTCTGGCCTACGCGCGCATCCTCTTCCACAAGTGGGGCAACCCGGCCGTTCCCTTCCTGCCCGCGGCCGCCAATCTCGATGCCATGCTCCAGCTAGCCGACGCCGCCATCCTCATCGGCGACCCGGCCCTGATGGCTCTGGAGGAACGCGCCAACCGCTTCGAGCGCACCGGCGAGGAACTCGTCTATCACGACCTCGCCGAAGAGTGGCGCGCCCTCACCGGCCTTGCCTTCGTCTCCGCCGTCTGGGGCATTGCGCCTCGCAACTCCGCGGGTGCCCCAGGTCTCGACTCTGAGACCTGGGATTCCGTAGCCCAAGACTTCATCCAGTCCCGCAACCACGGCCTTGAGAACATCGAGGCGCTGGTAGCCGAGTGGTCCGCCAGACTTCCCATCCCCGAAGCGACCATCCGCACTTATCTCACATCCAACATTCACTATGTGCTGGACGAAGAATGCCTGGAAGGAATGCGCGGCTTCTTCCGCATGGCCGCCGAACTCGGCGTCCTGCCGGAATACAGCTTTTAACGGATCTGCGCTTCGCTAACTCCGCCGCTTTTCAAATCTCCCACCGCAGCAGCGCCGCGCCCACCGTGAATCCCCCGCCCACGGCGGCCAGCAGCACCAGGTCGCCCTTCTTCAGCTTGCCCTCTTCAATGGCCGTCTCCATGGCCAGCGGAATCGTCCCGGACGACGTGTTCCCATACTTTTCGATATTGATAATCACCCGCTCCGGGTCCATCCCCAGCCGGTCCGCCGTCGCGGTAATAATCCGCTTGTTGGCTTGGTGGGGAATGAAGCAGCCCAGCTCCGAGCCCGCCACGCCGTTGCGCTCCAGCACCTTGGCCGCGGCCTCGGCCATCTTGCGCACGGCGAACTTGTACACCGCCGGCCCATCCTGGTAGATGTAGTGCATCTTCTTGTCCACGGTCTCGTGGCTCGACGGGTTCAGGCTCCCGCCGCCCTTCAGGCACAGCGCCGCCGCGCCCGATCCGTCGACCTCATGCACATAGTCGATAAAGCCGATCTCGCCCGCTTCGGCCGGCTCAATCAGCACTGCTCCCGCGCCATCGCCAAACAGCACGCACGTCGCCCGGTCCGTGTAGTCGGTCATGCGGGTATTGGCGTCCGCCCCAATGACCAGGACCTTCTTATGCGCGCCGCTCTCCACCAGCTTCACGCCCGCCTGCAGCGCAAACAAGAAGCCCGAGCACCCCGCCGAAACGTCGAAACCCCAGGCCCCCTTGGCCCCGATCTTGTCCTGCACCAGGCAGGCCGTCGCGGGGAACATCATGTCCGGAGTCACCGTGCCCACGAGGATGGCCTCGACCTCGCCCGGCTCAATCCCGCGCGCCGCCAGGCACCGCCTGGCCGCCTCCGCGCACATATCGCTCACGCCCAGCCCCTTGGCCAGCACGTGCCGCTCGCGGATGCCGGTGCGCTCCCGAATCCACTGGTCGTTCGTATCCACCAGCTTCTCCAGGTCCTGATTGGTAATCACATCGGGGGGAACGTAGGTTCCAAGCGCGCCGATCTTGGCGCGCCGGCACACCACAGGACGAACGGTCAGGGTCAATGCATCTCTCCTTGGACCGGGGGGCCATCTGATCTCTGATCTCTGACCCCTGATCTCTGGGCACAAAAAGCGCCGGGTGACCTACTGCGCCCGTACTAGCCCGTTACCGTTGCTTCCTTCCGGACCTGGCGGGGTTGGCGGGATTACGTCGCGTAGGACCCGGCACTTGATGATTTTACCACTGCTCGGCGCGTGGCGTGTCCGTGTGGGAGGAGGGTCAATAGCCCCTTCCAACCCACCTCCCGTCTTTATCGAAATTCATTGATACCTCATATCCACATGCGTTCCAAACGAGATCGAACATGGGCTTCAGGATTTTGACCGGCTCGATGGGGGAACCTTCAACCACGCTTTCAGGGAGCGTCAGAGTCTGTCTATCAATCAGAGTGTTATAGAGTATAAAAGACGCCGGAATCGACATAGCAAGTCCCTGCACATTCGTCAATGTCAGCGCAACGACAATCGGAGTGCTTGCGCCGATCTCCTTGAACACATGAAAACAGACTGGTAAATAGTCGAGGAGCGCCTTTTCGTAGCCAGCGCTTGCTATCCACCTTTGGTTGTCCCTCTGGAAGACCCAACCAGGACCTGTGACGGCCTCTATGAGTCCATTACGATAAAGATGCGTGTACGTGTCACCAATATACGGTCCCTGCCCGTCGCCGACCAGCAGTCCGTCGAGGTTCAGTCGGTAGCAGTATCCTTTGTTTCCAATCGCGCGGAGCGCGCGGTTTTTGAGGAACGGGATCACATTGTACTGCGGCTGACCAGCGAAGGACTCTATCGGAATGCAATGCATCACCATTTTAGGGCCGGGGTTCATTGGCACAGGGGTTTCGTTGTTCGAGATCGCGATGATCCGATCCGTCCGGAACGCCCGAATACGCTCCAATACAGTGCTCGAAAGCGTAAACGCCGCCCTCAACTCGTTCACATCCAACGGGTATTTTCCCGAGGAGTTCCTACCCCAAAATCGGTCGCTCTGCTGGAAGACCACACGGTGAGGACCGGACCAGCTGCGGTCAATTCGAAGGACAAGGACAATTTTGTCGTCCGCACAGTTAATATCCCTGACCTCGTAGCGGATACGCGGCTCCAGTCCAGAGGCCATTATGCTCTCCAGTCTCTGACGCTCTTTATCCAAATCGCCCGATTGAAGACCGACAATTTCGGTCGGCAGCGCCTCCTCTTCGTCCATCCCATAGATCAAGTCTCCGCCCGATGTGTTGGCAAATGAAGAGACGTCTGCAAGGAATTCCTTCTTGCTTTTGTCGTCACCGCGCGGAAGTTCGCGCTTGTAATCGATGGTGCGACCCTCCCGAACTTGATCCTCGATGAGCGCAATAAGGTCGTCTTCGGCAATGTCTTCCAACCGCTTCGGAATCATGCAATTGCTCCTGAGTCTACCGTCAAGACTAGACCGCCGAAGCCATTGAGTAAAGGTGTGGGAGCCCAGGCGGGAACGAAGGCGCGACCAAATAATCCGACCCGCGGCCCCAGCCGCGGAGTCTCCTTTGCTCGACCGCTCCGGGAACCTCATCGATTCCGAGCTGTGAAGCGCTCCCTTCACCGCTTCCGCTCCTTCAGGTTGTGGCTGTCGGAGGCCTTCAGCGTCATCCCATAAAGGGACTTGAGCTGATCGATCTCCTTCAGCGTCTGCGCCGAAAACGGCACCACCTTCCCCTCGAAGGCATGGAGGACGATTCCCTCCAGCAGGTCGCCGAGCGTGATCTCCTTCAGCTCGGCCAGCGCCTTTAGCACTTTCAACATGCGCTTTTCCATCCGTACGCCGGTCTGGACGCGCTCCACCACAACCGGTTCGCGATTCTTTCCTTCCTGCGACATAGCTCCTCCTGGTATTCATGTACTTCTGTACCAATGTACCACGGTACAAACACGAACGCAAGTCCGTCCCGCCGCCGCCCGGCCAAAGCAAAATTGGGCTTTCAGGGGGTTCGCGCACCCCGCCCTTACCTGATATGGTCAGTGAGGAAACCTGTATGAATCCCCCTTAGGAACCCGCAATCATGTGGAAGCGTTGGCGAATCCGGATACTGCTGTTTCTGGCCGTTCTCGGCCCCGGATTCATTACCGCCAATGTGGACAACGACTCCGGCGGCATCCTCACCTACTCCCAGGCCGGAGCCCAGTACGGCTACACCCTGCTCTGGACCATCATTCCCATCACCATTGCCCTGATCGTGGTGCAGGAGATGTGCGCCCGCATGGGCGTGGTCACCGGCAAGGGCCTGAGCGACCTGATCCGCGAGGAATTCGGCCTGCGCCTCACCTTTGTGCTGATGGTCTTGCTGGTGGTGGTCAATTACACCAACGTGGTCACCGAGTTCATCGGCATCGCCGGGTCCATGCACCTCTTCCACGTCACCAAGTTCATCTCCGTGCCCGTCTGCGCCGCCGCGGTCTGGTACATGGTGGTGCGCGGCAGTTACAAGAGCACGGAAAAGATATTCATCGTTGCCTCGCTGGTTTATATCTGCTATATCTTCGCCGGCGTGCTCTCGCAGCCCAGTTGGCACGATGCCCTGTGGGCCACGGTCAAGCTGCCCCAGAAGTCGGTCTGGAGCGACAAGGCCTATATGTATATGGCCATCGGCGTGGTGGGCACCACCATCGCCCCGTGGATGCAGTTCTACCTGCAATCGTCGATCGTGGAGAAGGGCATTCGCGTCAAGGACTACGCGGCCTCGCGCCTCGACGTGATCGTCGGCAGCCTCTTCACCGACATTGTGGCCTGGTTCATCATCGTGGCCTGCGCCGCCACGCTCTTTGTGCATGGCATGGGGGCCATCCAGGTAGCCTCCGACGCGGCCGAAGCCATGCGTCCCCTGGCCGGCGACTACGCCTTTCTGCTCTTCGCCTTCGGGCTCTTCAACGCCTCGATCTTCGCGGCC
>Ga0187863_10001062_pt1 | contig 22532 bp, 17 predicted proteins | sample June2016WEW_11_1_FD_132975 | JGI IMG/M metagenome (GOLD analysis project Ga0187863, IMG submission 132975) | Peatland microbial communities from SPRUCE experiment site at the Marcell Experimental Forest, Minnesota, USA - June2016WEW_11_10 | ecosystem: Environmental > Terrestrial > Soil >...
ATTGTACGTCCCTCAACACGAGCTTTGGCCGAATACTCGTCGTAGCCCTTGAGGAAGAAAGCGAGATTCTTCGCAGGGAGAATGTAATTGAGCTGCCCGCCAATTCCGTGAACAGAGTAGTACGGAACCAAGCTGGCGGCAACGGGAACTCCTGCAAGCAAGTAATTGCCACCGTTGTCTGTAACCTGCCATTGGTCATACCCAACCAAGCCGAGTTGAGCTAGTTGACTCATATCTTTCTTCAAAGGAAGAACCTGCCCAAGTCCCCATTCCATAGTAAAAGTCTGGCCGGGCGTGATTTTGCTGAACTGCCCGTTCGGTCTGCTGGCGACCGTTTTCTGCCCGTGAATTTCCCAGGCGGTGGCGAGGTTGGCGGTGGTCCCGTGGTTCTTGGTGATGTAGAGCGTCGTGCCTGAGGTTATATCGTTACCCCAATATCCAGAGCCAACGTTATCGCTCGCTCCCGCGTTGTATCGGCCAGTCGGGGCGGTGAAGGAATATCCCGCGTTGAAGTCAACTCGCTTCGCAAAGTGCCAGCCCATGTTTATTGGCTCAACGAAGGTATCGGCGAGACCCGATCCCCCGCCGCTGAGACTGATCCCAGTTCCTCCCAGCCCCGGCAAAAGAGGGGGCAGGTCGGCAACCAGCGAACCGGTCGCGTAGTTTACGGCGACATAGGGCATGAAATACCCGCCGAGGAACTTGTGCTCTGGAACATAGTAGAAAATGTTCTCATCCGCCCAGAACGCGTAGGTCCCGCTGACGTTCTGAAGAAGTTTGTTTCCATTGGAGTCGTTCAACTGGCCAGCGGAATAATTCACGACCAGGTTGGCATAGGTGATCCCGGGATCGGGAATCACGCCTGCATTGAGACCAAATTGTCCGGGAACCCATTGCCCTTTTTGTTGTGCCAACGAAGGCAAAACGGATACCAGGACGAAGCATGCAGAGATTAAGATTGCACTTTTGATTTTCATTGTTTCTCTCCTAAGTCTTAGTCTGACCAGCGATCCGCTCGTTGCGGGTTTTGCCGTTCAATTATTCTTTGTTTGGTTCCTGATCCATTTCTTTCAGCGCCTTCTGCAACAGCCCCTTCTTCTGCTCCGGGGTTAGCTTGGGAAACAGCAACGAAATTTGGGTCTTAAATGTCCACGACGAAGTTCCCGGGGGATGGACCGCATTGCCATAGAACTGGGCGGTGATATTTACCGGCTGGAATCCGAGCTTCATGATTCTTCCCACTCCGCCGCCGTTGGGCACATTCCACCTGTAATCGCCGGTTGCTCTCCAGTTTGCGGTGATGGTGGGTTGTGAGGTTAGGTACCAGCCCTTCTTCATGTTGTAGTTGACGAACCATTGCAGGAGGAACTGGTTCACAGCAGGTTTATCAAGATTGGAATGACCGGCTACAGACCAGTAATTGTTGGCCAGGGCGCCGATCGTCCAATGGGGGGGCTGCACCAGCACCACGGCCGAGGGCCCCATGCTAAGTTTTCCTTGCCCGAGAAAAGTCGTATTAGTGGCTGTGGGCAGCACAAAAGTCGGGCCGACGCCCCAAATGACTTTGCTCTTCTTGGGAGACAGGAAAAAGGAAGGGTTCAAGTCTCCCAATCCGTAGACTCCGGTCTGTAGCTGACCGGATGGCAGCGGCAGGGGCAGCGGTTGGTAGATGATCGGCGTGATCCAGCGGGTGATGAGGTTCCAGTCTTTCGATAGGCTGAGCGGAATCACCGGCTGAAGGTTCATCACACTCTGGGTGCGGTTACCCGGCGAGATGCCGAAATTCAAGTTTTCCTGAATGGGAACGCTGATGAGGTTGGCGACGGGGTTCTGCGCCGCGTTTCTCAACGAGTCGGTACTCGCCGCAGCCACCGGCGTTCCCTGCGTCGCGACCTCTGTTGACTCGGGGCCAATCGGCGTATCTTGTGCGATCAATGGCAATGTGAACAGCAGACCCACCATCAGTAGTAAGGGTGAAGAAATTGAGATTGCGTTCTTGATTTTCACTGCTTTCCTTTTTCTAGAGCACCGTCGGGATCACCGTGGGTGACTGCGGCTGGCGCGTTAATATTGCTTGAATGCCGGACGATCCGATTGATGGGTCCCCGGAAGAGTAGATAAGGCACGACCGCTAGAATCGAGGCGACGAGCAAGGCTTCGCTCAGATACACCTGGCGCTCGACGATGAACTGGTAGATTGCGTCCAGAACGGTTGCAAGGATGAACAGCTTTCCTATGGACTTCCACCCGTCATGTAACATCGCCGCGCGCTCCGCCGGGGTCCCCGTTAGCAATCCCCAGAAATACGCCGGCTTGCCGGCCTTGGCATCCTTCAACCCGCTGCGCACCGCGAGGAAGATCGCCATCCCCGGTTGCAGAATGAAGCGAAACTTCAAGGGGCCCGCAAGTCGAATGCCCAGATACCAGCCATTGCTCATAAGATCGTGGTTCATCTCGGCCTCCTCCTCTCTTGCACTCGTTCGGATCGCGTACTACGGACGCGCGATCGGTTTTTTCTCGTGAGCCGCCGGCCACTCGCAAATGACCTGAACATGTGAAAAGCTCCTCGGCCGCAGGACCCCTGATCCACGCCTCAATCGTAGGCTGGGGAAAAGCGCGTGAGGCTGGCGCATGGCCGGTTTGGATGCTCCTTCACAGACTCCTCGTATTTCCTTATCACCTCGAATGCTGGACCCACCATAAACACGGTGATGCCACCAAGATTCAAATCCTCGTGCGGATCCATCTCGATGTTGTAGACCTTGGGGAAATAGAGATCGTTGCTGGTCACGTACATCCCCCCGAGCATCTGCTGCCCGGTGCCGGTCAGTTGCATGTCCTTGAAGTAGAAGCGCCACTGCTTCCAGCGCGCAGCTACCAGATCCGAACCAATGAAAGTCAGGAGTGACTCGCGCGCTCCCTTCTCACTCTTGCCTAACAGCACCGCCGTTTGGTCCACGCCATCGATCGGACGGTCAGTGGGCAATTTGGAGCCGAGGATAGCGGCGAAGGTCGGCAGGAAGTCCATCAGCGAGAACATGGCATAGGAAGTAGTGTTCGGTGCGATGTGTCCTGGCCAGCGGATGAAACAGAAGGTCCGGATTGCGCCCTCGGTGACTTCGCCCAGTTCGCCGCGAAATGGGCCGGAGTTGCCCATATCGGGCGAGCCCAGGTTGCCCAATTCTCTTAGAATCCAGCCACTGGGCCCGTTGTCGGCGCAAAAAACTACAATCGTGTTGTCGTCTACGTTCATTTCTTTGAGCGCGTCGAGCACCTGCCCAACGTGGTAGTCGCCTTCCATCATCTTGTCGCCATAATTTCCGATACGCGACTTTCCAGCGAATTCTTTGGATGGATAATTCGGCCCATGTCCCATCGAGAAAGGAAGGTAGACGAAGAAGGGTTTGCCCGCCGCCTGCTGCTGTTTCATGAATGCGATGGAGCGTTCGGTGAGTTCGTTGTCGATCTCGGCGCGCACTTCGGGCGTGAACGGTTTCACGCGCTCGAGCGGCCCGCCCGCCTTTTGTTGTTGGATCCACGCCCCCTTCTCGATGAGGGCGCTCTCGGGCGCGTCGAAGGAATGCGTCATCATGATCAGCGGCACTGTGATGGCGTCGTTCCACGAGGTGTCCAGCGGAATGCCGTAGAACTCATCGAAGCCGTGCGAAGTCGGCTGAGCATAATCGTCTGCGCCGAGATGCCACTTGCCGAAGATGGCTGTCCCGTAGCCCGCATCCTTAAACAGCCGTCCCATGGTGTAGGCATCGCTCGGGAGCTGAAAGGGGCTGCCCGGGGAAGCGATCAGCGAAAGTCCATTGCGGATCGAGTATTGCCCGGTCATGAGCGCGGCTCGCGATGGGGTACAGGTGGACTCCACCATGAATTGCGTCAAGCGTAGCCCCTCGCGAGCGAGCCGGTCGGCGTTGGGCGTGGGGCAGCCGCGCAATTCGCCGCCGCCATACGGTCCCATATCGCCGTAACCGATGTTGTCCCCCAGAATGAAGACTACGTTGGGCTTCTGGCCTGTGGCTGCGCTGTTCGTGTTTTGCGCCTTCGGCGGAGTTGTTGCGGAATTCGTCATCACGTTTCTCCACGTCTCCATGAATTGGCAAGAAAACTAGCTGCCCGACAATCCTCTGCGAACTTTCCCGTCGCGCCTACTGTCAGAAATGACAGGACACATCTGAAGAGGTGAGAGGAAGCCAAAACGCTTGGAATCAACGCAGTGCTTTGAGCAAGTCCTTCATCACAACTGCAAAGGGGATTTCAGTGAGTACCGCGGGCAGAAGGGGTAGCACTACAGCAATTGCCAAAACATACAGGGCGCCCTTGTCTAGAGGAAAAGGCTTCAACTTTGTAATCCTGTCGAAGATATGGCCATAGGCAACGAGCCTGCCGCTTTCGGTGGTCGCAAGAGATTCGCCTTTATGTCCAGTGGGATGCTCAATCCACTTCTCCTGGAACTCAGTGCTGTATTGCTGACCAACGACGCCGTATTTGCGGAGCGCCGAGTAGCGGAGAAGAAACAGACGAGGACTAAAGAAAAACAATGGGGCCAGCGCGATCAGAACAATGATCAGAAGCAGAATGATCGCGGGCACCTTATAGGACAACAAATGGGCCCCGTCGTGGAGGATGTGGTGGCGCCAGGTTGAGCCGATCACACACGTGGCCGCGAAAGCAATCGGTGCGAAAGCCTCAATCGTGAGGCCCAGGAAACCAATCCCTCCGTGTCCATCGGGGTGGGTTGCGACGACCTTCAAGTTTTGTCTCGATAATTTGAACGCGAACAACGTCCATAAGAACCAGTGCCAAAGTCCCAAAGAGAGCAGGAAAAGCCAAAGGAGTGTGCCGACAGAAACACCGTACCAGCCCGCCGTTGTCAGTCGGATGTCAGAACCCATTCCCTGCGCGAACCACGGCGTTCCATCCATCGAACCGCGGTACGAAGTGAGGATATAAACCAGCAACAACCCCAGGATCAGTAGTTCTGGGACAAGTGAGTCGCGCAGATGCACGATCTTAGCCATTGCGCGTTCCATCTGCGTGGTGTCTTGTTCCCCCAGAAGGTCCGCTTCGTTGATAGATTTCAACACGGTGTGGAAACGCAAGTCGATTAGAAACTCTCCGCTCAGCAATACCGGAATAGCGACGAACAACCGGGCATAGACGCGATAATCCGCAAAAAGGGAAGGAAGGCCTCCAGGGTTCGCGAATGCGGTGATCGCAACCAGAGGCACCCAGCCAATAGCGATCAGCACGGCAATCCGGCGACCGAGATTCCATCGATTTGGGTGGATGAACCCCAGGGTTTGTTGGAATCGATAGAAAAGGCCTCCACGCACGAGTGAAATGTCGGCGAGGCCGAGGGCAGGTGCTGGATCAGTAGTTGGATCAGTAAGAGTGGGCAATGGGCCTCTGAGCCTATCCGCAAACAATCTATATGTGAGGCCGCCCGGGTAGACAACTGTTAGAAGTAACAGATGCAATATGGAATCGAAACTATCAACGATCAGTGAAGCGAGCCGCAGGGATTTAGGACGCGACGACAGGACAGTGCTCTGCGCTATGCGATGTGAATTCCCCTTTTTGTGGGCTGAGCGCTCTGTGTACGCGGTCACATGCGACGCGGCGCAGCAAATATACGGAAGAATTACAAAATGCAAATCCTGCTCACTGTCTCTTCTGACAGTAGGAAAATTCCGGAGCAGCAGGTGAACTAGCGGAGAGCTTGCTTGCCGCTCTTTCTCTGTCGAAGGAAAAAGATCATGCCATTGCACGTCGCTTCTATCAGCACGAACCGCTGGGCGATCCGCGGCGTTGGGCGGCGTGGCGTGCAACTGATTTGCCTCGTCTGCGCGATATCCCTGTGGATGGTAGGCGCACTGACTCTGCATGCCCAATCGACTTCTGCGACAACGGCGGAGGTGCCATCAGACGACGGGCAGGAAAGCAGAACCCCCAGTCAAGCAGCCCCAGCCCCAGCGCCGCAGGCAGAGACGAAAACGGAGCCGGAGAAAACCGATGAGAAGACGAAAAAGAAGACGAAGAAAGATTCCCGCGGCGCCATCATCGTCGCTCCTCTTCCGCTTGTGAGCCCGGCCATTGGCTCTGGAGTCATCCCGGTCGTCGGTTACATCTTCCCCTTCAGCAAGAACGACAAGGTTTCTCCTCCTTCGGTCGTTGGCGGAGCCGGTCTGTTGACCAACAACAATAGCCGAGGTTGGGGCGTGGGCGCGGACCTGTATTTCAAACAGAACACCTACGAAGTCACGTCGGGTTTTGGCAAAGGCAACATCGATTACAACCTCTACGGCAGCGGAATGTTCGAGGGACTCAAGCTGCCTCTGGTTCAGACCGGACATCTTTATCGCGGTGAGTTTTTGCGCCGCCTCTGGTGGAAGGTTTTTGTGGGGCCGCGATTTTGGTTTGGGGATTCTTTTGTCACGCTGGCCCCAAACAGCATTCCGAATCTTCCTCCCCTGCCGCCAGGTTTTGGCATTCAGAATGAGATGAGGGCTCTAGGCCTGAGAGCGACCCGCGACACCCGCAACAACCAGTTCTTCGCGACCGCAGGAACGAAGCTCGAATTCACATCCGACTTCTTCATGCAATCGCTGGGCAGCAAATACTCGTTTCAAGCGTACAGACTGGTTTTCAACCAGTATCGCAGCCTGAGCAAGAATCAGGTGCTGGCCTACGATTTGTTTGGCTGCGCAACCAGCGGCCAACCCCCTTTTTATGGAAATTGCGTTTATGGCACCAGCAACGAACTACGCGGGTACACAGCCGGCAAGTACTTTGACCGCTACATGTTCACGGCGCAAGTGGAATATCGCCTGACATTGCCGCACGGCATTGGCCTAGCCGGATTCACCGGTGTCGGCGAGGTGGTCCCGGGTACGAGTCAGATACTGTTTCGAAATAATCATTTCCTGCCCGACGTGGGCGCAGGACCGCGATATGAACTGAGCAAGAAGTACCACGTCAACCTTCGTGCCGACTTCGCGCGAGGGAGGGACAGTTGGACATGGGCGATGGGCGTGGGCGAGGCATTCTGACCATCAAACTGGTTTCATCCACGACTCCCATAATCTCTACAGTCCTTCATTTCAAACGAGCCTGTTACAAGTGACAGTTGCTGAACACCTGAGCCTATAGTGCACTGGCAACGAGCACACTGGCTTTTAGCTGAGGAATAATTTCAGAAACATCGAGGAAACACTTATGAAAAACCAAGGGAAGCGTATCGCAAGCGCCACCGTCCTAGCCTTACTCGGTCTTCTGGCCGGTTTGGCGCTCATTCGTCCCGCCAATGCACAGAGTCCCGAATTGCAGCAACGGGTTGCGGAGATAAAACAGGCGATGGCCCAAAACAAGCAGGCCCTTTCATCCTATAGCTGGAACGAACTGATCACGATCAGCCTGAAAGGCGAACAGAAGAAGCAGGAGCACTTCCAGGTGCGGCTCGGACCAGACGGCACACCGCAGAAGGTGTCCCTGGACGCGCCTCCTGAGCCCCCCAGCGGCGGGCGCATGAAAAAGCATATCGTCGAAAAAAAGAAGGAAGAGTACAAAGACTACGCGGACGCGATGAAAGCGCTGACGCAGCAGTACGTGCCACCCGACGGAGAGTTGCTGCAGCGTGCCTATGCGCAAGGAAACATCATGTTGGGATCAGTTGCGGGCGCTCCGAATGCTGTTCAACTTGTTATTCACAACTATTTGAAACCGCAAGATTCGATGACCCTGGTTTTCGACAGAACGCAGAAGGCACTGCTTAGTCTGCAGATCGCCACCTACATGGACGATCCCAAGGACGCGATGACCTTAACGGTACGCTTCGCCCGTCTGCCGGATGGAACGAACCACGTAGATGGAGTGGTTATGGATGGTTCCAGCAAGCAATTGAATATTGCCACTCAAAACTCCAATTACTCACACGTGTGACAAGAAAACGCGATGACAATTACACAAAGCATTGTCGGCTTATGCGTCGCCGCGCCCGGGGATTGGAGTGCCGACTGGGCATGGGGAGTGCCGTTGATCGTACTCACCGTGGTTATTCATGCCATTGGTTTGGGATTCATCAATCGGAGCGCGGTCGAGGCATTTGGCCGCAGGATGAATAGGCGCTATCCGATGGCATTGTTCGCGACGGTGATAAGTACGGTGATCCTGTTGGCCACTATCCTGCATGCCGCCGAATCTGCCATCTGGGCTGTGTCCTATCAACTTCTCGGCGCTCAACCCGACTACAAATCAGCCGTGCTGTTTTCGCTCGGCGCGATGACAACTTTCGGGAATGCTATGTCTTTGGAAGAGCGCTGGCAGCTTATGGGAGCGATAGAAGCGTTGAACGGGTGGCTATTGTTTGGGCTCACCACCGCTTTCTTGTTCGCCACGATCCAGAAGTGTTATCAAATCGAGCTGGCGAACGCTCCCGCTATCCAGGACAAGGGGGCACGGTCTGATGTCTGAAGCAACATCGAACGGGGTCCGGTCATAAAAGGTTCTGCTCTGCGGCGTTTTGAGGGGAGTTGCCCTCGCCACAGATAAGTGTGACGAGAGCAAGATTGCGGTCCAACGATCCCCTCAGCCCTGTTAATTCTGCCAGTCGTCTGAACCTTCGTCCAGGGTCAGACTGGATGTGCCTGGTTACGGCGGAAGGAACAAATTATGAGAAGGATGATGACAGTTGTCTGTTTCTTGTGTTGCAGCCTGTTCGCAGTCTGTCAGGACCAGGGTGGAGCGTCGGTGGTCAACATCAACATCAGCGTTTCCAGGTCGGTACCTGCGGTAAATTACCTGACGAATTCTTCCACGCGAATCGACTTCACAGGCACGCCTTTACTGCCGTTCGCCGTGGGCGACGCGAAGGTAGAGAACAAGAAAGGGCTGATGTCGGTGGAAGCCAGCTTCTCGAAAATGTCCTCCGCCACTCAGTTCGGGCCGGAGTTCCTGACGTATGTGGTTTGGGCGATTACTCCGGAAGGTCGAGCCAGCAACTTAGGCGAATTGCAGCTCAATGGTGAGAAGGGCAAGCTGAATGTGACGACTCGACTGCCAAATTTCGCCATGATTGTGACGGCCGAGCCTTACTTTTCCGTCTCTGCGCCGAGCGAGATGGTCGTTCTGCAGAATGTGCTGCGTGACAATACCAAAGGCGCCGCAACGCCGGTCACAGCCACGTTGTTGACGCGAGGCACATACAGCGGCGCCAAGCTGGAGCCTTTCAGCATCGATCCCAAGGTTCCGCTGGCGATTTATGAGGCGCGCAACGCGATCCGCATCGCGCGGGTGGAGAGCGCGGAGAAGTACGCTCCGGACGCATGGGCCAGAGCAAGCCAAACCGCGGCACAAATGGAAGACTATCTGGCGAGAAAGCAGAAGGATCCTGTAATCACGGCCGCCCGAAATGTCGCACAACAAGCGGAAGATGCACGCTCGATTGCCGTGAAGCAGGCGGCCGAAGAGAAGATTGCGGCTGAGAAGCGTGCTCAGGCAGAGCAAATAGCACAGGAGCAGCAACAAGCCGCGCAGCGCGAAGCGGCGCTGAAGGCGCAGCAGAAAGCCGCGGCGGAGCGAGCCGCACAGTCCGCTGCCCAGGCTGCTCAAGAGGCGCAAGCCCGGGCACAAGCAGAGGCTGCGCAGAAAAAAGCCCAGGACGAAGCAGCAAAGTCTGCCGCGGCCGCGGCCCAGGCAGAGCAGGAACAGCAGCAACTCCGTGCCCAGTTGCTTGCCCAACTCAACGCAGTGCTGCAAACCGTCGACACGCCCCGCGGCCTGATGGTGACCATGGCCGATGTCCTGTTTGCCTCTGGCAAGTACCAACTCTCTCAGGAAGCGAGTCTAAAGTTAGCCAGGCTATCGGGCGTGATTGCGGCGCATCCCGGCCTGAAGTTGCGCATCGAGGGCTACACTGACAGCACGGGCGGCGAGGCTTTCAACCTCACGCTGTCTGGACAAAGAGCAGATGCGGTACGAGCGTTTCTGGTGGAACAGGGACTAAAACCGGAAGATGTAACGTCCGCGGGAATGGGCCCGGAGAATCCCGTGGCCGACAATAGTACAGCCGCTGGCCGGCAGCAGAACCGGCGGGTTGAGATCATTGTTTCCGGAGAGGCGATCGGAGCGAAGATCGGTTCGTAGCGGATAAACAGTTTGCTGAAAAAGTCTGATCTCGGCGCGCAGCCCCTAAAGAGGGAGATCTTTCTCAGCCTCTTAATGGAGTGATTCTTGAAGAATGTTTCGCGCGGGTCTCGGATAGTCGATATTTCCACTGACAACTCACCACATAAACGTCGAATCCTCGAATTCGTGCCGAGCACCGTTATGGCGTGGTTGGTTCTGCTTGTACTAGCGTTGCTCAGCACTGCAAGTGCATCCCAGACTGATTCATCCGCGGACGTTCCCGACGCGCCCTCCGCCATCCTCGCGCAACATCCTCCGCCGGGGGCTGAAGACATGTTAATGACCCCGGTCCTTTTTTCCGATTCAGCCTCATCTGAGGAGTCACGCTCCCAGCAGGGAGGGCGACCTTCTATTTTCCGACGTGCCGTGCAAGACCAGAAACAGATCTATGCCGCACCGTTTCACCGTCGAAATCTCAAATGGGACTTCTTATTTCTGGCTGCAACAGGGGGATTGATCGCGGGTGATAAACGAATTTCGGAATCGCTGCCCAGGGATCACACCGGCATAAGCCAGGACATCTCTAACGTCGGGTTGTACTCGATGACGGCTTCCGTTGCCGGCCTCTGGTTATCGAGTCTGAGAACAGAGGATGCTCATGCCCGTGAAACAGGGGTGCTTGCCGCCGAAGCCTTCGCCAACACTGCGGCCGTCATTGGCCTTACCCAGTTGATAGCAGGCCGCGAGAGGCCTACCGAAGGCAACGGCAACGGACGTTTCTGGCAAAACAACGCATTAGGCAGTTCTTTTCCTTCCGCGCATTCCAGCTTTACCTGGACAATGGCGAGCGTCGTGGCACATGAATATCCCAGGGCATGGGTGCGTTGGTTGGTCTATGGGACCGCCACAACCGTATCAGTGACCAGGGTCACCGGTCTCAAGCATTTTCCATCTGACGTAGAGGTGGGCGGGGTGTTCGGTTACTTGATCGGCGAGCAAATATTTAATGCACACTGTGTGCCAGGGCTGAGCGTCCTCTGCCATTCTAAGAAGAGTGCCAAGAAGAAACAAAGATGACCATTTCCCTCCAGACGAATCCCGTATTTTTCGAGGCATAACGAGCTTTGAGCCTCGCCGCTCAATTCTTGGTGCTCCCAAGGTCTGTAGGTTCGTGAAATGGCAGATCCACGGTCATAGGACTGTGGTCGGAGATGGGCTCAAGTGTGGAATTGTTCAGGTCACTGAGAGTGCGCGCGAAATGGGGAGCAAGAACATATGATCCTTTTGGATCGCGCGCGTTCTCGAGTTCCGACTTCACGAAAATCCAGTCGAGCTTGTATTTAGCAATTCGCACTTTTCCCCAAGTGAGTTCTGCCACGAAGGAGGGCGCGAATCCCTTGGATAACCGCTGGTTGGAGTCGGCCAGAGTGCCAGACTTACCATTGACAGTTCGCTCGGGCATACCCCGAAAATCAAACACCTTTCCATCCGCAAAGTGAAATCGTTCCACCGTGGAGAATAGGCCACGCTCCAGGTTAGGCGATAGCCCCGGGAGGTTCGCCGAGGTCGGGTCGACTCGGTACTGGTACCCGGCAAGCTTCCTGCCGGTTTTGGATGCGCTGTAGGCAATCCCGACTCCAGTTGCCCATTGGAGTCCCTTTGTGGTCCAGAAGTCTGTGCTTCCATAGCGTTTGTAGAGCGCGTTCGCTACGCTCGTGGGGGTTCCATCGGAGCCGGTGGTGTTCAAATCACCGGCAACCACAACCGGGTTGTGCACATCGCGAATCTGGTTGAGCAGTTCCTGCATCTGCTGGCGGCGAACTCGAGGCTTCGCCCGGTTTTCCATATGCGTCGACGCGATTGTAAGACGTTGCCCAGGCACGTCCGGCACATCGAGATCTACAAAGAGAGTTGTCCGACCACCGCGGCGGACTTCCTGAAGCAAGTCTTCACCGATCAGAACTGCAGCTTTCCGTTTGGCTTTTTCGAGAGTCGAGATTTTTGTTTCCTTAAACCAATCATAGCCAACTTTGAAGGGGACCAGTCTGGCGGAGCGAATCGGATAACGTGACAGAACGGCGTTTCCATGGAGTGCTCGCACTCGATCCTTGTCGACGCTGAACTGCTCCAGGAGTTGCTGGCGAGCTTGCGCGTCCTCTTTGTCATCAAAGGTATCGGTGCCCAGTTGCTTCGAATCAATCTCCAGGAACTCCACGCCGTAGGCCCAGTTCATGTGCAACGCAATGCCAAGTTCGCGGATCACCTCGCGATACTGCGTCCGCTTCACGCCCCAGTCCACCTCACCCAGAACCCAGACGTCCGCGGCTTTCAAGATTTCGATCTCTTCCGGAATTTTCTCCAAAGCGACTGCTCTTACTTTGCGGCCGCTTTCTTTCGCTTTCTTGCGTTCCTTAGCGACCTTGGCCATGAAGCTCTCTTTATCGGTCAGAAATAGCAATATGTCGTCGAGTTCCAATCCGCGTTCGATGTTCCAACAGGCTACTCTGAGGGTTGGGCCGAGTCCTTTGACGTCGAGAGGCCGAGGTCGTGCTCCGCTGTAATACGCCTCATTGTTGATGAAGGGAGTAGTGGTAACGAGGCGAAGCTTCTCTGCCAGTTCGGAATTCAGCGGCTGGTCGAGGCTTAATTGAACGAGTTCATCATAGGAGAACAGCTGGGGCGCTGAGTCACGCACATACTCTTGCCCCTGAGGCTCGCTGGATTGCGCCGCTTTCATGCCGTCGGATTCGCCGGTAGGATGCGTGTCATCCATGCTGTCTTTGTTGATCGGGGTCTGGAACTTGCAGACTGGGACGCACTGCATAGTGCAGGGGCCAGGACTCGCTGCGTGGCGGCAAGCCGAACCGCACTCGTCGAACTGCCCACCCGCCGCCTGGCACCATCGCTGGCTTGCGAATTCGCATTCATAGAATTGTTCAAGCCAGGTGCCATGATTCTCGCTACACGATTGCGGCAATCCCTGAGCCAAGACGCAAGCCGGGACCAGAGCGGCGGCCAGAACAACACCCACCGCAGAAGACGCCGCGGCCAAAAGCGACCCAAGTCGCCTTAGTGACAAAGAAGCTTTCATAGTCTCGATTCTAGACTGTCACCCCAAAAGCCTCCCAGGCAACATTTCAACCCTGCCGATCGATTGGCCTGTCGATATTGACAGGTTACAAGACTGTTGATTCCCCTTACCATCCAGACGTTTGCGAAAATGGGGGCGGCTTGGATCTCGCCGTGTAGTAGTGACAATAAAACTGATGAGACTACCATATGAGTGCTCTTCCAACTACCGAAATGCGTCCCGTTCTGGTGCGTACCGCACTGCTCGTTGGCGGAGATCTACAGATTGAGGAGCAGATAAGCGCCATCCTCGAACCCGCTCGCTGGGCTCTCCAGCGTGCACACGACAACACAGCAGCGCTGGGTATGGCTCAGGTTCGGAACTTCGATCTGATCCTGACCAGCGAGAAAACTTCAGGCCGAGAGGACGTTGAGCTGCTTCGGAAGCTACGAAAGATACGTCCCCATACCCGCCTGATCATTCTGTGTGATGAAAGCACACCTTCGGACGTGATCGCGTCGATGCGGGAGCATGCCTTCAGCTACTTCTCAAAGCCATTCTCGCCAGAAGCGCTTGCCGTGATGATCAAGCTCGCGATCGAAGAACCGAGCTGGGATGACGGCATCGATGTAGTCTCTGCAACGCCGGAATGGATACGTATCCGCGCTCGCTGTGACCTCAAAACAGCTGACCGAGTGCTTCAATTCTTCGACGAAATCGCCGAATTGCCAAACCCGGAACGCAATTCTGTCGGAATGGCCTTTCGCGAGATGCTGACCAACGCAATCGAACACGGAGGACGCCTCGATCCCAGCCAGGAGGTAGAGATTTCTTATGTTCGGGCCAGGCACATGATCACGTGTCGCATCAGTGATCCGGGAGAAGGCTTTACATTGGACGAGATTCCGCATGCTGCGATTGCGAATCCCGATGACGATCCGTTGCGCCATATCGAATACCGTAACGCGCAGGGGATGCGTCCGGGCGGCTTCGGCGTCCTGCTTACTCAGAAGCTCGTGGATGAGCTCGTTTACAATGAACAAGGCAATGAGGTGATGTTGGTGAAGTATATCGATTTGGAGCCGCGCACCGGGCCAACGGATCTATCGTCGAGTAACGCAGGTGGGTAATTTGTGTGCCAATCTTGTTTCGCGTCTCGGGTGATGAAACACCCGGGTTTCACTCGCTGGATTTCACTCTTTAATTAACGAGAAAAAGAAGTTCACCTGCAGGCCAGCGGAACTCACCTGCTCGTTCCGATGCTTGCCTGTGTTGTTGTCGTGCTCATAGTAGGGATTGAACTGTACGTGCTTTCCCACCGGAAGCAGGCAACCCGCGTAAATCGAGGTCGTGCTCCATTTTTTGTATTGGCTTTCATAGAAAGGCTCGACCGCGGCATAGGGAATGAGGTGATAAGAATGAATTGCAAAGGTCCTTTCGACCGTTAGCTTATTGCGATAACGCCAGTAGAAGGTGCCGGATTTCCAGTCAAGGTCCGCACGATTTCTGTCAGTAATCAGAAGCGCGCCTTTTGTGGGGAAATTGGAAGTTACCGCCATCAGTAGCCGGTTTTTGGGGTCCGCGTCGGGAGCGGCTATATATCGGTATCCAATCTCGAGCACGAGAGGTCTTTTCTTGGCGTCATCCAGATCGAAACTGGTGATTTTCTTTAGTTTGACTAGGGGTTTAAGGAAGAACTGCACGCTGGGACCAATCGTAGCTTGTACTGGATCGCCACCTTCCCGGTCGTATTTCGCTTGGAAATAGGTGCGAACCATTGGGTCGAGCTTTAAGTAGGTGTCGATCTCCGGAAGGAACTGATCTTGTTGCGCCTGCAAAGGAACGCAGGCGAAGCTGAACAACGCAAGCGGCGCGAGCCAGGATATTAGCGACAACCGGTTTTTCATGGTTCGGTCATTGACTCTAGCTCGTGCCCCCCCGGCTTTGAAACTGCCAATTCTGACAGGTGTATACCTGCCTCATGTCCCATACTTTGTCTACGGTCGACCTAGGTGGGACAAATGCAATTTACGAATCATCGACAGAGGAATTCGCTTCGCGACAGCTTCATCCGGACCTTGCTGGTGCTGTTGGCTTTGGCGGGTGTCTGCTCGGCGCGGCCGAAGAAAGAAATTGTCCAGTTCGCAAATGGCGACCGGGTCACCTGCGAGATCATCAAGCTGGAGAAGGCCTATCTATACGTCAAGCTCGAAAACGCAGATGGCACGGTTGCGATGGACTGGTCCAAGATTGTGAGTATCGAAAGCCCCCAGAGTTTCGTAGTTGCGGATAAGTCGGGAAAACGTTACACCGGCACCTTGCAAAATAAGGTTGAGGGAGGGACGCCACAACAACCGGCCGAACTGAAATTGCAGGTAACGGGAGCTTCCACGAGCCAGACTGTTTCAGGTAAAGAAGTTGTTGAGCTCGAGCGGACCGACACCAGCGTTTGGCAAAACCTGCACGGCGGAGTGGACGCCGGCCTTAATTACACCAAACAGCAAAGCCGCACGCAGTACAACCTTCAATCGAATGCAACGTTCCAGCGGACTAAGTGGTCGGCATCGGAAAACTTTCAATCCAGTTTTAGCGGCGGAGGCAACATCTCGAACCTACGCAACGATCTCCAACTGAATGGCACGAGACAGCTGCGATCACCAAGCAATTTCTACATGGGGCTTGCCGAGTTCCTGCAAAGCAACGAGCAGCAACTCAACCTGCGGACAACCTATGCCGGTGCCATTGGACATTTGTTCAGTCACACGAACACCACCTTGATCGGCGTGTTTGGCGGCATAGACTGGAACCGCGAGCGATACTCTTCGGAGGCCGCATTCGGCCGGACAGGGAACAGCGCCGAAGCCATGGTAGGAACTCAACTCAATTTCTTCCGCTTCAAAACCACCGATATTTACACGGACGCGCGTGTTTATCCCAGTCTGACCGACTCGGGCCGCGTACGTTTCAACCTCAACACATCTCTGAAACTGCGGGTAGCCAAAGATTTGTACTGGAAACTGGGCTACTATCTCGATCTGGACAGCCGACCGCCGCAAGACCTGCCCAAGACGGACTACGGTTCCACTTCTAGCCTCGGCTGGACATTTTAGTTAGTCTCAGTCGAGGTTTCCGCAGCGCGTCCAGACGATGAAAGCCAGCACGAGCCGCCACTGGCAAAACTGCCAGTTGTCAGTTACCACGGCCGCGTCCAGCATAGTTCCGTCGCAGATTTCTGTTTCCGGAACTAATCGGATTTGCGCGTGAGGGTGATTTGAACACTGATGACGGGACCAACGATATGCAGTGTGCGGATCGATTAAAACGAAATTTAGCGCCGGTGAATAAAAGGGTAATGTTGCACGGAGAAATCTTATGATCAGGACGTTTGCGAAACAGCTTCTGGCAATGACTCTCTCCTGGCTGCTGGTGGTTGCAGCAGTGCCGTTTGAAGCGGGAGCTCAGGATTCAGCGCCGCCTGCTGGATATTCGGGGCAAGGTGTTCCTCTGACGGCGGAAGAGTTGCAACAACTGACAGGGCCGATCGCGCTGTACCCGGATTCGCTGGTAGCCCAGATTCTTGGAGCGGCGACATTTCCCGACCAGGTTGCTGCCGCAGCCAACTGGCTTCACATGAGCAATCTCACGGGTGCGGCCTTGATGCAGGCGGTTGATAGCCAGGGTTGGGATCCCAGTGTGAAGGCGCTCTCACAGTTTCCCTCTGTCCTCGACAACATGGCGAAGAACCTCAGTTGGACCTCCGCATTAGGCGAGGCATATCACACGCAGGCCGCAGACGTCATGTCAGCGATCCAGTTCCTGCGCGCCAAGGCACAAGCCGCCGGAAACCTGAAGTCGAGCTCCCAGATCGTTGTCACGCAGCAGTCGCCGCAGACCATCGTGATTCAATCGGCGAGTCCGCAGGTCGTATACGTGCCGGTGTATAACCCTGCGATCGTTTACGGCTATCCCTACGTCGCGTACCCCAGCTACGTTTACGTCGCCCCGCCACCCTCGACGGCTGTAATTGCGTTCGGAGTCGGTATCGCAGTGGGCGTAGCGATGAGCGGCGGATATGGCTGGGGGTACAGCAGTTGGAACTGCGGCTGGCACGGCAGCACCACGGTTGTATATCGTGGAGGATCGTACTACGGAAACAGCGCATGGCGCGGTGGTAGCGTCTCGCACTACGGCAGCTATAACTCGTCAACCGGGACTTACTCGCGTACCACGACGGCCTCGAACGGCTACGGCAGCGCAAGCGGGACGAAAACGTACAACCCATCGACTGGGACTGCTACACGGAGCGGCACAGCCTCCAACGGCTACGGCAGCGTAAGCGCCGGTCAAGCATACAACGCGAGGACAGGGGCCTCAGCTTCGACTGTGCAAGGCTCGAATGCCAATGGGAGCTATGGGGCCTCGGCGGTTTCAAAAAACGGCAACACCGCCTACGGCCAGCATCAGACAACCTCGCAAGGAACGACCGGCCAGATGCACACTACAAATGGAGCCTCGGCCTACGGCGCGACGGGTAAGAACGGCAACAGCGCTGCCGTCGGTCAGACCGCAAACGGCGACAAGTACGCAACCGCGAACGGCAACACCTATAAAAACACCGGTAGCGGTTGGAGCGGAAATTCCAACAACACCTCGAGTAACGCTGCCTCCAAGGGCTGGGGAGGACAAGAAAAAAGTGGCGGATCATCTGCGTTCGGTGGAGGCGGCAGTGGCTGGGACTCAAGGTCGGCGAGTGCTCGGGGTTCGTCAAGCTTGAATCGCGGCGGTGGCGGCCGCGGTCGCAGGTAGCCCCGATCGCTTCGCACCAATCGCGGCTCGGTATAAGCGTTACTCACGAAGTGTCGTATATCGATATTGGAGGGTTCTTATGTCGCTCAAAACCTGCAGACTTGCACTCACGACTCAATTGCTGCTTCTGGCTGTGCTTCTCCCCCTGACTGCCTGTAATAAGTCCGCCAAACCTGCGGCGCAGTTATTTTCGTCCGTAGACGATGCCGGCAACGCGCTGCTCCAAGCCGCAAAGTCGGGGGATCAAAACGCGCTGCTGGGCGTTCTTGGTCCGGAGTCAAAAGAGCTTATTTCTTCTGGCGATCCAGTGCGGGACAAGACTGTAGTCGACGCATTCATTGCGGCGTATGGGGATATGCATCGCTTCCGCAAGATGCCGGACGGCGCCCAGATTCTGCTGGTTGGAGCTGACAATTATCCTTTTCCCATTCCGCTGAAGAAAAACACTGACGGAAAGTGGTTCTTTGATGCGGCTGCGGGAAAGGATGAAATCCTGGCGCGCCGTGTGGGGCGGAACGAATTGGATGTCATTGAGATCTGTGGAGCGCTTGCCGACGCTCAGGCCGACTATTTTTCACGGCAGCGTGATGCCGGGCTCGGGCAGTATGCGGTGAAGTTCATCAGTGACACTGGCAAGCAAAATGGTTTGTACTGGGAGTCGCCAGATGGGCAGCCGAAAAGCCCGCTTGGACCGTTGGTGGCATTCGCAACCGACGAAGGCTACAACGTAAATACGAGCACGCGCGCACCATTTCACGGCTACAACTTCCGCATGCTCAAAAAGCAAGGCACTCATGCGCCAGGCGGGGCGAAGGACTACGTGGTCGATGGGAAAATGGTTGGCGGATTCGCTTTCGTCGCATATCCAGCGGAATACGGCAATTCAGGCGTGATGACATTCATCATCAACCAGGATGGCGTGCTGTTACAGAAAGACCTGGGAAAGACGACGACTGAAACAGCAACCGCCATTACGGAGTTCGACCCTGACAGCAGCTGGACCCCAGTCGAGGAATGAGCCAAGGTCACCGCGTTGGAATTAAGCGGTGTGACGACGTATGCCGGCGGGGAGCCAGATCCTGCTACCGAAGCAGCTACAACGAACCTGCCGAGAACACTAGCGTCAGCAGGACCCTGGGATACAATCGCATCCCACATCGAAGAGTCATCCGAACCGTAATCCGACGCCCATCTGCGAGCGCCGGACTCTGCTTAACCAATCCTGATTACTGCATTACTGCGGCTGAGGTTGCGGTTTAGGAGCCGGCTTCGACTGCGGCTTTGACTGCGAAGACGGCTTCGGCTGCGATTGAGGGCGGCTCTCGGGTGCAGCCGGCTTCGGCTGTGTCGGCTTCGGCTGGGATGCCGGTCGCGTTCCTGCAGACGGCTGCGGCGTTGGTTTGGCTTGTGGTTTCCCTTGGCTCGGAGTTGTCGGTTTCGGCTGCGAGGTTGGCCGGGTGGTGGCAGGCGGCTTCGAACCATTTGCCGGAGGACGATTTGTATTGGGCGGCTTCGAACCATCTGCCGGAGGACGATTTGTGCTGGGCGGCTTCGAACCATTCGCCGGAGGACGATTTGTATTGGGCGGCTTCGAACCATCTGCCGGAGGACGATTTGTATTGGGCGGTTTCGGCTGGCCCTGTGCCGGCGGCTTAGGTTTGCCCTGCGCGGGCGGCTTAGTCGAACTCGGTGGTTTCGGCGTGGGTTTCGCTATCGGTTGACTGGGTCTGCCCGGCTTCGGTTGCGGAACGGGTGGCTTGCCACCGTGTGCAGGAGGTTTGTATCCCGGCCGGTTATTCGGCCCCCAGGGCTGACGATTGGGTGGACGCGGCCCCGGAACCGGCGGACGATAGTTCGGCGGACGATAGCCCCAATTGCCGCCGTATCCCGGACGGCTGGTATACAGCACAGGTCGTGGACGGTACCAGACATTTGGTGGACGATAAGGATTTCCCCAACGAACCCAAACGGTGTGGTTGTAATAGCACCGGCCCGACGACCATCCCCATCCCCATCCGCCCCATCCCCACGGTTGATTATTCACCAGGAGCGCGCCGATCGCGATGCCCGCTCCAAAAGTGACGAGCGATGTCACGACCACGGTGCTGGTTGCAGGTTTGACGTAAACGACTGTGGGATTATAGACCGGTACATAGACCACCTGCGGGTTGGCTGGCTGAATGACGTAAATCGTCTGACCCTCCGGCTGCTGCACCTCTACATTCTGTTGTGTATTGCTGGTCAACGTACCGGCGGCGTACGCCTGGGCCCGCAACCGCTGGATCGACGCACTGACTGCTCCCTGATCCGCAGAAAAGGCTGCCCCAATGGCGGCATAATCGTCGATGTTCTGAGCCATCATGTCCAGCACCTGCGGAAAACTTGTCAGGGCGATAAATGCCGGATCGAAGCCCTGCTTCTCGGCCGCATCCGTGAGCGCCGTGCCCGTGAGTCCGGAGTTTTGTTGCAGCCAGTTATCGGTGTCGAGGATTTCCTGCGGATTAGTCGAGGCGGTAGTTATCTGCGCCAGCAGAGAATCAGGGTAAAGCGCGACCGGAGCCAGCAACTGATCCAGCTGTTGCGCAGTTGGAACCGCCGTCTGGGCGGAGAGCAAAGGTCCAAAGTTCTGGGTAACGGCCACGACGACTAGTAAAACAACAGCCGTAAAACTAGGTTTCTGTCTCATCGAATGCCTCGAATGCCTCGTGATGCCCGCACCAAAATTACGACCGCTTACTTCCCTGCTGGAACCCAGGCATTGTCCGGAGCGGCGATCTCTGTATTTGGCACTTCGGTTGTTACATTGACCCGCTGGAGCCCAGGTTTGTTTTTCGGGATGGCCTGGAACACTACGTAATACTGGTTGTCCAAGTTCTTCTGCAAACGTTCGAGGTAGGGCTTGAAGCTAACTGGATTTGAAGTGCCAAGGGAGAAACAGTCCCCGCCGGTCTCGTCAGCGAGCTTCGAAAGTCCAGAAAGACCGATTTGCAGATCCCAGGAACTTCGGGCGGCGCGCCCTACGCCTATGGCATATATAGAATGGACGAGCACGTTATAGCGTTGGCTGATCTCGCTAGCTGAATTCGCGTCTGCGCTTATCGTCGGCATGCTGTGATACACGGAACCATAGCCGGGCCCCAAGCGCGAAGCCGTAGGCTGCGCTCCGCGGAGCCGGTCGAGGCCGTCTGTCACCATCAGGATTTCACGCCGGACGTTCTTCTGAGGCCATCCTTTTACCGCGCTGATGAGCGACAGATACGGACTGTCCATCGTCGACAAACTCCCGCGAGGCAAACGGACTGCTTTGGCGGCGAGCGCATGGTCAGCGGTGAAATTCTGGACGATATTGACCGTCGCATTCGCCATGTAGCCCACGGCAATCACGGTCGATGCCGGTTGCGCATTGATGAAGTCCCGAAGGTCGTTGAGGTTATTACCGACGCCAGAGCCAAGTGTATCGTCGATCAAAATAAAAAGTTGGAGCGCGGCGTTATCTCCCTGCGCCGGGATCAATTGGGTTACTTTGAGAGAATTCTTCCCTTGCTTAACTTTCACGTCATCTGCTCCCTTGAGACTCGGGAGTTCACTGTCAGCACTGACGGCCTCGTCGGTGATCACGAGGTGGACTTGAACCGAACCCTGCGCGCTCTTCTGTTGTGCGTGCACAATTGGAGCGGTGAACATCAGCATGCACAAAGTGACCAACAATCCGAGAACAGCGTTGTAGATTTTCATTGTTCCCCCTTGCGGCAACATTGTAATCCACTCCGGCGTCCGTTGTTTTTAACACCAGGCGAGAAGATACACAACTCTCAGTTCTGCCGGCGCATGCTGCGCTAAGGCCTGCATCGCGCAGGTTGCCGGGGCCGCTTCAGCGGAATCGCCACGGCGTAGCCGGCTACTCTCTGACGACTCTCAAGGCTACGGCTTAACGATCCAACTAATTCAGCTTTGCGCGGATGTTGTTCTCCCTGTCACTTTTGCCAGTTTCGCGTGCCTGCCCGCCTCGATAACATCGCTTCCTTGAGCAGCGGCAAGCGACGATAGCTCAAACTCGAATGCGTGAAGAGGAGAAGTTTTATGATCGGCAGAAGAATCGGTATTGCGGCAAGTCTCGTAGCACTGTGCCTGTTGAGCTTGGGATCGGCGAGGGCCGCTGACAAGATAAAAGGCAAAGGTGTGATCACCCTACGCGCGGGAAACACCCTGACCGTAGAAACTGACGACGATGCAGCGATCACCGTGACTCTCACGGCTGATACGAAAGTGCAACACCCGGTAGGGCTCGGTGCCCGGAAGAAGCAAGTCGGGCAAGAGGTCTTGATACCGGGACTCAAGCTTAAGTTTGAGGGAACGGGTGATTGGAGCCAGGTAACGGCGGAAACGATAACCTTCGATCGCGATGATCTCGGCGTAGCCAAAGTGATCCAGGCTGGTTTGAACCCCACTGCTCAACAGCAAGCCTCGAACATGGCGACCTACCAGGCCAATAAGGAGGCGACCGACGCAGAGATTGCGGCTA
>Ga0187863_10001068_pt1 | contig 22437 bp, 19 predicted proteins | sample June2016WEW_11_1_FD_132975 | JGI IMG/M metagenome (GOLD analysis project Ga0187863, IMG submission 132975) | Peatland microbial communities from SPRUCE experiment site at the Marcell Experimental Forest, Minnesota, USA - June2016WEW_11_10 | ecosystem: Environmental > Terrestrial > Soil >...
CGGGATTTGTTCGAGCTTTGGGGGTACCCGCGTCCGGACGAGTCCCCGTTGCTGGCCGAAGAGGCAAGAGAAACCTGGAGTATGATCTGTGCAGGCGACGCGCCAAAGTCGATTCAGGCGGGCGGCGCAGTTCTGCCCGGTATTCATTCCAATGAGGCCGAAAGGCACTCGTGACAGCATGGGGCTCGATGGTGGCTTAATTCGGTGATCTGGAGGTTATTCAGATGATTACCGCAGTTCTCCTGGGTCTGCTGATTCTCCAGTTGGGCTACATCGGCAGCCATCGATTGCTCTCACGCCTTCAGCGAATAGTCGTCGTCCTGCTGTTTATCGCCGGCGCCACTTTGGTGGTTCTCCCGAGTCTGGCAAATCGAGTTGCCAACGCGCTGAATGTCGGCCGCGGAGCGGATCTCCTGCTTTATTTTGCCGTCCTCGCCGCCGTTTACGCGGCCGCGCACTTTTACTTCCGGCTACGACAAATGGAACAAACCATCGTCGCAATCGTCCGCCAGGTCGCGCTTCTCACTCCGCTGAACAACCCGGAATCGAAGGCCGACACCGGCCTCTGGACTCCGGACGCCTGACATATCTCTTCGCTCGATCGTCTCGTGCTAAGATTCGTTTTCGATAAACATGTTTCAACTGCAGCTCCGGTTTTTCTGTTTCGCAGTGGTGTGCATGCTGCTACCGGCGTGCTCTTCACAGCGGCCCGCCAGCCCCGGTCCCGCCGCCGTTTCGGTGACTCCGAACTCCGGGAGCGGCCGCCAAGGGGTTTTTAGTTTTGTGACGTCCGATCCGGAGGGAGCGTCTCATCTTTATCGCTCTCACATCGTCTTTACATCTGTCGCCACTCCGTCGGCCACGTGTTACGCGGTGTTCATGCCTCCGAGCGATGTCTATTTAATGAACGATGCCAACACAGCGTGGCTTAACCCGGTAAAGCTGGGAACAGCCGTTGTGGCGGAAAACAGCCGCTGCACCGTGAACGGAACTGCTTCGTCGGTTCGCGCGGAAGGGAAAACTCGGACGGTGACGATGGAGTTTTCGTTCAAAGCACCCATGGCCGGCGAGAACACTATTTCCCTGGCGGCGGATGACTCGCAAGGCGCCATATCGCCGTGGCGACCGGTGGGCACATGGGCGGTACGATAAATCGACAGAATCATCTTCGTACCGCCACCATTCTGAACGCATCGAAAAGATTGATTGGTAAGCCGAAACGAACCCCGCTCAGCCGCAGTGGCTTGCTCATCCCCAGGATACGTCCCAGTTGATAGGCGACCAGCCCGAACGGCACTGTTTTCCAAGGCTTGCGGCACTCAATCACGTTGAACCCCACGCGCGCAAGCATGGCCGACATTGTGCGTGGGGAGAAGAAAAAGGTGTGCTGTGGTGGCGTCATAAGACGCCAGTGCCTGCCCATGATGCGGCTCAGAACCGAATCCCAATCGCCGGTCGACAGGAGCAGCGTACCGCCCGGCTTCATCGCCTTGCACAAGAGCTCGAGCACTCTATCCGGCTCCATCAGGTGCTCGATCACGTCCAGCATGACGACGGCATCGAATGGCGGACGGCGACCGATATATTCTTCCGTGAGCGTACCGCCCTCAACATCGAATCCTCGTGCCCGACAGAAACGCACGGCGCTGTCACTCACTTCGATACCAGACACTTCGAAATGTGCCTTCGCTTCAGCCAGGAAGAAACCATACGCACATCCTAGCTCGAGTAGTTTTCCGCGACTGCAACCGACGCTACGGAGATCCTGCACTACCGTCCGAAACTCGGCTCGCAGGACATCCTCACTTCCGATGTAATCTGAATATCCATCTGGCTGTCTGCCCTGGAAATACCCTTCAGTGTAAATGCCGCTTGGCGAGAAGTTCTCAGGCAACCGGGTCATCCCCACACCACAAGCGCAACAACGCAGGATCGGGAAGTTGTCGCGGACGAAGACCCGACTACATTCCCGGCGGTCGCCGCAGACCGGGCAATGGATACACGGCACGTAGACAGATTACCGCGCCGCGAATCAATGTCCCGTGGCAGCCGCGCCCGCTCAGTTGCGCACGATGAACAAGACAGATCAGGAGAAGCAAGATGACTGCGATGGCGCCGAGGGATCGATTGTGCACTGCGTAAAGGAAGCCGGTACTTAGACCCAGAGCTGCGGCGTTGATAAGCGTGCCGGGTTCGATGACGCGATGTCGTCGATGCGAGAGGTGGCGCTGCGGCATGGCGATGTCGAAAAAGGTCTCGAACCTTGCTATACAATGAGAACGTCGGCGGCGGCTCAGCGGAACAGCGTTCTGAATGACGGCCAGTGAACGTCCGAAGGCCAGCGCAATGGCCGTTCGCACGCGCCTTTTCGAGGCGGTGGCGCAAGATGATCCCAACTAACTCTTCCCAGCCGCGGAGCGAACTGGCACTCCCCGGTGATAGTACTCCTCCCCCGCGCCGTTTTCGGAACGTGGATCTCTGGATTGCTGCTGTCGTGTTTCTGGCAGCGGTCAGCGTTCTGAATTCAGGACTCTTTTCGCGGAAACTGTATGAGGACGACGATCTTGCGGCGAATGCGCTGCAGGTGCAGAACGCAAAGCACTTCCGAGAACTTCTTGGAAACTACTCCCGATGGAACTATCATCACCCGGGCCCTATCGCGCTATATCTCCTGGCTGCCGGGGAAGGTCTCTTCTATGATGGCTTGCATGTGGTGCCAGCGCCTTTGAACGCGGAGCTGCTGACGGTCATTGTCTTTAACACGGGACTCCTCTTCCTCGCCATCGCCTTATTTCAAAGATCCTGCCGGAATTTGTGGTTCACGCCATTGGGACTCGTTGCCGCCCTCTATTTTATTTGGACGGTAAATCACACTGTCTGGGGGAGCGCATTCGTGTCGGCTTGGCCACCGCATCTGCTTCTTTTTCCCTTCCTCGTGTTTATTTGTTCGTGCGCCGCCCTATGGTCCACGACCTCGCGGCTGCTGCCGCTGGTCGTCGGCGCGGGGCTCTTCCTTATCCAGGTTCATGAGAGCCAGGCGCCCTTCGTCGTGGTGCTCGGCGGCGCGGCATTAATCGGGGCATGGCGCAGAGAGACCACCAATAATCCCTTGCACAAGGTACTCTTCCAGCGTAGACGGGAGCTACTGGCGTCTGCCGTGATTGCAACGGTCATGTCGATCCCCATGGTGGTCGAGACTTTCATACATAGTCCCAACAACCTGACGAAAATCGCTTGGTATGTGCGTGCTCATCGGGGATTCGGTCACACTCTAAGCGAGTCCCTGGAATACTTCCTGACGTTCCTGCTGCAAGTGGGAAACCAGGAGAACCTTATCGGCAAAGTCGGCCCGCTCCAGATCTTCCCGACGTACGATTACGCCTATGTTTATCTTGCGTTACTGTTAGGACTGCTTGCCATCGCTGTGGGAGTCCGGCTCAAGACGAGAAAGCCGTTGACCGTTTTCGGGAAGGCGCTGCTGGTCGAGATGTTGCTTGGCTCTCTTGTGTTTCTCTTATGGGGCATGGAGATCACGGGGGAACTGTACAACTACCTTGGATTTATGATTTTCTCCATTCAGCTCCTGATGATGTGGCTCGCGCTTGGATACATTCTCGATCGGGTTCATCTCACAACGCCCCGATGGGCACCCTTCGGTGTGACTTGTGTGGCCGCAGCCTCGGTGATTTTCATGGGGCCGTACATCCAGAGCCAGTATTTCGGCGACTCCGAGGTATTCGCGATTGCAAATGGATTGCCCGCTCAAGGGCAAAACGTCAGAGTCGACTATCCCGCGAAGGACTGGGTGCGGGTGGCCGGAGTACTCTCCTGGATGAGACGCGAGAAGAAACCGTTCTGCACTTCGCCAGAAGCTGAATTGTTGTTCGGCAGCGAGAACGTCTGCCGCGAAAAGGCAGCCTCTTCGACATTGCTTTTTTCCGACCAGCTGATTGCATGCCCTTCCTGCCGGACATTGTCGACTGCCGGCGGGCAGTTTGCAGCCTTCATGCCAGTGCCGCGACTCCCTTTCCCGTTCACCGTTGGACCCATGGATCTTACCGATACACCGCAAAGTACCGACGGCGACGGCCAGTCCTCGGAATGCCTTCACGCTCTCTTCAGCCTGCCAGAAGCTGCTCAGACCGGTCAGGATCTTCAAGTGCGACTCACGGAAACAGGGCTTCCGGCCAGCGGCACTAAGGCGTTCCTGAACGGACGGCCGTTGGCAGGCACCAGCTCTCGGGACACGTTCTCAATCCCGGGTAGCATTCTGAGTCCGGGCGGGGAGAACGGGATCAGGATATGCGGCCCGCGCACGCTCTTTCCGGCCGCGGTTACCGCATCGGGCAGCCCATCAATCGCCTTGGTGGATGTGAATTTCAAGAGCGATGCGCCAAGGAGCGGCTTCTATAAGCGAGAGCCGAACGGGCAATGGACGTCGGCGAATGCTTCAATCTCGTTTTGGCTGAATGATGGTGAAGCGGCATCCAAGTCCTTCAAGATGACGATCAATGGTGCCGATCTGCCAGATCGTCCCGTGGCAGTCGGCCTTAACGGTCATCACATTGGGCAGATATCAGGATACATTGGAGATGGCGTTTCTTTTCTTGTGGGCTCGAACACACTCCGCTTCGGGAACAATCAATTGACCTTCAGCGTCCCTGCCGCCGCTCCTGTTGGGAACGACAGCCGTGCGCTTGGCTTCGGGTTTATGCGCCTGCGTGTGTCACCACTGGAGACGAGGCCGCTCCCGCTGACCCTGGTCGCGCAGGATACATTTGACGTAAAACGCGGCTTCTTCGGTCTGGATGGTGACCAAAGGTGGACACCCGGCGATGGCGTCATTGAATTCGCCACGTCCCCGGAAGCTGGTGTCGAATCATATCGACTGACAATCGAAGCTGGCCCATTGACGGACGGGGATGTGATGGTGCTTTGGAATGGAAGCGCACTTGGCAAACTGCCGCCCACGGGAACCGGCGAGTTCCGGCTGCAAGCCGAGGGGTTTGAGGCGTCCCGGATCAACCGCATTGGTCTCGTTGCGGCTGCAGGGCGCTCATACGGTCAGGGAGGCGCGAGGTTCAGGAGGGCCATGCTGAGTCCTGTTCAAACGATTACTCTGGAGTTCGCCGCGATGCCCGGCAGCGTGGCCGGGGGCTTTTAGCCCGTCCCGTCGCCAGACGCCCTCCACGCAGTCTTGTGGGTGCCGTGTCGTATTCCCAGAGCGGTGAATCTCTCGCGTAACCACCGCGTGCCCCGGTGGAGCGAAACCCAAAAGCCGCCGCAGTCAGGCGGAGTAGCACGTTCGGCAACGATGCAAAGCAGGTGGCCTTTTTCGGGACACGATGAAAGGGACCGTATACTAGGAGCGTTTAGCGCCAACGCCGACGTTCTGACACAACATCTATATGCCTCCCTTTGACCCTGCCATCCCCACGAGCGCCGTCTCGTTCGGACCGCTGCGGCCAGTTACAGTTCGAGCTTGGCACCATTGGCTTGCATATCTAACGCTCGTCGCGCTGCACATTTTGTTTGCTCTTAGGATGTGCGTGCCAACAGCATTGTATGATGAGTTCATCTATCTGGGGTTCGGGCGATTTTTCTCTGGGACAGCAGCTTTGCCCAGCTTCAGCCGGGGCGCGTTCGGATCCTTTGGCTATGGCTTATTCATCGCGCCCGCGTTTATTCTCACAAGCTCGTTCGGCCGAGCCTATCACCTTGTTCTGCTAATCAATGCGGCACTGATCAGCTCGGCCTATTTTCTCCTCTACTACATCGCGCGGGTAGCGCTTCGCGTGTCCCCGCGGCTGGCTCTTGCGATTTCATTCGTCACCTGCCTGTATCCATCGTTCCTCCTTTTCTCGAATTACGCGATCAGCGACAATGCGTTTGTTCCGCTGTTTCTGCTGGTCATGGTGTGTGCCGCCCGTTTCGTGGAACGCGGCGCGCTTATCAATGCGGCAGCGCTCGGTCTTAGCACCGGCTTACTTTATGCAGTGCACAATCGATCCCTCGGCGTCATCGCAGTCATCTCGCTTCTCCTGATCTATCTCGTGGCAACCCATCGATATTCCTTACCGGCGACCGGGCTCGTGATCGTCATTGCCGCCCTTGTCATGTACGGGACCCGCCTCGTTGATGCTGTCCTGCTGATAGAAGGTTGGGGAAGGCCAACCGCTGAAACGACGATCGCCGGTACGCTGGGATCGCTCCTCACTCTGCGCGATCTGAGGGGCGCGTTCGTGGCTTTGGTCGGTGAGGTCTATTATCTGCTCGTCGGCACCGTCGGGCTTTGGACAGCTGGATTTTTGTACGGAGCGGCGGCGTTACGGTCCGGCTCGCGGACTGCGTCGCTTCGGCTTCCGGGCCCCGACCGGGTCTTCGTGGCCTTTTCGCTGCTATCGGTTCTGAGCGTGCTGTTTGTTTCTTCCGTGTACATGCCATCGCTGGACCCGGCTCTGTCCCGGCCCGACTTTCTTTTAACCGGGCGGTACAACGAAGGCGTTGCCTCCATACCCGTCCTGTTCGGGATCACACTCATGATTTCAGGTGGATTTACCTGGCGCTGGCTTCTGATTGTACTGCCAGGATTCGCCCTATCGGGTTTCCTGAGCTTTGGACAGCTTCGCGAGCAGGATTGGTTACTGGGTCCGGCGCCCCGAATTAACATGTTCGCCATGATGGGCTGGTTGCGAGGATTCCATACGGTCAACATCATCCTCGTTGGAGCGATTACCGCGAGTCTTTTTGTGGCGATGATATATCTTTCCCGGTTTCGCCTGGCGTTTCTGGCGTTCGTGGGGCTGCTTTTCATTATTCCGGCCTGCATTGAATTGCGATCGGACGTATGGCCAAACCAGCTTGCGATCTGGCCGCCAGCCGACCGCCGCAATGCGGAAGGACCATTGAAATTAGGCGCTGCCCTGGCCCGAATCGATGGGGCGAACATAGCGGTTAGCTACGACATGGCCGTGTGGAACGCTTTCCTGTACTCCAACGACCAGTTGTGGTTTCCGCGACTTCGCTTTCTTCAATATGACAGCGGAGGGAGGAATCCCCCGAAGTCCGATATTGTGATCGCCGGCCGGGGGTGGACGCGCGCCGGACAACCCGGAGCGTTCCGTTTGGCGGGTTGCGAGACCTTGGCGGATAACTGCCTGTATATCGGTTCCACGGACCTCTCCAGCCATCTGATTCAGGTTCCGTTAGGCACCGAAATTGGCTCGGCCGCGGTAATCGGCGTTGACGCCGAGGGGTTGTACCCCGAGGAAGGAGACTCCACAACACACTACCGTTGGACCAACGGGAACGCATCGCTCATCGTGCCGACGCCGGACGGTGCGCCAGCCAGGCGGCTTTCCATCAGCCTTAGGGCGCCCGCGAGGCTCCATCTCACCCTGGCGGCCAACCAAGTGTCGCTCTTCGACGGAGAGGTATCGCCCGGCGAATGGGAAGAGGTGGTCGACCTGCCGCGAGTCGGACCTGGATCGCAGCTCGTTATTAGCCTCCGAAGCGATACGTTTGTGCCGACGCCGGTGGACGGTTACACTCGAACCTTGGGAGTCCAACTCGTCTCCCTCAGGATTCTCTGAACCATTCGAGGCATGCAAGCTGTGGGCGAACATTACCCGTTAGCCGATTCCGCCGTTTCCCGCGACGCGCGTGCGGCCATTCGCTTGTGGGTAGTTGTTCCGGCCTATAACGAGGCCGCAACAATCGCGGAGGTTCTCGTGAGTCTGCGCAATATCCGCTGTCAGGTCGCAGTCGTCGACGATGGTTCGACCGACAATACTGCGGACCTGGCGGCAGCAGCCGGAGTTGTCGTCCTGCGTCACATTGTCAATCTCGGTCAGGGCGCCGCCCTTCAAACCGGAATCCAATACGCCCTCCGAAACGGGGGCACGCACATCTGCACGTTCGATGCAGACGGTCAGCACTCCGTGGAGTCCATCTCAACGCTTCTGAATGTTCTGCGCTCCTCCCACAGCGACGTGGTTATTGGTTCGAGAACTCTGGGAAGCGCTATCGGGATGCCGCTCAGCAAGCGGGTCCTTCTGAAGCTGGCTTTGTTTTTCACCCGCTTACATTGCAAACTACCGCTGACGGACACACACAACGGCTTGCGGATGATGACGAGGGCAGCGGCTGAGAGGCTGAGAATCCGGCAATCGCGAATGGCCCACGCGTCGGAGATTCTGAGACAGATCCAGGACAATGGGATGAAGTTCACCGAAGCGCCGGTGACAATTAACTACACTCGGTACGCGGTTAGAAAGGGCCAATCCGTTTTTGGGGCTCTGAGGATTCTCGCGGATCTGTTCTATGCCCGATGGACGCAGTGAGCACGGGACGCGGGAGACCAACTAATGGACGACCGATACTTTTTCGTTCACCTGCCAAAGACTGCCGGCACGAGCATGTTCCGCGTATTTCGCGACTTATTGGGTCCGGAGAACGTGGGACCGATGCTGGCGGATTTCGATCAGGTCGATATAGAAGCTGTCTCACAATACCGGCTGCTCGGTGGCCACCTTGGCTTCCAACATCTCCATCACTTCGGCGAGCGGCGCGTGTTCACGATGTTACGCCACCCCGTGGACCATTTGGTCTCCAGGTATTACTACTATCGGAGACTCATTACCGGCGCCTCCGCCGGCGTTCAGGTACAGATATCAAGGGATCTGACGCTGAATGAACTGGTGAGCGAAGAACAGCCGGAAACGCTGCGATTCTACTTCAACACCATGGTTTGGCAATTGGGCGGAATGGGCACCGCGAGCCATCAGAGCGGCTCCGAAACAGAAGCTCTTCGCCGCGCGAAGGAACACCTCGCGCAGTGCGACTTCGTCGGTATTCTCGAACACTTCGCCGACTCACTGGACTTGATGAGCTACACCTTCGGGTGGCCTCCCGTGGAGACCATTCCTCGGGAAAACGCGACCTCCGACCGCATTCCGCTCCAAAGCATCGATTCGGGACTCCGCCAGCGGATCGGAGAGCGCAATTGGCTGGATATGGATCTCTATGAATACGGGCTTGCAATCTTCGAGCGGCAGAAGCGGGGAATGATGCGGCGTGCGGTGAGACAGCGATGCCCGACTGATCCGGGGCCTCCGGTGCCGGCGCGGGCCGACCGGCGTCTAACGCCCGCACCCGAGGTGGTGGGCACATCTCGAGTGAAAATCTTCAAGACGGAGGTCCTCAGTTCCCGGGGCCGCGCCGACGAGATCTGCTCCGGCGAAATCTGCACGGTCCGGGTCCTCCTCCTTGCCCAGGACAACGCCGATTGCGTCACCATCGGCATGACCATTCACAACAACTACGGCCAGGCGATTTTTGGATGCCGTTCGAGCGCCCACGGCGTTCAGTTTTCAATCGGAAGAGGCGACGTCCGCGAGATCTTGTTTCGAGTTCCGTTCCGGCTCGCCCTGGGCAGGTACAAGATCAACATTAGTGCGTTTAAGAGCGACTGGGGTAAAGCGCCGGACCGCTTGCAAGCAGCTCTTGCGGGAGAGCCCGAAGAAATCTACGACTACGTTGCAGGCGCGGCGGAGGTATTTATATCTCGGATCCCCGGACCGAGGTTTTATGGTCTCTGTAACCTTGCGCCGTCGGTCGAGGCAGGCGACACCCTTGCACTGGACGAGACATTCGACTGCGAGTTGTCGCAACCGATCATGTTCAACAACTCCGGGCGCGGACCCCGGCATCTGGGCACGGGATGGTCGGATCCGGAAGCGGGAGGCACATGGACCATGCAGCACGCCGCCCACCTGCTCTTTGGCATGCGAGGTTTTCCGAACCGAGATGTCATGCTGAAGGCCACGATTCAGGCTTTCTGCCCGGAATCCTTTCCATCGCTGACGGCGGACGTCCTCGTGAACGGCCGCAATCTGAGCGTGTGGCGGATTGACGGTAACGACACTCGCGTCCAGGTGGTACGCATTCCGGCAGTCATGACGGAGAGCCCATTCCTGCATGTTCTCTTTTCTATTCACGATCCCCGCAGTCCGGCGGCAACGGGAGTGTCAGATGACAAAAGATTGCTCGGCATCGGCTTGCATCAAATCGAATTCTGCGACGCGCCAGAGGGGCTCGATGAAGTCGATGGCGCACTGGCGATCTGACCGGATGTATTTACCGCCTCGCCAGCCAGCTGAGCGAGCGTGGATGAGACAACGCGGTACAAGACTGGCCGCAAATGCGCGACAAAGTACTTTTTCACATGGTGTAGATCCGGTGAAGAAGGAGAGGAACCAGCGAAGTCAAATCCGGCGCAAACCCTTGATAGGCAAGCGGAACCAACACGGGAGGTTGTCATTGCTATCGTCCCGCTCCCTGCGCTCAGCAGTGATGCTTGCTTGGTTCTGGATAACGATTGGGTAAAGAATCGGGACTTCCATGAAGCAGGGAGTCTGCCTTGATGAGCGCAGCTCACACTCGGACGGCGTGCGCCATTCCGGTTGACATTCCGAATCGTGACTTCGGCTTGGCTGGTGTGCTAGTTTTGTGGAACTGAAATGCGACTTCTCCCGGTTTTGAGAACCAGTCTAATCGCCGCCCTCTGCTTGTGGGCACAAGGGCAAGACACACCCGGCAAGACCGAGCCGGCTAACGAATCGAAGGGCCTGCCACCGAGGGCGTCCGCGGACGAATATCAGGCTAAAGCGCAGGCCGGCGCGGTGACCATCGGCGCCGAGTTTGTGGAGCACTCCGTACCGACAGCCGACGGCGCCTATTCCACGGACGACTACGTGGTGGTCGAAACGGGGTTGTTCGGCCCGCCAAACGCTCGGCTCAAGCTGTCCCCGGGGGATTTTTCGCTCCGCATCAACGACAAGAAGTCGCCTCTGCCCAGCCAGCCCTATGAACCCGTGTCCCACACCCTCAAAGATCCCGAATGGGCGCCGCCACCTGCTGAGGAGGAGATTAAATCGGAGACTGGCCTCTCCACTAACGGGAAGCTCGCAGACGCGCCGGTGCGAGTCCATATGCCGGTTAAGATGCAACTCGCGATGGAACAGCACGTCCAGAAGGCCGTACTACCGGGAGGCGATCGCGCCCTTCCGCAGGCAGGACTGCTTTTCTTCGAATACCGGGGCAAGGCGAAGACCATCCATTCGGTCGAACTGATCTACACTGGCCCAGCCGGCAAAGCCACCCTGGCGCTCCAGCCATAACGGAAGCGACGCTCCCGTCCGCTTGTCACGGACGGGTGACGCTGAAAAGTTCGCGGTTGCCGCGGCACAAGTTAATGAACACTCGTGCCGCCAGCAAACCACCGATAGGCCAAGTGGCCTCGCGGACGCGATTGTCAGAATCTTACCAACAGGCCGGCGGACGCGCTCGCCTGACTGCGGCGAAGGTCCGGGAACCACACATCGCTGGCGCCACCGCAGGCCGCCTGCGCTGCCGGGAGGCTACCCTGCATGGACGACACGCCGCTCGTGCATGTGTAGTACTGCGGATAGAGATTGTCGCCGCCTGGAGGCGTGACGCCCTCGCGGCCTGCGAAGTACGGAATATCCGAGTGACGATACCCCACTTCCAACCACCATGTGAAGTACTCTTTCGGCATGTACTGGATGTTAATCGTACTGTCCCACATGTGGGCCTTTTGACCAGGATTCTCCGTGAAGTAAGGCGTGCCCGATTGGGCAGTGGCCCCGTCGATCGGCGGCAGCAACGTCAGATAGCGGCCGAAGTTGCTCATATCTCCGCCGCCCAACGTGACGGCGAATAGATCCTTGTGGAACCAGTACCGGTCATAGATCATCCATCCCACAAATGACGACTTATTCTGGCTTGGTGCGCCCGTGCAGCTAATTCCGCCGCCATATTGGCACCCGGCGTCGGCAGTGAGCGAGAATGCCGCCTTGGAGAGTCCCATGCTGTTCGGATTGTTGACGTACCTTACCTCGATGCTATCGTCCTCGTGAATACGTTGCGTGTTGGGAAGGCCCACGTTATCCTCTCCGAGGGCATACGAGTTAAAGACCGCCTTAAACCATTCCTTCGGCATCCACAGAACCTGCCCTCCTACACCGGGGTGGCTGTTGTACTTGGCGTAGGATTGCCAGCCGTTGATAAACCAGGGTTCTATCTTCAGTTTGTTGCTTACGAATATCTGCGCACGAGCGCCGTTGAAAAACCACGGCGTGTTAGACGACACATAGGACGGCTGGTAAGTCCAGTTGTCAAAATTGTAGTAGCTGAACAGGCCGATGTACGACACGAAGATACCCGCTTCGATATTCACTCCGTGGAGGGCATCGAAATGATACCCGCCCCAGGCTTCAGATACGTATCTGTAAGCATCTTTCAGATCCCACTGGCCAACCACATCGCTGCCGTCATTGCGGGGCGTGGTAGTCGAAAACAATCCCTGCATAAACAGGATTCTGCCAAGGACATGGTCCCAGTGGAAGTCGCCGCCTACGCTGGCCTGCTCAATCTGCACCTCCCCGGAGCGGAATGACTCCGTGGATCCGACAATGGTGTGATCGACCGGCTGGTTGAAACTTTGCATGTACTCGGTGTCGAAGCGGACTTCAGGCGTGAAGAACTTCGTATCGAGAACCGTGTCTTTGTCACGCGAGTTGCCGTTCAGCCAGGTGAAATCGCCGAAGGCGAACGGGGTGAAGTTGTCCACCGCGGGTCCGGCGTCCGGAGCTGACAGGGCATGCGGAACAACGTCCGGGGGTGGCGCTGGCGGAGTGGCCGGGGTGTCCGGCGCCGCAATGGCGTTCGTGGCAATTGCTACCGTGCCCGGCAGGGCCGGAAGATCCGTTGCCGGTGAGTTTGAGGCGAGAAGTGGCCCATGCGGCTGTCTCGCAGGGGTAATGGCAGCCTGGTCCGAAGTGTTTTTCGTCGCCAATTCCGCTTCCAACTGCTCGATGCGTCTCTCCATGGCGTCCAGTTTTTGTTCCACCGTGGGAGTTAGCCCGGGATCCGCGGCGCCGACCTTGAAATCCGCACGCAATTGTTGACCGGCGTTGAGCGTGACTGCGGAGAGCTGCGGAAAACTAAAACCCGCCTTCGCCGCTACGACTTCGTATGAGCCTGGCGCCAGGCCGGATACCAAATACTGGCCTGTGGAGCCGGAGACGATTGTTCGCGCCGTATTGTCCTGCAGGTTAGTAATGCGCAGCGAGACCTCTGGCACCGCGACTCCGGAAGCATCGCAGATGGTTCCCACGATGCTGCCAGACGGTGACTGTGCGCGAAGATCCCGCTGGCCGAATATGACAACGCTCGATAGAGTCACGAGCGCCCCAGCGAACAGTCTTGTGGTTCGGGACTTCATGTTGTGGTTCCCTCCCTGAATTGGGCCCACCTCGTCCTTTCGGCTTGTCGCGCGACGGACGGTGTCCAGCGACCCACTAATCAGTCTCAGTGCAAGGTGGAGGCTAACTAACGGCTAGTCTACGGGCAACCCATAAAGATCGCGTGATGACGGTGAACGCTTTTTTGTTTCGTGCCCATAACGAATCTTGATGGGGAGGAATAATTCGGCGGGCTCGCGCACCGGTGAAATGCTCGCAACCGCTTTTGTGCATAGGACCACGCGGCGTATGAAGATATCCCTAAGCGGGCAGGCAATCCCCGCTGTTGAAGCGGTAGCCGATGTGTGAATTAGTCACCAGATATGTGGGACGGGTGGCGTTGTCGCAGAGCTTTTTCCGCAACTGGCGCACGAACGTTCGCAGATACTCGACCTCGCCGCGATACTCCGGACCCCACACCGCGGTGAGAAGGCGTGCGTGCGTCAGCGACAATCCGGCATGCGCCATCAGGTAATGGAGTAAGTCATACTCCTTTGGAGTCAAATGAATCGGTTCACCCGCCTTCCGGACGACGCGGCGTGCAGGATCGAGCTCCACATCGCCAACCCGGATCATAGCGGCGGCCGCGGTTTTCGTGGCCTCCGAGCGGCGTATGGCCGCGCGGATTCTTGCCGCCAGCTCGCGGATGTTGAACGGCTTGGTAACGTAGTCGTCGGCGCCGGCATCGAGCGCTTCGATCTTGCTTTCTTCCGTATCCCTAACCGTCAGCATCAAAATGCCGAGGCCAGGCGCCAACTTGCGAATCTCCTGACAAGCCTGAACACCGGTCATGCCCGGCATGTGGATATCCAGCAACACGGCGTCATAGCGGACAGTGCGCACCAGGGCGATCGCCTGTTCACCGGAGGTTCCTTCCGACACCTCGAACCCCATGACCTGCAGTGTTTGGCGCAATGCCCAGCGAATGGAAGCTTCATCGTCGACAATCAGCAGCTTGCCTGCCGGCAGCCGTTCTGGCGCCGCGTTGAGCCGTGAGCTTGTTGACGAAGTTACGCTCATGACGTGTTAACAGTATGAGGGAAATCACATGAGTAATGCATAAAGACACTCGGCGAAATCCTTATGTCGATGGCGGCAAATGCAGGCTGGAGCCGGCGGCTGCCAAAAGACGAGGAGAGTTCGGGTAAATCTGTCAGATTTCAGCTGTGCGATGGCATTTATGCCATCCTTATGCTCCACCGGATACACTTCCGTATGCCGATGTTACGGGCAGAAGCGCTGAACGGTGCAAGCCAGGAGCTAAACAGACTCTTGCATCCCGGTAATGCGGTGTTGCGCCGGGCCATTCAGGCGAACCTTGTTTCGTTCCCTTCACAGATTCCCGTATTCTCCAGACAAGCGCGGCCGGAAATGCAATGGAAGGCCGTATCGCTTTATTTCGTCCTGGGGTGGTCGCTTTGCGATATCGCCGCCCGCTTCGGTGTTGGATCGCATCGCATTTCGAAAGTCGTCGATGAATGGGCTACGCGCGCCATTGCGCTTGGCTACATTCAGATCATCGATCCCGAGGGCTTCGAGACGTGGAATGGAACCGAAGCGAAGATTGAAGCCGTTCCGGCGCCCCGCCTCGAAGAGGGCGGGTCACGAGGGCCCTCACTGGCAGCAAGTCGATCCTGCTTTAGCCGTGCTGGCGATGAGCCCGTCGAGCCTGGGTGGCGCGCACACCGGGGCCCGGAGCCGGCGAATATCGCACTGGTGGCTGCTCTTGACATAGCTATACGCGGGTGCGAGAGCCGGAAGGGCCAGTTCTTTGGCCAGGCGGCGGCGCTGCTTCGTGGATTACGGACCGCGGTTGAAGCGAACAACCGCCCGGAATCCGCCCAATCTGTATTGCCGACATCCGATTTCAAAAAGCTGTACCCGGCACCCTCGGCGCCGGCAAAGGAGGTGCTGTATGCGTTCAACTCGTAGCTCAGATCTCAACGCGCGCGCGCACAGTCTGGCGTACCGGGCAGTGTGGTGCGTTCTTCTGCTGGTCGTATTGTTAATGCTCCCTGCTCGAGCGATCGCACAGCAATTCGTTGCTGTCAATGAGAAAACCGCGTTTCATACCGACTCCAGCCTGGTGTTGGTGCCGGTTACCGTTACCGATCGGAACGGCGCCATCGTCAACGGACTGCCACGCGATGCGTTCAGCGTCAAGGAAAACGGCGTCGAGCAGGAGATCCGCGCATTTAGCGTGGATGAGGAACCCGTATCGATCGGAATCGTTTTCGACCTGAGCGGCAGCATGAAGGATTCGCTTGGCGGCGCCAAAGAGGCGCTTGGAGCCTTGACGGCCTCGGCCAACCCCGACGACGAGGCGTTTCTCGAGACGGTCTCCACGCACCCGCAATCCGTTTTGGGATTCACCAACGATGTTAGTGCGCTGCTGAATGAAGTGGCCTTCGACAAGGCCCGCGGCGACACGGCGCTGGTTGACTCAGTTTGGCAGTCGCTGGATCACATTCGTGCTGCCGCACACCAACGGAAGGCGCTCATCGTGATCTCCGACGGTATGGATAATCACAGCCGGCACTCGCAGAGCGAGCTGCTTGAGCGCTCCATGGAAGCGGATCTGCAGATTTACACCATTTCCATCTTCAATCCGCCGGCAAACCGCAAATCTTCGCAGCTCATGGAGGAGCAGCATGGCCTTCTGTTGATGCAGGAACTGGCCCAACGCACCGGCGGGCTGCAGTTCATGGTTCGAAGTAACGAGGATATGCAGCAGGCGGCAGCCAGTATCGGTGCGGCGCTTCGAAACAGATACAACATTGGCTACATTCCGGCGAACGGCGATCGTTCAGGTCAGTGGCGCAAGATCCAGGTCAAAGTGGCGCGATCCGGATTGAAGGCGCATGCCCGAACCGGGTATCGCCTCGACTAGCCCGCCGCCCCATGGCGGGCCCACGCCTGTCCCGCTCGAACAAACCAGCTTCCGGAGCGAATACTCTAATGGGCGTATTGTTCGACTTATCGCTGAACCTCTTCCCTGGGCGCTACCTCCGATTTGCGTCGATGTCTGGGGGTGGCGTACTGGCCGTCGTCGCGCTGACGTATTGTGCCTTCCGGCTCCAGCTCAACCTGTCGGCCAGCAGCTTGCTCTACCTGCTTTTGGTGGTGATCGTCTCACTAAGCGCAGGTTTCTGGGAAGCCACCATCGCGTCCCTGGCGGCGGTAGTGTGCCTGGACTACTTCTTCACCCCCCCGCTGTTCGGCTTCAACGTCAGCGATCCGCAAAACTGGATCTCGCTGGCGACGTTTGAGACCGCCGCTTTGATGGTAAGCCGCCTTTCCGTGCGGGTGCAGAATCAGGCTCTGGCCGAAGCCAAGCAGCGCCGCTGCACCGAAAAGCTATACGAGCTCAGCCGGCGCATCCTTTTTCTGGATCGCCGGCAGACTCTGGGGTCCGGCATAGTGGCGCTCATCCACGAAGTTTTGGGCGCCGATGCGGTGGCTCTTTTCGACGCCGTGGAAGCGCGCACCGACGCCACGGAATCCTGCACTCGAGAGATTGAGAACCTGGCCCGGGCCACATATCTGCAGGATCGTATTACGGAAACCGCCCATCCGTACAGATGGGCGCGAGTGCTGCGGCTGGGAACCACCCCGGTGGGTGCGCTGGTTTTGCAAGGCGAAGAACTGGACCCTTCCACGGTAAACGCTGTGGCGTCGCTGACGGCAATCGCTCTGGAGCGGGTGCGGTCGTTTGACCGCGAAAGCCGTGCCGAAGGCGCCCGCCAGGCCGAGCAACTCCGCGCGGCTGTTCTCGACGCTCTGGCCCACGCATTCAAGACGCCTCTGACGGCGATACGCGTGGCCAGCTCCGGTCTGCTCGAGACCAGCGAACTGAATGAGGGCGACGCGGCATTGGTCCAGCTTATCGACAGCGAATCGGACCGGCTGAATCAGCTAACGACGCGGTTGCTCCAGATAGCCAAAATCGACGCATCCCAAATCCACGTCCACAACGATGAAGTCCCGCTTGCGGCCCTCCTGAAGAGCGTCGTGGTGAACTGTGAGGAGCAACTTCGTGGACACCCCGTGAGGATCGCCGCGGGCAGTGAGCTGCATGTGCGCGGCGACCGGGAGATGCTGGCCACAGCCATACTGCAATTCGTCGACAACGCCGCGAAGTACTCGCCGCCAGGATCGCCGATCTTCGTCTCGGCGTCCGAATCCGGCGGTGAAATGATTGTCTCCGTGCACAACGAGGGCCCCCCGATTCCAGCCGCCGAACGCGAACGAATCTTTGAGCGGTTCTACCGGTCACCCGCTACGCGTCACGGCGCGCCCGGAACCGGTCTGGGATTATCGATCGTAAAGAAGACCGCGAATGCACATCGCGGACGTACCTGGGTAGTGAGCGAAGATGGAAAAGGCACGACATTTTCTCTGGCGCTGCCCCGCGCGCAGAAAGCCCGGTATGAGCCGGTTCCTGATTCGGTCAAAGATAAGTTCCCGGCATCCGGCGAAGATCCTTCCGGCGGCCGTGTCTTGCGCGCCATTCTGCGGGAAGCTTGAGGCCGGCTCCCGGCATGCCGCCTTTTTAGAGAGCCAATTGATCGTCGCTGTTGAACCGGTAACCTATCTGCGAATCCGTGACCAGATACTTCGGACGCGCGGCGTCATCGCCAAGCTTCTTCCGCAACACGTGCATGAACGTTCGTAAGTATTCGACTTCGTCGCGATGCTCCGGCCCCCACACCGCAATCAACAGGCGCGAATGCGTCAGCGACGATCCCGCGTGCGACATCAGGTAATAGAGCAAATGGTATTCCTTCGGGGTGAGATGAACCGGTTCGCCCGCTCTCCTGACGAGGCGCCGGGCGGGGTCGATTTCAATCTCGCCTATCCTGATTGTCGCGGCGGCTACAGCCTCCGGAGTCTGGTAGCGGCGGATCGCGGCGCGGATCCTTGCGGCTAACACCCTAACGTTGAACGGTTTGGTGACGTAGTCGTCCGCGCCCGCGTCGAGGGCTTCTATCTTGTCTTCTTCCGCGTCTTTGACGGTCAGCATCAGAATGCCCAGCATCGGCGTCAACTTGCGGATTTCCTGGCACGCCTGAACGCCGCTCATGCCGGGCATCTGAACGTCCAGTAACACGGCGTCGAAGCGGGTTGTGCGAACCAGAGCGAGCGCCTGCTCGCCGGAATCGGCTTCAGACACCTGAAACCCCAACCCGTGCAGCGTTCGATGCAGAGCAAAGCGAATAGAAGGCTCGTCGTCGACAATCAACACCTTTCCGCAGGCCGCTCGTCCGGATGCCGCGGGTATGGGGAGGGATTTGGTCCATTTCGCGGACCCGCCTGGAGAGGGGCCGCCAAACTCGTCCGTCCCGTCCGAGAGTCCCGCCATTGTGTTTATGTAAGCCATCTCATTCTTCGCAAATTAACTCCGATTTGACGTGAGGCGTCTAAACTCACAGTTCGAGCCTTCCCTGGAACTGCATCTGCTCAACATTGAACGACTGCACGACGCTGACACGGCCGATGCGCGCCGCGAATTCGACGCGCTGGTCTCTTGAGGAAATCTCCGCCGCGAGCGGAAACACGTAGACAATGACCAACCCGTCTTCCCGCTGAAAAACCTCCACGCTCGAGGGTTTAACGTCCCTTTTCCCCTCGCGCCGCAGGAAAGCCTGGCTCTTCAAGGGATCCCCCAGGGTCTTGGGATCACCCTTGACATTGGCATTGGGAATGCCATAGACGGCCATAATATAGCCGTCGCCCGCATCGGCCGAAGTGGGCGGCTCGACGACTCGGGATTTCAGTTCCGCAACACGGATGGGAAGAGCGCTCTCCCAACGGAGTCTCAATGCAATCGACGGCCGCACTGACGAGATCTCAGGATCCGGTTTGACGACATCGAGGGGACTCTTTGGTATAGCTGGTCTGGGCCTGTCGTCGGCGAAGCCGTCATAGCCGATGCCATGTGGCAGCCCCATGTTTCCACCTTCCCTGCGTTGGTCCTCAGTCTGCAACGCGCCAATTGTCGCGTTCGCGGTCCGGGCCCACGGTGATTCCGTGAGAATCTGACGGGCATCCTCTTCCGTCCAATCGGACATAGGTTTGCTCTTCCATGAAGGATCCGCCGCGACGAGGGCAACAACCAGGGCCGCTGGTAATAAGTAGACTCGCAACCTGGAGATTCGCGTCTGCACAAGTATCTCCCCTGGGGCCTAAGCCGTTCACGACTTACTAAGTAGTCTCAACGCAAAGTGGAAGACTAATCGGCAGTTTACGGGCAAGGAACTAAGGAACGCATAAAGTTGCGATAACGGTGTGAACGCTTTTTTTACTCGTGCCCATAACGACCGCTGATGGGGTACGTCGGGAGAGCGCGCGACCTCCACAGCCGGCGATATGCCGCGTCATTCAGAAACAAGGCGCACGGGCCCGGCGGCAAGAGCTAATCGTCGCTGCTAAAGCGGTATCCGATGTGCGAATCCGTGACCAGATACTTAGGATGCGCCGCATCGTCGCCGAGTTTTTTCCGCAACTGGCGCATGAACGTTCGCAGGTATTCGACCTCGCTGCGATATTCCGGCCCCCACACGGCAGAGAGCAAACGAGCGTGCGTAAGAGCCAAGCCGGCATGTGACATCAGGTAATACAACAAGTCGTATTCCTTCGGCGTAAGATGAATCGGCTCTCCCGCTTTCCGGACGAGCCGCCGTGGAGGATCAAGTTCTATGTCGCCAATCCGAATCACCGCCGCGGCCGCGGTCTGCGGAGCGTGATAACGGCGTATCGCGGCGCGGATTCTTGCTGCAAGCTCACGAACGTTGAATGGTTTGGTGACGTAGTCGTCCGCGCCGGCATCCAGCGCTTCGATCTTGTTTTCCTCCGTATCTCTGACGGTGACCATCAGGATGCCCAACATCGGCAGCAGTTTCCGGATTTCCTGGCAGGCCTTCACGCCGTTCATGCCCGGCATTTGGATGTCCAACAAGACAGCGTCGTAGCGAACGGTTCTCACCAGCGCGATCGCCTCTTCGCCTGAGGTAGCTTCCGACACTTCGAACCCCATCGTCTGGAGCGTTTGATGCAACGCCCAGCGAATAGAGGGTTCGTCGTCTACAATTAGCAACTTGCCGCGAGACGCTCGTTCGGGTGCCGCTGGCACGGGTGGTGAGCTCATGGCTGACGTTACGTTTTACACGAATGTCTTGGACATTATGCACGCATAAGGATGAGGAACGCATAAGGACGCGCACGCACGCGCTGGTGGGGATACCAGCCTGGGGTTCGCCACATTTTGGAGCGATGGAGCGGCGGGTCAGGAACCTGGCGCGGTAAGAAATTGCGGCCCGCTGATATTCGCGCTCAGGTCATTGAATCCCCAGCTCTGTACTGTAGCCCCATTCGCCAGCACGGCGAGGTTCCGCAGGGGAGAACCGGCGGGCGTGTACATGCCAATCCCGCAGAGCACAAGGTGGCCGCCGTTCAACATCAGGAACCTCAGCGGACCGCCCGACGGCGCGTCCTGGAGCAGGTAGCTGTCCGTGAGGCGTAGCAGATTGCCGGGATTGTCATCAAGGACAATGTAATCGTAGAGGACCGATCCCGTGAACGACCAGTTCGGATTCTCGAAGTGCGTACCCTGCACCACCACCTGCGCCGCCGAAACCGCTCCATTGCCGAGGCGTAATTGAGCCTGGTCAAATGAGCAGTCCGTGAAGGCCACTTCCTGCCCCCCTCCCTGCACCCACACGCTGTTTGTGTGAGGAGGCGGCGCATCCGCAAACGTGACATGATGAAACGCGATTTGTTCGCCGGCTTCGACCAGACCCGAGGGTAACAGCACGTTGATTCCCCCGTCCCGGACCATGCCGTGATCGAAGTTGGCGAGCCAGGTATGCGAGCCCATCTGCAGGTTCACGCCGAAACTCTGGACCTTGAAGTCGCGGAATTCGATGCCCTCGGCTCCATTGGCTCCGCCGAAGAGGACGCCTGTCGTCGCGGTCCCATTCCCTGGACCGGTCAAGGTCAGGTCACGCATTCCGTGTCCCATGCGGTGCCCCGTCCCATAGTCGAATGTAATGGCAGTTCCGGTACCGGTGAACGTGAGGGTCACAACGTCGCCCGGAATGCCGCTCAGGAGAACGGGCTTGCCCGGAGTTTCGAACGTGATCGGCGTGGCGAAGGAACCGACTTCGTCCACAACGATGGCGCCGCCCGAGGGAGGCAGCGCCGCATACGCGGCATTAATCTGTTCGCCGATGTCCCCGCTAAAGTAGGACGCGTACTGGATTAGAGGGCTGGAGTGGCCCCGCTCGGCAACTTTGTCCGCAGCCCACGCCGAAGCCATCCTCAGCGAGGCCGCGAACGCAACGATGGCAAATCGACGATTCATACCGCGCCTCCATATGTTCACGTTTTGTAAAAACCGTGTCAATAGAGAATGCGGAACAGGTGGGCATAACGTGTCACACTTTGTACCAAAACTGTCCAGCCCGCCCTACCGCTGGATTCGGCCTGAACCACCGCGTGCGAAGGCTCGCACCTGATCTAGCGTGACCATGGTGGTGTCGCCCGGCGTGGTGGTAAGCAGCGCGCCGTGCGCCCAGCCCAGGCGCAACGCCTGCTCGCTGGATTCGCCCGCCAGCAACCCGTAGAAGAAACCCGAAGCGAAGCCATCGCCACCCCCCACACGATCGAAAACATCGAGGTCCACCGTCGGCGTCGCGCACGTATCGCCGTTGACCCAGGCTACGGCGCCCCAGGTGTGACGGCTGGCCGAGTGGACCTCCCGCAGGGTGGTGGCGATCACCTTGATCCGCGGATACCGCCCAACCACACCCTCGATCATCGCCAGGAACGTGCGCGGATCGAGTTTTGAATCCCCCTTGATTTCAGGACCGGCGATGCCCAGTCCCTTCTGCAGATCCTCTTCATTGCCCACCAGCACGTCAACATGTTCAACGATGCGGCTCATGGTGTCCACGGCCCGCTCCTGCCCACCCCACACGCTCCAGAGCTTCTCGCGGTAGTTCATATCGAACGAGACCACCGCGCCCGCACGGCGAGCGGCCTGCATAGCCTCGACGATCAATTCACCGGTGGTCTGGGAGAGCGCCGCGAAAATGCCGCCGGTGTGGAACCA
>Ga0187863_10001072_pt1 | contig 22412 bp, 9 predicted proteins | sample June2016WEW_11_1_FD_132975 | JGI IMG/M metagenome (GOLD analysis project Ga0187863, IMG submission 132975) | Peatland microbial communities from SPRUCE experiment site at the Marcell Experimental Forest, Minnesota, USA - June2016WEW_11_10 | ecosystem: Environmental > Terrestrial > Soil >...
GCGTTTCGCGATGTGCTCGTCTTCGTCAACGGCTGTTTTGTGGGCCGCAACAACAATGGTTATGCACCATTCGAGTTCGACATCTCAGACTTCCTCGAACTCGGCACAAAGAATTGCATCGTGGCGCGCGTTGACGCCAGCTTCGGTGACGGGTGGTTTTATGAAGGCGCCGGCATCTACCGCCATGTATGGCTCACTAAAACTGATGCGCTGCACCTCGGCAAATGGGACAGCACCGTCCGCTCCTCCCAGAATGGCTCAACTGCGACTCTCACACTAAGCACGACTGTTCTGAACGAAGGCAAAGAAACCGAAAGCGCCCAAGTGAGCTGGCAAATTCTCGATGCCTCCGGAAAGACGGTAGCCACCGCGGAGGCGCCAGCGCAGTCCATCTCTGTCGATGGCCTCGTTGCTTTCACTGTGTCGGCAACGTTGGACAACCCGGCGCTCTGGTCCGTCGATGAACCCAATCTTTACTCCGCCATCGTGACCGTCACGTCGGGTGCCACGGCGCGTGACGCAGAGCGCATAAACTTCGGGATTCGCACCGCAGTGTTCGACCCTGAAAAGGGTTTCTTCCTCAACGGCAAATCGATGAAGATCCAAGGTACCTGCAACCACCAGGATCATGCGGGCGTCGGCGCCGCATTGCCAGACCGGCTGCAGGCATATCGGATCGGCGTGCTCAAGGCTATGGGATGTAACTCTGTTCGCACTTCGCACAACATGCCAACCCCGGAGTGGGTTGAAGCATGCGACCGCCTCGGCATGACGATGATGTGCGAGACACGGCAGATGAGTTCGAATCCGGAAGGCCTGGCACAACTCGAAAACATGGTAAAGCGCTATCGGAACTCGCCTTCCATCATCATCTGGTCGATTGGCAACGAGGAGTTTACGCTACAGAACGAGGAGTCCGAGGAGGGCGCCAAGATCGCCACAGCTATGGTTCGCAGATGTCATGAACTCGATCCCACACGCGTTGTTTCGGCCGCGGTAAATGGGAACAACCAGAAAGGTGTTTCGCTGCCGCTCGACATCATCGGCTTCAACTACAACCTGAAGATGCCCGACGAATATCACAAGCAAAACCCCAAACGAGCTTTGTTTGGATCCGAGACTTCGAGCGCGATCTCGACCCGGGGCACATATTCAACAGACCCGTTGCGTAACACAGTCAATGCGTACGATGGTGTCGTTCCCTGGGGTGAAACAGCCGAAGAGTGGTGGACGTTCTACGGCACACGGGAATGGGAAGCGGGTGGGTACGCCTGGACGGGCTTCGACTATCGTGGCGAGCCCACGCCGTATGGTTGGCTCTCAATCAACTCGCAGTTCGGCATCGTCGACATGTGCGGATTTCCCAAGGACACCTTCTACTACTACAAAGCCTGGTGGGGTAAGGAACCCGCGCTTCACCTGTTCCCTCACTGGAATTTCGAGGGTAGGGAAGGCGAGGAGATATCGGTCTGGGTCTATTCGAATCTCGATGAGGTTGAGCTGTTTCTCAACGGCAACAGCCTGGGAAATCAGAAAGTCCCTCATCTTGGTCACGTGCAGTGGAAGGTTAAGTTCGAAAAGGGAGCAATCGAGGCTCGCGGATCGAAGGATGGAAAAGTCGTACTCACCGACAAACGGGAAACCACCGGGCCAACGGTAGCCATCCGCTTGACGGCCGACCGCACCGAGATAAGCGCCAATGGTGAAGATCTGGCCATCCTGAAGGTCGAAGCGCTCGATAACCAAGGACGCCCGGTGCCGACCGCGAACAATCTAATCAGCTTCAAAGTGTCAGGAGAAGGCGCGCTCATTGGCGTTGGCAACGGCGACCCCAACTGCCAGGAGGGCGACAAGGACCCTAAGCGTTCGCTGTTCAACGGGCTTGCTCAGGTCATTCTGCAATCGACAAAACGGCCAGGCGAGATCCGAATTGAGGCGGCGAAAGAAGGATGGGATGGCCCCGAGTTGACTCCGGCCAAGCTTTCAATTACCACAAAGGCCACGGATCTGCGGCCTGCAGTTCCGGTAACTCATCGGCGTGAGTAGCACGGAAGAAACGAAGGGGCGATCGAGGTTATCATTGCCGGCATGAGCAAAAAGATTCGTTGGGGAGTTCTAAGCACCGCTTCGATTGGCGTACGTAAAGTCCTTCCCGCCATGCAGAAAGGCGAGTATTCTTCGGTCGCTGCGATCGCATCGCGAAGCCTTGCGAAAGCAAAGGAGACTGCGGCCAAACTCGGCATTCCAACGGCCTACGGTTCGTACGAGGAATTGATTGCCGATCCGCGTGTGGATGCTATTTACAATCCACTCCCTAATCAGTTCCATGTTCCGTGGACGATCAAGGCGGCTGAGGCCGGTAAGCATGTTCTTTGCGAAAAGCCAATCAGTCTCACGGTCGCAGAAGCTGAATCGCTGTTGAGGGTTCGCGAGCGTACCAGTGTCAAGATTGGGGAAGCTTTCATGATCCGGAGTCACCCTCAGTGGCTCCGCACCAAGGCGTTGATTGACGCAGGTCGAATCGGTCAATTGCGCTGCATCATGGGCTGCTTCAGCTACTTCAACATCGATCCGGCCAATATTCGCAACCGGATGGAATCGGGCGGTGGCGCGCTCTACGACATCGGCTGCTATTGCATCCAGGCATCGCGTTATGCATTTGGCGCGGAGCCGGTTCGAGTCGTCGGGTGCATCGATCGAGACCCCACAATGCACACGGACCGCCTGACTTCAGCGATTCTCGAGTTTCAGAACGGCCAGGCGATTTTCACCTGCAGCACGCAGCTTGTTCCGTACCAACGGGTTCAGTTTCTCGGAACTAAGGGACGCATCGAAATCGAAATCCCATTCAATGCGCCTAACGATCGGCCTACCCGGATCTTCATCGACGGCGGCGATCTATTCGGAGCGGATCGGGTCACGGAGGAATTCCCAATCTGCGATCAATACACGCTGCAAGGCGATCAGTTTTCGAAAGCAATCATCGAAGACACCGACGTACCAGTCCCTCTCGAAGAAGCAATTCGAAACATGAAGGTCATCGAAGCGATTTTTCGCTCCGCGGATTCAGGACTCTGGGAAACCGTCGCCTGACGCCGAGCGCATACCGCAACACTAGCGATCGTCCCAAAGAAAGCCCCGAAAAACCCCGATCACAGCGGTTCTAGAGTTGCTGTATCCCGACCCCACCACGGCTAAGTGGCTTTTTCCTCAAGAAAAAGCCACCTCATACGATTTCAGAAAGGACACGTGAACTCGGGAATCGCTCTAGTGCTGTATCGTGTAATCCGCGTTGGGAACCTTTGCGCCCACTTGTGCGGGAGTCGGCAGTTGGCTTCGATCCCATCCTCCGCCGAGCGCCTGAACCAGCTGTACCGCTGAAAGCATCTCTTCTACCTGAAGTGAATTCAGTGTGACCTGGCTGCCAAGCAGGTTGGTTTGAGCGGTGACCACGTCCACATATGGATCAACGCCTGTGTTATAGCGCTGTGTCTCAAGATCAAGAAACTCCTGCGAAGACTTCACCGCTTCCTGCTGACGAAGGATTTGCTGCGAATAAACTCGGGTGCCCGCCATGGCATCTTCAACCTGCTGGAACGCCGTGAGGACGGTCTGGCGGTAGGTTGCAAGATCCGCGTTGTAGATCGCTTCGTATTGGTGCAGTTGCGCGCGATAGAGGCCGCCATCGAAAATGGTTTGCGCAGCCGAGGGGCCGATCGACCAGAAGCGGCTCGGCCAATCGAACAGATGTTTCAGTGTCGAGCTTTCGAATCCTCCTCCCGCAGAGATCGTCACCTGTGGAAAGAATGCACCATAGCCGATTCCGATCGTTGAATTTGCCGCAGCCAGTGTGCGCTCGGCGGCAGCAACGTCCGGCCTGCGCTCGGCGAGTTGCGATGGCACGCCAGTCGGAATCGCCGGCGGAACATAGAGCATCGGTTTTACCGGGACGGAGAAATCACTGGCGACTTTGCCCAATAACATTGCGATAGCATGCTCGTATTGAGCTCGCGAAAGCCCCACATTCACCGCGGAAGCTTGCGCAGAGTTGAGCGTCGCTTTCGCTTCGACGACGGAGATATAATCTCCGGTACCCGCGTCAAATGCGCCTTGTGCCGAGTCAAGAGCTTTCTGATCTGCCGCCACTGTGTCGTTCAGGATTTTCTGCAGCATGTCCTGCCCGCGAATCTCAAAGTAGTACTGAGCCAGGCTAGCCTGTTCCGTAAGCTTCTCGAGTTCCAGATCGGCTGCACTGGCTTGCGAGCTATATTGAGCCTCGTGCACCTCATTGCGAATCTTTCCCCACAAATCAGGCGTCCACGAAACCTCAAGCGGCGCGGACCAAAGCGTAGAGGCTTGGCCGGTATTGGCCTGCGTCGAGTTTCGAAGATTCGAAGACGAGCGTGAGCGGCTCCAGGCGGGATTGGCCGTGACGGTCGGCCAATACTGCGCACGCGCCTCAGCGATCAGCGCACGCGCTTCCATGAAGTTCTCAAACGACACTTTGATGTTCTGGTTGTTGATGTTGAGCTGATTCTCCAGATCGTTTAATTCCGGCTCGTTGAAAATCTCCCACCAATTGCCGCGGATCATCGCATCTTGTGGACGCGCAACCTTCCAGCCTTCTGCATCCTGGAAATTGATAGGCGACTCCTTGTAATTCGGGGCGCTGACCGCGGGCGGAGCAGGGGCATGGTACGGCGGCCCTACTCGGCAACCGGCCATCAGACCCATCAAGAGCAAGCCGCCGGCGACTGCGGCATAAGGTGCGGTCGTTCTTAGCGTGGATCGGTTCATACTCTCTCTCGCATTACGTCGTGGCCCTTGCGACCTCAGGATTCCGCACTCCATTCGATCTGCCTAGCGCGCGAAGTCGCAACTTGTCCATGGCCAGATAAACAACAGGCGTGGTATACAGCGTCAACAACTGGCTCAGCAGCAATCCGCCCACAATCGTGATGCCCAATGGTCTGCGCAGCTCTGATCCAGTGCCGGTACCGAAGGCCAACGGTAATGCCCCGCAGATTGCGGCCATCGTCGTCATCATAATGGGCCGGAAGCGGAGCATGCAGGCCTCGAAGATTGCATCGTGGGTATTCTTTCCTTCCTGGCGTTCCGCCATAAGGGCGAAGTCGATCATCATAATCGCGTTCTTTTTGACGATACCGATCAGCAGAATGATGCCGATGATGGAAATGACGTTTAGATCGATCTGGAAAAGCATGAGAGCCAGCATGGCACCCACGCTCGCCGAGGGCAGAGTGGAGATGATGGTGAGCGGGTGGATCAAGCTCTCGTAAAGAATGCCGAGAACAATGTAAACGGCCAGCAACGCCGTAATGACAAGATATTTCTCGGTAGCCAGCGACTGCTGATATGCCTCGGCGGTTCCCGCAAAGAATCCATGAATCGTCGAAGGCATGCCGAGGTTGGCTTCCATGCGCGAAACTTCAAGCGTTGCGTCGCTGAGCGACATTCCATTGGCCATGTTGAATGAGACCGTGACGGATGGAAACAATCCTGTGTGATTCACCTGCAGGGGGGTCGTCCCTGTATGAGGGTTCGCCACCGTCAGGAGAGGCGACACAGTTTCGAGCCCCGCCTTGCTAGAACTGGACGACGAAGCTGGCGGCTTGAAATAGATGTTGCTTAGCTGCGACGGGTCCTGCCAATACTTCGGCTCCACCTCCATCACAACGTAGTACTGGTTCAGCTGCGTGTAAATCACTGACACTTCCGATTGCCCGAAAGCGCTGTAGAGCGACTGGTCAAGCGATTGCGCGGTCTGGCCGAGCCGGGCCGCCGCAACGCGGTCATAGTTGAGCAGTTCCTGCAAACCGCCATTCTGCTGGTCAGTGTTGACATCCAGTAGCCCCGGTAGCTTTTTCATGTTGGCCAACAGAATCGGTCCCCAGTGAAACAAATCGGCAACATTGTCGGCTTGAATGGTGTACTGGTATAGCGCCGCGCTGCCGCGTCCCCCAATGCGAAGATCCTGTACTGGCTGCATGAACGCAGAAGCGATTGGGAGCCGATTGATCTTTGGACGCAAACGATTGATGACGTCCATCGCCGAAGCCTTGCGTTCCTTGCCGAGAGGCTTCAAAGCAACATAGATGAATCCGCCATTGCTGGCTCCGTTTCCTCCCGTGTAGGCATTTACGTGAGCGACCGCAGGATCCGCCTTGATGATGCCAACCAGGGTCTGCACCGAGAAATTCATGAAAGGGAAAGAGGCATCCTGCGGACCCTGTACCATGCCGATTGCTGAGCCCGTGTCCTGCTGCGGGAAAAAGCCTTTCGGAATTCGAACGATGACGACGACATTGAGCGCCACGGTGAGTGCGAGCACGATGAGCGTCAGCCCCGGATTGTCCAGCACCCACGCAAGCGAGTGCCGATACATCGTAACCATCCCGCTAAAGAATCTCTCGCTGGTGCGATAGAACCAGTTGTGCTCTTCGCCTTCCCGGTGCGCCTTCAAAAGGTGCGCGCACATCATCGGTGTGGTGGTGAGGGAGATGACCATGGACACAAGGATGGCGGTCGAAAGCGTGACCGCGAATTCGCGAAACAGCCGTCCGACAATGCCTCCCATCATCAGAATGGGAATAAAGACCGCGATCAGCGACATGCTGATGGAGAATACCGTAAAGCCAATCTCCTTGGCCCCCTGCAGTGCCGCGGAGAACGAGTCCATGCCAGCTTCCAGGTGGCGTGTAATGTTTTCCATCACTACGATCGCATCGTCCACCACGAAGCCGGTCGAAATGGTCAGTGCCATCAGCGACAGGTTGTCGATGCTGTAGTCGAACAGGTACATCACCGAGAAAGTACCAATAAGTGAAACCGGAACAGCAACGCTTGGAATCAATGTTGCTCGGGGGCTGCGCAAGAAGATGAAGACGACGAGCACAACTAGGATGACCGAACCAATCAGCGTCTTCTCCACATCGCTCACCGAAGCCCGAATTGTATTGGTGCGGTCGAGCACGACTGTGGTCTTGATGCCCTGCGGCATGACTGCTTCGAGGAAGGGCAATTGTGCCTGAATGCGGTCGACGGTTTGAATGATGTTGGCGCCCGGCTGTCGAAAGATGATGATGAAGATCGCGCGCGTCCCATCCATGTATCCAGCTGTGCGCAGATTTTGCGTCGAGTCCACCACATCCGCCACATCCGACAGGCGTACGGCAGAGCCGTTGTGATACCCGATGATCAGTGGCTTATAGTCATCGGCTTTCGAGATCTGGTCGTTCGTAATAATGTCGGCGGTGACTGATCCGTCGGCAAGCTGTCCGCGGGGCTCGTGCGAGTTCTGAAGGCTCAGAATTGACTGAACCGTACCCAAGGTGAGCCCGAAGCTCTCAAGCTTTTTGGGGTCGACCTCTACTCGCACCGAGGGTGTTGCCCCACCGCCGGCGAAGACCTGTCCCACTCCTTGAATCTGTGAAAGCTTCTGTTCCAGGATGGTCGAAGCCAGATCGTAGAGCTTGGTCACGTCGTACTTATTTGAGGTGAGGCCGAGAATCATGATCGGCGCATCGGCGGGATTTACCTTTCGATAAGAAGGATTCGCGGGAAGATTAATGGGCAGATAGGTCCGCGCGGAATTGATCGCGGCTTCCACGTCCCGCGCAGCTCCGTCGATATTGCGGCTGAGGTCGAACTGGAGAGTCACTGAGGTGCTGCCCAGCGAGCTCGACGAGGTCATCTCCGTAATGCCCGCGATGTGGCTGAACTGGCGCTCGAGCGGAGTGGCCACCGATGCGGCCATAATCTGTGCGCTCGCCCCGGGCAGACTGGCCGATACGCTGATGGTCGGGAAATCCACTTGAGGCAGCGGGGAAACGGGAAGAACCGTGAAGGCGATCGCACCTGCAATAGCTACTGCAATGGTGAGCAGCGCGGTGCCGATCGGCCGCCTGATGAATGGCGAAGAAAGACTCATGCGTGCCCCGCGGCTGCTTGTTGCTCATCGCCCTTTGCAACGTGGGATGGCCGGTGACCGGTGATCCGTTCGCCGATTCTGTCGAAGAAGATATAGATCACCGGTGTGGTGTAGAGAGTCAGGATCTGGCTGAGTAAAAGTCCACCGATCATTGCAATGCCAAGTGGGCGGCGCAATTCAGATCCCAAACCCGTGCCGACCGCGAGCGGGATGGCGCCGAGCAGCGCCGCCATGGTCGTCATCATGATGGGGCGAAATCGCAGAAGGCTGGCTTCGTAGATTGCGTCAACCGATGACTTGCCCTGCTCGCGCTCTGCTTCCAGCGCAAAGTCGACGATCATGATGCCATTTTTCTTTACGATGCCAATGAGCAGAATAATTCCAATGATGGCGACAACTGACAGATCCTGACCGCAGATGATCAATGCAAGCAGGGCTCCGACACCCGCCGACGGCAGTGTCGAAAGGATGGTTATCGGATGAATGAAGCTTTCATAGAGCACGCCGAGGACGATATAGACGGTGACTAGGGCGGCCAGAATGAGCAGGGCTTCGTTGGAAAGTGAATTCTTGAAAGAAGCGGCCGTTCCTTGAAAGTCAGCCTGAAGGCTTGGCGGGAAGTTGAGGTCCTTCGCCACTTTGTCGATGTCTGCGATCGCAGTTCCCAAAGAAGCGTTTGGCGCGAGATTAAACGACACCGTGACACAAGGGAATTGACCCTGATGGTTGATCGAGAGAGCCTCAGTGATTGGCGAAGCCTTCGTAAATGCGCCCAGCGGGATCGCGTTGGCGCTGGTTGCGCTGGTTGCAGTGTTCGGCGTGCTTCCGGCGGTTGTCCCACCATTCTGAGAAGACGCACCTGAAGATGTAATTTGTCCAACCGCCGAGGCCGGTTTCGTCAAAACAGCGGACGAGGGCGTGTACTTCACTGATGTGGTGAGCGCATTCGAGCCCGCAGAAGCCGACGCTGAAGCTGAGAACGATGTCGCCGCTCCCGCGCCACTCGCGCCCGAAGATGCATTTCCCTGGATGTACAGATCGCCGAGTTTTGCGGGGTTTTGCTGCCATTCTGGAGCCGTCTCAAGCACGATGTGGTATTGGTTCAGCTGCGTATAGAGAGTGTTGATCTCTCGCTGTCCATAGGAATCGTAGAGCGTGTTGTCGATCGTGGTTGGTGCGATACCCAACCGCGACGCGGTCACGCGGTCAATCTCCAGCGAGATGGCGCGCGCTCCCATTTGCTGATCGGTCGCCACATCCTCCAGTGCCGGCAACTTCTTCAACGCGGTGACAAACTTTTCGGTCCATTCATTCAGTTCGCCGGTGTCTGGATCTTCCAGCGTGTACTGATATTGCGTACGGCTCACGCGATCGTCCACAGTGATGTCCTGCACCGGCTGCATGTAAATCTGAATTCCGGAAACCTGCCGCAGGCGATTCTGTAAACGGCGAATCACATCGGAAGCGCTCATGTGGCGCTCGTCAAGAGGTTTCAGGTTGATCGAGATTCGCCCGCTATTCAAAGTCGTGTTGATCCCGTCGGCTCCGATGAAGGATGAAATGCTTTCGACTGCGGGGTCCGCAAGGATGACACGCGCAATCTCCTGCTGCCGTGTCGCCATGTCGGGGTAAGAAATCGATTGGGACGCCTGGGTGATTCCTTGAATTACACCGGTGTCCTGCACCGGGAAAAAGCCTTTGGGAATGAAAATGTACAGAATGATCGTCAAAGCGAGCGTCCCGGCGGCAATCAGTAATGTAATGGTTTGATAGCGCAGAACAACCTTCAATGTTCGCCCGTAAAAGGCGATCATATTGGTGAACATCTTTTCCGATGCGTGATAAAAGCGGCTCTGTTGTTCTTCCGGCGTATGGCGAAGAATGCGCGCACACATCATAGGCGTGAGCGTGAGCGAGACCACGGCGGAGATTATGATTGTGACAGCTAGCGTAACGGCAAACTCGCGGAATAGCCGTCCAACTACATCACCCATAAAGAGAAGCGGAATAAGCACCGCAATCAGCGAGACCGTCAGCGAAACGATCGTGAAACCAATCTGCCCCGAGCCCTTAAGCGCAGCTTCCAGCGGCGCCATCCCCTCTTCGAGGTAACGCGATATATTCTCGATCATCACGATCGCGTCATCTACTACGAAACCGGTCGAAATCGTCAGTGCCATCAGCGACAGGTTATCCAGGCTATAACCGAGGAGATACATCACGCCAAACGTTCCCACCAGCGACAGCGGAACTGCGATGCTGGGAATGACCGTCGCTCGGAGGCTGCGCAGGAAAAGGAAAATGACCATGACAACCAGTGCGATTGTCAGCATCAGCTCGAACTCAACATCGTTCACTGAGGACTGAATGCTGGTCGTCATGTCGGTCATGGTCACAACTTGGATCGATGCGGGAAGATTGGCCTCAAGCTGCGGCAGAATTGCGCGAATCCTTTTGACGACCGTGATCGTGTTCGCACCCGGCTGACGTTGGATGTTCAGGATGACAGCCGGCGTCTGGTTCATCCAGGCGGCCTGTCTTGTGTTCTCCACGCCATTGACTACGCTGGCGACGTCCTTGACGAAGACGGGCGCCCCGTTGCTATAGGCGATCACGACATTCTTGTATCCGTTTGCGTCCGTGATTTGATCGTTGGCGTCGATCTGATAGTCCTGCCGCGGACCGTCGAAGTTGCCCTTTGCCGAATTGACGCTGGCTTGTGTCAGTGCCGTGCGCACATCCTCCATGTTCAGGCCATACGAGGAGAGCTGAACAGGGTTCACCTGGACGCGCACCGCAGGTTTTTGGCCACCGCTGATGCTTACTAGTCCGACTCCGCTCAACTGCGAGATGCGCGGAGCAAGACGCGTATCAACAAGGTCCTCAACCTGCGAGAGCGGCATCGTGGGCGAGGAGATGGCCAGAGTCAGGACCGGGGCATCCGCGGGATTGGTTTTGTTATAGACCGGTGGTGTCGGAAGGTCGGAGGGAAGAAAGCTTTGTCCGCCATTAATGGCAGACTGGACTTCCTCTTCGGCCACGTCGAGATTCAGGGAAAGATTGAACTGCAGGACGATCACCGACACCCCGCCGGCGCTGGTCGATGTCATCTGACTCAGGCCCTGCATCTGGCCAAACTGACGCTCCAACGGTGCTGTCACCGTGGTGGCCATTACATCGGGGCTGGCCCCTGGATAGAAGGTGAGAACCTGGATTGTCGGGTAGTCGACCTCAGGCAGCGCCGAGATAGGCAACTGAAAGAAGGCGACAATTCCCACCAGAAGAATGGCTGCCATCAGCAACGCTGTCGCAACGGGCCGAAGAATGAATTGCCGGGACGGATTCATGGAACATCGCTCTCCGGCGAATCTGTAGCGGAGGGTAGCTTCACCTTGGATACGGTGATCTGCGATCCGTTCTGCAGCTTTTCGAAGCTGCTATTGGCCACCACGTCGCCTGGGTTAAGTCCCTGAACTGCAGTATTGCCCTTGTCGGAATTTCCGACCTTCACTGTACGCATCGTGGCCTTGTTGTTGACGATCAAATAGACGAAATCAGTATTTCCATTGTGCTGAATAGCCGAGGAGGGAATCAGCGTCTGGTTCGTCAGGATGTTCACTAGCAGACGCGTGTTGACAAACTGATTCGCGAACAGGATGCCGTCCTTGTTATCGAATTGGGCTCGCAGTTTGACCGTACCCGAAGTCGTGTCGATCTGGTTGTCGATCGTGATCAGCTTGCCCGAGGCCAGAAGCTTCTGCTGGGTCCTGTCATAGGTCTCGACCTTGAGTTGTTTGCCGCCTTTTGAGTGCTGCAGGACCTCCGGAAGATTGTCTTCGCCCAGTGTGAAAATCACCGTGATCGGCTGCTGTTGAGTGACCACCACGAGAGTCGTCGTCGAATTGGCTGTAACGAGGTTGCCGGGGTCCACCAGCCGCAGACCGGTACGTCCCGAGATGGGAGACGTGATGTGACAGTAACCCAGCTGGACCTGGTCGTACTGGACTGTCCCTTGATCGTTCTTGACCGTTCCCTGATCCTGGAGCACGATTTTTTCCTGATCTTCGAGCGTCTGTCGGGGGATGGCGTTCTTGGCCCAAGCTTGCTTGTACCGCTCAAGGTCCATCTGCGCCTGGGCGAGGGTATTCTGATCGCGCTCGAGCAAGCCTTGAGCCTGCGCCAGTTGGGCAGCATAAGGACGAGGGTCGATGTCGATCAGCGGGTCGCCTTTGCGCACGTATTGCCCTTCGCGGTAATGCACGGCCGTAATAACCCCGGTTACCTGGGCTGTGATGGAGTCTGTGTAAACGGGGGTGACCGTACCAATCGCGTCCATATAGACGCCGATCGTTCCGCTTTGAGCTGTCGCTGTTGTGACCGGCACCGGGCCCGTCATCATCCGGCGGCCACCGCCAGTGGCTGCCGCCTGACTTTTACTATGCTGGCTGATTGCCCAGTAAAACAGGAGTCCGAAGAGAATTAGAACGACTGCCCAGATCCAGCGATGACGTCTGGGAGTTGCTGGTTCCGAATTGTTCTGGACAGGCTGTCTCGTCGGAGAAACTTGCGATGCAGAAGGTTGCTGGTCCATTTTCTCTCGTCTGTTCCGAACCTTGAGGGCGTCGTACTATTCCGCGCCCATCCCGGTTTCTTGCAATTGAACCTTGCCTGAAGGCGGTGTGTCTTCACTAAACGTACAACCTCTGCCGTGCTGCTCTCAAGAAAGAGCCATTCGCCAAATCCTGGGCGCGAAGAAAGAATCCATCGGAGAACAGCGGAGGCCGTATGGTGCATCAACTCGACTTTGTATTTGACGAGAGAAAGGCGCATATAGTCGCAATCGAGACTATGGGTGAATCGCTGTACACCCATGCAGGAATGGCTCTTATCGAACGAGAATAGGCTCTCGGGTGTTCTTGGATCTTCGAGGAACTCGAACCCGAAACTGCCCCGTACCCTTCAGTTTGAGCTCGTCCTAAAGAACCCCCGTCGGAACGCGGCTCGGATTCTATGAGCTCGCGGCGCCACGGCCAGCGAAGCAGAGACCGCTCGAGTCCTCTCATTCTTCCCGCCCTGCGCATAGGTAAATCTCGGGGCTCGACAGCACGCCCAAAACTGCGCGCCAAAGATGATTCTGGTCAGAACAACCCGGGTCACAAACTAATCCTATCCGTGTTGTCTCAGAAACCTTGAGAGAGCAACACCACCGTAGACTCGCGCATCACAGGGACAAGTACGCGATAACCAAATCAGAGGGATGACATGAGCGTCAATACAATCGAGAAGTTGTTTGTAGAAGAACTGAAGGACCTTTATTCAGCTGAGAATCAAATCACAAAAGCCCTTCCAAAATTGGCCGAAGCAGCTTCATCCAAGGAACTGCAAAGTGCCCTCGAACACCACCTGCAGGAGACAGAAGGCCACGTTCGGCGGTTGGAGCAAGTTTTCGAGATTCTTGGTGCAAGCCCCAAAGGGAAGACATGCGATGGGATGAAGGGAATCCTGAGCGAAGGCTCCGAAGGACTCAAGGAGACGGACGAAGGTGATGTGCGCGATGCGGCGCTAATCTCGGGCGCCCAAAGAGTCGAGCACTACGAAATGGCTGCTTATGGCACCGTTCTCTCCTATGCAGAGCGCCTCAAACAGAAGCAGATCGTTCAGCTCCTGGAAGAGACCCTCGAAGAAGAAAAGGCAGCCGATAAGAAGCTAACCGACATTTCGAAGAAGGTGAATCAGCAAGCCCTGCATGCCGCCTAAACACGAAGATGGCCGGGCCGAGCTTCTGCTTTGCCCAGCCGTCGGACCGCAGGCAGGGGAAACGCCGCTAAATATCTGCTCACAAGTATTGCAGAGCGAATCAATGTCCCCGCGCGGAAAGCCGGCTAGATTGTGCAGGTCGTGCACATCTTTCGAAGCTGCTTCGATTTCGCAGGGAAGTGCCATAGGAAAAGGTTGAAAGAGTTGCGAAAATGATCTCTGGATTCTCTCAAATTCCGGCTGGGCTACTCGCAAGATCTCCACAAGCAATTGCCGAGTCTCTCGCATCGAAAGAGACATTCCCTGATGGTCCCGTCATCGGAATGAGAATGCTCACCTTCTACATTTCTTACGGAGGCAAACACCTTAGCGTTTCCAGGCGCCGGAATCTAGAGCGAGCCAGAAAGCTACTCGCAGTTCGCATGGAAAGAACTTTGAAAGAGGAACGTCGGCAAGCCGCGTAGTGTTGTTGCGACCTTCCAAGCAAAGCCACGACAAAACCTGCATCACCGTTCCAACTAGAGCGTGGTGACCCCGGGAAGATTCGAACTTCCGACCTGCGGTTTAGGAAACCGTTGCTCTATCCACCTGAGCTACGGGGCCACATCATAAATCACGAAATCTTTGCGAACGGATATTGCGGAATTCATGTTCGTAGGTCGCTTGGTGAAAGACCTCCATCGAACAAGTTCCGACTGGTCCTCGATTGTTTCTCACATTTATATTAGCGTCTCTTTGCCCGGCCAAGCATCTGCCGTTCCGACCGCCCTCTCCGACGAAATGCGAAAAGCTTACTTCGGGTCGACCTTGGTTCGCGGCCACCGGATCATTTTTGACTTAAGTGAGCGTCACATTTATAAACATTCATGGCATGAAAGTCTGATCCATGCCATCACTGCTGCCTCTGTACGAGCAGCGCATCTCATCACGGCAATCGTCAGGATGCTCGGGAAGGCGGTGAAACTCCGCCACTGCCCCGCAACTGTGAGCGCCCCTGCCTCAACGGCCGTCGTATTTGCCGCGGCAGGAAGCCAGTATGGTCACCCCCGCTTATTTTAGGGGTGCCCAATCAGCCACTGGAGACACGCCCGTTGGGCTGGCTCTGGGAAGGTTCTGGCAAAGGTGCAAGTCAGGAGACCGGTCCTCGACGCCCATAACCCGCTTGCGTTCCGAGGGGAACGAAGGAGCTCCATGACCTTTCCCAGCTATTTGTTCAGCGTATCTGCGCGACGCATTTCTGTCGCCTTTCTCTTGCTCGCTGGTATCGTAGCGCCAGCCGCCGAGATTCACGGCGTGGTGACCGATGCTTCGGGGGCCAAGATTTCCGGAGCGAAAGTTGTCCTCATTCGCAACGGCAACCCGGTCTCAGCTGGAGTCTCGAGCGCGGACGGCAGCTTTCAAATCACCACTGGCGTTGCGGGTCGTTTCTATCTTGTAATCTCAGCCACGGGCTTTCGGCAGTTGGAGACTCCCGGCTTTTACGCAGGCCGGTTCGACAACGTCGAGCAAAATCTCGTGCTCGAGCTTTCGTGGGTACACGAATCGATCGTGGTCACTGCCAATGGCACCCCCACGCCACAGCCGCAAACTGGCGCCGCCATTTCAGTCTTAGGTCCATCCGATCTCGCCGGGCGCACTGATCTCGTCAGTTCGTTGCGCCTCATGCCGGGAACAGCCGTCTCGCAGACTGGACAAATGGGAGCCCAAGCATCGCTGTTCCTTCGTGGCGGAGACTCCGATGCAAACAAGGTCCTTATTGATGGAGTAAGTGCCGGCGATCTCGGCGGACGCTTCGATTTTGGACCTCTTGCAACTACGGCCATCGAGCGGACGGAAGTCTACCGTGGCCCGAATTCGAGCCTCTATGGGGCGGATGCAGAAAGCGGGGTTGTCAGCTTGACCACTCCGCACGGCACCACCAGTTTTCCTTCATTTTTGTTTCACGGAGACGCGGGAAATTTCCTAACCTCCAACGAAGATCTAGAAATAGCAGGCGCGCACAACAAGTTCGACTATCTCGGAGAATTCAGCTGGCTGCAGACAAACAACAACCTTCCCTTAGACGAGTTTCACGTCGCCACTGCCGCGGGCAATTTCGGATGGCAGCCGAACGGAGCCACACAGATTAGGGGAACACTCCACTATGGTGTGGACGCCACCGGCGTCCCCGGGCCCTGGCAGTTCTATCAAGTCGTGAATAACGCCACGCAAAAGGATCAGGACCTCTTCATCAGCGCCTCGATAGACAATCAATCGACCGCATCCTTCCGTAACTCCGTGCGCTATGGCGCTGCACGGAAGCGTGAACAATACCACCTTTGGTCCGAATCCGGCTCGGGACTATTTGACCAATTCGGAGACAGTTTCGGCTATCCAGTCACAATCACCGGCGCCAATGGGTATTCCGTTTCGGGTCCCGCGCTTCTGGATTTTGGCGGTACTTATCCGCAAGAATCCCAACTCGTCTCAAATCGCGACCAACTCGTCTATCAAGGCGACTACACCGTCACTCCGCACTTGGCAGCGCAAATCGGATTTCAATTCGAAGATGAGCGTGGATCCGAGCCCGGTAGTCTCTACTACCCCCCCATTGAGCGAACGAACTACGACTACCGCGCGGCGGTTCATGGAGACTTCAAGACCCGATTCTTTTACACGCTGGGCGGCGATCTGGAGCGCTATTCGCTCTTCGGAACGCAAACGACTCCTCGGGCGGGCGTGTCGTTCTATGCTATGAAGCCGCGCAAAGGCGTTTTCAGCGGCTCACGCATACTCTTCAATTACGGCGATGCGGTGCGGGAGCCTTCGCTCACTGACCAGTTCTATTCGCTCTACAGTTTTCTCGAGTCGAACGGCGGGCAGTCCACTATCCAGCAACTCGGTATTAAGCCGCTCTCTGCGCCAACAGCGCGCACTTACGAAGGTGGAGTCGAACAGGCCTTTTTGAGCCAGCGACTCATCTTTCGCACCAGCTTTTTTCACAATGAGTTTGGTCGTCAGATCGAATACGTTGGCCTGGATCTGATTCCGGAGTTACTCCCCAATCTCACCCCCGCCCAGCAAAATCAGTTGGAGCAGTTCCTCCAGGCCAACGGAGCTTTTGAGCAAAGCTTGAATACCGAGGCGTTCCGTGCCCTTGGCGTCGAAACGACCGTAGAAGGCGGCATCGGCCGCAGCATCTTTCTGCGCGGCGGATATACCTATCTAGATGCGGTCGTTCAGCGCTCATTTGCCAACGACGATGTCGCGCTTCTCGGCCCCCTCCCGACCTACAATGGCATCCCCATTGGCTCCGATTCGCCTCTCCAAGGCGCACGCCCGTTCCGCCGTCCGCCCCACACCGGATTCTTCACCGCTTCCTATTCCGCGAAAAAGCTGACCGCATTGTTCTCTTCCGCATTTGTCAGCCGGTCAGACGACTCGGACTTCCTGGGGGGCTACGACATCAACGGAGGCAATAGTCTCCTTTTGCCTAATCGCAATCTCGACCCGGGATTCGCGAAGCTGGATCTTGGCGGAAGTTATCAATTGTCGTCGTGGCTGGGCGTGTACGGCCAGGTTGAAAATCTTATGAACAACCAGCACATCGCCCCACTCGGCTATCTCAGCCTGCCTGTAAATCTGCGTGCGGGAGTTCGCATTCAGTGGGGGAAGGGAAGCGGACGCTGAGTCCCGTCACCCCGACTGTCATACGCGGAAATCGGTTACGTGCAGCGAGGACTTTGGCTCGGTGAGTGGCACGATCGGCGGTCGTTCCCTGGCATTCACTATGGGATTCCACGTTACTCACTAGCAACGCAAGAATGGAACCGCAAAGTCGAGCGGGGGCGTTCTTGGTTTCCGCTCGAATCCTGCCAACCAAAATGGCGCTTACCGAAAAAGCCCTGCGTCACGGAACCTGGCAGAGCCTTTGGGGTAATACCAGCGGGGGATTGCGGATTTTGAGAGATTCGGTATTCAAGCAGGACATCCCCTTTTTGCCGCAAATTAATAAATTCGAAAGGGAAAAGTGCACTATTTTTGTTGCTCTTTACCCATAACTTAGGTTAGATTTTCGATATCTCCCCTAAAGAAGTTATTCCTAGAGGTGCACGGATGGTTTGTCCCAAGTGCGGATCGGGTTGTCTTTCGACAATCCCGGCGGAGATTCGACTTTATCGCAATAGCCCTAGAACGCTAAGCCACCCTCCAATGACTCCGTCGCCCGACATCCAGGTATGCTTGGACTGCGGCTGGTCGGAGTTCTCGATACCACAGGCTTGGCTCGCTGCGGGGTGGTTGCGTCCCCTGAGGCCACAACCGGTGTCCAGTGTTCCAAGAAACTTGCAGTCAAATGTGACGGCAATCGCATAGAGTTGTTCGGATTCTCGTGGTCCTCGAACAACGATTGGGTCCGCGGTAACGGGCGGAGTATTGCCGTTTGTCCTCTCTCAATACAAAAGCCCCCAGCCGAAGCTGAGGGCTTTTGTATTTGTGCCGAAGGCGCGATTGCCTGGACGGCAAGTCTTAGTACATGCCATCCATGCCGCCGCCGTGGCCGCCGCCTGCCGGAGCAGCTTTCTGTTCCGGAATCTCGACCACCAACGCTTCGGTGGTCAACAGCAGGCCCGCGATGGAAGCTGCATTCTGCAGCGCCGTGCGCGTTACCTTGGTCGGATCGATGACGCCAGCCTTTACCAGGTTCTCGAAGACGCCGGTTGCAGCGTTGTAGCCGAAGTGATGATCCTTCGACTCGAGCACCTTGGCAACGACAACTGCACCCTCTTCACCGGCATTGGCAACAATCTGCCGCAGCGGCTCTTCGAGCGAGCGGAGCACGATCTGTGCACCGATCTTCTCGTCGCCTTCCAGCTTCTTGATCAGCTCTTGCACCGCCGGCATTGCACGAACCAGGGCCACGCCGCCGCCTGGGACGATACCTTCCTCGACTGCCGCACGAGTCGCATGCAGCGCGTCTTCCACGCGAGCTTTCTTCTCCTTGAGCTCGGTCTCAGTCGCAGCGCCGACCTTGATGATGGCAACTCCCCCCACCAGCTTGGCCAGCCGCTCCTGCAGCTTTTCCTTGTCGTAGTCCGATGTGGACTTGTCGATCTGCGAGCGGATTTCCTTCACGCGGCCTTCGATGTCGCCCGACTTGCCGGCGCCGTCGACGATCGTCGTGTTGTCCTTGTCGATGGTGATGCGCTTGGCCCGGCCCAGATCCTCGAGTTTCACGCCTTCGAGCTTGATGCCGAGATCCTCTGTGATGGCCTTGCCGCCCGTGAGGATCGCGATATCGCCCAGGATCGCCTTGCGACGGTCGCCGAAGCCGGGAGCCTTCACGGCAGCCACATTCAGCGTGCCGCGCAGCTTGTTCACCACGAGAGTGGCGAGTGCTTCGCCTTCTACATCCTCAGCAATAATCAGGAGGGGCTTGCCGCCACGAGCAACCTGCTCGAGCAGAGGAAGCAGATCCTTCATCGCGCTGATCTTCTTCTCGTAGATCAAAATGTAGGGGTCTTCGAGAACTGCTTCGAGCCGCTCGGTGTCCGTCACGAAGTAGGGGCTCAGATAGCCGCGATCGAACTGCATGCCATCCACAGTCTCCAAGCCGGTGTGCATGGTTTTCGACTCTTCAATGGTGATGACGCCGTCCTTGCCCACAACCTTCACTGCATGCGCAATGATGTCGCCGATTTCCTGGTCGCCATTGGCAGAAATCGCGCCGACCTGAGCCACAGAGCCCTCGTCGACAGGCTTCGACAGCTTCCCAAGAGCGCCGCCCTCGGTCCACTTACCGTCCTTGTCGCGGGTGCCGATGATGGTTATCACGGCCTTGTCGATGCCGCGCTTCAACGCCGTCGGATTCGCGCCTGCCGCCACCGTCTTCACGCCTTCGCGGAAGATAGCCTGCGCCAACACGGTTGCAGTCGTTGTGCCATCGCCTGCAACGTCGCTGGTCTTTGAGGCAACTTCACGCACCAACTGCGCGCCTACGTTTTCCAACGGATCCTTCAGGTCGATTTCCTTTGCCACCGTCACACCGTCCTTGGTGATGGTGGGTGAGCCGAATTTCTTCTCAATTACGACGTTCCGGCCCTTGGGCCCGAGCGTCGCCTTCACAGCGTCCGCGAGGATGTTCACGCCGCGCAGAATCGCCTGCCGGGAATCCTCACCGTGCAAAATTTGCTTTGCCATTCTCAAATCTCCTCAGAACAGTTTTCAGTGAACAGTGAGCAGTTTTTGTTCCTGCTCTGTGTTCAGTTGTCGTCTCGCTGGGTCAGCACCAGGATGGAATCACGCAAAAGCAGCCTTTTGCTGATCACTGTCCAATGGTCACTGACCACTGAAAAACTACTTCTTGACGATGCCGAGGACTTCTTCCTCGCGCATGATCAGAAACTCCTCGCCGTCGATCTTGATCTCGGTGCCGGAGTACTTGCCGAAGAGAATCTTGTCGCCAGCTTTGACGTCGAGAGGGAAGACTTTGCCTTCGTCGTTCGATTTGCCTTTGCCTACGGAGATGACTTCGCCTTCCTGCGGCTTCTCTTTGGCGCTGTCGGGGATAATGATGCCACCACGGACGGTTTCGCCCTCTTCCAGACGACGGACGAGGATCCGGTCGTGCAGCGGTGTAAAGGTGGTCGTAACAGATGTTGCTGCCATAACTTCGCTTCTCCTTCAAGCGCGGACAGGATCAAGCCCCGACCGCGGATCTCTAGTGTTTTGTTCAGAAAATGGTGCCGAGTCTAGCGGCATGTGGCTTCGAACATCCGAGATGCCACGTTGTCCGGCAGTCCAGCCAGCGATTTGCTAGCAGTCCTGCCATCCAATTGCTAAAGATAGGCAACTCGATCAAGAGTTGTCAAGTGAAAAAGATGAAGGTTGAGTGAATTAAGCTCATATCTTCGCAGCGCCGAAGTGTCACCCCGACCTCAGGGAGATGTCCAGATACACCCGTAGTTACTCGGTACGGTGATCGTTTGCGCCGTTCCTGCCGCAACCCCGTCCAGACTCTGTACTCCTTCGATTTGCTCAACGTAATTACCCGCGATTGGAAAAGCAAAGCTCGTCGTCTGTAGTTGGTCCGTGAAGTTGACCACGACAAGGCTGAAAGTATTCCCGAGTTGCCGCGAAAACGCCAGCAGGCCTTTGGAATTGAATGCTCCGAAATCGTTATAGAAATAGTGCTGACCATCCGTGAACTGCGCTCCGCTGCGCCGGATCTTGGTCAACTTGCGCACTAAGCGAATCATTGGTTGACCATCGTTGTCGTAGAAATAGTTCCAGCGCACCGGTCGATAGACCATCACGCGTCCATAGCCTGAGTCGGGAATCCAGTAGTTTTCGCAGAACTCCTGCCCCTCGGCCAGAAGTGGAGTTCCCTTCGCCGTCAGCAGTGCAATCAGATAGGGCTGCACCTTTGGCCACTGGCCGTCGCGATCTCCTTGCTGCAGCAAGGTGTCGGCTGGCGAGTTATCGACCTGCTCTGTTCCGAAGTTGCAGATGAAGCGCTGGTGGTCGTGGTTCTCGATGTATTGCAGTCCGGTCTTTGGCAGCGTCTCGCCGTTGGCCGTCACCGACTCCGGATAGCCGTTCAGCCCGAGTTGTAATCCCAGCTGTGTGATGGCGCCAGCACTGCCCCCCGCACAACTCGCCGCGCCTCCGAGCGTGCCATCCTGCCAGGTGCCTGTGCTATAGCTGCTATTCAGAATCTGTGGAGGATTCGGTAGATACTCCGCGATTTGGATAAGGTTGATATTGCCGGCCGCATCGAAGAACCGTTGATAATGATCGAGCGCACCAGCCTTAGACTTTATGTATTGATAGGTCGAATAAACTAGGTTGGCATAGCCCGATCCTGTCGCCCCGTCCCAATACTCCGGCACATCGTCGAAGCGGAATCCATCGACGTGAAATGTATCAAGCCAGTACTGGTTCACTGAATAAAAGTAGTCCTGCGTTAGCTGCTTCGAGAAGTCGTTCAGGGTCCCGTAATTTCCGCTGCTTCCATTAAATGGATTGGCCAGATCGCCTTGCAGGGCGCCATAAAGTTGCGTGTACGCAAAGTCGCCGCCCGTGTGGCCGTAGACCGAGTCGACGATCACTGCGATTCCGTTCTGGTGACAGACATCCACGAACTGCTGAAAGTCGGAGGTCTTCCCAAATCGCTCGGCAATGCAGAAATAACCGATCGGATCGTAGCCCCAATCGATCGTATCGAGAACATTGGAAACCGGCATCACTTCGATGCAGTTGATTCCCAGGTCCGCCAGGTACGGAATCTGATAAATGGTTCGGCTAAGGTCGCCTCGAAACTCGCTGATCATCAACTCGTAAATGATCGCGTTCTTGAGCGGCGGTGTCTTCCATTGAGTTTCGTTGGCCGAAAATGTGTACGGCACGCTTCCAACCGTGATTGCCGATAGCCGCCCCACACCCACTTCGCGCGAAAACGGATCGATGATGAAATCGATATCGTCGCGTGTGGGGCTGTGAATCAGATACCTATAGACATAGCGTCCAGTTTGCCCGAATGCGGAAGACCCGGGTGGCGGTGCCGCAGTGTTTAGATCGATCTGGCCGGACCAGTAATCGCCATAAATTGCATCGACGGAATGGTTCTGCGGAACTAATACCGGCTGTACGGCCTGAATATACTGATCCGTCTCGTGAATGATCTTCACCGAAACGGAGTATCCTTTCGCCGCGTCCACTCCAGGCA
>Ga0187863_10001074_pt1 | contig 22408 bp, 16 predicted proteins | sample June2016WEW_11_1_FD_132975 | JGI IMG/M metagenome (GOLD analysis project Ga0187863, IMG submission 132975) | Peatland microbial communities from SPRUCE experiment site at the Marcell Experimental Forest, Minnesota, USA - June2016WEW_11_10 | ecosystem: Environmental > Terrestrial > Soil >...
CAGCGGAGAAAGATTGGTTCCGGTGCCGCTGCCCCACTTGAAGAGCATGCCTTCGGTCTTGGCGAGGGTCAGGATGGAATCGAGCGAATCTTTGACCGAGTTGATGAAGCAGGCGGAGCATTGCGGCTTGCTGTAACCGGTGACGCCGAATTCGACTTGCTGGGTCTGGGGATTCCAGTGCCAGTTGCGGGCGTCGGAATTGGGCTCGATGCGATCACAGCCGACGTTGAACCAGACGGGCGAGTTGAAGGCGGCGTACTGGCGGACGAGGATGTGGACGAGTTCGTCGTGGAAGGATGCGCCATCCTCGGGAGTTTTGAAGTAGCCCTGAGCCAATCCCCAGTCGCGGATGGTCTCGGCGACACGGGTGACCAGGGCGCGGACTCCGGACTCGCGCTCGGGGGTGCCGACTTTTCCATGCAAGTATTTCGAGGCCACGATGTTGGTGGCGGTCATGGACCAGTCTTTGGGGACTTCGACGTCTTTCTGTTCGAAGATGACGTTGCCTTGCGCGTCAGTGATCTGAGCGAGGCGGAGATCCCATTCGAGTTCGTCGTAGGGAGAGACGCCGGGCTTGGTGAAGAAGCGGCGGAAAGAGAGGCCGGGAGCGGTCTTTTTGACGGCGGTGACGGATGAGGGGGCGACAGCGGTGGAATCGACGGAAGTAGTTTTGACCTCGGGCATTGATCTCTCCATTAATAATTAGATTCTATCTACGGTGGCCCGATTCGGCGTCCATGGGGGTGGAAGGGGGGAATTGGGCCGTACCCGAACGGGAAATTGTTCGGGGTAAAGCGGTTTGTTTTAAAGAACGTTTCTATCGCCCCGTTGGGGCTGGTGACTCAGGGGCTAAAGCCCCGGGTTGTTTCTGCTTCTAACGCGGCGCTGAAGCGCCGCTCTTCCACGGTACTTCATTGGTCACTTTTCAGGCGTCCCTACGGGACGCGGCTCTCTTCGTTCTCCTTTACCCGGCGTTGAAACGCCGGGCTATTGTCGGTCGTCCCTACGGGACTTGCCGAATCGCAGCGCTGAAGCGCCGCTCTTCCACGGTACTGCTTGGGTCAGTGGTACTCGATACATCTAAACCTCAGGGGCTAAAGCCCCCATTCATAAACGCATTTGACGGCACGACTGAAGTCGTGCCCTTCCCGGGCCTTGCCAATTCCCGGGCCTTGCCGACTCCTTCGGTTTAGAAACCGGAGGGGAGGGGGTGAGGACAGTGAAGATTTTTGTCGGCTCCGGAATCGGGATGCGGGGGTGCGGGCGCAGAGTCCGTTTCTCGACCCGGCTGCGTTGCCCGGGCGGGGGATGGAATGCTGACGGCAGAGTCGGACAAGAGTGTCCGACCCACACGAGAGGCGCTCGCTTCGCTCGCTGGACCCCTCGACTCCGCTCGGGGCAGGCTCCCGAATGCGTCCGTCCCCACACGGGCTGTGGTCGCCACCCGGTCTGCGGTGAACTCCAGGGACGACTGGAAGTCGGCGGACAGGCCGGAGGCTTTTTCAGCGGAGGAAAGAATCCAGTGGTTGAGGGCGGTGCAGATGCTGCGGCGCTGGGTCTGGTCTTCGATCACGACGAAGCGGAGGAAACAGAGTCCGGACGCGAGACGGTCGCGCATGGGATTGATGCGGGTGAACATGCGGTCGAGGGTGAAGGCCATGTCGTCGTCCTCGGAGAACTGGAGGATGGCGAGCATGCGGCGGACGGGGGGCTCAGCGGCTGAAGCCGCATCTTTCAGGGGGAGCGAATCGCAGCGCTGAAGCGCTGCGCCACCCAAAGGCCGCGTCGCGGTTCCCGCAGGAGTCGAGGTGGTGGATGCAACTGCCGAGCTTTGCTCGGCTGGACAGCCGGGGGCGGCTGTCCCCACATGGCCGGTTGTCCCCACATCGGTGTTGATGGGGCCGAGGTTCGCAACCTCCTCGGCGAGGGCGAAGATGCCGGGTTTGCTGGGGACGACGAGGAGGCTGTGAGGGGAATCGCAACGGAACCAGCGCGACCATTGCAGGCGGCGCGGGTCGATGGGACGATCAAAGCCGTGGCGAACCAGGGAATCGGTGACCAGGCGGGTTAAGGACTCCATCTCGGGCTCCTGAAACCGGGCTTCGGGCTTCGGCTTTCGGGCTTCGGCCAGAAAGTTCAAAACTACGGTCCGGTGAAACAAGTTCTTGCTTACTGACTTAATTGCTTTTAGTCGTCCGCCGGGGGGAGGATCCGGGGGACGGCCACCGCACTGAAAAAACCCGGCTTCCGGCTACCGGCTTCCGGACCAGGAAGCCTCCAAACTCAGCCTTATGCCTTCGTTTTGTTACATTTACGGAGATGGCGCCGAGTCACCTCTGGCTTGGCGCCACGCCGCAAGTCCTACGGACTGCTCTCTTCTACTTCACCAGCCTGAAAGCCGCCCCGTTCCCGCGAGACGAATTTCAAAGGGCTATGGGATTGCAAAGTTACTCCCGCTTATTGTGCCTGTCAAGAGGGAAACACCACAGGTTGTATCCTCAGCAATGACGGGCTTGGTGCGGGGGTGGGGGAATCGTTTTCCACAAGGGGAATTCATGGTGTGTTCATAAATGCAGTGGCCAGCGGCCAGTTGCCAGTTGCCAGTTAATTCCCTTTGGACTCGGCATGGGGGAACGCTTAGAGGGAGCGAAGGGCTTGGGTGGGGTTGCGGCGGTCGGGGTGGGGTTGGGGAGATTTGCGGGTTAGCAGAGGCGAAAAAGTGGAGAGAGTCTTGGTGCGCTCGGGAGCTTGGTTCTGGCCGGCTAGCAGGGGCACGTAGATGTCTTCGAAGATTTGGCGAGGGGCGATGCGGAGAACGCCGTCGGAGGATTCGACGAGATAGTCGCCCTTGCGGCCGGAGTGTTGCCGGCCGAGAGAGTCGGTGAAGGAGAGGCTGGAGGTGAGTTGTTTGGCTTTGACGAGGAAGCGGGTGCGATAGGTGATCCATGGGTTCGTTGCTTTCATTGGTGCCAGCCGGTTCTTGCTCAGTTCTCAGTTCTCAGTTTTTTTGGTTTTTAGTTTCGATATTGAATTTACGACTGGTCTTGGCGCTGGTGGCAGCCGGTTCTTGTCGTCGGCCGACTTCCCGATTCATTCTCGATGAGAGGGCGAAATAAAATGTACGGGCGAAAGGGCGCGCGGTCAATTCAGTATTTTTGGTGCAGTTGAGGAAAATGTCAGGCGGGAATTTTCGTGGAGGTGCGGGGATTAAGGGCGTGGTCGGATATATCGCGCTAAGCGGCTTGGAGGGCGCGAGTTGGGTCTATGGGAAAGCGGAAGGGGAAAAATTTGGGAGAGTGGAGCGGCGGAATGTTCACAGGGGTTGCACAGGAAATGCAGAAGAGCAGCTGCCAGTTGCCAGCCGCCAGTTGTCAGTTGTCAGTTGTCAGTTGTGGAGTGGAGGTCCGCTCGCTTCGCTTCGCGGGACAGCCAAGGCGGCTGTCCTTACATGAGCAGGGGAGAACCATGCTTGCAATCGCTGTTCGAACTGTTGTGGGGCTGTGCTGATGGCGCCGCAGTGATCGGCGTTGGGGACTTCCCAAAGGACTACGTTCCCATTGCGGGACTGGATGCGGCGGGAGTGGCGAAGGGGGATGTTGCCGTCGATCTGGCCGTGAATCAGGAAGACGGGAACGTTGGTGGCCGCGACTGCGTCTTCTGGCGAGACTTGCCACATGTCGAGGTGATATTTCCAGCGGACATAGAGGAAGGCGAATTCGACGACGGGCCGGAAGAGGGTGCGTCCGAACCAAGGGCCGAGGTGAAAGGGCTGACCCATGCGGTCATAGGCGATCTGGCGGAAGCTGGAGAAGGAAGATTCGGCGACGACGGCACAGAAGCGGGTCTCGACGGCGAGAGACTGGAGGAGTTCGGCTGCGCCCATGGATTCGCCGAGCCCGAAGATGCAGTGGGGGTGAACCTGAGCGGAGAGAAAGTTGAACCACTGATGAATGTCGTTGCGTTCGAGAAGGCCGTAGGTGGCGAGTGAACCTCCGCTGATGCCGTGGGCGCGCGCGTCTGGGAGAAGAACGGTGAAGCCGTGAGCGAGAAGGAGCTGCGCGTATCCGGTCATGCCGATGCGATTATCGGCGAGGCCGTGGAAGAGAATGACGGCGTCGCCGTTGCTGGGATGGGGACGGATGATCCAGGCTCGGAGGGTGATGGCATCGGGCGTGGTGACGGAAACGTCATCGAGATCGGAATTGAGTTGGTGAGCGAGGTCATGCATGGTGGTTTCGTCTTCCGCGGATAGAGGACGGCGGGCGGGGTGGAGAGTTCCGTTGGCGACGAAGCTGGCAGCAATGAAACAGAATGTGAGATAGAGGGCGAAGAAGAGAATAAAGCGGCGGGATCGTCGGGTTAGGCGCATGGGTGCCTGGAGGATGATACGAGTAGAGGGTGGTAGCAGTTCAGCTTTTGCGCGCGACGATGAGAATAATGTTCGCGGGAGGTTCCACATGAGTTGGGAAGAACGCCTTGAGACTGCTGAGAGACTGCAGGAGGTGTAGGGATCCTTCGACTGCGTGGCCGCTCCGCTTTCGCGGAGCGGCCACTGCGCTCAGGATGACAGTTTTCAGCAGAGATTCTCTTTCCGCTGAGGGTTTAGCGGTGAGCGAGAGCTGGTTCGTGGACGGATTTGCCGGACTTGTAGGCTTCGTAGCGGGCGTTGATTTCGTCCCAGTTGATTACGTTCCACCAGGCGGCTAGATATTCGGGGCGGCGGTTGTTGTATTTCAGGTAGTAGGCATGCTCCCAGACGTCGTTGCCGAAAATCGGGAAATGGCCTACTGAGATGGGACTGTCCTGATTGGGAGTGCTCATGATGTGGACTTCACCGCCGCCTTTGCCGGCGAGCCAGACCCAGCCGGAGCCGAATTGTTTTACTCCGGCGTCGTTGAACTTGGTTTGGAAATCCTTGAAGTTGCCGAAAGTCTTGGTGATGGCTTGAGCGATGGGGCCGGTGGGATCGCCGCCGCCTTTGGGCTTCATGATCTTCCAGAACATGGAGTGGTTGACGTGGCCGCCGCCGTTGTTGCGGACGGCGCCGCGAATGTCCTCGGGGATGGCGTTGAGGTCACGGATAAGATCTTCGGCGGACTTGCCGGCGAGTTCAGGATGTTTTTCGAGGGCCGCGTTGAGATTCTTGACGTAGGCGGCGTGGTGCATGTCGTGGTGAAGGGTCATCGTCTGCTTGTCGATGACGGGTTCGAGGGCGGCGTAATCGTAGGGCAGGGGCGGTAGTTCGTGAGCCATGATCTTTCCTCCAGAGTTTCTATTGTACTGATGACGGGATCGCGAGTGCGGATTCAGACGAAGCGGCGTCCAGCTTTGGATGACGGGGACGGTGGCACGGTTGCGAGGGATTGTATGTCTGCAGCGATAAAGACTGGGAAAATCTAGTTGGCAGGTGGGCCGAGGACTTCGCGGACTTTGCGGGAGAGGCTTTGCAGGGTGAAGGGTTTTTGCAGGAAGGCTCTGGGGGCATCGGCGGAGGCGTTGCTTTCGACGGCGTCCTGGGCGTAGCCGGAGAGATAGAGGACTTTGATGCCGGGGCGAGCGTGGACGAGTTGCTGGACGAGTTCGTGGCCGCTGAGACCGGGCATGACGACGTCTGTAATGACGAGGTGAAGGATGCCGGGGTGGCTGGCGGCGAGGGCGAGACCGGCGTTACCGTTCTCGGCTTCGAGCACGCGATAGCCGCGGGCTTCGAGAGTTTCGCGAACGAGCTGGCGGACGGACTCTTCGTCCTCGACGAGCAGGATGGTTTCCGAACCGCCGACGGCGGCGAGGGAAACGGGAGTGGTGCCGTGAGCCTCGGAGGGCTCGTCGACGCGGGGGAAATAAATGGTGAAGACGGTGCCGCGGCCGAGTTCGCTTTGGACGAAAACGTAGCCGCCGCTTTGTTTGATGATGCCATAGACGGTGGAAAGTCCGAGGCCGGTGCCTTTGCCTTTTTCCTTGGTAGTGAAGAAGGGTTCGAAGATGCGGGCCTGAGTGTCGCGGTCCATGCCGAGGCCGGTGTCGCTGACGGAAATCCTGATGTAGGGGCCGTTCCGGATGAAAGTATTTTCGGGGCGGTAGGAGTCGTCGAGGATGACGCTGGCGGTACGGATGGAGATTTTGCCGCCGTTGGGCATGGCATCCTTGGCGTTGACCACGAGATTCATGATGACCTGTTCGAGCTGGCCGGCATCGGCGCGGGTGCAGCCGACGGCGGGGGCGAGATGGGTGACGAGTTCGACATTCTCGCCGATGAGCGGGCGCAGGAGACGCTCCATGTCTGCAACGATGGAGTTGACGTCGATGACTTTGAGTTCGAGAAGTTGTTTGCGGCTGAAGGCGAGGAGTTGGCGGGTGAGCGTGGTGGCACGATCGGAAGCCTGCTGAATGGCTGCGGCTTTGGAGTGGAGCGGGTCGCCGGGCGTGAGGCGGTCGAGGAGAACCTCGGTGTAGCCGCTGATGACCATGAGCAGGTTGTTGAAGTCGTGAGCGATGCCGCCGGCGAGGCGGCCGACGGCCTCCATTTTCTGGGCCTGGCGGAACTGGTCTTCGAGGACGCGGCGCTCGGTGATGTCTTCGGCGATGGCTTCGAGGACGTCGGCGGGCTCGTTTTCGGTGGCGACGGCGCGGCCGCTGATGCGGACGGTGATGGCAGCGCCGTCCTTGCGCTTCCAGCGGACTTCAAAACCGTCCATGCGTCCGGTGCGGCGGAATTCGTCGACCAGGCGGGTGTATTCGGAGGGATCGAGGAAGACATCCTTTTGCGGATCGAGGGCCAGGACTTCGAGAGCGGAGTTATAGCCCAGCATTCCGATGAGGGCGGGGTTGACGTCAAGAAACTGGCCTTCGAGGCTGGAGCGATAGATACCGTAGACGGCAGTCTGCACCAGGGAGCGATAGCGAACCTCGGAGCGGCGCAGGGCCTGCTCGTTGCGTTTGTGATCGATGGCGGCGGCTAATTGCCGCGAGATCAGGGTGAGGACTTCTTTGTCGCGGCCGGAAAGACGGGTGTTTTTGGAATAGCTTTTGAGGACGAGCGCTCCGAGGACGTGGTGGTTGACCTTGAGCGGGACGCCCAGCCATTGAAGCGCAGACGGGGTGCTGAGTTCGACTTCGCCGCGCTGCTGCAATTGTTGCGCGAGTTCGGGAGTGCAGAGCAGGGGCTCGCCGGTGCGCAGGACGTATTCGACGAGACCGCGGGCAAGTTTTCCGGGCGCGGGAGCGGACTCCCGCTCATCGACGAAGTAGGGAAAACTGAGCACTTGCGATTCGGGATCGTGAATGGCGATGGAGAAGTTGCGGGCGCACATGAGTTCGTCGACGATGCCATGGATGGCGGCGAAGAACTGCTGGAGATCCTGTGAGGCGCTGGCTTTTTCGGCGATGCGATAGAGAGCGGAGTTGAGAGCTTCGGCGCGTTTGCGTTCCGAGATGTCGCGATAGGTGGCGTAGAAGGCGACGACGCGGCCGTCGATGATGAGGGGCGCAGAGAAGGCGGAAACATCAACCAGGGTGCCGTCTTTGCAGCGGCGCTGGGTTTCGAGGGAAAGCTGCTCGCCGCGCTGCAGGCATTGGGCGATCCATTGGGCTTCGGCAGCACGATCGGGAGGGAAGATCAACGAGTCAATGGGCTGGCCCAGAATCTCGGACGAGGAGTAGCCGAACACGCGCTGAAACTCACGGTTGACGCATTGCGTGCGGAAGGAGGGATCGACCACGATGAGAGAGTCGGGCGAACCTTGAAAGAGTTGTTCGAGATACTGGCGGCGGATGTCGAGGGCGGCCGGGGAAGGGATTCGCTGGGAAGACAGGGCATCGGAAATGATTGTTTCGGAGATCGCGGCTTCGGAGGTGGGGACCTCGGCCGGCGAGCCCAGGAGGTTCCAGGAGAGAGAAGATGGCGGAGCGGCGGGGCTGGCGACGTCGGGTGGAATGAACGAGGGTGAGGCTCCGCGCTCGAGCGCCTGTTGCAGGCTGCGGGCACGCACAAGTTCCCTGGATCGCTTTGATCGGGTGACACGATCACCCATCCGGTAGGCTCCCCCTCAAAAGCCCAGCACAGAGGTAATCGTAGAACGGGGAGCGTTTACTCGAAAGTTACTGAGGTAATTGGGGAAATTTCGTAATTGGGTAATTTTGTAATTTGGGAATTTTGAAAACCTCAAGGTCGCAGCAGTTGTTTTTAATTTACAAATTGCCCGATTACTCAATTACCAAATGGGTTTAGGAGTTGGTGGCTAGGACTTCGCAGACGCGGCGGAGGATGTCGCGCTGGGTTTCGTTGAGGGTGAGGAATTCAAAACCGTAGCGCAGGCCCTGGCGGTAGCGCACAATGGCGCGGACTTTGACGGGGTAAGGACTGAGGGGCAGAGGAATGTCGAGAGAAACGATCTCGCCGGTTTCGAGTTCGCCGGTGAGGGTGGCGCCGATGCCATCCTGGCCGAGTTCGGTGGAGCGTCCCCAGCAGTTGCGGAATTCGCCGTTCTGAAACATGCGGACCTGGAGACGGACGTCGATGGCAAAGCGCGGGAAGCGGCGAACGTAGGCCGGGGCTGGCGGCTTGGTGGGCTCGAGTTTTTTGCCTGGAGCGGACATAAAATCAGTGGCCAGCCGCCGGTTGCCAGCTGCCAGTTAAGGTGGAGGCAAATTTGGTAATTGGGTAACTTTGTAATTTAGTAATTGAAAAGCTGCGCGCCCCGGGGTTTTTAAATTATCAAATTTCTCAATTACCAAATTACAAAATTGCTTCTTCTTAGTTGCCGTGCAACAGGTAGCCGGGTTCGAGAGGGAGTTTGCCAGCGATCTTGACGACGGCGACACTGCTGTTGATGGAATACACGTCGACGACGCCGACGGCGCCGGGAGTGGAGGCCACCCGATTCACGAGTTCTTCGTCGGAAGTAGCGATGAGGATGGCGGGATGGGTGGGGCGTCCGTGATTGGAGGTAACGATGAGACTGCTGACCTCACTCTGGGACATGCCGTAGACCTTTTCGAGAACCATCTTCATTTCTGGAACCGAGGGAGCGCGCATCACGAAAGTGATGGGCTTGCCGTCCGGCCAACGGTCGGTCTGGGCTTTGCAGAGCTTGACCAGTTCGGGGACGGTGATGGCGCCGACTGCATTGGATTTGTTGGACACCAAGGCGATGTCTCGCGCGGCGGCCAGCGAGGCGCTGATGAGTACGAATATGGCAACAGACAGAAAGCGTTGGCGAAACACTCTTTATCTCCACCTTAGTGACACGAATCTGAGAATGATTGTGCTTGAAGAGGGGGTATTCATTAAAGGTAACTAAGGTCACGAAGGGGAGGGGGAAAGTGGGACAGCGGGGGCGGGTTCGGCGCGGCGGGGGAGCGAGGGGGAAGAGAAAAAAAGGCGCGGCTTGGGAAAGCCGCGCCCGGATGGTTGAGCGATGGTTTACGACTATTTCTGCTTCTTCTTCATGGCCGTGTGTGGCCGGACCAATGGCCGAAACATGGAGACTACTGGCTGCGCCGATCCAGGAGACGAGGAAGCACTCTGCACGGCGAACGTGCCTGCGGCAACCTGACCGGAGTCGCCCTCGATAAAGAGCATGGTTGAACCGTCGATCACGTAGTACTGCAGCGTTAACAAGCCGTTGAGCGTTTTGATGTTGGGGACGGAGATCCCGCCGCGGCCGTCCGGAGTCGAATCCGGCGTGTAGGTTCCGGACAAGGACACGGGAGAAGCCGGGGCGCCAAGGTCATTCTCGTCGAGAATGCCGGTCATGTTGGGGCTGCTGGTGGCGCTCGCTGCGTTGAATTGGGCAATATCGTCGACTTCATTCCCGTTGGTACCGGAGAGGTTTAGTCCGTAGCCCTCCGACGCAGCAAACGAAGTGGCGCTCTGGTTGTAGGCGGTACCCTGCAATTGTCCGAGGCTGTCGACTTCCAGCAATTGAATGCCGCCGCTGGAAGGATAGGCAGCGAACACGAACGGCCCCGAAGAACCGTTGCTAAATCCCGTCAGGGCGAGTAGACAGCGTCCGGCAACAAATGACGTGCAGGTCCCGGTGAAGCTGGGCACGGTGGAGATTGTGGTACCGGCGTCGTTGAAATCTTCAATGCCGGCGGTGAGATTACCGTTGACGTCTGTGGTTACGAAACCGCCGGCAACGAGGGCAGCGCCGGTAGAGTCGGAGCCTGAAAGCGTGAAGACCAACTGGCCAGCAGTAAAGGAAGTCTGCTGGGTGAAAGCATCGCCGGCGAGGACCGCAACCGCGTCGGTCTCGATTAACTTCAGGTGGGTAGAGTCGATCACCCAGACGTCGAAGGAAAGCGAACCGAAAATGCTGGACGTGGCAAGCACCGCCGTCCCGGAGGTGCCTGAGGTCAGAACCAGTGAGCCGCCGAGAGCCAGATCCGAGAGCCCGGCGGAACTACCACCCTCGTTGAAATCCTGGATGCCAGTGCCAGGGGTAATGTTGCCGGAAGAATCGAGGGTGAACCCTCCTGCAGAGCCGAGCAAAAATTCGCTGGTCGCATCAGTTCCGGTGAGAGAGAAGGCGAGCGATGTGAGTGAGCTTTGGGAAGTGCTGTTCTGAAGGTCGAGGGTGCCACTACCGCTGCCAGCGGAGTCGAAACGGGTGATCAGGCCGTGACCGTTCGAGGTCAGGACGAAATCGAGGCCGAAAGTCCCCTCGGGGGTCACCAGACTGCCGGTGCCCCGACCGTCGGCGCCGAGTTTGTACGTGCTGGCGGTGAGGGTCTGGGCGGGGAACACGCCGCCGATATCCGGGTCATTGATATCGACCGTGCCTCCGGTGATGTTGCCGTTGCCGTCGGCGTTGATGGTCCCCACAATCGCGAAAAAGGACTCCGTGTCGGCGCTGTTATTGACGTCACTGCCCAAGATAGAAATTACGTACGTGCCTTTCAGGTTGCTGTTGCTGAAGCCACCGGTGGGAGGGGCGACGGCGGTGGGAGAGCTGCTACCGCAGGCGACTAGAAACGTGAGAGTGGAAAGGGCGAGGAGCAGGGCGATTCCGTTGCGTACTGACATAACTTCCTCCGGGGAGCGACTGGATCGTGGAGCTGGCCATCTTTGAGTTGCTTAGTTTCGAGGTTAGCACAGACTAATTCCCTTGTATTGAACCCGAACCATGAAAATAAGTAGCGGGGGGTTGCCGGAAAACTTTGGGAAGACGCAAGTTATACATATCTTTACATTCTGGAGCAGAAGGGGCTTCCGGCTCCGGGCTTCGGGCTTCCTGCATCTTACTTCGCACATCTGCCGAGAGCGGGGCGACCTTCGGGGGAGTGGAATTGTGGGGTGGGGGTGGAGAAATCCGGTAGCATGGTGGTAATGATGACGTGGGGATTGAGATTTGGGTGGGCGGGATATTTGGGCGTGCTGGTGTGCGCGCTGGCGATGGGGATGACCGCGGCGGCGATGGGGCAGACGGGTGCGGAGGAGAACGCTCCGCCAACGACCGCGAAAGACGGGACGGCGGCGGACCAGACTGCTTCGGACAAGACAGCTTCGGACAAGGCGGCGACGGATAAGGATAAAGATAAAGAGAAAGAGGACAAAGACAAGGACGGAGGGTTGGTGATTGAGCCGACCGAGTTGCCGGGGACGTATCCGCAAGGGGTGTATCAGGTGAATTTTGAGGGGCGGGGAAACTACGTGCCGGTGCTGCACTGGCGGGTGGAAAGTGGAGCGCTGCCGCCGGGGATTACGCTGGAAGACAACGGCGTGCTGCACGGAGCGGCGGAGCGGGCGGGCGAGTTTCAGTTTGTGGTGTCGGCGAGGGACGGCGGGAAACCGCAGCAGGCGGTGCAGAAGGGATTCACGATCAAGGTGGTGGAGGCGATCACGGTGGCGTGGAAGGTTCCGGCGCACGTGACGGCGAACCGGATCGACGGCAGCGTGGAAGTGTCGAACTCGACGGCGGACGACGTGGATTTGACGTTTGACGTGAAGGCGGTGGCGGAGAATGGTCGAGCCACGGAGATTGGGTACCAGCACTTTCCGTTGAAAAAAGGCACGATCGGAATGACGTTGCCGTTTGGCGAGACTTTGCCGCATGGGGCCTACGTGATAGATGTGAACGTGGTGGGCGAGGTGGCGAAGCGGAAGGCGATCTACCGGCAGAGAATGCAGACGCCGGTGGCGCTGCAGGTGGTGGTCGGGCCGTAGGGGCGGGTTCGGGCTTCGGGCTTCGAGCTTCGGACTTCGGACTTCGGACTTCGGACTTCGGAATGGGATGCTGGTACGGTGGTCACGTTGACTTGAATTTGAGGTTTTTGCAAGAATGGCTTAGGTTTTGTCGGTCTTGTTCGTGCTGATCTTGCTCGTGCCGGCTCTGACTGGTAAGTATGGAATTGTTGCTCAATCTCGCATGGATGCTGTTGGCGGTGCCGGCTTACTGGCTGTGGCGGCGGGATGCGAGATCGCGGATGGCGCGCCGGATAACGGCGCTGCAGTGTTTGCTGGCGCTGGGATGTGTGCTGGTTCTGCTGTTTCCGGTGATCTCGGCGTCGGACGATTTGCACGCCATGCGGGCTGAGATGGAAGAATCGGCCAGCAGCAAGCGCACGGTGCGGCAGGCGGGAAGCGATAAGAATTCGGCCTGGGTAAACCGGCTGCAAGGGCCACCGGCGGTGGTGGCGAGCGCGGTATGGTTGGCTGCTCCGGAAGCGGGGCGGCTGGAAGTTTCGGTTGCATGTTTGACTCCGCTGACTGGGCCTTGCGATTTGCATGGCGGGCGGGCGCCGCCTGGTTCCCTCCTCGGGTAGTTCGCCGAATCATCCTTACAGAGTTGGTCTTTGCCGAATCGCTGGCCGGAGGCAGTAGGAAATCCGCAGCGGGCGTTCCTCATCTTTATTCTTAGGAAATCGTTACGGCGGGGACCGGATGCCCGGTAAAGATGCGTTCGCACCGGCGACAGTGTTACAGCCACTTTGAGTCGGCTCAAATCCAGCCCCAGCCCTAAAGGCGTTCTTGATTTCGGCTCATGCGGCATCGCTGAAGCGAGATGAGGGGCAGCGGTGATTGTGGGAGCGTTGATGCGAAGAACATTTTGGTGGTGCCTAATTCTGGTGGCGGGGGCTGCGGGTCTGGCTGCGGCGCAGGTGACGCCGCAGACCGCGCAGCCGCCGACGACGGCGCCGCCGCAGGTCTCGACTTCCCACGTTTGGACCTGGGAGCAGGTGAAGGACCGGTTGGAGCTGAATAATCCCACGCTGCTGGCGGGGAAATTGAATATCAGCGAGTTGGAGGCGCAGGAGATTACGGCGCATTTGCGGCCGAATCCGAATCTGGGGCTGCTGGCGGACCAGATCGATCCCTTTCCGGGCGGGCCGGCGCATGGACCGTTTGCTTACTGGCTGCCTTCGGCGACGGTGAGTTATCTGCACGAGCGGGCGCACAAGCGGGAGTTACGGACGGAGAGTGCGAAGAAGGCAACGGCGATCGGCATTTCGCAACAGGACGACCTGAACAGAAATCTTCTGTTCAATCTACGGGGAGCGTTTGTGCAGATACTGCAGCAGAAAGCCGTGCTGCAGATGGCCAAGGACAACCTGGAGTACTACGACCACGTGCTGAAAATCAGCCGGGACCGGTTCGGGGCGGGAGATATTGCGCAGATCGATTTGGACCGGCTGGAGTTGCAGCGGGTGCAGTACGAATCGGATCTGCAAACGGCGGACGTGAATTTGCGAACGGCGAAGATCAACCTGCTCACGCTGCTCAACGATCGAACACCGGTGGAGCAGTTCGATGTGGCGGGCGTGTTCGACTTCAGCGATCAGATCGAGGCTTTGGATTTTTACCGGCAAACCGCGCTGGATACGCGTCCGGATCTGAAGGCGGCGGTGCAGGCGGTGGACAAGGCGCAGACCGATTACAAATTGGCGGAAGCGAACGGATCGACGGATCCGACGATCAGCTTCGATGTGGGGCGGAATCCTCCGATCGATGCGTACATCGGAGTGGGAGTGAATTTTCCGCTGAGGATCTTCGATAGGAATCAAGGGGAGAAACTGCGCACGAAGATCGACATCACGCGCAATGAGCGGCTGCGGGATGCGGCGCAGGCGCAGGTGTTCAGCGACGTGGATTCGGCTTACGCCACGTTGAACAGCAATCTGATTCTGTTGCGGCCTTACAAGCAGAAATATCTGGCGCAGGCGGTAAGGGTGCGGGACACGATTTTCTTTTCCTACCAGCATGGCGGAGCGTCGCTGCTGGACTTTCTGAATGCGGAGAGCGATTACCGCACGGTGGAATTGAGTTACGTGAACCTGGTGGGATCGTATTTGACGGCGGCGGCGCAGTTGAATCTGGCCGTGGGGCGCGAGGTTATGCAATGAAGAGTGGATGGATGGAGAGCGAGTTGGTTGAGCAGGCAAGATCTACGCTGCCGACAGTTGTGGTGGATTCCGCCTCGCTTCGCTTGGCGGGACGGGCGAAGGCGCCCGTCGCCACATGTGCCGTGGTTGTGCTGGGATTGCTTTTTGTCGGCGGATGCAATGGCGGTAAGGCGGACCCGAAGGCTGAGGCTCCGCCGGCGGCGAAGGTCGAGGCCGATCTGGACGCCAACAACTTCAAGGTGGACCACCCCGATCAGTTTCCGTTGGCAACGGCGGTGGAGCATAAGGAAGCGCCGGCTTTGAATGTCACGGGCGTGGTACAGCCGGATATCAATCGCGCGGTGCCGGTGATCTCGCTGGCCGCGGGACGAGTGGTGGAGATTAAGGCGAGGCTGGGCGATGTGGTGACGAAGGGCCAGTTGCTGCTGAGAGTGCGGAGCAACGACGTGGCGGGGGCTTACCAGACTTACTTGAAGGCCGAGAACGATGAGCGGTTGGCGCGGGTACAGCTCGAGCGGCAACAAATTCTCTACGACAAGGGCGCGGTGGCAAAGAGCGCACTCGAACAGGCAGACGCCGCCGAGAAGGACGCCAAGGTCGATCTGAATGCGGCAATGGAACAACTGCGGTTGCTGGGCATCGACAAGGATCATCCATCTGGGATCGTGGACATCACGGCTCCGATCTCGGGTGTGATCACCGACCAGCAAGTTACAACGGCGTCAGGCGTAACGGGATTGGGGTCGCCCAATCCATTCACCATCTCCGATCTTTCATACGTCTGGATCGTTTGCGACGTTTACGAGAACGATCTGGACGCGGTAAAGATCGGCGATTATGCGGATATCCATCTGAATGCCTATCCCGGCCGGGCTTTCAAGGGACGAATCGATAACATCCTGCCGGTGCTCGATCCCACTCTGCATACGGCGAAGGTGCGGCTGGAAGTGCCGAATCCGGGAGTGATGCGGGTGGGAATGTTCGTGACTGCGACCTTCTACGGCAAGCAATCGGAAGCGCGGGCAGCGGTTCCGGCAACCGCGATTCTGCACTTGCACGATCGCGAGTGGGTCTATGCGCCGTTGAGCGCGGGGCATTTCAAACGGCTGGAAGTGGTGACGGGGAAGATGCTGCCCAACAACATGCAGGAAGTTGTTTCCGGGCTCAAGGCTGGGGATCAAGTGGTATCGAACGCTCTGGCACTGCAAAACACGGTGGAGCAATAAATGATTCGGCGCCTCGTCGATTTCGCTCTGGGTAACCGGCTGCTGGTTTTGGGTCTGGCGCTGATGCTGTTCGCCGGCGGGGTGGTTTCGTTTGAGCGGCTGCCGATCGAGGCGTATCCCGACGTCGCCGACAACTACGTTGAGGTCATCACGCAGTGGCCGGGAATTTCCGCAGAGCAGATCGAACAGCAGGTCACAATTCCGCTCGAGGTCGTGATGAACGGCATTCCGCACGTGGTGCATCTGCGTTCGTTCTCGCTGTTCGGGCTGTCCGACCTGAAGCTGATTTTCGACGACGAATCGGATAACGACTGGAACCGGGAACGGGTTCTGGAGCGGCTGAGCCAGGTCACATTGCCGCCGAACGTTGTGCCGCAAATGGGCACGGACTGGAGTCCGGTCGGGCAGATTTATTTCTTCACTTTGCACAGCACGAATCCGGCATACGACGCGATGGAGTTGAAGTCGATTGAAGACTGGGTCATCGAAAAGAATTTCAAAGCGGTACCGGACATTGTGGACGTTTCCAGCTTCGGCGGCCCCACGCGCGAATACCAGGTTCGAGTTGATCCCAACAAACTGGTGGCTTATGGGCTGAGCCTGGCGCAGGTCGAGCAGCAGCTGACGAACAACAACGTGAACGCGGGCGGAAGCTTCATCCAGGAAGGTTTGCAGCAGATCAACGTGCGTTCCGTGGGATTGGTCGACCACGTTCACGACATTGAGCAGACGGTCATCCTGACCAAGAATGGCACGCCGCTGCGGATCAAAGACATTGCAGTAGTTTCGCAGGGTCCGAAGATTCGGCTGGGACAGTTTGCCAGAGCCTGCAGCGCTTGTCCCTACGGTCCCAACGGTGCGATCCGGCGCGAGGACGGAAAGATCATCGATAACGACGATGTGGTGTCGGGCATCGTGCTGTTGCGGAAAGGCGCGGCGGCGGACACGGCACTGCAGGGCATTCACGAGAAAGTGGAGGAACTGAACAATCACATTTTGCCGCCGGGCGTGAAGGTCGTTCCCTTCATCGACCGCAGCGAACTCGTCCACTTCACCAGCCACACCGTAATTCACAACCTGACGGAAGGCATGATCCTGGTATCGATCATTCTGTTTCTATTTCTCGGAAACATCCGGGGCGCGTTCATTGTCGCGGCGACGATTCCGTTCTCGCTGTTGTTTGCGTCGATTTGTTTGGACTTGAGGCACATTCCCGCGAACCTCCTGTCGCTGGGAGCGCTGGATTTTGGCATGGTGGTGGACGGCGCGGTGGTAATGATCGAAAACATCGTCCGCCATTTGGGCTTCAAGAACGGGGATAACAAGACTCCCAACGAAAAAATCAGTGAGGCCTCGCACGAAGTTCAGCGCCCAGTGTTCTACGCGATCGCCATTATCATTACCGCTTACTTGCCGATTTTCACGCTGCAGCGGGTCGAAGGACGGCTTTTTCATCCCATGGCGTGGACCGTGGCATTTGCGCTGCTTGGGGCATTGCTGTTCTCGATTGTGATCGCGCCCGTGCTGGCAAGTTTCGCCTTCGCCAAGGGAGCGAAGGAATGGCACAACCCGGTCATGCAATTTTTGACCGAGCGGTATCGCGTCGCGGTGCGGTGGGCGATTCGCCATCGTGCGGTCACTGTGGGCGTGTGTTTGGTTCTGGCGGCCATTGGAAATTATCTGGCCTTCAGCGGCACCATCGGTTCGGAATTTCTGCCTCACCTGGATGAAGGCGCGCTCTGGGTGCGGGGCACGCTTGCCCCCAGCACCGGGCCGGATGAAGGGATCCGAGTCGCGAACCAGGCCCGCATCGTACTTTGCTCTTTCCCCGAAGTTCCGCAATGCACGAGCCAGGTGGGGCGTCCGGATGACGGGACGGATACGACTGGGTTTTTTAATACCGAGTTCTTTGTCGACCTCAAGCAGAAAGAAGACTGGCGGCCTGTCTTTCATCAGAACAAAGACGAACTCATCGCGGCCATGGGACGCGAACTCGACAAAATCCCCGGCGTGGTCTGGGGGTTCTCTCAGCCCATTGAAGACAATATGGAAGAGGCTGTGAGCGGGGTGAAAGGCGCGCTGGCCACCAAGATTTACGGCGACGACTTGAAAGTCCTCGAGGAAAAGAGCGATGAAGTCGTAAAGATCATGTCCCAGATCAGGGGCATTGAAGACCTTGGAGTCTTTCGCGTGCTGGGCCAGCCCAATCTGAACGTGACTGTAGACCGCGATGCAGCCGCCCGTTACCAGATCAACGTTGCGGATGTGCAGGACGCGGTGCAGACCGCGGTGGGCGGGAACGCGCTCACGCAGGTTCTGAAAGGTGAGGCGCGCTACGACCTTACGATGCGCTACCTGCCGCAATACCGCGATACGAGAGAAGCGATCGAGAAGATTCGTTTGCTATCGCCCTCGGGAGAACGAGTATCGCTGGCACAACTCTGCAAGATCAGCGAGACGGATGGCGCCTCGGAAGTTTATCGCGAGGGCAATCGGCGTTATGTTGCCATCAAATATAGTGTCCGCGGCCGCGACCTCGGCAGCACGGTGGAAGAGGCGATCAAGAAGGTAAACGAAGGAGTCAAACTGCCCACCGGATACACCTTCTATTGGGAAGGCGAGTACCAGAGCCAGAAGCGAGCGAATGCGCGGCTGCTCATCGTGTTGCCCATTACTATCCTCATCATCTTCGTCATCCTGTACACGATGTTCAAATCCTTTAAGTGGGCGATGTTGATTATGGCGAATGTTGCCATCGCGCCCATTGGCGGTCTGCTGGCGCTTTGGTTCACTGGCACGAATTTCAGTGTTTCGTCTGGAGTGGGATTCCTGGCGCTGTTCGGCGTGTCGGTGCAGACCGGAGTAATCATGCTGGAATACATCAACCAGCTTCGAGCACGGCGGTTTACGATCGAGGATGCCGCTGTAGAAGGTGCGGTCTTGAGATTGCGGCCCATTATGATGACCATGCTGGTGGCGACTCTAGGACTGCTGCCGGCCGCGCTCTCGCACGCCATTGGGTCGGATTCTCAGCGTCCGTTCGCGATTGTTATTGTTGGAGGCCTCATTGCCGCCCTCATCATGAGCATCTTTCTGCTGCCGACGATTTACGTCTGGGTGGCTGGCGAGCGCGATGTGCTGCCCCGGTCCGAAGAAGGGTTTGAGGTGGGTGAGCATGTGGATTAGCCGCTGGATTGTGTATCCTGAACCGTACACGGTGGTTGACGGGACCAATTCATGGCGGAAAAATCCGATGCGCGCGCGGAAGAAGTTCTGGCCCGGCTTGAGGTCGACCTCGAACGGCTAAAGGAGGCCTTCGGCCTGCTGGGCGTGAGTGCCTGCTCGTGGTGCAACAAGTTCTTTCGCCGATCCGATCCTGGAGCGCTGTTCGATGCCGGGGAACTGGTTTGTTACGGCTGCATTCGCGAATGGTGGCCGCAGCACTCGGCTCAGCTCAGCGCCAAAGACCGCGAAATCCTCGAGGGCAAACTCGTCTTCTGGTTGCGCGACCACCATCATGCGGAAACGTTCAAAGACCCTTCAAAGCTCCCCGAGAGTTCACTGCAGGAACTGAACATTGTCGCCAACTGCCTGGAATGCCACGGAACCGGAAAATCATTGGGGCAGGAACACTGCCGCTTCTGCGAAGACCGGGGGACGGTGTGGGTGGTGGTTTCGCGGAAGCAGTAAGCAGTTAGCAGTTAGCAGTTAACGGTGAGGCAGTTCTTGGCTTACGCACTGGGCCGGTTCTGCGGGAGGGAGATCCTTCACTGCGCCTGAAGAACGGCTTCGTTCAGGATGACGCCATGGTGAGATGAGGGTTTCAGATGCTGGACGCGCAAACCAAAAATAGAGAGTTCCGAGGTGGTGTTGAGTCCATTCGTCTCAGCCAGTAGCTCGCGTTAGACCCTTGCTTGACCTGCTGTGCCGCTTCCCTTGCGGGCGCTCTGCATGCGATCTTTGCTCGGGCTCCGGGCTTACCGCCAACCGGACAAACCTACTCAACGCCTCGGAACTCTATCCTGCCTTCGACTGGGCTTCCCGTTCTCCTCGACCAGCGCTTTGCTATAGACCCTTACTTGCCTTCCCTCTTCATTTTGCAATGTTGAGGGTGACTGAGCTTGAGCCCCGGACGCCGCACCAACCGGAAAAACTTAAGAAACTGTCAAAGAACGATTCTGTTTTTACTCCTTCTATTGCAGGAGTCAATGAAAACTGTGCGACTTTATCTGATTTATTTTCAATCGAGTGCAGGCTGTCCACAGGCGGGTGACCGGATTTTGTGCAGGTGCAGCGAGCAATTTCTCGCAGAAGGCAGGCGGGGCGCCGGTTTTCGCGATTCCCAATGCAGGCAGGTGAGAGGGTGCGCATTCTCAAAGCTGTTTCACGGCTGTGAATATCGGGTGAAAGGCGCGCTGGGCAAGGGATCTGGCAAATCCCGTGGCATGAGGGTTGCGATGGCAATGACAATTGGAATCGAGCGTGTTCCTCGAATCGCAGCACATTAGGGCTTAATCGCTTGACAACACGGGTAAGTCTGCTAGAGTTCGAGAAAAGCTTGACAACCTAACGACTCGCAGGTGCCCAGGTTATGAAGAATGTTTATGAAGTTCTGAGGCAGAAGGAAATAGAACTGACGCGGCTGGAGAAAGAAGTGGAAGCGCTGCGCCTGGTGGCTCCGTTGCTCTCCGAAGAAAAGGAAATGAACTCCGACATGGTGAAGCCGGCACTGCCCACCGCGGTGAATGGACCGCAGCAGCCCATGCGCATACCGTCGCCTCCGGTGGTGGCGGGAGCGCAGCCGGTGCGCGCCGCCGGTTGGGACGATAGCGCGAAGCGCTGGCCGTAGGAGTTTCCCAAGCTTCCTCCATTCGAGCGCTCGGCCTTTGCGGTTGCGCTGCGGCTTGCCCTGACTGGCGGGGAAGGAAATTCCTCCTTCAGTCTTGCAGTCTTGGTCGAGCCGCTTTGAGAATGTCATGAGCTTGCTGGATAAAGTTCTCTCTCGTCAGCCCAGCCGCACCGAGTTCGCCCAGAAAATCATCCGGGCCTTTCGCGAGGCTGGAATCGAGCAGGTTGAGCCGTCGGAAAGCGAATTCTCTCTCAAACTGGGCGGCGGATCGACGGTTTTTCTCAGCAACGTATACGCAAACTACTGCAGGGTCAAGCGCAGCCTGCGAGAGACTGTGATCTCAGAATTCGTTACCGCGGCCGCCTCCATTCCAGCGCTTCCTGTAATTCCATCCGACTTCGCGATGGTGAAACCCAGCCTGATGCCTGTCCTGCGAGATGCCGCCTCGTTCAGCATAGAAAGTCTCATGAACCGCAAGAACGGCAGGGGCGCTGCTCCCTCTGTGCCCCCGTTCGGTGGGGGGGATTTGGTGACAGTTGATCCTGGAATGGGCGAGCTGACCAAGCCTCTTGCCGGAGGATTGGTGGTTGGACTCGCCTACGACACTGAACACACAATTACCTCAATCGATCGCGATCATTTTGAGAAGTGGGGGATCAGTCTCGAAGAAGCCTTCAAAACAGCCAAGGACAATCTTTGGGAGAAAACCGATCCTGGCCGTTTTGCCGGAGAAGGCGGCGTCTACTCGGGCGAGTGGCACGATTCCTACGACAGTTCGCGCATGCTGCTGACGGAGCTGATCTATCGTCTCTCGGTGGACGGCGATCCCGTCGCGTTTGTTCCCAACCGCGACCAACTCTGGGTGACCGGGACGAACAACCTGGCAGGCCTGACCGCCCTCTTGAAGGCTGGGGCGGAGAGTCACTTCAAACAAGGGCATCCGCTGTCGCCCGACCTCTACGTGCTGCTGGATGGAACCTGGAAGTTGTACGTCCCCGAAGATCAGTCTCTGCGAAACTTGTTGCTGCCCCTCAAAAGGCAAAGGGACGCAATCGACTATTCCCAGCAGCAGGGACTTCTCAACGACATTCACAAGCTGGAGGAGATCGACATCTTCGTGGCTAGCTACAAGATCTTCGAGCGGGAGGATGGAAGCTCCTACAGCGCCTGCATCTGGTCGAACGGCATAGACAGTTTGTTACCCCAGGCCGAGAATATTGCGTTCCTGGTGGACCTTGAGGGCAAAGATCATTTCGTGGTGCCCTGGGACGCTGCGGTATCGGTGGTTGGGAGCCTGTTGGAGCAAGAACCTAGCTTGATGCCGATTCGTTACCGGGTCCGGCAATTTCCGAACGCCGAGCAGCTGATAGAATTGCGCAAGTTCGCAGTGTGAACAACGTTCGGTGTGGGCCTGTCTACCCCCCTACAATCTCTCGCAGCGCGGCCAGCAGGCGGTCTACTTCTTCGGCGGTGTTGTAATGCACGAGGCCGATGCGGAGGAAGCCGCCGGACTTTTCTACGTCGAGGCGCTCGGTGAGGTTCAGGGCATAGTAGTTTCCGTCCCAGGTGAAGAAGCCACGGTCGCCGAGTTTCGTGGCGAGTGCTAGTGGAGTTTGGTCTGCGGTTTGATTGATTACGCGCAGGGCTAGCGTGGGGCAGCGCCAGGCGAAGCAGGAGGGATCGGTGATCCCGTAGATTTTTAGCTGCGGAATTTCGGAAAGGCCGCTGATCAGGCGATGCAGCAGCGCGTGTTCGTGGCGATGAATCGATTCGAACGCGGCGACTATCGCGGCGCGGCGGGTGGATGTGGCCAGAGATCGAGCATCGCTCGATGGACAGCCGAGGGCGGCTGTCCCCACATGGCTCGTGGTAGTCTCTGCATTTCTTGTGCCCAGGTCGGCGATGTAGTCGACGCAGGCGGTGATGCCGGCGATGCATTCGTGGTTGAGCGTGCCCCACTCCCAGCGGTTGGGAACGGCGTCGGTGAGCG
>Ga0187863_10001075_pt1 | contig 22406 bp, 17 predicted proteins | sample June2016WEW_11_1_FD_132975 | JGI IMG/M metagenome (GOLD analysis project Ga0187863, IMG submission 132975) | Peatland microbial communities from SPRUCE experiment site at the Marcell Experimental Forest, Minnesota, USA - June2016WEW_11_10 | ecosystem: Environmental > Terrestrial > Soil >...
CCTTCTGCGAGAGCCGAGAACCGCATCCGGGCACATTTCGTCGACGAGGTCGCAGATTGTCGTAACCACATCTAGGTTCTTCCGCTCGCTGTTTCCGCCGATGTTGTACGTCTCCCCGATGCGTCCCCGCTCCAAAACAGCGCGAATCGCCGAGCAATGATCCCCGACGAACAGCCAGTCGCGCACGTTCCCGCCATCGCCGTAAACGGGCAGCGGCCTTCCTTCGAGCGCGTTGAGAATCATCAGCGGGATCAGCTTCTCCGGAAACTGAAACGGACCGTAATTGTTGGAGCAGTTCGTCGTCACTACCGGGAGGCCATACGTGTGGTGCCAGGCCCGCACCAGATGATCCGATGCGGCCTTGGACGCCGCGTAGGGGCTGTTCGGCGCGTACGCGGTGGTCTCGGAAAACGCGGGATCATCCGGGCCCAGCGTCCCATACACCTCATCGGTCGAAACATGCAGAAACCGGAACCTGCTTCGGTCCGCCTCATCCAGCCCCGACCAGTAGGCCTTCGCGCGTTCCAGCAGCGTAAAGGTCCCCTGAACGTTCGTCCGGATAAAAGCCTCGGGCCCCGTGATCGAACGATCGACATGGCTCTCTGCCGCGAAATGCACGATGGCTCGTGGTCTGTGCTCGCTCAATAGCGAGCCCACCAGTTCCGCATCGCAGATGTCGCCCCGGACCAGCCTGTGCCCGGAATCGCTCCTTAGCGAGTCCAAATTGGAAGCGTTTCCAGCATAGGTGAGCGAATCCAGATTCACGATGGGCGAGCCGACGCCCTCTCGCCAGCTCAGGACAAAGTTCGAGCCGATAAAGCCCACTCCCCCTGTCACCAAAATCGTGTTCTGGATCGCCATAGCTGATGCAACCGGCCTACCCTTTATGGTAATTGAACAAAGTTCTCGGAGGATGCGGGTTCAGACGGGCGGTATCCACAGGCGCAATCTCTCTCACTCGTCGCGGTCGGGAGAAGCGAATTTGGTGCCCCTAATCAGGTCGGTTCCGGCAAGCTCGTTCGTCAGCCCAGCTGATATTACAATCAAAGCGGAAGCACGCGTCTCTCTGAATGTGGAGGGCTCGATGGGGGATACTTCGAAAATCTTCGAGCAGGCAATTGAAGAACACATCAGAGTCATTCAGGCGCTCCACAGCCAGCGGCCCGTGCTGGAGCGCATCGCCGCGGAAATGTGCCGCACGATTCTGAACGGCCGGAAAATTCTGTGGTGCGGGAATGGTGGCAGCGCGGCGGATTCCCAACATCTTGCCGCAGAACTTGTCGGACGTTTTCTTGTGGAACGCCGCGCCTTGCCCTCCATCGCGCTGACAACCGACACCTCAATTCTCACAGCGATTGGGAATGACCTCGGGTACGAACACGTCTTCCGCCGCCAGGTCGAGGCACTCGGTGTGTCAGGCGATCTGATCGTTGGCCTTTCCACTTCCGGAACCAGCAGAAACGTGGTGAATGCGCTGAAGGCCGCGCGCGAGTTGGGCCTCTTTACCGTCGCCTTCACCGGACAAAGCGGCGGCGCCATGGCCAATTTCGCCGACGAAATACTCTGTATTCCCTCGTCAGCGACTCCCCGGATACAGGAGGGACACATTCTCTGCGGACACATGCTCTGCGACTGCGTCGAGAAATTTGTTTGCCAGGAGCAGCTCGCCGAAACTGAGAAGGTTGCGCACTAACCCAAATATCCGTCGCACAGCCCTGCTGCACGATCCCGTGTGCTCGATTACCCGGTTCAATCGACTCTGCTGGTAAAGTCGGAAACGTCGAACCCTGACAGGAGAAATGTCTGATCAAGCTGGCCATTCTTGGAACGCGAGGTATTCCGGCGCGCTATGGCGGATTTGAAACTTTTGCGGAACAGCTTGCGACACGGCTTGTACGGCGCGGAATCGATGTCACGGTATTTTGCCCAAGCTCGTCGCCAAGAAGCGACGAAACAAATGGTGGCGTGCGATTGAGATTCGTAGAGTGTCCGGCCCTGGGCAAATATTCGCAGATCTTCTGGGACGCGAAGTGTTTCTGCGTAGCATATCGCGGCTTCGACGTTGTCTACATGCTGGGCGTTGCGGGGGCGTTCGCCGCATGGGTGCCGCGAATCTCTGGCGCGAAAGTATGGATGAATGCCGATGGCCTCGAGTGGCAACGGAGGAAGTGGTCATGGCCACAGAGAGCCTATCTCGCGCTGGCCGAGGCCCTCGGCGTCCTCTTCGCAACCCGCCTCATCGCCGACTCTGGCGCCATCGCGGACTACCTGCGCGATCGTTTTCCCGGTCTCCGCCGCGTCTCTACCATCGCCTATGGTGCGGACATCCCACCGGACAATCCGAATGCAAAGTGGATCGAGCAATGGGGACTCGAGCCCGACAGTTACTACATCGTTGTCTGCCGGCTGGAACCCGAGAACCATCTGCTCGAAATCGTCGAGGGATTTGAGCAGTCGCAATCTCCCCTGCCGCTGGTACTCCTGGGCAATATCGAGAATCCCAACCCCTACGTGTGCGCGCTCCTTGAGCGTCGCAGCAATCGCGTCCGATTCATCGGCACCGTTTATGACAAGGAGAAGCTCGCCGCTCTTCGCTTCTATGCCCGCGCCTACCTGCACGGCCACAGCGTAGGCGGCACCAACCCTTCCCTCCTCGAAGCGATGGCCTGCTCGAACCTGGTCATCGCGCACGACAATCCCTTCAACCGCGAAGTCCTTCAGGATTCCGGACTATTCTTCACCACCCGTCCGGAGCTCGCAGCCGCCATCAACGCAATTGACGGCGCTCAGGTCGACGTCCGAAAACTCCGAAACCGGGCAACCGAAAGAATTCGCGCCAGCTACCAGTGGAGCCAGATCGCCGATAGCTATCTGACCCTGTTGAAGAGCGAGTAAATGGGCCGCTCGCGACGAGTCCCCGCAGAAGGCTTTGCGCTAATTCTTATAGGCTGCTATCACGCATTGGGTACCGCCCATATAGCCAAGATATTGCGACCAATACAGCCATATCTCAGCATGGGCAAAACCCGCCTCTTGTAAGTGGCTGAGAACGTCCCAGCCGAAATAGCGAAAGCAGAGGGTTCCCTGTGACGGATCCTTCAGGTTACCGCCATGGTATTCGGGTTCCAAAAGATGCCTAATGCTTCCATTAGGCTCCATAACCGCCCTCACTGTCGTCTCGTGACGATCGAGATTGGTCGGCACTGTGAAGAGGAGCCTTCCGCCGGGACGGAGACACCGGCACATCTCCCGGAAGCAGGCGCCGGCGTTGGGCACATGCTCCAGAACATCAAAACTCAGCATAAAGTCTACCGCCCCGTCGCTCCAGGTTAATCGTCCAAGGTCCTCATTTCGAATGCCGTGCAGCGATGCTCCCAACGGAACCTCATCGCCGAGGTACTCGCTTCCGTTGACAGAGTGAAGACGTCCGCGCAGCCAGCGATAGGTGCGAGTCAACTGCTCAGAAATGTAAACCGGCCGCCCCGGCTCCGGAACAAATTCCTGCAGGAACAACTGCAGAGCCGCGCGAACCCTGTTTTTGAGCCTGCAATGCACACACACCAGATGCTCGCGAAGGTTCGGGATGGCTCGGCCATCACTATCTCTCAATGGATAGTCGAAACTGGATTTAAAGACCGTGACGCGCTCACACAGCGCACAGTAGCCTTCCGTCGCAAACTCGCCGATTTGCCGGGGCATCAGAGATTGCTCCGCCCGCTCTCGGCGCTGCAGCTCAGCACTCTGTTCCTGTGACCAGCGCTGGTATTCCGAAAGAGTCGTGAGCTTTACACGGGGAAGACGGGCGTCGCCGTCAAACCTCGGGATTCTGCCCACTAGCGGCCGTGCGCTCATCCAGGTGCGATAGCCCGTATAGAGCGGCAGCGTCATACGGCTAAGGAGCGCTGAAGACCGGATTGTCCTTTTCAACGATGAAAGCATACGGATCTTCCTAACGGTTGGTTATGCATTGCATTGCCCGAGCGGCATCCGCTTCATATGCAAGCCCGAAACATTCGGCGGAGCAATCGTCCATACATGTCATCAAAGCACAGCTCTGTACAATTCGGCGGTCTGTTTTCCGATCTCGTTCCAGTCATGCCTGCACCGGACATATTCCAGAGCCCGTTCAGCCACCCAGTGTCTTCCCTGTTCATCCTGAAATACGCGCATCAGCGCTTGAGCTAAAGACGTCGCCGAACCTTGACGGAACACGTACCCATTCTCCCGATCGGTCACGATTGCCGTCATTCCGGGCAAATCCGACACCAGCACCGGGCACCCATAACTCATCGCCATCAGTATGACTCCGCTCTGATAGATCTTGCGGTACGGCAGGACCACGATATCGGCCGCAGCATAGTACAGATGGACTTCAGAGTCAGGAATATAACGAATGTGCAGAACACAACGATCACGAATGCCCAGGTCGTCGATAAGCCTGTCGTAGTGCGAAAACTCCATTCTCCACGGCCTGCCGGCAACAAGCAGAGTAACTTCCGCAATTTCACGCGAAACGTCGGCGATGGCTTGAATAAGGAGATCCAAATCCTTGACTTGCTTGATCTGGCCAAAGAATAGTGCCACTTTTGCATCCCGCCGGATGCCCAATGCAGATCTGGCTTCGACCGGGTCAATCAACGCAGGAACCTTGGCCAGATAATTGCCGTGCGGAATGACATTGATCTTCGCAGGGTCGACACCGAGCTTTACCAACTCCTCCATCGAGGCATCGTTATGGACGATAAGCCGGTCGACGCGGCCGTAAATGCTGGAGTTCCTGGATGCCTGTTGATGCCCCCCCAGGGATTCCACATCGTGAACGGTTGCTACGACCTTACGGCCGCAAAGCTTGGCCAGCGTCACTTCCGCCAGCTCCGGAAGCGCGTGGTCGAAAAAATGAAAGTGACAGATCCTTTCCCGGCGGACAACTGCATTTCCCAGCGCTGCGATGGTTCCTTTCAGAAAGCGGCAAGCGCGCATCCAGCGCTTTCGCGAGGCGAACAGCCGCCCGTAAACCGGACGGAACCGAAGATTGGCGACCGCCGGATCAGCTGTTTCATCGCATGTATAAAGGCTGACGCGGCAACCTGCCGCAAGCAGCCCACGACACAGGCCCACGTCGTAATAGTCCATCCCGCCGTGTCCGCCAATATGTTCAATGACCGCGACGGAGACAATGGTCTCGTTCATTCGCCTCCAGTGCCCTCGGCGATTGCGGGCTGTGGCCGCGACTTCGTAGACGGGAGCGATTGCGCTTCGGCTTTCATTGCAATCAAAAGCGTAACGAAAAACAAAGTGATCTCCGCATACCAGAGAAACAGGCCTGTGGTGAGCGAATTCAAGGCCGTAAAGAGAAGAAAGCCGATGGTCGCATCCCGCAGTGGGCTGTGAGCATCCGACGACAGCCAGGATGCGCTGCGCAGCGCAAATCGGTATTGCCAGGCAAAAAGAATCAGTCCGAAGAGTCCATAGGAAAATGTGATCCCTACCAGCCCGATATCCGTTCCGTAGAAATAACCGCCCAGCACTTGCTGGCCGCCGCCTTGCCATTGATTACTCAGCACGCCGTTTCCCAGCAGCGGGTGCTTCCGTATGTACGGAAGCACCCGCACAGATTCAAAGAGTCTGGCATTGGCAGAATTATCGGTTCCCGCCGTTCCGGTGGAAATCACCGAAAACGCGTCCCCGAATTTCCCCGCTGTGCTCGTTACAATTTGCGGACGGACGACCATGGCAGCGAACAGTCCCAGAGCTGTTAGGAGGATGAAGATGGAAAGGGAAGTGACAAGCTGACCGATCCGCCTCCAGCGAAACAGGAAGATGATGACCGTTAACCCCATGCTGACAGTCAGCCACCGCTCAGTTAAACCCACTGCGCCAAAGAGAAACAGGACGGCGGCGAGCGCATGGTATTTCAGCCGTCGAGTTCGAAAGCCGCGAAGCGCGTAATAGACGACTCCGTAGAGAATGAAATAGGGGGGAAGCTTAAATATCAGAGTCCCGTCGCCGGAATCTGCGATAAAGCCTGGTCCGTAAGAGGAGAAATTGGCGGGGCTCAAAGCAAGGCGCATGAGGCAATAGATGGCAAAGGTACCCCACGCCAGAACCAATAATGCTGCCTCAATATCCGCAAGTGTTATGAGCCGCCGTCGCAGCGCATTGAGCAGCAGGAGCCACATTCCGAAAGTTCCTACTCCGCGTTCCGCCAACATACCGTAGATCAGAGGTTGTCCGAATTCCCTCGAAGCTCCCCAGGCTGGGAAAAGTATGCCGGCAACCATGAGAACCAGAAGATAGACCTCGAACGTGGAGAAGCGCAGCCCGGTCGAGATCTTCCACGGGAAGTAGGTCAGAACGAAGATGAGCCAGCAAAAGGCGAACCATAGCTCCTGTACGTATTGCATACCGGGGAAAAACTGAAGAATACGGAAACTCATCAGGAGTACGATCGCCAGTAAGCCCCGTCTAATCCAGGCGCGAACGTGGGGCGCGCCCAATATTTTCGCTGAGCTGGCAATGAGATGGTTCCCGGGAACCGGGAGGAACTCGTGGGGGCGCATCGCTGCGAATTCATCCTGCATCCTGTCGAGATCCTTTCGCATTACCGAGCCGCTTGCTGGATGTGCGGCCGCCGCTCGCTGCAGCCCAGGGGCATCCCTCCGACAGCCCGGACAAACTTCGAAAACCGTGACCGGGACGACCCTCGCGACAAGTCACTCGAGCGCCGGCAGCCGAAGACAAGAACACTAATAGATGCTTCACGCCAAACCGCTCTGCCGTGCATCGGAACCGATCGTCTGAACGGATGCGGGCCGATCCTCCCCATACATAGGGCGCCGGGCGTTTGGAACGTCACTCACACCCCGGAGCATAGCAGCGATTGCATCGAACCGCCCGTGCAGAAGAAAAGGCACCGCACGCCGGATGAGAAACAGTGGGAAAAAGATCGCGGCCAGCAAGAGGTTTCTCCCTCGCGCATGCAGGACCACATTGAGCAACCGGTTGCGGACAATGTGATAACAGAAAAACGGCAGCCGTGCGCTCCGAAATGACCAGAAATCGGAGGGGTCGACATCGGAGTCCCTCGTACTACCCTGAGCGCGGTGCAGAATGAAGACACCGGGGTTGTACCTGATCCGGATCCCCTGGCGGCTCGCTCGAAGGCAGAAATCCACGTCTTCCTCGTACATAAAGAATCGCGGATCGAAGCCGCCGAGTCGCGAGGTAACAGAGCGACGCAGAAACAGCGCACATCCGGTCGCGAATGAAACATCTCGCTCGATCATCGCGCCCGGCGCCACGGCACTTTTGTTGATTCCCGGCGTAAACGCGCTCGCCCGCCGCCAATCGATGTCTCCCCCCCCATACCACAACACCCCGGGGTCATCGAAGTAGGCGATCCGCGGGACAATAATACCGACATCCTCCTGAGCCGCCATCGCCTTCTCCAGAGTCTCAACGCTGTCAGCAGAGACGACAGCATCGTTGTTCAGCAGAAACAAATACTCGCAGCGAAAGTGCTCCAGTGCCCACCGGATTCCGATATTGTTGCCACGGCCGAAGCCGACGTTCTCAGACGCGCGGAGAAGCACTGTGCCAGGGGCAAAGCTGAGAGCCGTTGCCAGTTCGGGATCATGCGGCGTGGTATCAACCACCACGATATCGACCGGCGCCGCAGATGCAAGAAGGGACCGAACACATGCTGCGGAATCCGCCGATCCCCGAAAACTGACAATAATAGCGCAGGTCCTGGGTCGCTGGGCTGGCAAAGGACCACCATTTTTCCGTTCCCCGCCTGGAAGAGAATCATTCATTAGATGGGTTTGCGTGCTGCGCCTCAACAAACAGCGACTGCCAGTCGATCAGGGGTGATAAACAGGATGCCTCCATATGCGTCGCCAGGGTCGGCATTGGAGACCATAATCGATATCGCCGGCCAAACAGCCGTCGCCATCCCCACCACCATGTCAGCGCCCAGATCTTTAGTCGGAGCCGGTTGCTCCAGTGCACGCGAATATCCGCGAGCTCAAGTCTCTGCGTAAGAGCCAGCCACATGGAACAGTCCACATTGCCACGGCTGTAGCTTCTGAACAAGGACTGTGTGCGAATCAGGCTCTCCCGAGTACCCATAAATGTGAGGCACGTCGAGCTCGCCGTACGCCAGTGCCGATCGCCGGACGGCCTGACGATATGGCGCTCGACACGAGAGGGTGTGTAATAGCTGTCGGGATGGTCGTACGGAGTTACAAAATCTGCGTCGGGATTATTCCGCATAAAAGCCACAATCTTCTCCAGTGCATTGGGGAGATAGAAATAGTCGTCCTCCGCTAGATATACGAGGCTCGCGCAATCCTGCTCTGTCAGGAGATCCATCTGGAGCGAGAATGTCCCGCTATTACCTATCTTATTGCGGGACACAATCTCGAGATCATCGCCGTCAAAAGTATCTCGAAATAGAGCCTCGTATTCTGGAGGACAGCCGTCCAGAATGGCCCAGATCTTAACGCGAAGTCCGCCCAGCGCCCTCTTAAATGAGTGGAGGCATAGCTCGGAAAGCTTATACTTGTCATCTGCAAAACAGGCAGGGGTCTTCGAGACACCCGGATAGATGCGGTATGCCACTGCAAGGTCAAACATTACGATCCTCGCCGAATGCAAAGCTGTTCAAGAGCAATGTTATCTCCTGAGTCTCGCCAGATAGACAAATTGGAAGGCAAACAGTCCAGGTGCAAGGCTGCACACCAGACGGTCCAGTCTCGACACGAGCGGAGGAAATAACCTACGGATTGGCCCGATGAATGGAAAAAGGCCGTCTCGCCTCTTCCCGACGATCTCGTAGCCTGTTTGCTCCAGAAGTTCTTCGGACGACTGCAGGTCAAAAAAACGAAAATGCGTCCGGTCCAATATGCCCCAATCCTGGTAACGCCACCGACCGATGAGGAATTCCAGCCGCTGTTTCCACCAGACAACGTTCGGCAGCGCCACCACAATGACCGATTCCGGCCCTAAAACGCACCTGAGTCGGCCCAGCACGTCCTCAGGAGAATACAAGTGCTCCAGAATATGGCTCATGATCACACAATCGAATTCGCCCAACGAAGTGAAATCGAAGGTGTTCAGTTCAGCACAAATCACCCGAGACAACCGTCCGGCGGCCTGCGCGGCTTCTTCTTCCGAGTAAGTAATTCCTACGACGGCTCGTTCGCGTTCCTGACGCAGGCGTTCTCCCAATGTTCCGGTTCCGCAGCCGATATCGAGAACCCGAACTGCCGACGATGGAACGAAAGAGAGAACGCACTCGTTAACGCCCGAATAGACTGTCAGGACCTTTGCCAATCACGCCTTCCTCCAGAGGCATCATACCGCCTCACATCCTTCAGCGCGGAGCGGACCGCGCGGGTGCCCGGCGTCGGCTTTGACCGCCTGTTCGAGGAGAACTGTCAAGCATGTCTCTTTGATATTCCCTTCAACAAGACCCAGGTAGCTATAGCCAGCGAGCCATCCGTGGCCAGGCTTGCCCACGCCGCACCGTGCCAGCCGTATCGCGGTATGAGCCAAAGATTCAGCGCCAGGTTAACGCCCGCAGCTGACAGTTGAGCGGCTGTGCGGTAACGCTGGAAACCCATGCCGGTCAGGGCACAGCCGGTGAGCTGATGAATTCCGCGCATAGCTGGGAGCAAACACAGCCATCGCAAAGCCTGGACCCCAGCTGCGAATCCTCGGCCCACCAGGTGCGGGATCAGTGGGGCCGTGAAAAAAAGGATGGCGGACATCATAAGGCCAACGAGCGAGGCGCGTATCGCCAGCCGAACTGCCAGCCGATTTACGCCGCGAACGTCGTTGTTGCTGCTATCACGAACATAACGGGGGAGTGCTGCCGCATCCAGGGCGGTAATCGGCATGCTTGCAATATCGACGATCCGATAGGCCATGGTGTAAATCCCGTTCTGGACATTCATGCCGTAATGGCTGAGAAGGGTCTTGTCGATATCGTTGTAGATCGATTGGGCTGACCAGCCCAGTGAGAAACCCAACCCTTCGACAGCGTGGGAAATCACCAGGCTGGGTGAGAACTGTGGCCAACAAAAGCCTTTCGAAACCACGACGAAACCCACGATGGCCGCTAGGAGTGACACGTACAGCGACGCCATGGCCCACTGCTGGGCGTTGGAGTGCGGCAGCAGAATTGTCATGATTCCGACCGCAAGCAGACGCAGGCCATTCGTCAGGATATTGAGCGCCGCAGTCATCCGCAGCCGCTCAAATGCCTGGAATACGAAACCCATACTTGCCAGCATCTGGCTAAAAATGCAATTTCCAATTCCGACCGGCAAAACAATGGCGGCGCTGGCTGGATTCAGAAGATGAGGCGCAACCAGCCAGAGCACCGCGGTCAGAGCCGTTCCAGCGATTGTGGTCGAGAGAATGATGTTTCCCCAATAGACGGCAAAACTGTCCGGTCGCGAACCGACATACCTGACAAACAAAAGCCCGGAACCGAGAGTGCTATAGGGCATCGCGATCCCCACAAAGGCGAAGGCTCCGGCGAAGATTCCATACTCTCGGACGCCAAGCAATCGAGCCAATAGAACGAAATATCCAGCCTGCAACAGAAAACTGCAGCCTTGACCAACAAGCATCCAGCCCGCATTGTGGGCGAGTGTATTAGTTCGAAGCCTTCGGATCTCAGTTGTCAGGGACAACATGCTGGAACGGAAACCGCTTCTTCTCAGAGAAGCACCTCGCTACACCTGACGTCCTCGTGACGATTTGACACTTTGCTCAGCCTGATGACTCGAAAACACGATACCAGCAGTCGGGAAACAACTCTGGGCCTCACTGTTGGACATTAACCCGTCATATTGTCGGTTGCCGTAGTGGTCATTTTTTGAATATAGAAAGAGCCGGGCTCCCTGTCGGGCGTCAGGTACGGAGCCACCGCCTTCAGCCGGTCATAATGGTTGTGCCGCAGATAGTTCAAGGCCCCAATAATCCTCCAGTCGTGATTATTTGACAAGAATGCTTCCAGCACATACTGCTCATTCCAGAATTTCACGTCCTCCACAATCCACAGTGGCGGATAGTTCCGTGGCGAGAAGATATCGTGAATATGAACAATCACTCCATCAGCGAGGGTTGGTAAAAGTTCGAGATACTCGAACAGTACATCACCCTGAGGCCGAATAACATGGGAGGAGTCAATGAAGAGAATGTCGTTCCTTCGAAGCTCCGAAAAGAATGCGATGTCGAGGTCCTCGACCCTCTTGCGGATCACCGCTACGCCTGTCCGCTCGAGCCATGGCATTTCGTAGGGCTCTACACAGATATGCTTGCAGTCGTACGTTGCATCCTCGTCGCGATTCCTGCGGATTGCTCTCATGGCCACCAGCGTCGAGTGGCCGCTTCCGATTTCAAACAGCCTCCGCGGACGGATCAGGCGAATAATCTGATACAGGTACTCTGCATCACCGGATTCGAAGCTGCCGTTTCTCATGTGGAACTGATCTGGTTCGTCTCCAGTCGCAGGTATCCCCGTTAGTTCGTCGGCAAACCTGAGCTGGTCGAGAAGATCGAGTTGTCCCTCAATATTCCAGCCGATTCCAGGAAGCGATCTCTCTTCGCTTAGTGGGATCCGCAGTTCGTCTGTAACGAATTGTGGCTCATAATAGTGGTCCAGCAGTGGAAATACCCCTACGCGCATCAGGGCCCGCCGGCAGTGCGGCAAACGCTGAACGCCCGTCCGCCGTATTATTTTCAGCAGCCATGCGGCCGGATAAGTCAGGAGAGCCAACAGAATGTCCGTCGACTGGATTAGGCGACGAACCGCCCGTCGAATATTTGGCTTCACATGAATACTCCAGCCGCCTGGCCTGCAGTTGATAGACCTGTCGCTGCCTTCGCCGCACACTGCATTTGTGTTGAATACGCCGATTCTATATCAGGGCGATCCTGATGAGCGGCAGGCGGTGAGCTGTCGGGGACTCCCGCCGCCGTGCAAAACGGGGCCGACCAGCTGTCTCTTTTTAGTTCGAGTGTCTTAACATGGTGGACGCGGAAGGAATCGAACCTTCAACCTGTCGATTAAGAGTCGAATGCTCTGCCAATTGAGCTACGCGTCCACGGAAGGCCGGCCGGGCGGGAAGGCCCCGCGAGACGAGCAGAAATCCGCCGCACCCTCCTCAATATAGCACAGCAAAATCACTAACATCCGAGCGTTCCGGGCCACAGATTTTCGGGGAATCTGACCGCCAACAAACACCTCAGAAGGTGAAGGACAGCCCGCCTTCCACGCTGCGCGGCGCTTCTGCAAAGTACAGCGTGCTGCCGTCGCGGGAGACAAATGGCCGATATCCTTCGGCCAGCAGATTGCGCACGTCCACCAGCGCTTCCACTCCGTTTGGAATCATGCGGCGATAACGAATCGGCTGTCGCACCAGAAAACTCAGATACGGATCCGCAGTGCCGGCGGCAAATGCATTCACGGGCGTCAGCGTCCCCGGATTCTGCCAGCGATACGAAGCACGCCACTGCATTCCGGAAGCTGCCAGCTTGCCGCGAACCGCCGCCCCGCACATCGGCGTCTCATGGGCCCTCATGCCTTCCAGCATCTGGTCCAGACTCTGTGACCCCGGCGCCGCTCCGTTCATCTCCAGCGCGTCGCCCAGCGCTACGTCGAACGAAATCCACGTGCTCCCGTTCACCCGCTGCTCCACCTCGCTCAGCATTCCATTGCCGGTGAAGCTCCCTCCGCTGGCGCGCAGCAGATCGCTGGTTTCGTCATAGAGCAAGTTGCCGCCAGCCCAGTCCGCCGCCGAGATGTTGCCGCCGCCGCTCACCACAGGATGATCCACGCGCTCGTGCCACGCCACGACCTTCACGTGCAGCGCGCCTTCGCTCCTCCCGGCCGCAATCTCCTGATGAACTCCCTGTTCCAGCTCGAGTCTGCCGTCCCGCTCGCCCAGCTTCGGCTCTACGGTGGCTTCACGGTCCAGATCATCCACCTGCTGGATGCCTGGCGTGGTGGAGATTCGATAGGAAACAAAGTCGCCGCCGCGGCGCATCGTCACCGTGGCGAAAGGATGATTCGCCAGCAGCGCGTCTCCCAGATGAATTGCCTCGGTCTCATCGCCGAATTCCGCCTGCACCGAGTCGCCAAAGTTCAGCGTTTCTCCGCTGCGCATCGTGATGACCTGCAGCCCCTGGCTCGTCGGCCCTCCGGCAACATCGGGCCGCGTCTCGACAGCGGCTACAGTGCGGAAGGTCCGCCCCGGCGCCAGCTGCTGCTCATACCCCGCCATCGCGTTCAGAGCCGGGTCCTCCGCCTGGCTCAGATCGGCACGGAAGATCATCGCCCTCCCGTCATCGGGAGCCCGCTCCATTTCGAAATCGTTGTGGACCCCGCCGTCACCGAACCCGCTCTCCCCGCCGCGCACCGTCACCCGCGCTTTCAGTTCGGGCGCTGACCCTTCGCCGTTCGTCACCACCACCAGCGGGCCATCCTGCAGCATCCGCAACAGTGGCCGATTGGCCGATAACCGCAGCGTCCACGTCCAGTCATCCTTCGGCTCATCGGCCGGCCGCGGCTTAGCCGGCAGCCAGCGGAACGCTTCATAAAGGGTGTCCAGCGTGAGGTTGACCACCAGCTTCGTTCCGCCGATCACCCGCAGGTTCTCTCGCAGCGTCGGCAGGAAAAGGGCGCCGGAAGCTTTAACTTCGTAGATTCCCGGAAGGATGGTATCGATGCGATAGCGGCCGTGCTCGTCGGTGAAGACCTCGCTCGCCACGGTGAAATCTGGCCTGAGCAGCTCCACTACGGCGCCCGCCTGGGGCGTGCCCCGGCTGTCCCGCACCATCCCCGTCAGGCCGTTGGACTGGGCATTCGCCTGCGCCCCCGCCGCGCACAACACGGCTACCGCGATCAGAATCGGTCCGGAGATGGAGGTGCGTCTGCTCACTCAGTAAGTGATCTTTTGCTCCCTGGCGTTGCTCCCTAAGGTTTTCCCTGCCTCGTGGCTCTTGCGACCACTGAAGCGCCGATCCCGTTCCGGACGTGGGCGCCCGGAAACCGCATTCCTGTGCCTAATCCACCGTAAAGGGCGCCGACTGCGCAATCTGCTGTCGTGTTACGTCGTCGTTCACGCTGATCTTCACGATGTACTTCCCAGGCACCAGACTAGCAAGGGGGAGGGTCTTCTCCAATGTCAGCTGGTCCGAACTGGCCCCCAGCTTTTTCGAGTCTTCCTGTGTATCCAGAATCGACTTGTTCGTGTCCGTATTCAGAATTTCGTAGCTGATTCTGGCGTTATTCTGTTTGCTCTTCTCGTCCAGACCCAGATTATAAACCTGCATCCAGAAATTCAGGCTTTGGTTCCGGTGAAACAGCGCCGGCGACGCCGGATTCGTCGTCACCCTCGGCCGCACATAGGTGTTCCCGAGAATAAACGATCCCGCCCCGATCTCTTTCGACGGTACCCGCTCCATCTTGTCCGCCAGAATCAGCGAAGACGCGGCAAGGTGGTCGTCGTCGTAGCGCGGTACGGTAATCGCCTGCGCCCACACCCCCACATGGTCCGGGTTGCTCACGTCCTTGATCGCAATGTCGATCCGATAACGGCCGGGGCGCAACGGAAAAGCCTTCCAGTAGAGTTCGGCCCCGTCCATTTCCCTCGGCAGAAGCTCCGCCGGATAAGGCCCTGCCTCCACCGGATCTTCAAAACTTTGCACCACCCGGTCGGTGATGGTCGAAATCCGGCCGATGATGCTCACGTCGCCCTTCGCAACCCCGTCCTTGGTCGTGAACGTGATGTCGCGGTTCTTGATCTGCAGCGTGATCGGCACCAGCACCGTGTCGTCCGTCACCTTCACGAAATCGGTGCGCACTTCGAACGGGAAGAACGGGCCATTCAGGACCTTGTGGCTCGAGAGAAAGCTCGCCAGGTCCATGTCCTTGAACTTGATCTCCGGCGGCGCCTGGAGCTTCGCGAACAACTCCATGCGATCGAATTCCTTGCTCTGATTCGTCGAGCTGTCCGGTCCCGGTCCCAGGTCTTCCAGTCCGCCCTTGAAGCGGTCTGCCTTCTTCGCCATGCCCATCTGCTCATAGAGCGTCTGGCCCCCGTTGGGCACATGCAGCAGGGCGTCCTTCTCTGATCGGTCGATGGTCATGTGGTAATCGCCGCACATGCACGAATCGACAAACTCGATATCGATGTTTTCCCCGATTCCTTCCAGATAACGGTAGTGCCAGGTCTCGAACGGGTATGTCGAGGTCTCCCCGCCGCCCTCTTCGACGGGGCGCTCGTAGTTGCCGCCGCTGGGATGTGAATCGGTGCTGTCGGGCGGCCCAAAAGCGATGTAAATGTGCCCGCGATCCGTCATCCATCCCGGCTTGCCCGCCGCATAATGCTCGTTCGCGTAGGCGATACGCCTGTAGTGCTCCTCGCGAAACTCGTTTTCCGGCGAATCCGGATTCGGATTCCTGCGCCGCCAGAACTGCTCGATAAACGCGTCCCGTTCCTCGTCGTTGCTGAGGCTCATGAACGCCTTTTTCTCCTGATCCGTAATGATCCAGCGGACGTCCTCGTCCAGCCACTTCTTATAGGCGGTCCCGATCTCCTGCCGCAGTTCCTTCTGCTGCTTGAACCGCTCCTTGTCCGAGAGTTGCCTTTTCAGAGGATCCTGATTGTCTTGCTGGTTTTGCGTCGAGTCCTGGGCGCTCGGAGTCGAGGCCGGGGCCTGCGACTGCGCGAGGGCAGCCACACTTCCGGCGCCGGCCAGCATTGCCATCAGAATCGCGGAATGGAGGGAGAATCGAATCCCGGACATACTCCGATGCTACTCCTTGAGGGGTGCATTCAATTCTACGAGCCTGGAGCAGGCCTTTCAAGCAAATCCTTACGCCCTGGAAATCCTCTCCGCCAGCCCTGCGTAACCCCATTACGACAGACGAATCTGGCCCTCGACCTGTTATCATGACGTGGATATCTTCTTCGGCATCTCACCGGCCGCGCCCTGCAGGCGTCGCACCCCTGGAGCCACCTCGAATGTTCCAGCTAAAGGGACTTGCCCGCAAGGAACATGGCTTCAACGGCCGATGACGCCGTTGGGGATCCCGGGGGAACCGCCACCATCGCAATTGCGTAACCCTTCGCGAAGGAACTACTGCTTTGAAAAAGATTCTTATCATTATTGCTGCCGTCGTGGTTCTCGCCGCGGTTGTCGGGCTCACTGTGGTTCGGGCTCAGGCTGGCTACACCAAGGTCCTCATCGGTACCGTCGCCAGGGAGAACCTCGTCTCCGTCGTCAGCGCTACCGGCCAAATCAGGCCCAAAACCTATGTCAACGTTGGCGCCAATGCCATGGGCCGCGTCACCCGTTTCTATGTCAATGAGGGGGACCGGGTCAAAAAAGGCCAGATCGTCGCCACCATTGAGAACGTGCAGCAGGAAGCCAACGTCGCCGCGCAGCAGGCCACCATTGACGCCGCCCGTACCGACATCAATTCCTACCTCGCCGCCGAGAAAACCGCCCAGGCCAATGTCGATCATGCTCAGGCCGACCTCGAGCAAAAGAAGCTCGATTACGCCCGCGCCCAGGCGCTCTTTCAGGCCCAGGTCATGTCCAGGCAGGACTTTGACGCCAAGAAGGCCGCCTATGATCTCGATGTGGCCAGCCTCGCACAGGCAAAGGCAAGCCTGGCCCAGGCGTTCGCCCAGACTGAATCCCAGCGCGGCCACTTGAAAACTCAGCAGGCCGATCTCAAGGTCAATCAGGATCTCCTCAACCGCACCATCGCCATCGCTCCCTTCGATGGCATCGTGACCAATGAGCCCATCCGCGAAGGCGAAATGGTCGTCACGGGCATCCAGAACGCCGAGGGTTCCACCCTCATGACCCTCGCCGATATGTCCGTCATCACCGCCGAGGTCAAAGTCGACGAAACCGATATCGTCAACGTCGCTCTCGGTCAGCCCGCCGACGTCACCGTCGACGCTATTCCGGGAAAAGTCTTCAAAGGCCACGTCACCGAAGTCGGCGACCAGGCCCTCCTCCGCTCCAGCGGCCAGTCCACCAGCCAGTCCACCACCGGCGTCGAGGAAGCCAAGGACTTCAAAGTCGTAGTCACCCTCGATGAGCCCTCCGACGATCTGCGCCCCGGCCTCTCGACCACCGCAAAAATCACCACCGCGCATAAAGACGACGTCCTCGCCATTCCCATCCAGGCGCTGACCATGCGCGATCCCAAACAGCTCAAGACCGGCGACCATGCCGGCACCGTCTCTGCCGCTACCAGCAGCACCCAGCAGCCGTCAGATCAGGTGCAGGGCGTCTTCATGGTCACCAAAACGAACGGGAAAGATCGCGTCCACTTCGTGCCCGTCACCACCGGCATTACCGGGGCTACCGACATCGAAGTCACCAGCGGCATCAAGCCCGGCGACCGTATCGTCACCGGCACCTATCACGTGCTGCGCGATCTGAAAGAAGGAGCGCTGGTCAAGCAGGACACCACGCTCGCTGCTCCCATAACCACGACCTCGTCGTCTTCGTCGTAAGCTGGGAACCAGGGTCCTCCTCAGCGCGTACAAGACCAGCATGGCAACAGGAGTCCTAATGGCGGCAGAAACATCAACCGAAGCGGAACTCCGGCCCGCGTCCGGCGCCCCCAACGGCGACATGATCGTGGTCGAAGATCTCTGGAAGACCTATGACATGGGCTCCGAACAGCAGGTCCAGGCTCTCCAGGGGATTTCCCTGCGCATCCGCCGCAACGAATACGTCGCCATCATGGGTCCATCCGGCTCCGGCAAATCCACCCTGATGAACCTCATCGGTTGTCTCGATACGCCGTCGCAGGGGAAATACTGGCTCAACGGCCACCTGGTCAGCGAGCTCAACGATGACCAGCTCGCGCGTATCCGCAACAAGGAAATTGGCTTCGTCTTCCAGACTTTCAACCTGCTGGCTCGCGCGACCGCCCTGCACAATGTCGAGCTGCCCCTCATCTATAACGGCACGCCGGCGGATGAGCGAGACGCCCGTGCCAAAGCTGCTCTTGCCGCTGTGGGCCTGGACACGCGCATGAACCACAAGCCGAACGAGCTCTCCGGCGGACAGCGTCAGCGCGTTGCCGTCGCCCGCGCCCTCGTCAACAATCCCTCCATCATTCTCGCCGACGAGCCCACCGGCAACCTCGACTCGAAGACCGGCGAGGAGATCATGGCCCTCTTCGACGATCTCCACCGCAAAGGCAACACCATTGTCCTCGTCACCCACGAGCAGGACATTGCCGAATACGCGCATCGCGTCGTGCACATCCGCGACGGCAAGATCTTCTCCGATCAACCCTCGTCGCGCGCCGGCGCTGTCGGCTAAGACCAGCATCGCCCCAGCCTCAGCGCCGCAGTTGGCCCCTGCGCTTCCTCCGCGTTCATCTCCCGTCCGCTTCTGCCGATAAGCCCCACAGCAGGACGGAATCGTATCGTGTATCTCGCACAGACCGAAACCAATGGGCTGAAATCACCGGCGCTGCCCGCCTCCGACGGCCTCGATCCTGAGGCCCTTCAGCCAATTACTCTCCAGCCTGAGCAGTGGATGCTCGGCCCCATGGCCGGCCGCAGCCTCATCATGCAGCACCTCTTCGTTCGCATGCGGTCCACAGCCCCCCATTTTCGCCTCGTCAATATCGAGGGCGAACAGGGCTCCGGCAAGATGCTCGCCGCCCGCACCCTCCATCGCCTCGGTCCAGCGGCCTCCGGTCCGTTTGTCCCCTGCGTAGCCGCCGATTTCCTCGACGATTCACGATCGCTCTGGAAAGAGGCCCGCGCCGGCCTCGCCTATCTCTCTCGCGTCGACGAGTTGTCCCCTGAACAACAGCGCCGCCTCCGCGATTTCCTCGAGCGCGCCGCCCACGAGCGCATCCGGACCATCGCCGTCTCCGCCCCCCTGCAACTCGTCGCCGGCTCGTCCCAGTCCCTCCGCCGCCTGGCCGCCGCCGGCTCTTTCCGCTCCGATCTCGCCAGTCACCTCACCGCCATCCGCTTCTCCATTCCTCCACTCCGCGACCGCAAAGACGACATCCCCCTGCTTGCGGGCCTGTTTCTCCGCACCTGGAGCCAGCAACACGACAAGCCGATGCGTGGTTTCGCCCCCGGCGCCCTCGGGCGCCTCACCGCCCACACCTGGCCGGGCAATGTCCGCGAGCTAGAATCCATCATCGTTGCCGCCGCTCTCGAATGTCCCGGTCAGTGGATCCGGCCCATCGACATTCCTCGGCTGCAGTGGCCGATTCCAGAAGCCACACCCGCGCCCGTCGATTCCATCGTCGATGATCCCAATCTCGACCGCGCTATCCTCCACCACATCACTCGCATTCTCGCCCGCGCCAATGGCAACAAAGTCCGCGCCGCCAAAATGCTGGGCATCAGCCGCTCCACTCTCTATCGCCTGCTCGATTCCAGCCACTCCGCCATCGACGCCTCGGACCCGCGTTAGCGCAAGGAAGGTTCTGATCACAGATCTCTGAACACTGACCTCCGATCACTGCTTCTCTGGCAGCAATTCATAACTCACAAACGCCACTTCCTTGCTGTCCGGCGACCACGACGGCACATTGATCGTTCCCTGACCCCCAAACAACTTCGCCAGCACCCTTACCTTCCCATCCGCCAGCGACATCACCCGCAGCTCCACATCCTTGTTCGGCGGATGCCCCGTCACATCCGCGCCATACGCCACAAACACCATCAGCTTCCCGTCCGGCGAAATGTGCGGGAACCAGTCGTTCGACTCGTCCTTCACCACCTGCTCCTGCCCGCTCCCATCCGCATGCATCCGCCAGATCTGCATCCGTCCCGTCCGCTCCGAGTTGAAGTAGATCCACTGCCCGTCTGGTGAATAATCCGGCCCATCGTCCAGCCCTTTCGCGGTCGTCAGCCGCGTCTCTTCCCCTCCACCAACCGGAATCGCATAGACATCGAAATCCCCGTTCCGCTGTCCCGTAAACACCAGCGTCTTCCCATCCGGCGACCATCCATGCAGATACGACGGCGAGAATTGCGTCACGCGCCGCGGCGTCCCGCCCCCAATCGGCACGACGAACACACTCGATTGGTGATCCGCCTGCGACGAATCGCTGATCCCGATCCACTGCCCATCCGGCGACAGCACATGATCGTTATTGCAACGGCTCTGCGCTCCCGTATCGATCGCCTGCGGCTCTCCCATCGCCACCGGGTGATTCTCGACCGTCACGCCCAGCCGCTCCAGATGCCCGTTGCGGTTGAAGATCAAAGCCGTGCCGTCATGCGTCCAGTTCGGAGCCTCAAAGTGACTTGCAGAAACATACGTCACGTGGCGATCCGTCGACGCCACCGGCACAGTCTCCAGCACGCTCCACAACACCGGCTCGCCCGTCGCCGCCGGCGTCTTCACTTCAACATGCGAGAAAATCGCCGCCGTCATCGCATCCTTATCGTGCGCGCACACTCCAATCCCCACATAAAACTCGCCCGTCAGCGGAACCTCAATCGCCGCTCCTGCCGGCGCCAGCGAATCCCCGCTCCTGCTCGCCACATACAAATACGTCGTATCTCCCCTTTTCACGATCCGCAGCCGCGCCGGTCCGGTTACGTCCGATTCAATCTCGTGCGTGTCGCCCCCTTTCGCATCCCGATACTGCAGCGACGTCAGCCCGTTCCCGTGCAGCGCCGCATCCGCGTAAACCGAATCCGCATCCAGACTCTGCCGGATCATCAGCACCGCCTTGCGATGCGGATTTCCCGTTGCCGTCTGAATGGCAATATCCGCGCCCAGCGAAATATCCCCCGTCACCTTCTTCCACACGAAGTGAAACGCGTCCGCATTCGCCCAAAGATTCTCGCCGCTGCCCGTCACCGTATAACTCTGCTGCGCCGCGTCGTACTTCGCCGAACCGGCATGCAGCACCGTTCCCACATCCGTTGCGCTCTGAAAATCGCCAAGCCCGGCGCCGTCCTGCGCGCCCGCCGACACCCCGGCCCGCAGAATCCCCATCACGCCAATCAAAGTCAGCCCAATCCTCAAAACATTCCTCTTCACGACGAAGCAACCTCCCAGCCAGCGCATTCCTCCACCGGAATCCGCTGCCCCGGCCACGGTAGGGTCACGATCTGCGAATGTCAATTCTTCCGGCAAAGGCTCCCCAGCCACCAGGAAAATAAGGCAGAATATTCGCCATGAAGAAATACGAGTTCAGGGCGAAAATCGAGCCCGGCCCCGGCGGCGGAGCCTTCGTCGTCTTCCCTTACGACGTCGAAAAAGAATTTGGCGCGAAAGGCAGTGTGCCCGTCAAAGCCACGTTTGACGGCGTTCCTTACGCCGGCTCCCTCATTCGCTGCGGCGCCCAACAGCACATGCTAGGCATCCTCAAGTCCATTCGCGAACAGACCGGCAAGCAGCTCGGCGACAGGATCGAGGTCGCGATCTGGAAGGACGAACAAGAACGCACCGTCGAAGTGCCCGCCGCCCTCGCCACAATCATGAAGAAGCATGGCGTGCGACCCTTCTTCGATTCCCTCAGCTACACCAACCGCAAGGAGTACTGCCGCTGGATCACAGAAGCCAAAAAAGAAGAAACCCGCGCCCGCCGCCTCGAAAAATCCATCGACATGCTCCGCAAGGGAATCAAGACCCCCGGCTAGCAAAACGAACGATCTCGCGCCCCGAACGATCCGGCTGCCCCGGGTCTCGATTTTGAGACCCGGGTAAGCGCGAAGCGCCCGCTTCTAAACCAGCCCTGGGTCGAGCTTCTGCCGATCACTCACCGTCCTCTGCACGCTGTACCCTGTACCCTGTGATGAAACTCCGCACGCTCCCCGCGCTCTGCCTCACCCTCCTCATCTCTCTCGCCCCCGCATTCTCCCAAACCACCGCCGACGTCGAAACCCGCCGCAAAGCCCTCAACGGCCTCTTCGCCCAAATCTGGGAAGACCGCCTCAGCCACTCCCCCGAATTCGCCTCCACCATCGGTGACAAGCGCTTCAACGATCAGCTCACCGACTACTCCGTCGACGCCTGGAACCAGCAGCTCGCCCGCGGCCGCGACTACCTCCGCCGCCTCGGCGAAATCGACACCGCCGACCTCACCGATCATGAGGTCCTCAGTAAGGACCTCATGGTCCGCCAGCTCATCGAAGACCAGGAGGAGTCCGCCTTCAAGCCCTGGGAGATGCCCGTCAACCAGTTCAACGGCCTCCATCTTTCCCTGCCGCAGCTCGTCCCCCGCCTCAGCTTCACCGCCGTCAAGGACTACGACGACTACATCGCGCGCCTCGGCAAAGTTCCAGCCGCCTTCCGCCAGGTCTCCGACAACATGCTCACGGGGATCGACGACCAGCGTGTGCCGCCCAAATATCTTCTCGAAAAAG
>Ga0187863_10001079_pt1 | contig 22358 bp, 16 predicted proteins | sample June2016WEW_11_1_FD_132975 | JGI IMG/M metagenome (GOLD analysis project Ga0187863, IMG submission 132975) | Peatland microbial communities from SPRUCE experiment site at the Marcell Experimental Forest, Minnesota, USA - June2016WEW_11_10 | ecosystem: Environmental > Terrestrial > Soil >...
ATCAATCAGCGGGTTACGCTTCACAAACTCCCGGCGTGCCTCATCCTCAAGAGGTATGTTTGGGCCACCCATCACGCAGATCGTCTTGGGTGAAACTTCTCGACTCATTCTGAAGAATTCCAAGCCAAGATTGAAATTCCATGGGTAGTTACTCAAACCAAGAATGTCCGGCGGCTTCTCATTGATCGCCTGTTCCAGATCGTCAACATACTTGAACAGCTTCAGATCAATTTCTTTACCGAAGCGTTTGTCCGCGTAGGCTGCGATAAAGCCGATGTTGAGGGGGAACGCATCGGTCGCAAGGGAAAGCGTCGTGTATGTCAGGTCGCCCAGATAGACGCTGAGCGGCCTTATAGCCGATTTGCCGATAAGATCAGCCATTATTTGGCCTCCTTTTTTGGGGGGGGAAACATACTATAGCATTTTGAAATATATCTAGCGCAGTGCAATCGGGAGACCTTCGGTGCTGAGAAGCCCTTTTGGACACCGTAGGTGGCGCAGGAAGAGGTGATATGACCTTGCTCACTTTGCTGGCCAAGACTGCGTCCAGAAGTGCGAGCACAGATTCGAAATGATTACGAAAACGCTTGCGAGGATCGATGACCGACTCCCCGACGTAGGCGACGCTGCACGGTGCATCACAGCTTCGACCCGAGCCAGAATCGGCACGAGGGTCTCGATGCCGGTCACATCGCTTTCAAAGCCATCACAGAGCCTCCGATTGCCCGTAACAAGTTTGGCATCAGCGAGTTCTCGAATCGCACGTCATCCAACATATCCGCCACGACCTGTTACAAAAACTCGTATCACACTCCATTCCAACGTTAAAAGCGTTGTGGGCGCTGCATGCCGAATAGCCCTACTGGTAGATCGTTCTGTGACGAATCTGACTGCTGAGCGCAAACTATATCAATGTTCTTTAAGGCCTGGACCGCCTGCCCCGTCCGTCCCTTTATTGGCTGCGCCGTTTTCTGTTGGGTTCGCCGAGGCGACTGGAGCGGGCACCGTCGGAACCACGTAGTAGAGATAAATATGCCAAAAAGAGGTCGGCGAGTAAAACTCTTTCTCCAGCCTCAGCCCATTCTGCGTGCTATTTTCTATGCGCGCCGCAGATATGACATACTCACCGCCCATGGCACGCAGTTGATTTGTGTCTAACTCCAGGTTATGTACTACGACGTGGTCCTGAGCCGCAGCCCAGGAATTGCCCCCAATTTCACTTGAGAAGATATAGCAGCGATTGCCCCAGCCGTCGAAAAACTCCTTCAAATACGGGCTCTTGTCAAGCTCTTTCGAAATGATTTTTCGAAACTCTTGTTTGTATGCAAGCGAGTAATTGTTCAAATAACCGTCCAAGGTATAGAACCCATTGAATTCAGAAATGCTCGCATACATTCCGAGTGACACCACGCGATAGCTTTGCTTGGGCCTTCCAATATATCTGTCTATCTCAGTGAATAGATCTTGGGCAAAAAAACGGTCGAACGATGGTTCATAGACATGCTTTTCGTTTCCGATAAGGATATTGGCGGTGTGTTTGTATTCAGTATTGAACTCTAGAATTACTACGGCCTGAATCGCTATCAGACACCAGGTAAACGCCAAACCCCACTTAATGCGCGTCAACTCTTTCAGGCTGAGCGCGAACACAAGCATCCAAAGCAGTGGGAGCAGGAAGAAAAATCGACTTCCATTGAACTCTTGAGAGTTCTTTAAAATCCAGCCAAACCAGCGGAAGAGATAGGACCAGAAACCAAACTCCAGACAAATGAGCCCGATCGCAATTGCTAAGACATCGAGAAGGCCCGCACGCCGTTTCCTCATAAAAAGAAGTACGAGGGCGGCTGCGACGGCTACCATCGCCGGGATCGGTGAGAAGCTTCCCGTGTGGAATGGTGGCGTAAATAGGCCGCGAAATGTTCTCCTGATATCTGAGGAAATGCTGAAATCATTCCACCGATTCCACGTAATTCGATGCGACACCCACGCATGTGATCCTAAGTGTGATCCCAAGATGGAATCGACCAACTGATATTGAAGGACAATATAAACAGAGATAAAGAAAACGATTGCGATGAGAAAGTTCTTGTTAAGACGACGCGATCGTACCCAATCGATCGCCAAAATCAATCCCAGGGCTGTCCCCGCGAACGGGGCAATGAGCACCATGGTGGACCACAGCGGAAAGAGCAGAATGACCAGGTAGTCCTTCCAATTACCTTCTCCTTTGCGAATGTTCAGGAATGCATAAGCCAGTAGAGGCTGACCCGCCACCGTTGCGCCGTATACGGTGTAGTAGGGCACAAGGAAGAAGCAGATCGAGACTGCGCCCGCGAGGAGGTAATCGTCGTCCCTTGTTAAGAAATGCCTTCGCAGGAGCAAAAACATCCCCAAAAAGCCGATCGTGTGAACAAGGATGAAGTTAACAATATAGGCCCATGCAGGCGGAAAAACATAGAAAAGCAGTATTGGAACACTCAGACCGGAGGGCAGCGTCCCGCGCGGAATGCCATTCATGATATTGTCGATCGGCGTGGTGCCGTCTAAGACGAGGGCTTTGCCGGTTTTGACGAGGAGATAGTTCGTTACGAACTCATCATCGAGAGTGTCCTCGATATTGAAATAGGACCTTCCTCCGAGCAGCAAGAAGGGAGCAAAATAACAGGTCATTGTCGCCAGGGCGACAACGAGAAGTATTATGCGACGGTTTAGCGTGCGGCCGCTATGTTGCGAAACGGAATGTGGGGGCCGCAGTTTTTGGAACTGATCCAAGGCCGTTTGAAGCACTGTAAAACGCTCCTTCGTCGACAAGCATCGACGCGATCAAACTAACAACGAACCGTATCCACGCCCAGGGCTCGACGACCGGACTGCTCGCGACATTCTTTCATCGCACCGACTACCACCCACAGATTGAGTTTGGCCGAAAAGCGCGGGCCGGAGCGAAAGGTAATGAGCCAGCGGAGTGTCCAGGCGATCAGGCGCCTAATCAGATAGAGCGGAATGCCAGCGATATACCAACGAGTCCCTGGATCGATACCGTGCTCGCGAATGTCGCCGCGTGCCTTGTCGAACCACCAGTTCAGGAAGTAATGCTGGGTGACGCGACTCCGAGCGATCTTGTGGTGAACGACCGCGGCAGGTTCGTACCATAGATGCTCGCCTCCTTGAAGCAGGCGCATGCCAAACTCAGTATCTTCGCTGCGGATTTCGGAGCCAGGCCGCGGACCAAGGTCGCAGCGGAAATCGCCGTAGCGCGCGAATACCTCCCGGCGGAAGGCCATGTTCGTGCCAAAGGGCGGTTCTCGGAGTCTGCCGGCGACCGGACCAAGATCAAACATTGCCAGAGGTGCGAGAGCATTGCGTGCTGAGGTCTCAAGCCAAGTGGGCGGCGTGAATTCGGACGCGGGCAGGATACGGCCGCCAGCGCCAACATACTCCGGGTCATCAAAGATCCGAGTGAGCATGTGGAGCCAATCGGGTTCAACCTGGACATCGTCGTCCATGAACGCCAGAATTCCCGCATTGGTATCGTGAATAGCCGAATTCAGTGCGTGCGACTTGCCCGGGCGTGGTTCGAACGCATATCGGAAATGATCGGGGTACTGGGATGCGAATCTCTCAACAACCTCGCGAGTCTGGTCCGTCGAGTTATTGTCGACCACCAAGATCTCCCAGGAAACGGACTGGGGCAATCGAGAGACTGCCACACTCTCGAGAGCTGCCGCAAGGCTATCGCACCGATTGTACGTACACAAAGCTACGGTAATGTCCATGTGTCTGCCCATGGATTTTCAATCCCCCCCGACTGCAAGAGCTGGCCACGCTCCACAGGTTTGCGCCATTGCTGCGAAAGTCTGTCAGACTTTGCACTGGCCAAAAGAGCTATGCTGACTGGTCGAAGTGAAGACCATCGCAAGGAATCGCACTGGAGTCTCCCTCACCTTTCCCCAGCCTTCGGCGGTGATTGCGAGGAATCGTGCGGGACATACATTCGAGGCTTTGGGTCAACCTCACTCATGCACGGTGCATACTGCGCCAGCAATAGCCGGGTTTTCTTGCGGCTCTCAGCTCGGATTCGCGGATGTTGGAACCTGGCGCGCTGTGGCGGCGCAACTTCTCAGCTTCTCGGCGAACAAGGCGATCGGATCTCTCGGAATCTGGCTCTCTGCCCGGGCCCGCGCGGCCTGCCCCATGCGCTGCCAATCTTCACGGCGGTTCCACGCTCGCTCTAGCGTATCGGCTAACAAGGACACGGTCGGTGCAGGCGCCACGAAGCCCGTTTCATTGTCAACATACACTTCTGTATTTCCCGCAACGTCCGTCACAACTGCGGGCCGGCCGCACCACATTGCCTCAACTAATACCAAGGGGAGTCCCTCATAGCGCGACGGAAGAACTAGCAGATGGTTTTGCTCCCAGATCGCTTTAATATCTGCCACGTGACCGCGAAAGTGCACGTGGTTCAACTGAAGCATGTCGACCAAACGCCGCAACGTGAGTTCGTATGGGCCTTCTCCGAAGAGATTTAGTTCAACCGGACGTGCCCGCCATTCCGGACGAGCAAGGACCTGCAGTAGCAACTCTTGCCCTTTGGCTGCCGGATCCAAGCGCGCCACACATGCCAACCGCCACTTCCCATTTTCACCGGGCCAAGCTGGAATACCCTCGGGCGAAACGTTATACGGATTCCAGACTACTTCGCCGTTTTGAATCAGGTCGCCCAACTGCATTCGGAGCAGATTGAGATTACCCTGGGAGACGCAGAAGACCTTTTGAGCGGACCGATAGGACTCCACCGCTTCCTCGACATTCCAATCTTCGAACCACAAATGCTCGCTATTGCAATGGACGATGAGTACGTATGGGATTGAAGCTTCGCGACAGATTTTCGCCCAGTGGAATCCGCCCGCATTGTGCCCTTGAGAAATGATGACTAAGTCGGGCTTGAATCGTTTCACGCGGGCATAGCTTCTCCGATTACTGAGTGTGAACTTGGTCCAGAGGCGAGTGATCAAACTACGCGGGCCGCCGCCTCGCGGATAAGTTTCAAGCTGGATGCCCTGTTTGGGCAGCGAAGTAACTTTAGGGGACAGTCGTGGCCAGTGCATCACCGAAACCTGCACATCGTGCCCATCTCGTCTGAGCTGGACAGCCGTTTGGTTCCAGAGTTCCTCGCTTCCTCCCCAGGCCCAGCCTGTCATCGTGCTAATAAATGCAAATCTCATCGCGGACCATCCTTGATATTCTTCTTTATTGGCTCATTACTTAGCAGACGTGTAAAGAACGCGCCATCGAGAGCCGCATTGGCACCGTTCGTGTAGTACTCGCTTCCATTGCGCATCGCTACTTTCCTGGCCTCAGCATAGGTTTCGCGATCGGTCAGGAGTCTGCCGATATCGCGAAACGCCTCGTCAGGCAATAACGTCTGCTCAGGCGAAAAGCACTCCAGATCGCGGATTTTGAAGCCTTGCTCCGTCCGCAAAAAGATCGCCGGCAAGCCGCATGCCGAAGCGGCAGTTAGGACACCGCTGGCAATTCCGACAACCACCGAGGCCCGGCGCAGGTCGTCCTCAAGCGGCCACACAGGGTGGGACAACTCGCACACATCCCGATGCTCGCGTACAAGCTTTAGACAAGCCCCGAGATCGTGATTATGCCAGTGCGGGTGCGGTCGTATAACAAGGCGGGTCAGAGGCAATCTGGCGCTGAGAACCTTCTCTGCCAGTTGCAATAGCGCTTCTACTTCTTTCCCGGTTCCCCAAGGGTCACCCGGAGCTGAATGCAAATCAATGAATAGAAGGCTCCGAACAGCGAATTGGTCGGGAAGGGGCACCACCACGTCGAACAGAGAACCGGCATCGATGTAATCGACCGGCGGTTCCGGCGAGCCAACCGCATTGAAGAACCTTCGGTTTGATTCAGCTAGAACAGAAGCAGAGGGCGCGCCAAAAGCCACGAACTTAGAAGCTGTAATGGGGACGTCCAAGGTGTGGTCAACTACTCCCTGCTGAAAAGTAATCACAGGTTTCCCACGCTGAATGGCAGTCCTGCATACGGAACTGCAAAGGTCATACCAGTGACATCGTGCGACGACAGCGTCAAATTCGATCGAAGGCGCCAGCCGTTCCCAAGCCTCGATATACCGCGCCGCCTTTTCGAAATCCGGCAAGGACCAACGCGTCGGGCTCAGCCCATGCGGCTCAAGTATCTCGACTGTTTTTGCAAAGGCCATGCGACCTCGTAATTCGGCGGCAATCGGGCGCATGCGCTCGTCCACTGAACTCAAGGGCATTTCTGGATCCAGAAATTTAACTTGCCCGCCGCACCCGGCTGCGTTCAATTCAGATTCCATTTCCAAGTGAATGGACGAATATAGAGGAAGCAAACATAGTATCTCGGCACCTGTATTCGCCAAACCGAGCAGTGTCCGAGCGAGAAATCGGACTTCGGATTTGCGGCTAAAGTAGGGAGTCGGAGAAAAAAGGATATCAGTTTTGATCTTCCGCGATTTGACAATTCGGGTTGCCTTGTCGGCGGCGCGAAAGGACCAAGCTTTAAACGAGTTGATTGACCTCCGAGCACTGACGAACTCGCGAGGGCGGCTGAAAACATCGATATCAAGCGCCTGAAAGTAATTCTGCAGGCTGACATCCTGGCGATAGAGATGCACCTGCATCTCCGCAAGCCTGGCAATGTTATCTTGAGGTGAATGAAAAAGATCGTCTATATTCAACAGGCTTGCCCTTGATTGATTTATCACGTTCTTACTACAGTTACTCGGACGCCGGGCCGCTAATCGGCAATATAGGTCGAATTATCCATGAAAGCAACGTCAAGGCGCAAGATGGTCAAATGTCAGTTTCGCGCAGCCGTAACCAGGTATTTAACCTGCTCGTATGACTTTCGGGTCAATTCGATTTGACTGAGCGTCGCTGCTTGCAAGGTCGCACGGAGTACATCGGCATTTTGCCAGGCTCTTTCAATAGAGCCTTTCAACCTTTCGGGCCATTCTGGTTCATTCAATAGAACTGTCTGACAGCCTTCGCCGAATTGGTGTTCCAAGCCCAGAAACTTGCCTGAGAAATAGGCGGATTTCGCGAGACCTACAACGGGAATTCCTTGTGCCAGCGCGAATACAGCAGCATGGTAAGCGCCCGTGACGACTACCCTACATAGTGCAGCCTGCTTTATCACTTTGAGTGGTGAATCGAGCGTTTTACCGCCGTCAGACTCTTCATCAAAGCCCATCAGGATTCGCTTAATGGCCAAATCATCTCTGGTGTAAACCTGCATTGCAATGGGCAGCGGGACTAGGGGAACGTTGTGGCGCCGGGCAAAATTCTGCAGGATCGGCCTCATGCACTCAATCTCATCATCATTCACGGTTGCTGAAGCGGCGAAGCGTAAGCCGATGCCCAAGCTGCGGCCGGGCTCCACGGCCCTCGATTCGTATGCCAGTTCCACCGCCTCATCTCCCGTGGTTTGTACTTTCGACTCGGCGACTCCTAGCGAGCGGAGAATAGAGAATGACCCCCGGCCTTCTCTCAATGTTATGAAATCAACCAACGGAAGAACCTTTGCAGCTCGCTTCAGAACTAAAGAATCACTGAGAGGCCCGAGACCCTGACCAAGCATAACAACTGGCGTCTTCCTTTGAATGGCCGCCTCGATCAAGTCCAGAATCTCCAGGCTCCAGGCCCGGCAACCGTCATGGAATCCACCTGCTCCACAAATAAGCACCAGGTCTGCCTTCTGCAGGGAACGGGTAAAGACCGCAACCGATTCGGCATCTCCCTGCCGGTTCCGACCCTTAAGCCTCTTAATCAGAATCGCTCTTAGAAGATTCGGAAATCGCGATCTGATTGTTCTTTTTAACCCCACTAATAAATCCGTAATCCACATGGGCGCTAAGTGGCTATATCTTCCGAGCAAAACTCCATTTGCGAACCATAGCGCCCTACCTCGATTGTTCAATGGTTTTGCAACTGGACAGAATCGGGCCAACCCTTCCGCTGAATCAGTAAGCACTTCAATGCAAGCGTTCGGAAATAACTTGTGCAACCGATCTACAGCGATCTGCAGCATGGAGACGTCGCCCATGTTTCCGTATTCTTCGACGCCTTTACCTAGGCCTGTTTCGATAATGACGCGCTCCACTATGGGTCCCCACAAAACTAGAATATTGCCAACGACTTACTCAGTCAGTTGGAGCGAGACCGGCATTGGCCGGAACTCGGATGGTCGCACCGTACCGACCTGAAGAGTAGCAATGTCTCGATGTTCTGGTGCTCCGGTGTTCAGGCCACTGCCCATGAAGATGCGCAAGCGATTTCAATCCCGCGGCAGCGGAGCATACGCGATGAGTCCGCGCGTGCGGAGTTCCTCCAGAACCGATCGCGCCACTTCAATTGAAATCCCGCAAATTCTGGCGATCTCGTTCACGGAACGCGTTCCGTCAACAAGAAAGAGAATATCGAATAGTGCCCGGTTCCCTTCCGGATTGGAGTATGCATCGATGTGAAGGCCAAATCTTGAACAGAAGACCTCGCCTTGGAAGAGATTGACCGGAATCTCGTTTGTTTCAATCGCGTCGATCATGCGAAGAACAAGATCGCGCGATTCAGACAGTCGAGACTCCGACGCAAGTTCTGGCGTGTCGTGACTAGAGTGGTACTCGGGGAAATACGGCCACCCATTTGAACGTTCGCGGAGGACACGTGATAACGAGAGCATGGGCACGCGAATGCCTGGGGCGTTGAATTGCCGCTCGTCATTGCCGACCACCGTACGAAATGCTCCGATCCATGCGTCGGGACTCGAACTTGTAAGCACGGTGGACAGACAGCGGTCCACTTCAGTATCTCCACCAAAAGACAGTTGCAGTGCATGCGGGTTGTCGAGACCCAGCATCTCCAGGAACAATCCGCCAACCATTTGCGGGACAAGTTGGAGATGATCGCTGATATATGCCACGGAGCCAATTGTTTCAGGCAGAATGATGAAGCGGTAAGTGTAGCGAAGCCCACGGCGCTTCAACAGTTCCTGCATCACCTGAATGCCAACGACGACTCCGCTGAGATCATCGTTCACCATGGCCGGGTGGCAGAGATGAGCGCATAGAACGAAGGTCTGATCACTCGCACCACGCACGATGCATTCGCCAACCTTAAGGGCTCCAAAGCTGAACTCTGAATCAATGAGAACGCGGTATTTCTCATCGGTCAGCGAGTCCTTCAGATTCTTACTGCAGCAGAGTCCCCAGTCGCGCTCATAGTATTTGAATATGAACGGAATGGCATCGTCGAGGCGCGCGTGAGTATGAAGATGCTGAAAGAGCTCTTCGCGTGTGACGATTCCATCGAAAGGCAGCGAGTAAGAAACGCAGTGCAACGGATTATCCCGATAAGAGAACAGTACTCGACCATCAAGGGTCTCCAGGCGCGCGTCGCGGCAGGTCCATTTCTCAGGGATAAGCCATGTAAGGCATTCGGTTCCGGTGGGATATTCATGGATAACCATCGGAACCTGCGTCGCGAGTGCCTGAAGTGCCGCATCGTAGCCATCGGAGACGATGTCGCGTGGCAGTCGCCAGAGTGCGGAGATCGTCTCGCTCATTGAGGCCGCCGGTGGCAGTTGAACCTGCAGATTCCTCACTTCATGGCTGCTCAAAGGCCGGTGGGTCGCTTCATCCAACAGCTTTGATGTCAGGACAGCGCAGAGATTGGCCATTTCCGCGGAGAGAATTTCGCCTGTGCCGATTGGAGCACGACCAAATAGATCCCCCGCCTCGGATGCACATCGGTTTCGAATTGCCCGAGACTCTTCTGCAATTGCTTCGTTGGTTACGGAGGCGACCCAACCCTGGCGTTTACTCGCTCCGGATCGAAGAGCTCTCCCGGTGAAGAGCTTTTTATAACGCCATGGAACTGCAGCCGACTCTTCAAGAAGGTCGAAGAGAACGGAATGCCCCAGGTCGACCCCGATCAGGCAGAGTCTGGCGTTCAATTTCAAGAGACGTTCGAACACACTGTCCCGGCCGAAACTGGTGTTTGGAAGGTTGTTGAGAACCTGTTTCGCCATGGGGCCGATGCCTACAACAGAGTAGAGCGGATCTTCTGATCGGACTGCGCCGGAATGACGGCGGGCGACCTCTGCGAATTCGGCTGACTCACCCCAGTCCCCTGCCAGGGCAGGAGAATTGACCGGGTCGAACTCCTCGCGTCGCTCGTACGAAAGTGTGAATGCCGGGACGAAGAGCGTGCCGCCCGGACCAATGACTTCAAGCAGAGCCTCGAGTGTCTCCCTGCACGTCTCAGCGATGGAGTTCTCGCCATCACTCTGCCCGATTCGAGGCAAAGATATCTGCACAAATACAACGTCGCCGGCACGCAACCCAGAGGCAGCCAAGCCCTGCACGAGATCGGTCTTTCTGAAAACGAATTCCTTGACAGGCATGGAAGAAAGGGCTCTTGGAGTTTATGTGGCAATCATGTTGTTGGTCAGGAATCGGCAGCTTCGAATCTAGTGGTTCGGGGTGCGCGCAGCCGAGTTAATTGCTGCAATCACTCTGTCCTGGTCGTAGTCCGAGAGATTGACTGAGCATGGAAGGCTCAGGGCGTGATCGGCGAGATGTTCCGCGACGGGCAACGATTGAGCGCCCTTTACGGTATGAGCAGGAGAAAGGTGAATGGGCTGCCACAGCGGGCGGGTCTGGATTTTCTGTAATTCAAGGACTCTGAGCAACTGACGGGCATCGAGGCCGAATTCAATCGGGTCGACAAGAACTGTGTACATCCAATAAGTACTTTCTGCCCAGGAAGCATTCTTCATGGGAGTGAGCCCCGGTATGCCTGCGAGCCCTTGCTGGTAACGCGCGGCAATGGAGCGCTTCTTCGCAACGTAGCTTTCGAGTTGCTCCATCTGTGCACAGCCAATCGCGGCAAGTACGTTGGTGAGACGATAGTTGAAACCGATCTCGCCGTGGATGTATTCGATTGGATCGTCCTTGGCCTGGGTGGTCAAATACTTCGCCTTCTTTGCCCAGTCCTCACGATCAGTAACGATCATTCCACCGCCCCCGGTGGTGATGATCTTATTTCCGTTGAAGCTGAAGGAGCCAATGTCGCCAAGGGAGCCGGGGCTCCTGCCGCGATAGGTCGAGCCCAACGCTTCAGTCGAGTCTTCAATGACCTTCAGGTCGTACTTGCGCGCAATGGCGAAGATCGGCTCCATATCGACAGGATGGCCAAGGATGTGAACCGGGATGATAGCTGAAACACGCCGCCCGGTATGGCGATTGTGAAGTTCGTTGTTGATCCACTCGCATTCATGCTCAACGAAGTCTAGCACGCGGTCAGGATCCATCTGCCAGTATGTCGGCTCTGCATCGACGAAGAGGGGCCATGCTCCCGCGTAACGGATGGCATTGACCGGCGCAATAAACGTCAGCGTAGAGACAAGCACTTCGTCATTTGGTCGAACGCCCGCAACGAGAAGAGAGATATGAAGCGCGGAGGTGCCATTCACAGTTGCCACGGCATACCTGGTGCCGGCCTGCGCCGCGACCATCCGTTCAAAGCGCTCGACGTACGAGCCGACAGAGGAGACCCAGCCTGTATCCAGGCACTCCTTCACGTACTCCCATTCGTTCCCGCGAATTTCGGGAACGGAGAGTGGAATGAACTGCGTGCTCGACGGTACGGCTTTGAGATCGTCTTCGATTGTCTTCATGTTCAGTAAGTTTAAAGCGCTTCTTATTTCTAGTTGCGGTAGCGGTTGTCCGCCAAATTGGAGATCGCTCCGGCACGAACCAGCTTTGCGACTTCCACGATGCCTTCCACGACAGTTCGGGTGGTTTTGTATCCGAGCTCGCCCAGGATGCGATCGAACGACACGCGGTAGTCCCGGGGATCTTCATTCTTGTGTACAAACTCGACTTTGGCGTCGGGAGCCGACGGTCGAATCAGCTCCACGATCTGCTGCTTCTGCAGATTCTGGTCTGTGGAGCCTACGTTGAAAACGCGCCCAGCTACAGCTTGAGGAGGAGAACTGAGGATGAGTGCGATACCGCGTGCGGCATCGAAGACGTGAACATAAGGTCTCCAGAACTGCTCGCCGAAAACAACGAGGTGCTTCTTTGTAATCATCTCCATCGTGAATTCATTGACGGTCAGATCGAAACGCATCCTGGAAGAAACGCCAAAGACAGTGGCAAAGCGCAGAGGGGTGGGACACCAGCCATTGGCTGCACTCTCAAGCAAGAACTTCTCGACAGCAACTTTTGTTTCGGCATAGAGCGACACAGGTTGGAGTTCCGACTCCTCATTCACGAACTGGGTCGGATCTTTCATCTTGCCGTAGTTACTGCATGTGGAAGCGAAGACGAAGCGCTGGACACCGGCCTTGCGGCTCTCTTCAATGAGATTCATCGAGGCGTCGAGGTTTACGGCACGGGCAATCTCCGGCTCGCGCGCACATGCCGGATCACCAACGATGGCAGCCAGGTGAACTACGGCGTCACATTCGCTTACGGCCTGGCGGAGTGTTTCGCGGTCACGAATATCTCCATGAATGAAGTCGAAATCAGGGTGGGACCAAACGCCTAGAAGCGATTCGCCGCCATATAAGAGCCGGTCAAGAACGCGCACCTTGTGACCTGCTGCGAGCAAAAGAGGAGCCAGGGTGGACCCAACGTAGCCTGCTCCGCCGGTAATAAGAACCCGCACCTATAGTTCTCCTTTCGAAACCAGTTCCTGCGCCTTGATGTAGTCTTCATGCCTGCCGACGTCAATCCAATATTCCATGATCGGAAATCCAGCGACTATTTCTCCCGCCTCGATGAGGACGCGAATCAGGTCTGTCATATCAAAGCGCTTGCCCTGCGGGATTCGATCCCAGGCAGCGGGCTCAAGCAGATACGTACCGGCGTTGATGAAGTAGCTGAGGCAGGGCTTTTCCTCGATCCGGGTGATTCGTACATCTTCGCACTCTACGACACCAAAAGGCACCTGCATATCGTATTTGCGAACACCCACAGTAAGCATCGCCTGATGGGAGCGATGATACCGCAGCATCTGTTGAAACGGTACGCCGGTAAGGATGTCCCCGTTAATCACCAAAAAGGGGCCTTGCGGACGCTCCATAAGACGTAGGCCACCGGCCGTCCCCAGGGGATTCTCCTCACGGGAGTAGTTGAGCCGCACGCCAAAATGTTCCCCATTTCCAAAATGTCCTGAAATTGAGTCCGGCAGATAGTGGGTTGTGAGGTTCACGTCGTGAATGCCGGCCTTGCGGAGCTGGTGGATAATGAGTTCGAGCAACGGCCGCTCGCCGACTGGAAGCATCGGCTTGGGGACGCTTTCTGTCAGCGGAAGCAGGCGTTTGCCATAACCGCCTGCCATCACCACCGCCTGGAGATCGTGCTGCGACTGAGGAAGAAGATCCTTCCGGAGCAGGAAGTCGACGATGCGCCCCTCTCCATCCACTAACGGCAGTTGATGGATGTCGTGTTCATTCATAAGGTGAAGCGCATCCGACGATGAGATTGGCTCAGACGCGCATACCGGCCCAGGCGTCGCAATGCTCTCGCAGGACTCGGTGAGTGGGAGCCTCCGGATAACAGCACGACGGATGTCACCATCAGTAATCAAGCCGCGAAGTTTGCCTTCTGCATCGCACAGCACGAGAGCACCTGTCCCGGCTTCATTCAATTGAGCAATAGCATCGGAGATTGACGCCTCGGGTGCGATACACACCTTGCGGAGCCGATCGCGGGACTCGACTTCAAGCGGATACTCCTCGACGACCTCCTTCCTGAGGAGGAAGTCAACCAGTACGCCTCGATCGTCGACGACTGGAAGTTGATGAATGTCGAATTCGTTCATTAGCTGCAGCGCGTACGCCGCCGAAGCCGGACTACTCGCGATGATCGGTTTGGTGCAGGCAATAGCGACGCAGGCATCCTCCAGCGGGTGCCCATGAAGGAGTGCCCGGCGGAGATCTCCATCGGATAGCATGCCGACGAGTTTGCCCTGCTCATCGCAAAGCGCGAGCGCACCGGTGCCGGCGGCATCGAGTGCCTTCACCGCATCGCGAATCGATGCAGCGGGAGAGAAGATCACAGCATCAAGGTTCGTCATATTTAGATATCTTTCATTATGGAAACCGGTTCGGGTTTCTTGTTCGCGCTAATTGGAAATCAGCGAAAGGCAGGCACTTCCGAGGCAATAGCTAATGGGAGGTTCCAGTGCTTGGTAATGCTTTGCCGCGACGCGGGATCGATTCGCACAACCGTCGTTGTTCCGTATGCATTGTTCGCAGCAACGCCAATTGCGTTAAGAACTGAAAGAGGAAAGGTTTCCTGATCGAAGACGTACTGCCATCGGTGGAATGGGACGTCAATATCGAAGTTGTCGAAGTAGTACTTGCCGTTCGCCGTCTTCAACGCGAGCCATGGCTGAGGTCCAAAGGTTGGTGTCTTAGAACTGACCTTGAGTACAGCCGCGGAGTCGTCCACCGCCTCGATCGTGCATTCCAACTCGCATGGCGGCTGCGGTTGAAGATTCAGCGCCGACCGCATTGCGCTGATAGCCTCGGAGTAAAAGAACGGCACATGCGGGAAATCGCGCGCGACAATATCGAGCAAGGCGCAGAACCCCTCAACATCGGGCGCCATGTCACGAAAATCGTGATTCGTTATTGAGAGCACGACTGGCTTGCCCTCGGCCGCTTCCTGAAACGCCTGACGGATGTCTTGCTCACGGATCACGCGATAACGTGTACCGACGTTAAGGCACCGGGCGATCCAGCGACGGCACGAACCAGGCACTTGATAGTCATCCGCAGCAGGATGGTATGGCTGCCAGGTCGCCGGGGCGCGACGCCAGTCGCCGAAGCGTCCACCGGCCACACCAAATTGCTGCGAATCCGTACCGGTTTGCGCCATGGATTGATTCGAGTAATCGAAGGGAATATGCTGCTCGAGAAACCAGTGACTGTCGGGCCGGATCACGTGAAATCCAGGGCGGTGTGCTGCAGGAAACCACAGATGATCGATGACGCGCCTTGAAAGAACCTGGTGAAGACTGTCAGAGGACGCCCACCAGTGAGTAGCAGAGCGGTGCGCCTCACGACCGAATGAATGCGGATGGTAGTGGAAGTGCAGCCCGTCACGGGTCGCGGGATCTTGTTTGAGAATCCAACTGTAGTGTTCGAAGACGTTGTGATAACCCACATCCCGGCGACGCGGGTTCACATCGTAATCGACATGGTCCACGCAAAACCAGTTGTAGACCCATCCTTCGCCTACTGAATCGGGAATCCTCTTGCGAAAGGCCTCCTCCATGATGCGCGACAACATGACATCCACTTTGTCCCATGTGTCGTTATAGGCGAGCAGATGTGGATCAACAACTCTCTGCACGGCCGCTTCAAGCCCATTGAGGTTATAGGCGCCGTTTTGCAGCTTTTGAAGAGTCGTTGCGTCTGGTTCCAGATCAAGATGGAAAATGTCGCGCAAACGCTCAAAGGTGGCCGTGAGAGATTCATGCAGCGGCCCCTCAGTGTCAATACAGTGAACGATATAAACGGGTTGGGGCGTCATAGTTCTCGGATTGTCCTAAGCCTTCACTCGAATTGGCCGGGCCGGGATCCCGACGACGGTACAGCATTCTGGTACATCTGAGAGGACAACGGCCCCTGCTCCGACAATGGCGTCCGAGCCGATGTGCACGGCTTGAATCACAGTCGCTCCGGCGCCGACGTGCGAACGTGAGCCCACATGCACGTTGCCACACAGCACCGCTCCTGGTGCCACGTGCGCATGAGCATGGATCACGCAATCGTGGTCGACACGGGCGCCAGTGTTGATGATGCAGTTCTCCTCGACGACACAGCCCGTCTGAACAATTGCCCCGGCCATGATCTGCACTCCGTCCGCTAACTCTGCCTCGGGAGCGACGATTGCACCCGGATGGATCACTGAAGCGAAACGGTATCCGCGCCTCCGGAAGGATTCATACACTCTGAGGCGATTCTCGATGGACGCGACGGAACCGAGTCCATTGACAAGCACTACCTGGCCTGGATCGTCGGAGAGGGCGTCATCGCCTCCCAAGTAGGGAACGCCCAACAGCTCCGTTCGCGTTTTGTCAGGATCAACGAAGCCAAGGACCCGCCCGCCCAGCAGCAGAAGGGTACTTAGAAGTATTCGCGCATGCCCACCTGATCCCACAAGAATGAGCGGCTGCACAGAGCCTGCCTGATCCGTCACAGAAGATGACTCCAGCGCAGTACCTGATCTTCTGCAAGGTCGCCAGCAAGCGTGCGCCCGACGACGTATTGAATCTCGTCAGGTGCGACCCCCGTCCCGGGCCGTTTCGCATCGAAGTCGCTTTCGCTGAGGACGTGACCTTTGCAAAGTGGTTGCCGCGCCACCAGACTGCGGCGGAACTTCTTGCGCTTCTCCATTTCGGCATTGCTGACGATACGGCGGCCACTTCCGAGTGCTGTAATGATGTTCTTCCCTTCCTTCACGATCGTCCGCATCTGCTCAGGGTTCGCGGAGATCGCATGATCCCAGCCCGCCATGTCCTGATCCAAGGTGAAGTGCTTTTCGATAACGCACGCACCAAGGGCAATTGCAGCAAGTGGAATGGCCGTTCCCAGTGTATGGTCGCTGAACCCTACCGGACAGTCGAATGCGCGCTGCAACGTCTCTATGTTGCGCAGATGAATCGTCTCATACTCCGGCGGATAGATCGAAATACAGTGCAGCAAAACGATCTGATCGTTGCCCTCGCCACGAACCGTGTCCACCGCCTGTTCGATTTCTCCCATCGTCGCCATTCCCGTGGAAATGACTACTGGCCGCCCTTTACGCGCAACATAACGAAGAAGCGGAATATGCACGACATCCATTGATGCAATTTTGAGGAACGGCACGTTGAGGGAATCGAGCAAATCCACTTCCTCAAGCGAGAACGGCGTCGAACAGAATGCGATACCCTGCTCGATGCAGCGCGCATTTGCTTGCGCGTGCTGGTCAGATGTGAGCTGATATGCGGTGACCATCTCCCGCAACGAGCCGAAGTGTTTCTTTTTGTCTGAGTACTCGGTGTTGCGCACGTACTCTTCTTCGGCGATGAGCGACTTGTCAGTCCACGACTGAAACTTGACCGCATCGGCGCCTGCCTCCGCAGCAGCGTCAATAAGTTCGCGGCAGAGGTTCATGTCCCCGTTATGATTGGATCCCACTTCCGCTATGATGTACGGAGGATGATCGGAGCCTACTTCCACATTACCCAACTTCACTGTTTGCATAATGTCTCTTCCTGCTTCCATATGTGCGCCAGAGATGAATAGGCCACAGAGGTCCACCAGATCGGTTGCTTCACGGCCCGGTTTAGCGACTCAAGGTAGGCATTCAGATTGGCCTGACTCCGATTAATGTACCGTTCGAATTGCTCAATGTCGCGTGCGACACGAAGAAACTCCGCCCACCGGCCTGGCAGAAAGTGCTCCTCACCACCCGAGGCCAGAACGAGTTGAAAGTGCCTGCGAACGAGCACCGAATCAGAGAGAATCTGATCGGGCCGGAACGGCAACCGAACCCTCGCGGTGTTGGCTTCATACTGGCGGTATTTCATTCTCACGTAGTGATCGAAAGATAATTCCGCACCAAACAGCCATGCCCTCGTGGCGAGATACCAGTCGACCAGGACCGCATCCTTGGGAATCGGGAGACAACGCTCCAGCAACTCGCATCGATACGCAGAGTTCGAAAAGCCGAAGACATTGTTACCAGGCAGAATCTGCGATAGCTTCAGCGCAGAATCAAAGTTGAATTCCGAGCCCAGCGGCTGGCCGCTTTCGTCAACAATGTTCAAAGCACACCCGGCAAGGTCGCTCATTTGAAGTTCCTGCCGCGCCGCCGTCACTCGACTTGGATGCAGGATGTCGTCACTATCGACAAGGACCACGTCACATCCGGCCGAGCTTACCTGCGTCAGAGCAAGATCACGGACCTGGGCCGGTGTTGAATTCGCAGGAGCCTGCACCCATCGCGCTTTGATTTGACAGCCGAGCGTGCTTTCAACGTCAGCCTGATCAAGTGCATCAAGGCCAATCCAGAGTTCAAAGTCCGGGTCGGTCTGCGCTTCGACAGACTGGTACCACTCCGGAAGGTACTTCAAAACCGCCGGATAGATCGTCGTATAAACCGCAAGTTTTGTGGCGCGTGGTTGCATTGAAACTGAATGAATTGCGTGATCTCTTATCAATCGCTTTTGCGGGTCAAGCTGAGAAGTGCTTCCGTGAACTCCATATCCTCGGGAGTATCGATGTCGACGCCGTGCTGCCAGGAGATTTCCCAGCCTGTACGTCCAGCGATGTGGAAAGTCCTCTGTTCTCGAATAACTTTAGTCTTACCCCACCAGATCGCGCCCGTTGGGCAGAACAGTTCCGGTAGATCCTGGCTGCGGGCTGTCATCTCTTTCGGAAAGAGCGGATCAAGTGAGAAGTCGGTCGCACCGCGTCTCATTGCCCACCAGGGATTCTGCCATCCATAACGGACGACTGATATCTGCGTATCTGCAGCCTTCTCAGAAAACTGCTTGTGGCTCGAAACCAGATCCTCGGCAGTTCGCAGCGGGCAGTTTGCCATAAGTTGAGCGACGAATTGGTATTGACTCCCGTCCGGATCGAGCCTCTCAACAGCATCGGCGGTAGCGGCAGAAACAGGAGTCATGTCGTCCGAAAACTCCGCCGAACGAAGGAACGGTACCTCTGCCCCATAAGTCCGGGCGACCGCCGCAATGTCCTCCGAGTCGGTACTGACTACGATCCTGTGGAAGAGTCCGCTCCCTAATGCCGCTTCGATCGTGTACGCAATCAGCGGCTTACCTGCAAGAGGACGAATGTTCTTCCCAGGGACACGCTTGGACCCGCCACGGGCCGGAATGATGGCGATTCTGTGATCCCGCATTTGGCAGCTATAGAAGCGAAACGGCTTCGGTCTCGCTTGATGCATCTCTCATCGCATCGGTGGTAAGTGAGACCGGGACGACGGTACCGTCCGGCAAATGCCACTCGTAGGGCACTACGACCGGAGTCGAATTGGCAACCCGCGACAGGAACTCCCCTTTGAATCCATAGTTCGCCAAGTCGCCAGTGACATTGAAAAAGGCCACTGCGGTGTAATCCATAACATGGTCGATTCCGTTCTTTGTGCAAATTGCCATCTTCACGGAGTAGCTTTGGGGGAATATAGGCAGCGCCTTGAAACGACATGCCAGCTTGCCTTCCCCGTGCAGCACAGCCGGGCAATTGCCGTCCAGAATCATATTGGCCGTAAAGCAGGATCCGTTCTTCCCGTTGATGCCCAGGGTGATGTACGGGTGTTCCAGCGGCCGATCGGCACGGTAGTGCATCTCCACGATCATGTCCTCGCCAGGGGAGAACTGAGTGGACCGATTCCCTTTGCTATTCCTAAGCACCACACGATTCACGGTGAAGCCGTACTCCTTGTTTTGGGTTGAGAATTCGGACGACCTTGAGACCGCATTGTAGTAATTCTCTACAACCGTACCCGCTGGGCCGTCTTCTTCGACATGACCACCTTTTAGCCACACGACACGCTCGCAGAGGTTTCGCACTGCCTCATGGTTGTGGCTCACAAAGAGTACCGTACGGCCGCTCTGCGCGAAACTGGTTATTTTTGCTAGACACTTTCTCTGGAACGCAGCATCACCCACGGCCAATACTTCATCCACGATGAGAATTTCAGGTTCGAGGTGTGCCGCAACTGAAAACGCGAGGCGTACGTACATGCCGGAGGAGTAGCGCTTCACAGGTGTGTCGAGGAACTCACCAATCTCTGAGAACTCAACAATCTCATCAAATCTGCGGATAATCTCAGTCCGGCGCATACCGAGGATCGCTCCGTTGAGAAAGATGTTTTCGCGACCTGTGAGTTCCGGGTGGAAGCCTGTTCCCACCTCCAGGAGACTCGCGATGCGCCCGTTGATGCGAATGCGCCCTTCGGTGGGGACAGTGATTCTGCTCAGCAGCTTGAGCATGGTGCTCTTCCCGGCGCCGTTGCCACCAATGATGCCGACGACCTCTCCGCGCTGGATATGGATAGATACGCCACGAAGCGCCCAGAAATCCTTGGTCCGCTTCGCATGCAGCTTCTTTTTGAACGCAGCAAGCGGCGACCGGAATGCGCTCTCGATCACGTGTCGAAGGCCGTCGTTCGGGTCATGCATCCGGCCAACATCATACCGTTTGCCGAGGTTCTCAACGGAGATGGCAAATTCTGAATTCATATCTCTTTTGAAATAACAACCATAGGCTAGACTACGTCCGCAAATGTGCGCTCGGTCTTTCTGAAATACCAGATTCCCGACACGATTAGACTCGCGACTTCAACAACCGAAATCACCAATCCTTGCCAGTAAATCGGAGTCCTTCCTCCCAAGAGGCTCCAACGGAAACCATCGATAATACCAACCATTGGATTCAGCGAATAGAGCATACGGAACCGCGGAGGGACGAGGCTGCTTTGGAATCCAACAGGAGAAAGATAGAGTCCGAACTGGACTACGAACGGAACGATAAATCGAAAGTCGCGATATTTAACCATTAGAGCTGCGACCCAGAGCCCCACTCCGAGGGAAGCACCCACAGCAAGAATAGCAAGAAAAGGGAAACATAACACCTGAATCGGCGGAGCAAAGCGATACCACATCATTATGACGACAAGAAATATTGCCGATATCAGAAAATCAACACAACTGGTCATCACGCTGCTAACAGTAATTACTAACCGCGGGAAATACACTTTTGAGATCATATTTGCATTGGACACAAGGCTGTTGCCACTCTCCGTTATCGAAGTCGAAAAGAACTGCCAAGGGAGCATCCCGCAAAAAACCAGGAGGGGATACGGCAGGCCATTGGCAGGCATCTTACCCAGCTTCCCGAAGACCACGGTAAGAACAACCATAGTTAGGAACGGTCGAATCAATGACCAGCTCACCCCAACAACAGTTTGCTTGTAGCGCACGAGTAGATCGCGCCACACTAAGAAGAAAAACAACTCTCTGAAGCTCCAAAGATCGCGCCAGTACTGGCGTTCGATGCGATCAGCTTCAATTAGCACTTCGCTCATATGCCGCTTTTCCAGTGATCCGAAGAATTTTCCGATGGTTGGGATGGCGTGTAGACTGCTCGATGATCCGTGCCATAGAGATAGTCACGCTAGTCCAGTTTTGAGGGACCGCGTCCTTTGAACCTGCGTGTTGGTCCTCGGCCAATTTAGGTTGCAGTCAATCTGTTCAAGTTCAACGCAGTGGTAAAAACCTCGAGACGAGCGTATCCTAGAAAACCTTGTCGAAGCATGCGCTGGTGAAATAGCTTCATCTGCGAAGCACCGACTGTGTATCGGGATCTACCGGCTCAAGGGCCTTTTCAAAGACGTAACTGGTCGAAGTCTTGTCCCGTGTCGCGATTTTACGGGCGGAATCGAGAATCTGGCCCAGCAGACTCCTGGCCGACCAGGGATGGAGAAGTTCCTCCACTAACTGGGGCTCCCCTTCGGGAAGATCATAGTAAGTAGTATCCAGAGGGATCGCCTGCGCTCCATCGTTGCCCCCCCCGTTTCGGGGGAAATATGTAATTCTGGTCTTGTTCGTTACTGACTTCCGCTCGTTCAGTGGTTCATTTAACAATTGCGCCCATAGGGCTGCGACCAAATCGCGCCCGCGGCCGAGAGGTATTGGGCACGGTGGCGTGCATCGCGGATTCATCTCGATTAAATAGGGCAATTCCGTATTTTCTTCGATCATAAAGTCCAATCCAAAGAAGCCGGACAGTTTGAGCCGCAGCGCAAGGACTTGCGCTGCCCTCAACATCTCGGCTCCTTCCACCACACGGACCACCATTGCGGGTTCTGTCGGGCCTTGTGCCTGGACAACTTCAACAGCGATGCCTGCCAAGAGCTCGCCTTGCCAGCACACGACGGCACAGTTGGCAGGACGCCCACTAATATACGACTGAGCCAGGATATTGGGCCGGAAATGATTCCACCAGTCCGAAAGGATCCACCCCCGGTCGCGGTTCAGGCTCAGCCGTTTGGTTAGTTCCAGCAGACTGGGACGGAGACTGAGCTCTTGCCAATCTTGCAGAGCCTCGTTGGCCTTTCTTGACAAGCGCACTCCGCGCCCCCCCCAAGTACCATCGGCCTTGATCACCCAGGGTGGAGCAGTCTTCGCGCACCATAGATTGAGATCGGCTACGCTGCCGATCGCCATCATTTCTGGCACTCGTATCCCCTCGGAGCGCGCCATTTGAAGAAG
>Ga0187863_10001081_pt1 | contig 22348 bp, 17 predicted proteins | sample June2016WEW_11_1_FD_132975 | JGI IMG/M metagenome (GOLD analysis project Ga0187863, IMG submission 132975) | Peatland microbial communities from SPRUCE experiment site at the Marcell Experimental Forest, Minnesota, USA - June2016WEW_11_10 | ecosystem: Environmental > Terrestrial > Soil >...
AGTCGCCTCGCGGTTTCAGAGTAACTGGCGGCGGCAAAATAAAGCAGGCATAGACTTTTGAAGAGCGCGAAATTGCTCATGTTCGCGTAAAGCGCAGCAATTAGACGGGCCGTCGCAAGGACCTCGTCCCTGGTCTTTCTCTCATAGGCCTCAAGTTCGGATTGGAGGCCCGGCGAGTCGAGGCCCGACTCGAGAATGCGCGCGAATCGCTCGATTCCAAGCAATGTCAGCGGAAAACCGGTGGAGAGAAGCGGATCAACAAAGCCCGCCGCCGAGGGAAGCATGGCCCATCTTCCGCTCGCAACGCGGCTGCTGAGGAACGAGAGTCGAGGTAAATGGCGAAAGGGCTGTATGGCATTCGCGGACGCAAACTGAGTTTGTAGAGTTGGGATTCTGTTCAAAAGGCGATCCCAAGCGACTTCGCCCTCATCGAGACGAAGTTGTGCAGCCAACTTATTGGTTGCTGCTATGCCCGCGCTGGTGATGCCATTGTTGAAGCGCAACACCCAGATCCATCCATCATCCATGACGTGATGGACGGCGGCGTCTTCCGGAGGATACGGCGCTGATTCGCTAGGATTCGTGGGTGTCGTGACACCGGAAAAGTGACTGTAGAGGGCCTGCGTGGATGGGAAGTGCGGGAGTGGCGCCTCGCCAAGTTGCAGGGCATGGTGAAGCAGGCCGCGCGGGCCCGTCGCATCGATCAGGAATCGTGCCTCGATAGAAAGTGTTGCGCCGTATCGAAAGCCGCCAAGGATTGCGCCCGTTTCGCGACACACGAAATGATCTAATTTCACCTCGTCGAGATAAGTGACTCCGAATTCCTGGGCCTGTTGGACGAGGAAGGAGTCGAAGTCGGCTCGGAACCAATGGGTGTCCGAGATCTCGTCGCGAGGGCTTGCGGCCACCAGAAGTTGATTGTCATAGGACGCGTTCGGACCGTCGGGTGTATCGAGCCGGTGGTGATAGAACGTGAAGCCGCGCTTAAGCCCGCATCCAATATGCGGACAATTCCGCTGCCAGCTACCCCATTTTGCGAGTGGCGCTACCGCTGGCAAATCGTAGCGACGGCAGAGTTCTTCAAGCAAAAGATTTGCCAGTGGAGTCGACGATTCCCCAATGACGACGCGTGGATGCTTGGCCCGTTCCAGCAGCACGACGGAATACCCGAGCCGTTTTGCGATCATGGCCATCAAAGATCCGGCGAACCCGGATCCGGCGATGGCGATGTCGTAGGACTTGGTCAACTCTGTCCCTCACATTCGCTGCATTCGACGGCGTCGAGTACCTGTTGGTGAAGATTCATCGCGTTGAGACGCGCAATGCGAGCTTGAAAACAGTGTGCGCAAACGGGCGCCGTATTCCGGAGATCCCACAGATCGGAGAACACACGCCCGCGTTGCAGATTGATACCGTACTCGACCGCGGACTCCAGCGTTGCAAGTTGTGGAGGAATGAATTCACCCGCTTCTGCCAGCGATTCCATCGCTCCATTGCCGGCTCTCGTCGGAATGAGGCTCGCTGCCGTAGCTCCGCATTCGAAGGCAAAATCCAGGGAGCGTTGCGCCCAATGGAGAGATTCATCTGGCTTCATGAAGGGCGGCTGCACCAGAATAAACGCGCGCAGATCTATGCCGTGGGCGCGCAGCGATTCGGCGCACGATGTGAAGAGTTCCAGTGTCATGCGCTTGTTCAAGCGCTCCAGTACTTCTGGATGCGCAGTTTCCAGCCCCATGGCAACTTCCAGCCTATGTGGCAGGAGATCGCGAAACTCGAAGCACGCGCGCCCGACGAGCGCCGGATGGCACTCAACAATCGTCCGATCGAAATGTCCGACGAGTGTCGCAATTGCCGCGTAATCTTCGCAAGGAATTGCCTGGAGATCGAAAAAGCTGCCGCTGTTGTAGAGCTTCACCTGTCGAGCCGGTGGTAGCCGTTCCAGTGCGTAAGTAATCTGGTGCGGAATGGCGCCAGGTGCGATGGTTTCTGCCAAAGTATTCTTCCACAGATCGCACATCACGCACCGCCACGGGCACTCGCGGTTGGTCAGGAAGATGGTCGCGACGGGGACAACCTCACCCGTCGACGAGCATTCCTCTTCCACGAAAAATGCGTACGGCTTGGCGGGGTCGAGTTCCGTCCGTTGCGGTCTCTGGACGAGAATCCATTCCGTTCGTTCCGCTGGCTCGGCGGGATAATGCGGGTCCAAGAATCATCCTCACTGATAGAGCGACAGGAATTGCTTGCGATATTCAGCCTCCTGAAAAGGAAGGCTGCGACGTAAGTCTTCTTCCGGGATCGCGCCGTGCTGAAAGCGGCGCTTTGGATAGACAGGCATTTTCATTCCTGTCACAGCAGCAATTCCGCGCGCGACAATCTCGCCCTTGAGCTCGTAGAGCCTCTCCACGCTGTAATCTGTGAGTTCGATAAAAGGAATCGCCTCGGCGATTGCAATCACGTTCGGCCGCGTGTAGGGGCTCAGGCCGGCAAATCCGAAATGATACGCAGGCGCGTAGGTGCGCGCATAGGACCGGCTCAAACCGCCACTGTAAGTCAGCGAGTGCTTGATTTTGCCTACGCCCCAGCCCTCCTGGTAGAGCATCGGGTTGTTGATGACGCTGCGAATCGTAAGCTCGGGATTCTGCTCGATCGGATAGTCCTTCAGATTCTCATCGCCCCCATCTCCATCCAGAAGAAACTTCCATCCCGGATAGCGTTCGCGAATGCCGCGACAGAGTGCGACGGCCATGGTGGCCGATTCGATATCGAGCGGCTTGTAGTCTTCGACGATGCGGATCGTCTCCTGCACATCGAGCGATGACCGATCGGCTTCAATCGGCTCAAGAAACAGTCCGAGCCCCAGAGAATTGAGAAAAGCGCGTGCCTGCTGTACATCGGGGCCATCGCCGAGATCCAGGACGAAAGCCTTGAGTCTTCCGGGATGCATGCCACGTTTGAGCATCACGTGGTACGTGGTCAGGAGGACACTGCCGCTGTCGATACCGCCGGAAAAGCAAACGCCAATCGGTTCCTGGGTCGGAACGGCATTGAGCCACTGCGCAATCTCGTCGGCGAGGGCGCTGATGTAGCGTCGGCCAATGACGCCAAGATCTGCCGGAAGTGTGCCCATCTCGGGCGTGAAAAAACGTGTGTAGACCGGGTCAGGGTCGGGGCAGCCCACCAACTGAATCTCGACCATGTGATGCGCAGGCACCATGCGCGTGTAGCTCGGATGAAACTGCGCGCCCAGGCCTGCCTGGCACAGCCATTCATAGATAGCGTCGATCCTCGAGGCAACAATCAAAAGCGGGCCAGCTTGCTGCTTGGCCAGAAAGTAGCGCATGGGCCGGTCCAGCGAACGCGCCATCCGTACCGTCTTTCCTTCGTGAGCAACAAGAGCGAAGGATCCCGCGATGCGTCCGATTTCGCCGGGCGTGACCGCGAACAGGGATTTCCGCGCGTCTTCTATTGACCGTCCAAAGATCTGGTTTATTCCCGGATCGATCAGATCGACAACCTTCTCGACATACTGGTGTTGAACCACTTCAACCTCGCGAGCAATTCCCAAGGGCTCCCGTTGAACAGACTATACCGGGGAGGTCGGGGAAGCGAAGAGCTCGTTGCTGGCTGGGGAACAAAGCCGATCATTTGGATTTGGAACAGCGGCAGTTTCTGTAAGCATCGATGCTGTAGGTCGAGACGGCGCAGACATATTGCGTCCAAAACAACCTCAACTCAAGCGAACGATCGCGGACATAGTAGTTGCGGAGGTAGGTTTTGGAGGCCTCGGTCGACGCGTCAGGATCGGCTTGAAATCCTGCGACGAGCCGGGTCAAAGACTCTGCGGAAAAGTCGCTCTGTTTGTAGGCTTCTGCGTAGTCGTACTCTTCTTTCCAAGTCGCATCGCTTCCGGACTCATTCGACGAAGCGAATACTTGGAAGTCGGCGAGTCTGGCGCTCGGTGAATCAACCAATGCAACCGTGAAGGACGGCATATTTCCATCGATGGGCGAGATGGACGGAACCATCTTGAGTGCGACCCCCGGTTGTGATGCGTCGGCATCCTGACCATTCGTCTTCAGCAGGCGCATCTCGTCCATGTGGGTGTGCCCAAAGATCGCAAGTTCGATGACGTCGCCGAATTCTGCTAGCAGGTTTGGCAAGGCATCCGAGTTGAGAAACATGTCCGGAGGCTTGCCGCCGCATACGTTGCGCAATTTGATGGCGGTCGAGAAGGGGTCGATGCCGGGAGGGATGTGCCCCATCACCCAGACTCGACTTTTCTTTTGGCGGGCCTCGGTAAGTTCTTGTCGAAGCCAGTCGATCTGCGCTTCTGCTCCCGCCGGATCTGCGTTCCCAGAACAAGTCGTGTACTTGCGCGACATGAAAAGATTGTCCAATACGAGCAACCGGGTGTGCTCCAGCGGGAAAGGCAGGGAGACGCTGTAGTATCCCTCGGCTGCAAACGTGCGTTGAGCGGCCCTTCGTTGAGGCGCCGGAAACCCTTCGGCAACTAAACCGCCTGTTTGCGCCAGGAAGTCGCTATTCGCATCGAGCTTGTAATCGTCGCAGTCCGAATCGTTGTTCCCGAGTGCTGCATAAACGGGGGCTGTCGGGAATGCAGTGCGCAAGCTGTCGAGAACGAACTTGATGGTCTTCTCGACGAATTGCCTGTATTCCTCGGGAGTCGATTGCGGCATGAGCTTCTTGTATTTGCAGGAGAAGCTATGGGCGATCAGATCGCCGCTCAGGGTGATGAATTTCGCGTCCGGGGCCGCCATCTCCATTGCGTGGAGGCTCGAATCGAAAAGAGAGTACGAGGTATCGGTGCCCCGCGACGCGCAAGTGAGTTGCAGCGCGGAAAATTGCTCGATCCGATCGCGCGAAATCGGAGCCGAAAGAATTGCCTTCCATTGGCTCACCGGGGCGCTGGCCAGTTGGGGTACTTTGTCGGGGTCCCAGAAGGGCTCAAAGTGGATATCGCTCACGAAAAGAGCGCGAACCTGCTGCCGGCTTGGGGATTTGACCTGCGCCTTGTCAACGGCGCGGCGCGCCGAACCGATCGACGCTGATTGAGCCGCCGCTAATTCGCCAATGAGAAGAGCAAAGCAACAGGCAAGGAGGAGCCGCGATCCAAGCGGGCGCGATGCGACCAAGTTTTGCAACTGTTTTATTCCCCCGCTGACGAACTCTGGGCAAGGCATCGATTCGAATTTGCAGGCGGAACCCTCGCCGAGTGGAGCGGGAGGGCGCCTACTCAGGTTTCAAGGAAGCCGGGCAGGACGAATTCGAAGCCTCCGCCATCCGGGCCCCAGCGAACAACCCTGGAGTGCACGGTGATGGTGTCTCGGCCACCCTCGCCGCTTGTGCCCACCATCTGCAACGTGACGCGGATGATCGTGCCGGGTAGCCAACGCTCGTCGGTGCACATATAGAATCCGGTGACGCTGATGTCCTTGATTGGGTGCGGCCGCGGTGATCCACCGGTGAAAAAATAAGCGACCAAACCAGGCAACGGGAGGCGAACGGCGCGGCGCTCTTCGCTGCGCTTCTGTTCTACCTTGTCAAGATGCAGGTTGGGATACAACCAGCAAAGAAACTGAAGCTTCTTCGATTGCTTTTCGTCCTCATCGGGGACAGCTTCCTTTTGCTGATCCATGCGCGGGATACGAATTTCCGGCGGCCGCGAGGGATCGAATTCCGGAAACAGCAAATACAGGAGCTGCACGTCCCACGAGGGCTTTGCCTTCCGAGGAGCCTCAGCGCCATTCTTGCCGGTTGAAGTCTGGATGTCGGTTTTTGGAGACCCGGCGGTTTCTTTCTTCGCGGGTAGGACCGTTGGCGCCGCCTTCGGCTGCGCTTGGGGTGGCGCTATTTCTTTGATGCGTGGAGAAATCCCCGCAGACGACGGTTGTGAAGCGGGCGTCCGCACCGCCGGCGCGGGCGAAATGACGGTCGGCAGCGAATTGCGAGCCGGCGTGGGCAATTCCGCCGGGACAGGAACGGGACCAGGGACAAGAGCGGGAGCGGCTGCGGCAACTGGCGACGCAACGTGGGTCTCTGCAGCCGGTGCCAGGATAGGCAGGGGTGACACAGGCTCGCTCTGCGGGATGTGCGCGACCGCCGCCGTGATCGGAATGACCGTACCCAGAGTTGGTTCCGGGTGGGATTCGTGGTCCTGTTCCACTGCCGGAGCGACGGCCGGATTCGCCGTGCGCCGTTTGGAATTCGGGCTCGTCTGGCGCTTGGGGACGATCGCGGTAGTGGCCTCAGCAATCGGAGGCTCCGGCTGCACCTCCGGAGGCATCGCCGGCGCCAGGTTGACGCTCTTCATAAGCCGTCCGGAAACCGATCCGTTCGGCGTGCGGGGCTCCAGCGCATGGTCTGGCGCACCGTTGAAGCTATTCCTAGTCGAAGCAGGAACTACTCGGGACGAGAGAGGCGCAGAAGTCGCGCGTTCAGCGGCAGTGTGGGAAGCATGCGCCCCCGGTTCCGACGCAATCAGAATTGAAACTTGAGAGCCCTCCAATGCCGCTGCGATGGACTCACCGTCGCCGGACGGCCGGAGGATCGGCGATTGTTCGAGAATCGACTTCGCGCTCTTTGTGAGCCGTCCCGAGGGACTTGCGCTGGCTGCACGCGCGGTTGGGGCTTCTGCCACCGCGGTTGCGCTGGCGGCAGGCGTGGAGCCTCTCGCTGATATGGACCGTGCGCCTAGAAACTGGTCGAGTGGAGATCCGCCGCTTTGCGCTGGAGGGGCGGGAAACGCCGAATTGAAAAAATGCGCGGTCGCCGGCTGGGCTGGCGGCGATTTTGAAATGGGAGCGTCCTGAGAAACCGCGGTTTGTTCGGGCTCGGCTGGGGCGACCTGTGGATCGTCGACCGTGCGGAACATGAGCTTGTCCCCGACACGGGTTTTTGACATCGCAATCGTTTTAGGAGGAAGAACCAACGCGCTGGCCGGGTCACCACGGAAGGGCTCGTATTCGCCCTCAGTGGAAATTTCAACGCAGTGAACGACGCCGTAGTCCTTGTCCAGATAGATCAGGTCAAACGGAGAGAGAGTGCGCGCAACGGGCACTCCCCTGAAGTTTGTCAGCCACAACCCGGCTTTGCGATCGGGCCCCAGGCCCTCCATGAGGACCTTAAGAACCTTCAAAGGCTCAAGCGCCGCATCAACAATGACCAGCCCAGAGCTGAGGAGTCTCTGGCTTTTGCCGTGGTACGCATTGATGATCTTCGTGTCCACAATTCCTCATTTACGAAGAAGACGTTGTTCACAACGCTCTAGAATGAGGGAACTTCTTGTGCCCGCTGCCTGAGCAGAGAACCAACCTGGAAGGGGCTTAGCCCCTCAGTCTTCCGCGACGTTCTCTCTTGAAGTTACCTCAAACCTTAGTCCCATGGGATAACGAACTAAACGTTCGATCTCGAGTTTTGCAAGTTCAGGTTCCGCCCATCGATCCTAAAACTATGAAAAATCGAAAGATGAAGGCTTGATCGCTCACACCCACTTGGCGCAGTTTTGCACTCCTAAGGAGTCAAGGTCAAGCAAGAATGTGGGGTGGGGATACTCCGAAGTGACGGATCGAATCATGGAATGGAAGAGTGAATCACATCCCGCCAAACCACTGATTCTAGGAATTAAGCGAGGCCAACCTGCCTACCTTCAGAGGGAGGAAATTCGACCTCGACGGCGGTGAAGAGACTCTCTCCGAGCGCGTTCAACGAAAAATCTCCGGGCACGGGCCGCTTTTCAATGATGAAGCCAGGATTTGCGATCGCTATCCGGCCACAGTGGCACCACTCGTCGAAACCACGCCAAAGAATGCTTCGGAGGCGCTCCGATAGCCGTTGCAACGTGCATTCAATTCAAGCCCAAGGGGTGTCGGGGTGATATTGATCCCTTCGACCGGTACGAACAGCGAAGTTTTGAATCGCTGCTCGAGCAATCCGAGCCCGGAGAGATGCTCGAGGGAACGTCCCATCCGGAGTAGATCGCGCGTGCCCGACAGCTTCATGATCTCGTCGGTTGAGCAGGTCAGCTCGCGCGCCGCGACGGCGCCCGATTCATTCAGGAGCTTTGCCGCGTTCACGCAAGCCGCCGTCACAAGGCGAACGTGAGTCGGTGTAAGTTGACTGAAGATATCGACGAAATTTCGGTTCGATTGATCGTCGCCGTTGATCGTGCAAGCTGTGGCCAACAGTCCTGCCCAGCATTGCTGCATCGAATCTTCATCGGCCCAAGATCCGTCGCGAAGGATGCGGAGAAGCAGCGGTGGGCAGCAACGTAATTGCTCCCCATCGGGCCAGGAGGCTAAAAGGCTTTCCGCATGCAAAGCGACCTCGATCGCGTTCCATAGCCGATGGCCGGTGAGGGTGGTGCGAATCTCCTGACGGATGGCGCTTCCTGAAGGGGCGCTGATTCGGCTCAGGAATGCGAGAGACTTCGCGAGCTTGAAAGGACCCACGATGTCGCCTGGAGTCGCATCGTTCGTCGAGCTCTCCACCAAGTTGACCCATAGCTGGGGCTCTACACCTGGGGGAATGTCAAACGCTAAGCCAACGCCCTCTTCATGACACCTTACTGCTCGCGCCTGTAATGTAATCTGACGCTCGAGATTCTCACCTTGAAAGCCAGCTCGTTGCAATGTGAGCGAGACAGGCGTTCCCGGCTGCCAACGGTCCCGCGTCAGCAAATAGAGACCTGTCGCACTGATGTCCCGGATCACATCGCGCTTCAGGCCGGAATCGGTCCAATGACCGGCGGCAAAACCGCCTGCGGGCCGTCGTGTTCCCAACCGCTGCTTCGTCGGGAAAGAGCGATTGAGCCATTGTTTTAGTGACATAGCCGCTCTCGCTGCAAGATCGAATTGACCACGTGCAAGGGAAATGCATGCTCGGCATTGACGTCAGATCCCGGCACCAGGAGGTATTCAACGAGCAGTCTACCCAGAAGAGCGGCGGTTTTTATGTGCGGGCCGTCACGAGGCGGGACTGATCGGCTCGCAGTTCGTTTGTGGCCGAAGTTCAGTCTGGGGTCAGAGCGAATCGCTCCCGGATCTCGTAGCGCGCCCCTCCCGGCGACAGGAAGCTTTCGAAGAGCAAGAACTCTTCGGCCAGGAAGGGCGAGAATTCCGGCCGCGCAGGCAGTCGCTCTCGAAGAGCTCGGAGTCTTCGCCCGTGGATCCCATCCTTCGTGCGGGCAAGCGTGATGTGCGGATGGAAGGCGCGGGTATCGGACGTGAATCCAGATTGCGTGGCAGCTTCCTTCACCTTTTCATAAAGGGCGGCGAGTTCCGGTCTGAGAGATACGCCGGCGAAGAAGATTCCTGCGCGCTCGAAGAAATCCAGCTCATCGATTTGGATGGGAACGGCTGGAGACTGAACAGCGCGGAGACGGGCTGAGATGAGTTCGAAGTTCGCCGAGGGAGTTTTGCCCAGAAACTGGAGGGTAATGTGCCACGATTCAGCGGAGGCCCAGCGCCATCCGTCAGGCTTAGACATGGCGGCCGTTAAAACGGCTGCGAGCTCGGCGCGAACCTTGAAACTCAGCGGAATTCCGACAAAGAGCCGCATACGAGGAGAGTCTACGGCAGGGCTGAGGCATAAGGTTCGTCTTCTTGTAACGCTCCGGCCATGTCCAAGCTCGGTTTCGGCACAGCATTTACAACCGCCGCTGGTTGGGGTGAAGATAGGCGCATGAGTCTCTACTGTGCCGTGGGCGCTCCCGATGCCGATCTCTCCGCGGACCAACTGAAGAATCTGCTCGTCACGGCCCTGGACAAGCTTGGGGCGCGCAAGCGTGTTCTGGCGGTGCCGCCGGATATTACGAGGTTTCATTCGCAGGCCGGCATGCTGACGCGTTTTGCCTGGGAACACTACGGGGATCGCCTGCGGTCCGTGCTGCCGGCGATCGGAACGCATACACCGATGCAGCCCACGCAGATCGAAGCCATGTTCGGCGACATGCCGCACGATCTTTTCCGTGTACACAACTGGCGCACCGATATTGTCACGCTGGGTGAGGTTCCGGCGGAGTTCATTTACGAGCAGTCCGAAGGCAAGCTCAACTTTCCGTGGCTTGCCCAGGTGAATCGGCTCATCGTCGAAGGCGGATTCGACCTGATTCTTTCAATCGGCCAGGTGGTGCCGCATGAAGTCATCGGGATGGCCAACTACACCAAGAACATCCTGGTTGGCACCGGCGGCCGCGAAGGAATCAATCGCAGTCATTACCTAGGCGCAGTTTATGGGATGGAGCGGATCATGGGCCGTGCCGACAATCCTGTGCGTGCCGTGCTCAACTATGCATCCGATCGTTTTCTGCGCGACCTGCCAATTGTCTATGTGCAGACCGTTGTGGGGCGGAAATTCGATGGTGGTCTCGCAGTGCGCGGTTTATTCATCGGGGACGACATAGAGTGCTTCCATCGCGCCGCCGAGCTGAGCATAAAAGTCAATTTTGAAATGGTGGACGAGCCCATCCGCAAAGCTGTCGTCTATCTCGACCCGCACGAGTTTCATTCCACGTGGATCGGCAACAAAGCCGTCTACCGCACGCGCATGGCTCTTGCGGACGGCGGGGAATTGATCATCCTCGCCCCGGCAGTGAAGGAGTTCGGCGAGGACAAGGGCATCGACGGGTTGATTCGTAAGTACGGCTATCGCGGAACTCCGGCTACGCTCGCCGCGGTGAAGGCCAATCCCGATCTTGCGGCGGACCTGAGCGCTGCGGCGCACCTGATCCATGCATCGTCAGAGGGGCGGTTCACGATCACCTGGTGCCCGGGTCATCTCACCCGGGAAGAGATCGAAGGCGTCGGATTCGAATACGGCGACCTGAAGACGACGCTGAAGCGGTACGATCCGGCGAAGCTGAGTCACGGTTATAACCGCGTTGATGGCGAGAATATCTTCTTCATCGCCAATCCGGGGCTGGGGCTGTGGGCTCATGCGTCGCGGCTTGCGGCAACGGCTCCTGCCAGGCTGGCTGCCGTAAGCCTTTAGTTAGACCAAGCCAAGCTGCCACAGAAGAAACGCGTAGTCGAATGCAATCTCCTTCAAATAGTCATACCGTCCGCTCGCGCCTCCGTGGCCAGCCTGCATATTGGTCACCAGCAGCAACGGCCGGTCATCGGTCTTGAGCGTCCTGAGTTTGGCTACGTACTTGGCCGGCTCCCAATACATCACCTGGCTATCATAGAGCGAGGTCTTGACTAACATGGCTGGATAACTCCCCGGCTTCAAGTTATCGTAGGGCGAATAACTCAGCATGTAGTTGAAGTAGGCCTCTTCGTTCGGGTTGCCCCACTCTTCGTACTCGGGCACGGTCAGAGGCAATGAGGCATCGAGCATCGTATTCATGACATCTACGAAGGGAACATGCGATAGCACGACGCGAAACAGATCCGGTCGCAGGTTCACAACGGCGCCCATCAGTAGACCGCCGGCAGAGCCACCCTCGATTGCCACGCGCGCCGGATCGCCGTAACCAGTTTTCGTCAAATGCCCGACCGCCGCAATGAAGTCTGTGAATGTATTGCGCTTCACAAGCATCTTGCCCGCGTCGTGCCACGGCTTACCCAGGTCGCCGCCGCCGCGAATGTGCGCATAGGCCATCACCACGCCGCGATCGAGAAGACTCAGACGATTCGAATTGAAGCCGAGCGGAAGCGTGTAACCATACGACCCGTAGCCGTAAACATACAAAGGATTCTTGCCTGGCACACGCGAGTCTTTGCGATAAACGAGCGAAACCGGCACTTCGACACCATCCTCCGCCGTGGCGCGCACGCGCTCGCTTGCATAGAGTGTGCGATCGAAGCCGCCGGGGATCTCAACCTGCTTCAGTAGCGTTGAAGTGCCGCCGGCAACGTCATACTCATACACCGAGCTAGGCGTGACTAGAGACTGGTAGCCGTACCGGTAAGTTGTGGTATCGAAGATGCGATTGATGTGCGGGTGCGCGCTGTAGGCAGGCTCGGGGAATGCAATCTCGTTGACTTGTTCCGCTTCCGGTCCTCGGTCCGCGAACGACCACATCCGCAAGCGAGGCAAACCGTCCTCGCGTTCGCACGCCACAAAAAAGCCTGCAAACAGGTCTACATCTTCCAGCATCACGTCCGCGCGATGCGGAATTCGCTCTGTCCAGTGTTCGCGCCCTGGCGTTTCGACGGGAGCTGTGACGAGACGGAAGTTGCGGCCCTTGTCATTGGTGCGGATGAACCAGAGGCCGTTGCGATGGTCGATAGAGTATTCGTGCTCGTCTTCACGCGCGGCAATTAAGGCGAACTTGTTTTCCGGATGATCGGCCGCGAGCGTCCACCATTCTGATGTCGTGTGACTTCCTGATTCAAGGACGAGGTACTTACCATCGCGCGTGCGGCCAACGCCCACATTGAAGCGCTCGTCGTCGTCCTGGTAGACGAGCACGTCGGCGCTGTGTTCTATGCCGAGTACGTGGCGATACAACTGGAACTGGCGCTTTTGTTCTTCGTCTTCCACGGAATAAAAGAACGTCCGATTATCTGCCGCCCATGTTACCGAGCCGACGCGTTCCACTGTCCCTGGAAGCGTCTCGCCGGTTTCAAGGTCTTTGACATGCAGAGTGTATTGGCGAAACCCGGTCGTGTCGGTGGTGTATGCCAGCCAGCGGCCGTCGTCGGTTATGTCCGTTGCGCCGACAGAAAAGAAAGAATGGCCCTCTGCCAGCTTGTTTCCGTCGAGAAGGACTTGTTCCGGTGCATCTGGAGATGGGCCAGCTGCGCTGCCGGCTTTTCTGCAATGAATAGAGTACTGCAGTTTCTCCTCGGTTCGCGTGTAATACCACCAACTGCCGTCTCGAAAGGGAACCGATACGTCGGTTTGCTTGATGTGGCTCAGCATTTCGTTGTAGAGCTGTTCCTGCAGGCCGGCCAGCGGAGCCATCTCAGCCTCCGCATACTTGTTTTCCGCTTCGAGATAAGCAATTACCTCGGGATTTTCCTTGTCACGCAGCCATGCGTAATCGTCGGTGAGGGTTTTGTCGTGAACCTGAATTTTTGTGTGCTTCCTGGGAGCGATGGGGGGATGCAAATCGGTCATATCGTTCTTTAGTGTAGCGTTTGCGCTATGCCAATTCGCGCTCGAGGGCGACGCGCCACACCTGCCGATGAACTGCAGAGCCTGAATCCGCCGCGTGCGCATGGTCCAATGTGCAAGGGCTTCGGGAACTTTTAGCCTCCCGGACCCGTACAATTAAGAGCGATGACCGCATTTCGATTCGCACGTGCGCTCACCTGCCGGTTTATGCTGGCAGGATTTCTCATTTCACTTGTTCCTGCACTCATTCCCGCCCTCCAAGCCGAGCAGGTCCAGGACCTGTCCAAGCCCACAGACTATGTCAGCGACTTTGCTCATGTTCTCTCGCCGCAAGCGGTAGCTCAGCTCGACAGCTTATGCACCCAGCTCGACCACTCGAAGGCGAATGCGCAAGTTGCCATTGTTACGGTCCATAACCTCGACGGCGACGATGCTGCCGATTGGGCCAACCAACTTGAAGACGCCTGGAAGATTGGAAAGAAAGGCACCGATCGTGGCGTTCTGGTGCTGCTGGCCGTCGATGACCATAAATACCGGATCGATGTTGGGTATGGCCTTGAAGGCATTCTGAACGACGCGAAAATCGGCGATATCGGGCGCGAAATGGTGCCTTATTTACGCGCGCGCGACTACGACAGTGCGGTAACTCTCGCGGTTGGCCAGGTGGCGCAGATTATTGCGGCCGACGCCGGTGTGACCCTGACGGACGAACCGCAAGAGGCCGTCCAGCCGCGCGTTCATCAGCACTCGAGCGCCTTCCCATTTATAGTGTTCATTCTCATCTTCCTGTTTTTTGGCGGATTCTCGCTGCTGCGGTTTCTGCTGTTCGCCGGCCTTTTCGGAGGCGGGTTTCGCGGAGGTCCCTGGATGGGCAGCGGATTTGGCGGTGGAGGAGGTTTTGGCGGCGGGGGCGGTGGTGGTGGAGGCGGCGGAGGATTTGGCGGCTTCGGCGGAGGCGGCTTTGGTGGTGGAGGGGCCGGGGGAGACTGGTAAGGCAGGGACTGGGGACTAGGGTCTAGACAGCTTTGAAGGGTGGCTCTCTTCAGCGGGGGCCGGAGGAGAAAAGGAACGATATGAAGGGACTTTGGGTTGTCCTTGGAATTTTTGGCGTGCTGGTGCTGGCGGCTCTCATGGTGTTCGGCAGCTATGTCAGTGCGCGGAACCAGATGGTCGCTTATGACCAGAACGTGAAGGCCGCCTGGTCGGAGGTGGACGTTCAGATGCAGCGGCGTGCCGACCTGATTCCCAACCTGGTGGAGACCGTGAAAGGTTTCACGAAGGAAGAGAGCACCGTTTTCGGCGATATCGCCAACGCGCGTGCCGGCCTGCTGAATGCGCAGGGTCCTGCAGCGAAGATCGCGGCCAATGGCACGCTGGATTCAGCCTTCGGTCGACTGCTGGCTCTCACGGAAAACTATCCGCAATTGCGATCCAGTGAGCAGTTCATGCGCCTGCAGGACGAGTTGGCCGGAACCGAGAACCGCATCGGTGTGGCCCGCAAGCGCTACAACGATGCGCTCCAGACCTACAACACGTTTGTGCTGCAGTTTCCCAACAGCATCTGGGCGGGGATTGCGGGATTCAAGCAGAATTCGGCGTACTTCACGGCAAGCCCGGCAGCGCAGCAGGTGCCGAGTGTGAAGTTCTGAAAGCAGCCGCTAGCTTTTAGCTGTTAGCTTCCCCATCTTGCCCTGCAAAGTTGGGGCCGCATCGACCGGAATGAGCGTGCAAGCGACGCAAAAAGGCCATCCCGTCCTGGGATGGCCTTTTGAATCGGGTCGGAGGCCGCAGCATTCGCCCCCCGGACGCTACTTGTAGGATGCGATGGCGCTTGCTTCGTCGTCGTAAATGTCGAAGACCGTATAGAGCTTGGTCAGCTGCAGAACGTCTTTGACCTTTTTGGTCAGGCTCAGCAGCTTCAATGCCGCGCCCTGGTTCTTTGACGTGGTATAGGCGCTTACCAATTCGCCAAGTCCCGAGCTATCGATGTAATTCACATCGCCCATATTGAGCAGGATTTTCTTTTGTCCTTTGCTGATCAGGTCGCGAATGGCCTCGCGCAACTGCACACTTCCTTCGCCGAGAGTAATCCGCCCGCTTAAGTCAAGGACGGTCACGCCATCCACTTCACGGGAAGCAATTGTTAGAGCCACGGAAATTCCTCCTTCTTTCGGTGATACGGTTATAGCACCTTTGCGCGCGGTGTGGAGTGGAAGCGGCTTCCATCGGAAAAGTCCGTCAACGGACTCATGAATCTCTCCTCAGGAGGCGCGTGCGGGTGGGTCAGGTCGTTTCTTTAGCTGGCGCCAGATGTTTTACCAGCGTCAACTCGGTGCCAGGATGCAGTTGTCGGAAGTGTACCTCATCCATAAAAGACCGGATGAGGAAGATGCCGCGGCCAGTGCCGCGCATAAGGTTGTCAGGCGCCAGGGGATCGGGCAGCGTCGCAGGATCCAATCCCTTGCCTTGGTCTCTGATCTTGATCACAAGGTCCTTGCCGTCATTTTCAAAGCTGACGGCAATCTGCTTGGCAGGGTCGTAGTCGTTTCCATGCAGCACAGCATTGACGGCGGCTTCTCGCACGGCCATCGTGGTTCTGAATCTCTCGTCTTCATCGAGGCCCGCATCGGCGGCGAACTTTTCCGCCGCGGCTTCCACCTCGCTCACGCTATCCATAGTTGAGCTCAGTGCAAAACTCAACCGACCTGCTCGTGGTTTTTCCAAAGGCCTCTCCACCTCTGCCGGAACAGGGAAGGCAGTGCCGCACCGTCCGAGGAACCTTGCTGGAAGTTTCAGGGCTGAAGCGACCGGTGTCAAGCGCGACGTCTGCGGTCACTTAAGGTGCCCCCGTTCAAGTTATCCATTCAGATGCACCAGAAGCGAAAACCGCCGCAGTCGGTCTAAACTCACGTCATGCAGGTCCGCGCCACAGGACGAGTGAGTCTTACCGCGCTGCTCGGCATTCCGGTGACCGATGCGCAAGGGCAGTTGCGCGGGCGGCTCAACGATATTGCCGTCGCCACCGGGCCCGACGCGGGCAAGGTGGCGGGCCTGGTGTTGAAATCCCGCACTGGCCTGTCGATTGTGCCCGCGCAGGAAGTGATCGAGACACCCGCCGGCACACTGGAAATCCGTTCTACGAGCGCCCTGGTCCCTCTGAAGGATGAAGGCAACTTCCTCTTCCTGCAACGAGACCTGGTTGACCGCCAGATCATCGACATCAACGGCCGCAAAGTTGTGCGCGTGAACGACGTCGATCTTGAATGGGTGATGCAGGGCGATTCCCGGCTGCTGCGTGTTGCCGAAGTCGAAGTCGGGCTGCGCGGGGCCTTTCGCCGGGTGTTTAAAGGCTTGTTGCCACGGTCCACGCTCGAATCGCTCTCGCGCAAATTCCGTTATAAGGGCATTCCCTGGCATTTCGTCGATGTGATCGAGGTCGATCCGGCGCGCCGGGTAAAGCTGCGTATCGAGCACGAGCGGCTGGCCGACATGCACCCCTCCGACCTTGCAGAGATCCTGGAAGACCTGGCTCCCGCCGAGCGCGACGCTGTTTTTACCTCGCTCGATGAAGAGGTTGCCGCTGAGACCCTGGAAGAGGTCGATCCCAAGCTCCAGAAATCTCTCCTCGAGAAACTCGACGAAGAACGCATTGCGGACATCGTAGAGGAGATGGATCCGGGCGCGGCGGCTGACCTTCTTGCCGAGTTGTCGGAAGAGCAGTCGGACGCGATTCTCGAAGAGATGGAGCCGGAAGAGCGGCAGGAAGTTGCCGAGCTGCTGGAGTTCGACGAGAAATCCGCTGCCGGCGCCATGACCACCGATTTTGTCGCTGTGAATGTGAACGCGACGGTGGCCAACGCTGTGCAGGCTTTGCGCACCTTCGACGGGGACCCCGAGAGCGTGACCGAGATTTATCTGCTCGACGAAAAAAAGGTTCTGCGCGGCGCCATACCGCTTGCCCGTCTTGTGATGGCGCAACCGGACACACGTCTCTCCGTGCTTGCCGAGCCCCGCATTCTCTCTTGTCCAGCAGACACCCGGCAGGATGAGTTGGCAGAGATTTTCGATAAATACAATCTGCACGCGCTCCCGGTTGTCGATTCACAAAACCGAATGGTGGGCGTCGTTCATGCCGACCACGTCATCGCCTTTCTGCGTGAAAAACTGTAGCGGCCGGCCCAAGCGGCCCATTCATCAACATCAGGAACTGTGCCCCGTTCATCGCGGCCTAATCGCGATGAGCGGGTCCTTGGCAATGGTCTCGGTTTGCCCAGGCCGACCGCGAAGCGATTTTCGATTACATCGAGGCAGACAGTCCTCAGGCTGCCATTGCCGTGGACGATCGCATCCGGCAGGTCGAAGAGCTGATGAAGTTTCCGGAGAGACTTGCCATCACGTCATGCCCAGCGGGCGCTCTGCTACTCTTCCTTGCAGATTATCGATACGTCTTGTGCCGTCCCCAAGAACCGCGTGCCAACCCGCGCAGCGCCGGATGGGTGCCTGCCGGGCGAGAGGAGAAGAACAACATGGCCGGAGAAATGAAGGGCAACGTGTCCCCGCCGCTGGAGATGCCGGCTCACCTGCGCGAGCGCCACCGGGCGCCGGAAAAGAAAGATCCCTTGCTGTTGCGACTGATCACCTACGTTCTCGTTGTGCGGGCGTTGACTTTCCTCCTGCTCGCCTTCATCCTGTGGAGCTTTCCCGACTCGGCCATCGGCGCCTATCTGGTTACGAGTTCGGATTTCTTCTTCAAGCGCCCGCATCACTTCGAGTCGGTCGAGCAGATCCGGCAGTCTGCCCATGACTTCCTGATGATCGGGTTTCTGTTGGTCGGCCTCGTTTACTCCGTCGTCGCGTGGAAGTGGCTGACCCGCTTCTGGCTGGCACGGTGGGGCACGATGTTCCTCGCCGGTGCGACTCTGCTAAAGACCGGAATTAATCTCCTCGCCGACCGGGCCTCGGGAGTCGACACCCAGTTCACAGCGGCGCAGACCCAGGCTCTGGAGGTCAGTTCGATTCTGAACCTGGCAATTGTTCTCTATCTGGCTTTTTCTCCCGGAGTGGCCGAAGCCTTCAAAGAAACGCCCTGGGAATGATCCTTAGGGCTTTCGGCCTAAACTGGGCAGGCCGGTGACCAAAGTGAAGAAATAAGTGGTCCGCACCCGCTTTTGTGAAACAATCCTCCTATGCTCCAGCTACCGAGAATAATTCAAGGCGGGATGGGCGTGGGTGTGTCGAATTGGCGCCTTGCGAATACCGTCTCGCGCCTCGGCCAGCTCGGCGTCGTTTCCGGCACAGCTCTGGATTCGTTATTTACCCGCCGTCTCGCCGATGGCGACAAGGGCGGCTACATGCGCCGGGGTTTGAATGCTTTCCCGTTTCCGGAGATGGCTCGCCGCGTGTGGCAGGAGTATTTCGTCGATGGCGGAAAGCCCGAAGGCACGCCCTACACGCCTGCTCCCATGCATCAGAAAGTGGAGCCGCGGAAGCTTGTCGAGCTTTGCATGGTCGCCAACTTTGTTGAGGTCTTTCTAGCCCGCGAAGGCCATGCCAATTCTGTCGGCGTCAATTTCCTTGAGAAGGTCCAGCTTCCGCATCTCGCGTCGATTTACGGGGCGATGCTGGCAGGTGTGGGCTATGTGCTGATGGGTGCAGGCATCCCGTTGCACATTCCCGGAGTGCTCGACGCGTATGCGGCCGGCCGTTCCGCAGAATACAAGCTCTCTGTGGCAGGAGCCTCGGCAGATCAGGACGCCATGATGCACTTCGATCCCGCCGACTACACCGACGGGGTGCGGCCTTTGCTGTCGCGGCCCAAGTTCCTCGCAATCGTTTCGTCGAACACGCTGGCTGCGACGATGCTCCGTCGCGCGAGTGGTCCTGTGAACGGCCTGGTGATTGAGAGCCCAACAGCAGGCGGACACAATGCGCCGCCGCGCGGCAAGCTGCAACTGACTACGACGGGCGAGCCAATCTACGGGCTGCGCGATCAGGTCGACCTTGCAGAACTGCGTGCGCTGGGCGTTCCATTCTGGCTGGCGGGCGGCTGGGGCAGTCCCAGCAAGCTGCGCGAGGCGTTGAACGAAGGAGCGGCCGGCGTCCAGGTGGGTACAGCATTCGCCTTCAGTAACGAGTCCGGCCTTCGTCCGGATCTGAAGCGAACCCTCATCGCGCAAGCGGTTGCAGGAACAGGCGAGGTCTTCACCGACCCGCTCGCGTCGCCAACCGGATTCCCATTTAAGGTCGCGCAGTTGCACGGAACCTCTTCAGATGCAGGCGTCTACCAGGCGCGCAAACGCGTCTGCGACCTCGGCTATTTGCGTGAACCTTATGCCACTGAAAATGGGGGTATTGGCTATCGCTGCGCCTCCGAGCCCGTCGCCAACTATCTCTCCAAGGGTGGCAAGATAGAGGACACGGTTGGCCGGAAGTGTTTGTGCAACGCACTGCTGTCCAATATTGGTCACGCGCAAACGCGCAAAGATGGAACCGTTGAGCCAGCCCTGGTGACCGTAGGCGATGACCTTAACTCGGTCGTCCAGTTTCTTGCCCCGGGCCAACTTTCCTACTCGGCGGTCGATGTGGTTGATACGCTGCTAAGCGGGGTCGAGTCGAGGCGGCCCGCTTTGGCAGCCGACTAGTACGGTTTCATCGCAGTCAACCAGCCGCCGGGTCGCTTAACTGCTAAATCCTTCCACTGCATCGCGCCACGGACGGCAGTCGAGCGCCTCCCCGATTTCCAGCTCGCGAGATTACGTCTGGCTCGTCCGATCAGCGTTTTTTTGTGGATGGATTCGCTCTCCTTCGCGGGCCGTATTGTGTCATACTGCGCTTAACTAAAACTTTCAGCTTCGCTTTTATTTATTGCGCTCGATCCAACTGTGCCCCAAAAAGGCAAGGGCCCTTTATATGAGTTACTCCTGGAAGATCTTTATCGTCTTTTTTCTGCTGTGTACCGAGGTTCCGGCTCAAGTCCGGGCGAGCCGCAGCTATGATTTTTACAACTCTGTCGGAGTGAATACCCACTGGTACTACGGCGACGATTTTCAGTACCAGCCGTATTTCCAGGACCTGATCAACTTAATGAAGCAGGCCGGAATCTATCACTTCCGCGATGGAGAATTCGCGCAGGGATACAACACACCGCCGTGGATCACCAATGTTTATTCGCAGCTGGCGGCGAACGGCATGAAAGCGGAGTTGATCGTGGCCAACGGTCAAACGATTTCGCAACTGGAGTCGGGCCTGCGCGCATATCCGGGACTCGAAGCCATTGAACCTCCGAACGAATGGGATGCCAACGGAGGCCCCAACTGGTCTTCTACCTTGTTGGCGCAGCTGCCGTTGATTAAACAGGCTGGCGAGGATCTTGGACTGACCGTGCTGGGACCGTCGCTCATTCAGACCAACGACGCCGAGAAACTCGGCGACGTATCCCAGTACATGAATGTCGATAACATGCATTCCTACACTGGAGGACGCAATCCGGAAACGACGGGATGGAGCAACGACGATTCCGAAGGAAATGGTTACGGTTCGCTGGCATGGAATCTGGATATGGTCCACATCTACGGCCCCAACCTGCCGGCCTATGCGACCGAGACGGGTTACCAGACGACCAGTACTCCGACGCAAAATGAAGTTCCGGAGACTGTGGCAGGTACGTATGCACCACGGTTGCTGCTGTATTCCTTCAAGAGCGGCGTTCCCAAGACCTATTTTTACGAATTGATTGACGATCCAGCCGGGACCCAGCCGGGCTATGGACTATTACGCTACGATTTGTCTCCGAAACCGGCCTTTACCGCAATCAGCAATTTGCTCCAGATCCTCAAAGACGACAACACGCAGTTCACGCCAGGATCGCTTGACTACTCGCTAAGCGGCGAAATGAGCGGCGTCGATAGCTTGCTCCTTCAGAAAAGCAACGGCGATTTTTACTTGAATGTCTGGCTCGATGGATCGATTTATGACGTGAACTCTCTCAAAGCCACGCCAGTGGCGCCGCAGCCGTTGACGCTCACGCTGCCCGCGGGCACGATCGTTGCTTCCGTCTCCAGTTTCAAGTCCGATGGAACCGTCACCGAAAGCACGCCGAATCAATCTACCTATACGCTGAATGCGAATAGCTGTGTAACCACCATTCGGGTTGCAGCGGCAGCTGGGTCGCCGTCATCCCCAACACCACCGCCAACACCACCGCCGACACCCCCGACACCGCCCACCACGACGCCGGCGGCTACTCCGACTTTTTCTATTGCAGCCGGCACATACACGTCCGTGCAGACAGTCACTCTCGGCGACACGACCTCCGGAGCGCTGATCTACTACACGATCGATAACTCGACCCCGACCGCGCAGTCCGCCAAATACAGCGGGAGCATCACAGTGGGTCAAAGTGAAACCATCCGGGCCATGGCTATGGCTCCGGGCTATAGCGAGAGCCCTGTTAGTTCCGCCAGCTACGCGATCAATTTGCCTGCGGCGGATTACTCGATCGCGGTGACTCCACAGGCGCTGACCGTGCTGCCCGGTCAAAGCGTGGTTGCGACAGTCAGCATCAATCCGCAGAACGGATTCGATTCCGCGGTGCAGCTCACTTGCTCCGGATTACCAGTTGGGACATCGTGCAAATTTTCTCCGTCTGGGTCCACGCCGTCAGGCTCGACGACGATGAGTACGACTTTGACAGTGGTAAGTTCCGGGCAGAGCGAGGCCCATCAACGCGATACACAACCGACGACTCCAGCGGCCACGCTGGCTCTTGTTCTCTGCTGCCTGGGTTGGAGGAAACGGAAGACTCTGCAACTACTATGTCTTTTGATGCTCGGCGCCATCGGGTTGACGGTTCTGGCCGGATGCGCGAGTTTCACGGTTCGCCCGCAGAGCCTGGTCACATCGACGGTGACGGTCACTGCGACATCCGGTTCGTTGCAACATGCAGCGACATTTTCGCTGACCACACAATAGCGCCATTCCGCGCTCACCTTGCAATGCCAGTCTTTCAAGGTTTAGCTTTTTGGAACCGCCGAACCGGTACTGGTGACCGTCGGTGACGATCTTAACTCTGTCGTCCAATTCCTTGCGCTGGGTCAACCGTCCTACTCTGCAGCGGATGTGGTCGATACACTGCTAAGTGGGGTCGCATCGATGCAGCCCGCTGTTTGCCTGAAACATCCACCGAATCCCGAATCGGTCATTCAGCGCTCCATAGTATCCGAAGAAAACCTCCTTCAGCGGATCGGTGACCTTGGCTCCGTCGGAG
>Ga0187863_10001083_pt1 | contig 22334 bp, 13 predicted proteins | sample June2016WEW_11_1_FD_132975 | JGI IMG/M metagenome (GOLD analysis project Ga0187863, IMG submission 132975) | Peatland microbial communities from SPRUCE experiment site at the Marcell Experimental Forest, Minnesota, USA - June2016WEW_11_10 | ecosystem: Environmental > Terrestrial > Soil >...
GCCGCTGCCCCTCGAAAGCGACGAAGCCCTTCCGCCCAACCACCCGCCCATCGGATCGGCAAACTCGCCGTTCGAGCCAGGCGAAGCCCTTCCGCCCAACCACCCGCCCATCGGATCGGCAAACTCGCCGTTCGAGCCAGGCGAGGCCCTTCCGCCCAACCACCCGCCCATCGGATCGGCAAACTCGCCGTTCGAGCCAGGCGAGCCCCTTCCGCCCAACCACCCGCCCATCGGATCGGCGAACGCGCAGCACGGATCCCTGGTCGGAGCTTCCGACGATTCCTCCGGGCTCGTTTGGAAAATGCCAAAGGGCTGGCAAGAGACCCCGAACCCGAATGCGATGCGACTCGCGACGTACCGCGTTGCCGGTTCGGTGGAGGTGATCGTGTCGCGCGCCGGCGGCGCGACGCAGGCCAACATCGACCGGTGGATGGCGCAGTTCGACGACATCGGCCGCCAGGGACGCGTGGACAAGACGGTGCACGGCCTCCACGTCGTCACGGTCGACGTCTCCGGCACCTACGTCGGCGGTGGCATGACGATGGGCGCACCGGCTGATCCGAAGCGCGACTGGGCCATGGCGGGCGCCATCGTCGAGAGCCCGAGCCCTCCGTATTTCTTCAAGATGACGGGACCGGCAGCCGCGGTTCGCGCGGCGCGTCCCGCGTTCGATCGCATGGTCGACAGCATCGCGCCCCTTTGACCGACACGGTCTGCGAGGCGGCCGATTGCGTTGGCGTTTCGGAAGGCACCGTGGTCTTGTGCGCTTCGCGTGAGCCACTGGGACACGACGGACGGTTCCCCCACGCCTCTGGGGGTCACCTTCGTCGAGGCTGAGGCGTCCTACAACTGGGCGATTTATTCGAAGGCGGCGACCGCCGTCAGCTTGCTGCTGTTTGCGCCCACCGACCTCACGCGCCCGGTCGTACGGCGCGATCTCGACCCCATCCGCAACCGGACGGGGCGAACGTGGCACTGCCGCATCAAGGCGACGGACGTCTTGCCGGCGACCTACTATGGCTATTCGGTCGACGGGCCGTACGGGCCGGGCAACCGCTTCGATCCGACCAAGGTCCTTCTGGACCCGTACGCCCGGCAGGTGCATACGAGCACCTTCGACTGCGCCGCGGCCACAGGCACGGGGTCGAACGCCGGACGGGCGTTGCTCGCCGAGATTCCCGCGCCCCGAGCGCCCTTCGACTGGAACGGGGATCGGCGGGTGCGCCACACGCATGGTCTCGTCATCTACGAGATGCACGTGCGCGGCTTTACGGCACGGGCGAACTCCGACGTGCCGCAAGAGCGGCGCGGATCGTTTGCAGGCATCGTGGAGAAAATTCCCTACTTGGTCGACCTCGGGGTCTCGGCAGTCGAGTTGCTGCCGGTCTACGCGTTCGTCCCCGGGGTATGCGGCGACTACTGGGGGTACATGCCCATCAGCTTTTTCGCGTTGCATCCGGCGTACTCGACGGCCCGCGCCCCCGCCGACCAAATCGACGAGTTTCGCGCCATGGTGAAGGCGTTTCACGTCGCCGGCATCGAAGTCATCTTGGACGTCGTCTACAACCACACGGCCGAGCGGGGTGCAGACGGTCCGTGCCTAGGGTACCGCGGGATCGACAACGCGACCTATTACCTTTTGCAGGGTGACCTCGATACGTACCGCGACGACACGGGCACGGGCAACGTCCTACGGACGGGGCACCCGACCGTCCGCAATCTCGTCGTCGACAGCCTGCGCTACTGGGTGAACGAAATGCACGTCGACGGCTTCCGCTTCGACCTCGCGTCGATCCTCTCGCGAGACATCGACGGCTGCATCCGCATGGACCACGCATCGATCATCAGCGAGATCTCGTCGGACCCGGACTTCGCGGACATACGCCTCATCGCCGAGCCGTGGGACCTGGCGACCTCCCAGCTCGGACGGTCGTTCCCCGGGTTCGACTGGAGGCAATGGAACGGCCGGTTTCGCGACGACGTGCGCAAGTTCGTGAAGGGCGACCGGGGGCTCGTAGCCTCCTTGATCCAGCGGCTGTACGGAAGCGACGACCTGTTCCCCGACGAGGGCGACGAGGTCTACCGGCCCTACCAGGGCGTGAGCTTCGTCGACTGCCATGACGGGTTCTGCATGTACGATCTCACCGCCTACGACGTGAAGAGAAACCGCGCGAACGGCGAAGACAACCGAGACGGCACCGATGCAAACCACAGCTGGAACTGTGGCTGGGAGGGCGATGACGGCGCTCCGCCGCACGTGATCGCGCTGCGCAGACGGCAGGTGAAGAATTTCTGCACGCTTCTTCTGCTCTCGAACGCAACTCCCATGTTCGTGATGGGCGACGAGTTTTTGCATACGCAAGGCGGCAACAACAACCCTTACAACCAGGACAACGAGACGACCTGGCTCGACTGGGAGCGGCGAGCGGCAAACGCGGACGTCCATCGATTCTTCAAGACGATGATCGCGTTTCGTCGAGCGCATCCGACACTCGCGCGTGGCCGGTTCTGGCGCGACGACGTGTGCTGGCACGGTGTCGCAGGGCCGCCGGATCTGAGCTTGGACTCCCGGAGCGTGGCCTATTTTCTCGACGGTCGGTCGGAGCATGACGATGACATCTACGTGATGGTCAGCGCCTATTGGGAGCCGCTGCGGTTCATCGTCCAGGAGCCGAGCGTCGAAAATCGCCGGTGGAAGCGTGTCATCGATACGTCTCTCGAGAGTCCGATGGACATCGCCGATCCGGGCTCCGAGATCCCGCTCAACACGCTGGATTATGTCGTCGGCCCGCGGTCCGTCGTGGTCCTCGTCCGATAGGCGCGTTCTGTCGGGGGGTCCCGGCTGCACCGTCTGCGTGCGTGTCCACGCTGACCCGAGCCTTGCGGCAAGATGGCAAGAAGAGAGGGTGGCCCTTGGCTACCGCCCCTGAGTCCCTGGGGTCGCCGGGCTCCTCGGCAGAGTCCGAAGGACCTGGAAGTCGTGCTCGGGATCGACGACGGTCACGTCGCCGAATCGCGTCAACGGATCGGCCACGAGACGCGCGTCACCCACCACGATGATGAGCGCGTGGTCGGCCGTGAACACCGTCGCCGCCTCCCGGTCGGTGTTGGCCGTCGTGACGGCGCGGAGCGCGGCGCGGTAGGTGTCCCAGTAGTCGTCGGGCAGATCGAGCTCCCGAAGCTGAGCGACCATGTCCGCGATCGCCCCGAGGGTCTCCATGCGCACGGCGAAGATGTCGCTCAGAAAGCGCCGCGCCGCCGTCACCTCGTCGTTCGTCGGCGGTGCCGTGCGCATGCCGTCGAGGGTGTCCAGGACCGCTTGCACCGCGTCCGCCGTCTTCGGCGCCCGTGTGCCGGCGTATGCGAAGAGCGGCTGCGCGCCGTGCGCGAGCTCGATGGGGGAAGCGTTCACGGAGTAGGCGAGCGAGCGCTTCTCGCGCACGTCCTGGAAGAGTCGTCCGGTGAGCCCTCCGCCGAACACCTGGATCGCGGCGCGATCGGTGGGCCAGCTTGGCGCGTGTCGTTCAGGCAAGAGCTCAGTCACGACAAGGTCGCTCTGCACGCTGTCGGGCCGATCGACGACGACCACGCGGGTCGGTTCGGGGGCCAAGGGTGGCGGGAAGTCGACCGGCGTGGACGCGCGTGCCACGGGCCCCTTCCACGGCCCGAACGCGTGCTCGATCGCTTCGACGCCCCGGTCGGCCTCGACGTCGCCGGCCACGACGACCTCGACGTTCGATGGAGCGTAGTGCCGATTGTAGAAGTCGCGGACGGCCGCGCCGTCCACGGTTGCGATCTCCGCTGGGACGGCACTGGTGGTGGCGTACGGGCTCGTCGCCGCAAAGAGCGTGTGAAAGAGGACACGGGTCGCGCTCCAGGTGCCGCTCGATCGCGCATCGTCCTTGGCTTGGTCCGTCATCCGCGCCTTGACCCGCGTGAGCTCGGCGGCGTCGAAGCGAGGATTTCGGATCACTTCGCCCAGGATGTCCAGGGCCTGGGCCAGCTGCTGGGTCACGACGCCCATCGATAGCCGCGTTGCATCCCGCCCGACGGCGATGGTGAGGCTCGAACCGAGCATCTCGATCCGGTTCACGACCTCGCTCGACGTGTGCGCGCGCGTGCCGCCCTGCTCGAGCATCGTCGCGGTGATCTCGCTGACCCCCGGCGCGCCGAACCCGATCCCTGCGTGGACAACCACCCGTATTTCGATGAGGGGCAGCGCGTGCGATTCAACGATGGAGACGCGCAGTCCGTTCGGGAGCGTCCTCTTCGCCACGGCGGGGAACGGAGACGCCTTGGCCTCGAGAGGTGGCGGAGGCTCATCGTGGCTCGCCGCCGAGACTGCGGTGCGGGCCGTCGGTGATGCCGGGGGCCCAGACGGACCTGGCGCGTGAAGGGCAGGGGAGGCGGATCCACAGGCACCGATCGTCAGCGCGAACGCCGTCAAGGACGCGAACGGGGCCAGCGAGGCGAGGTTTTGGATCGTGACGGGCTTCACGGCTTCGTCCCTTCGCTGCGCGGGCCGCGTGCGACCGGCGTGCCGGTCCCGTCCGCCTTCGCCTGGCTCTCTCCGGTTCGAGCCGCCTGTCCCGGCTTCACCTCGACGCGCGAGCGGTGCGCCACGACGAGATACGTCGCCACGACACGCGACACATCCTCCTTCGTGACGGACAGATAGCGATCGATCTCGGTATTCAGGAGCGCCGCATCCCCCCAGTAGGTCTCGAAGGTTGCGAGCTGCGCGGCGCGCGCGTAGTTCGACGCCAACCCGAAGAGAAAGTGCGACGCCAGCCCATGGCGCACCTTGGTCATTTCCTCGTCCGTCGGCGGGGTCTTGGCGAGCGAAGCGATGACGTCGGCGATGACCCTCTCGACCTCGGCCACGGTCCCTTTGCCGGACACCTTCGAGCTCATCTCGAAGGCATCGGGACCCCGGTGGCCTTCGGTCTCCGCGTCGACGTCGATGGCGATGGCCTTGTCGTGCACGAGCGTCTTGTAAAGGCGCGAGCTCTCGCCTGCGGCGAGCACGTTCGCGGCAACTTCGAGTGCGTAGTGATCGGAAGTGTGCGTCGCGGGAATCGGCCAGCCGTAGAGGACCGCGGGAAAGCGCGCATGCGCGTCCTCGACGACGTCCTGCCGTGGAGCGGTCTGCTCGGGCACGGGACCGGGCTCGTACGCCGGCGCCTTCGCCGGCGTCGCGTCGCCGAAATAGGCCCTGGCGCGGTCGAGGGCGACGGCGGGATCGAAGTCGCCCGAGACGACGAGGACCGCTTCGTTCGGGGCGTAATACGCGGCGTGGAACGCCTTCACCCAGTCAAGCTGTGCCGCGTCGAGGTCATCCATGGATCCGATGACGGAGTGCTCGTACGGCCAGTAGCCCTGGAAGACGAGCTCCTCGAGACGGATCCCGGCGGGAGCGTACGCCGCGTTGAGAATCCTCATGCGGTACTCCTCCTCGACCACGAGCCGCTGGTTGTCGAGGTTGGCCTGCGAGACGTCGAGCGACTTCATGCGGTCGGCCTCGAGCCACATCGCGAGCGGCAGCTCGCTCGCCGGCAGGAGGTCGAAGTAGTTCGTGCGATCGGAGCCCGTATTCGCATTGAGCGTCCCGCCGTGAGCGGCCACGAGCCTCATGTGCTCGCCCTTCTGCACGTGGGCCGACCCCTGAAACATCAGGTGCTCGAACAGATGCGCGAACCCCGAGTGCCCGCGGGCTTCGTTCCGGGCGCCGACGTCGTACATCAGGTCCACGGCCACCGTGGGCGAGGTGGGGTCTACCGAGAGCACGATTCGCAGCCCGTTGGGCAGTGTCGACCTCCGCACGTCAAGTTGGAGCCGGGGGATGTCGGCCGGCTTGCCCGATGCGGCAGCAGGCGCAGCGGCGTGGGAAGAACTCGTCGCGAGGACCGCCAGGAGCAGTGCCACGAGCGCTAGCGGAGTCATGCGAAGCGGGCAACGGGGCATGGATGCGCCTTAGCGCGTCCGAGTGGCGTTCAACAGGTCGATCTGGAACTCTGCGAGGGCCGAGTGAAGCCGCCGGGATAGGCTGGGGTGGGGACACACGGACCGCCGGCGAGCCACACGTGGGGCGTGTAAGCCTCGTTTCGAGCTTGGCGTCCACATCCGCGATGCCGACGGGCGGGTCGCGCAAGCGCGATTCTACCGATGAGGTCGTCTCGTCGATGCGATGAGCCGGCTCTCAAGTCCCGCAGGTTCGCGGGTATCGACCGGCGGTCCGCCCAGTTTGCCGTCGGCCGAGACGTTCCTTTCAGGGGCCCAGCGAACAGCGGAGGTTCGAGCCGCAAATCGCGCGCCGACTCTATCCACCGTGCACGGAGTGCACGGGTTCCAGACACGCGACAGAAGAAGGATTCAGTTACGGTTGGTCGTAAGGATTCGGGGTCTCCACAGCCGCTGCACGTGCTCCAGGGCCGCCCCACGTCGCAGCGGCGGCACCGGCGTCGCCATCCGACGGGGTGGACGCGCCGGCCGAAGCCACGGCGACGGCGGGAACGAGGTCTCGGGCGACCGGCGCGAATGTCCCCGCTGCAGGCGCGGGGGAGCGCGACGTGGCCGGCGCGAATGTCTTCGCTGGGGGCGCGGGCAAGGGCGGGGACGTGGCGGCGTGCGAGGGCGCCTCGCCGGAGATGATCTCCGGCGCAGTGGAATAGGAGTAGGCGGAGGCTTGCGCGGTGGCGACCGTGGCGGCGTTCGCCACGGCGCCTTCGGCCATGACATTCGTTGGGGCCAGGGCGGGCGTCGTCGGTTGCGGCGCGGTTGCGCCGATCGATGCGGACGGAGCCGGAACATCGCTGAGCGCGATGAAATCCAGGACGCTCGGCGCGATCGCCTGCGGCGCGGTCATGACGATCCGTGACGATAGCGGAGGCGATCGATGCACGTCGGTGTAGAGTGCCATGAAGACCCCCACGAACAGCGCCGACAACAACAACAGCGATCCGACCACGATGCGGGCCGAAGCCGGTTTTTGGAACGTCGACACACTGCTATCGACTGGGATGGCTTCGCTTGGATCCCCTTCGGCGGCTACGGGCGGCACGATCGAGGTCGCGCTCAACCGGTTGGCAATGAGCGCGTGCGCGATGCGATCGCAGGACGCGCGCCCCAGATGGGTACCGTACGGCGCGAGCGCGGCTGCGAAAGCAGCCACGTTGCCGAAGCGGTCATCGGGGTCCTTTTGCAGACAGCGCGCGATCGCCGCCTCAACGGGCGGCGGAATGTTTGGCCGCAGTGCGGACAGAGGGGTGGGCGGCCGACTGAGCACCGCGATACTCAGCTCGGAAAGGGTCTCCCCACGAAACGGGGATTCGCCCGCGATGAGCTCGTAGACAATGGCGCCGAGCGCCCAGACGTCGGTTCGGACGTGTGCTTGATACGGCGATCGGAGCTGCTCCGGCGCCATGTACTGCAGCGACTCCATGATATGGATGGGCTTCCCCAGAACATCCTCGGCGAGGTGTCGGAGCGGCCCGCCAATCGGGGAGAGACCGAAATCGGTGAGTTTGACGCACACAGTGCCGTTGGAACGCTGGGTCAGAAAAAGATGGGCCAGTTTCAAATGGCCGTGAATGATGCCCAGAGCGTGAGCTTCGGCGACCGCCTCTGCGGCTTGCAGCACCCAGTCGATCGCGGTCGGAGCCGCCAGCGGGCCCCATGCGTGGACCAGCTGGTCGAAGTTGCGACCATCCGGGTATTCGGCGACGAGATACGGCCTGCCATTCGGGAGTGTGCCCGAATCGAGAACGCGCACGGTGTGCTCGTTCGCCAGGCTCATGGAGGCGTGCGCTGCGCGAAGAAATTGATCGGCCATGTCGAAGTCGCCTGCCCATTCGGGCGACAGCATTTGAATAGCCACCCGACGGTCGAGTTGGGCGTCTTCGGCGGCGAGCATCACGGTGACGTCGTCGCCCCCGCATTCGGCTTCGATCACGTACCGCGACGCAATCGTTGCGCCCGGTGGCGGTATCCTCCAGCTGAGGTCTGGCGCGAATTGGTTCATGGAGCCTCCAGGCCTGACCTGCGAAAGCCGGGCCACATGGCCTTCGTGACCGCGAGGCGAGCTCGAGATGGTTCGCCCCATGCCAGAGCCCCGTGGATTGCCCGCTTGCCCATTGGCACTTCGCGTGGACCGCTTCGCAAAATCGCGTTTACGGCCCGGCTGCACGCAATAGCCGGGGCCCGGTGGGTTGGATTCTCACGCGGAGCGTGCGGCACCGCATTTGCAAGCGCTACCGCCGCGTGCGACCGCCAGTCGAGGCCGGCGATTCCGATTGAACTCTGACAATCCGCAAACCGTCATCGGGCCCGATCATCAACTCACCGCTCCGAGTCCGGCGCGTTCGCCGCACAAGGCTGTCCGGTTCGCTCTGTGGATCCTTCTAGCAGCCTTGGTCGCGACGGCGTCTGCCGCGGTTCTGGCTATCCTTCACCACGAAAGCGCGAAGAAAGTCGCGCCGGGGCCCCCAAAGATCACGGTCACGACGGCCACCGCAAAAACCGGCGACATCGGCGTCTACCTGAACGCCATCGGAACCGTCACGCCGGTCTATACCGATTCGATCACCAGCCAAGTGAACGGCTTGGTCGTCGCCGTCCATTACGAGGAGGGCCAGCGTCTTCGCAAGGGCGATCCGCTCATCGACATCGATGCGCGCCCATACCGCGCGACGCTGCTGCAAGCCGAAGGGGCGCTCGAGCGAGACGAAAACCTGCTGGCGCAGGCACAGATGGACCTCGACCGCTACCGTGCCGCCTGGGCACGCAAAGCCATCGCCAAGCAGATCCTGGACGACCAAGAGAAGCTCGTTCTGCAGGACGACGGTACCGTAAAGAACGACCGCGGGACGCTGCAATACGCCGAGGTTCAGGTCGACTTTTGCCACATTACGGCTCCGATCGCCGGTCGCGTGGGTCTGCGGCTGGTGGATCCAGGCAACGTCGTCCAGTCCGCCAGCGCCGTGACCCTCGCCGTCATCACGCAGCTGGAGCCCATCACCGTCATTTTCACCGTGCCCGAAGACAGCCTTGGGCCCGTCCTAGCTCGATTGCGCCAGGGCGCGACACTGCCCGTCGATGCGTTTGACCGCACGGCCCAAAAGAAGATCGCGAGCGGACGGCTCTTGACGCTCGATAACCAGATTGACACGACGACCGGAACGGTGAAATGCCGCGCGATTTTCGAAAACACCGATGACGCTCTGTTCCCCAACCAATTCGTCAATACGCGACTGCTGGTGACGACCGTGCTGGGGGCGACGCTGATCCCGGCTTCCGCCATTCAACAAAATGGTCAAGCGTCGTTCGTGTACGTGATTCAAGACAACGTCGCTCACATGCGCAGCGTCAAGCCCGGCGTCACGGACGCCGGGCTGACGCAAGTAGACGGCATCCGTCCGGGAGACGTCCTCGCGAACAGCAGCTTCGACAAGCTGCAGGACAACGCGGCCGTCGTCGTTTCGGACAACCCGGTCTCGGCCAGCCCGATCGGGAGCGCGGCGCCGTGAGTCCCTCTCGCCCGTTCATCCTGCGACCGGTCGCCACGTCCTTGCTGATGGCGGCCATCCTTCTGGCCGGCGTCGTCGGCTATACGCAGCTTCCTGTTTCGGCACTCCCGGACGTCGCCTATCCGACGATTCAGGTGCTTACGTTTTATCCGGGCGCAAGCCCCACGGTCATTGCCACCACCGTGACGGCGCCCCTGGAGCGTCAATTCGGCGAACTGCAAGGCCTGAGCCAGATGACCTCCACCAGCTCTGGAGGTACTTCCGTCATCGTACTCAAGTTCAATCTGTCCATGGCGATCGACGTGGCGGAGGAGGAGGTGCAGTCCGCCATCAACGCGGCGCAAAGTCTGCTGCCGTCCATTTTGCCGGCACCGCCGACCTACAGCAAGACCAATCCCGCCGATGCCCCCGTGCTGACTCTCGCCATCACCTCGACGTCGATGCCGCTTTCTCAGGTCGAGGACCTCGTCGACACACGACTGGCGCCGAAGATTTCGCAGCTCAACGGGGTGGGGCTTGCAACGATCAGCGGCGGGCACAAGCCCGCCGTGCGCATTCAAGCCAACCCGACCGCGCTGTCCTCCTACGGGATCAACCTCGAAGACCTGCGCACCGCCCTGACCCAAAGCAGCGTCAACGCGGCCAAAGGAAACTTCGACGGGCCGCGCCAGGACTACCAGATCGACGCCAACGATCAGCTGGTGACCAGCGCCGACTACCGCGACGTCGTCGTGGCCTATCGCAACGGCGGCCCGGTGATGTTGACCGACGTCGCCCGCATCGTGGATGGCGTGGAGAACAACAATCAGGCCGCGTGGATGAATCAGACCCCGGCGGTGATTCTCAACGTGCAGCGCCAGCCGGGAGCCAACACCATCAGCGTGGTCAAAAGCATCAAGCGACTCGTGCCCCAGCTCGAAGCGAATCTGCCGACCGGCATCCACGTGACGACACTCAGCGACCTGACCACCGCCATTGAGGCATCGGTCTCCGACGTCGAGTTCGAGTTGTTGCTGACGGTCGCTCTCGTCGTGCTGGTCATCTTTCTCTTTCTGCGAAGCGTCTACGCCACCATCATCCCGAGCGTGGCCGTGCCGCTCTCGTTGGTCGGCACTCTGGCGGTGATGTACGCCCTTGGCTACAGCCTCGACAACCTGTCGATGATGGCCCTGACCATCTCCACGGGCTTCGTCGTGGACGATGCCATCGTGATGATCGAAAACATCTCGCGTTACATCGAAGCGGGTGATGCCCCGATGGAGGCCGCGCTCAAGGGTGCGGAGCAAATTGGCTTTACCATTCTCTCGCTCACGGTGTCACTCATCGCCGTCCTGATTCCACTCTTGTTCATGGGCGACGTCGTCGGCCGTCTGTTTCGCGAATTTGCCGTAACGCTCGCCGTGACCATCGTGCTGTCGGCCGTGGTCTCGCTCACGCTCACGCCGATGATGAGCGCACGCATCTTGCGGCCCAAGCCAAAAGCGGCACAAGGGCGCGTGTACCAGGCGTCGGAGCGCGTTTTCGACCGGGTAATCGGGTTTTATGGGCGCACGCTCAAAGTCGTCCTGCGCTACCAGACCGCGACGCTGCTGGTCGCCGCGGCTACGCTGGTTCTGACCGTCCTGCTGTACATCGTGATCCCGAAGGGCTTTTTCCCGATACAGGACACCGGCGTCATACAGGGCATCTCGCAGGCGTCGCCGGCCATCAGCTCGAAGGCCATGGCCGGCATGCAGCAGGAGCTTGCGAGGGCGGTCCTCGAGGACCCGGATGTCGCCAGCCTCTCGTCATTCATCGGCGCCGACGGCACGAACACCACCAACAACAGCGGTCGGATGTCGATCAATTTGAAGCCGCTCGGTCAACGGACGATGAGCGCCTCGGACGTGATCCGGAGGCTCACGTCGAGACTCGCCCGAGTGCCGGACATCCAGCTGTTCATGGAGCCCGTGCAAAACATCACGGTCGATGATCGGGTGAGCCGCACGCAATACCAGTACACGCTCGAAGACTCCGATGCGAGCGAGCTCGGTCTTTGGACCGGTCGCTTCGTCGAGCGGCTGAAGCAGATGCCGGAGCTCGAAGACATCGCCACCGATCAGCAGCCCGGAGGCCTGGCTGTGTCTCTGGTGATCGATCGCGTCACGGCGTCGCGCTTGGGCATCGCGCCCTCGACCATCGACAACACGTTGTACGACGCTTTCGGCCAGCGTCTCATCAACACGATGTATACGCAGGTGAACCAATACCACGTCGTTCTCGAAAGTGAGCCCGGATTTCAGACGAACCCGAACAAGCTCAGCGAGCTTTACATTCAAGCCAATGCCTCGTCCGGCGCCACGGGCACGGGGCCGGCTTCCTCCTTTGCCTCGTCGGGATCGGTAGCCGCCGGGTCCAACGCGCTGACGACGTCGGCGCTGTACACGCCGGCCGCGAACAGCTTGGCTCCTCCTCTCGGCGTGCTGTCGGCGCAGACGTCCGCCGCCGTGTCGAGCAAGGGGTCGACCTCCGCGGGCACGACCAGCTCGGCCGTGAGCAGTGCGGTGCCGCTGAGCGCGTTCTCGCATTTCGAGAAGACGACGGAGCCGCTCGTCATTACGCATCAGGATCAGTTTCCGGCCATCACGGTGTCGTTCAACCTCGCGCCGAATGCCGCGCTGGGCACGGCGATCGCGGCCATCGATAAGGCGCAGGCAGCGATGCAGATGCCGTCCAGTCTTGAGGCCGGCTTTCAAGGCACGGCGGCATCGTTCACGAATTCGCTCGCCAACGTGCCTCTCCTCATCCTCGCCGCCCTGGTCACCGTGTACATCGTATTGGGCATTCTGTACGAGAGCTTCATTCACCCGATTACGATATTGTCGACCCTGCCGTCGGCGGGCGTGGGCGCCTTTCTCGCGCTGATTCTCTTTCACCAGGAGTTGAGCGTCGTGGCGATCATCGGCATCGTCCTTTTGATCGGCATCGTAAAGAAAAACGGGATCATGATGGTGGACTTCGCGCTGGACGGCGAACGCAAACACGGCAAAAACGCGACCGACGCCATTTACGAGGCCTGTCTTCTTCGCTTCCGCCCGATTCTGATGACGACGATGGCTGCGCTCCTGGCGGGCTTGCCGCTGGCTCTCGGAACCGGTTTCGGTTCCGAGTTGCGCAGGCCGCTTGGCATCGCGATGGTGGGCGGCCTCCTGGTGAGCCAGGCGCTCACGCTGTACACGACGCCCGTCATCTACATTTTTTTCGACCGTTTGGGGCGGCGCATCGCCCACAAATCGAACAAGGCGCAAGCCGGAGGCCCCGAGCGGGCGACGGCGGGGTGAACGTCTCCGCACCTCTCGTAGTCCGGCCGGTGGCGACCACGTTGCTGACGGTGGCCATCGCCCTCGCGGGGGGTATCGCCTTTGCGGTGTTGCCGGTAGCGCCCCTGCCGGAGGTCGATTTTCCGACTATCTCGGTCAGCGCAAGCCTGCCCGGAGCCAGCGCCGAAATCATGGCGTCGTCGGTCGCGACGCCGCTGGAGCGGCAGTTCGGCCGCATTGCCGGCGTGACGGAGATGACCTCCGCGAGCACTCTCGGGAGCACATCCGTGACGATTCAGTTCGACCTGGGTCGGGCCATTGATGGCGCGGCGCGCGACGTGGAGGCGGCTATCAACGCGGCGCGAACCTATCTGCCCATCAACCTGCCGGCCAACCCGACCTACCGCAAGGTCAATCCGGCCGATGCGCCGATCATGATCCTCGGTCTCGTATCGGACAAGTACGGTCCGGACAAACTGTACGACGAAGCGTCGACGGTCATCGAGCAGAAGCTGTCGCAGATCCAGGGCGTAGGGCAGGTCAGCGTCGGGGGTGGCGCGCTGCCGTCCGTGCGCGTCGATGCCAATCCCACGCAACTGGCAAGCTACGGGCTGACGCTCGCGGCCCTGCAGTCTGTATTGAGCCTGCAGAACGCCGATTTGCCCAAGGGCCAACTCTCGGACGGCCTCGTCACCGCAGACATTCTTGCGAACGACCAGATTTCGCGCGCCGAGGATTACAAACCGCTCGTCGTGGGTCACGCGGGCGGATCCGTCATTCACTTGTCCGATGTGGCCGAGGTGACCGACTCGGTGCAAAACGTCCGTGCGGCCGGCTACCTGAACGGCAAGCGCGCGATTCCGATCGTCGTGTACCGGCAGCCGGGCGCCAACATCATCGCCACGGTTGACCGCATTCGTACGCAACTGCCCTTTCTTCAGGCGTCCATCCCGCTGGGAATCGACGCGACGATCGTTCTGGATCGCACGACGACCATTCGCGCGTCGGTGGACGACGTCGAGAGAACGTTGCTTCTATCCGTCGGCCTCGTCATCGCAGTCGTGTTCGTGTTCCTGCGCAACGGTCGCGCGACCCTCGTTCCAGCCGTCGCGGTCCCGGTTTCGATCCTCGGCACGTGTGCCGTGATGTACCTGTTCGGCTACAGCCTGGACAACTTGTCGCTGATGGCGATGACCATCTCGACCGGCTTCGTGGTCGATGATGCCATCGTGGTGATGGAAAATATTGCGCGGCATCTGGAGGGCGGCATGGGGCCGCTCGCGGCCGCGCTGAAGGGCGCGGAGGAAATCGGCTTCACCGTCTTTTCGATCAGCATTTCGCTGATTGCCGTCTTCATCCCTCTTCTCATGATGGGCGGGATCGTGGGTCGTCTTTTCCGCGAATTCGCGGTCACCCTTTCGGCGGCCATTCTCGTGTCGATGATCGTCTCGCTGACCACGACACCCATGATGTGCGCCTACCTTCTGCGAAACGAAGGCGCAAAAAAGCATGGTCGCATGTACAGGGCCAGCGAACGGTTTTTCGAGGGCATGACCGGGCTGTATCGCGGCAGCCTGGAGTGGGTATTGGCCAGGCCGGCGCTCACTCTGGTGGTCCTGTTTCTCACCGTGGCGCTCAACGGGGTGCTGATCGTGAAAATACCGAAAGGCTTCTTCCCGGCGGAGGACACAGGGGCGATCGCCGGCGCGGTGCAAGGGCCGCAGGACGCGTCTTTTCCGGCGATGAACGGCGCCATTGAGCAAATCGGCGCCGTGATCAAGAAGGACCCCGCCGTCGCGAACGTGATTGGGTTTACCGGGACCAGCGGCGCCACCAACACCGGAGCGTTTTACGTGGCTCTCAAGCCGTTGACGGATCGGCACGCGAGCGCGGCTCAGATCATCGACCGCCTGCGCCCCCAATTGAACCGTCTTCCTGTCGCTTCGGCGTTCCTGCAAGCTGTGCAAGATCTCCGCATCGGCGGCCGGGCGAGCAACGCGCTCTACCAGTACACGATCCAAGCCGACAGCATGCGGGAGCTGTCCGCGTGGGGACCGAGACTCAAGCGGGAAATCAAGGGTCTGCCGGGGATGCGGGACGTGAGCTCCGATCAACAGAACGGAGGCCTGGAGGAGCTGATGCACTACGATCGCGTGACGGCGGCCAAGCTCGGTCTTACGGTCCAGGCGCTCGACTCCGCCTTGTACGGCGCGTTCGGGCAATCGGAAGTGTCGGTCATCTACACGCCGTTGAATCAGTATTACGTCGTGTTGGAGGTGGCTCCCGCCTATTGGCAGAGCCCGGACGGGCTGAAGGACATTTATCTCGCGACGTCTGCGGGCGAAAACATCCCGCTCCTCGCGGTCGCCAAGGGCCAGGCGGGCACGACGCCACTGGCCGTCAACCACACGAGCTCATTTCCCTCGGTCACCGTTTCCTTCAACTTGGCGGCCAACGTCTCCTTGAGCGAGGCCACTGCGCGCATCCAACAGATGCAGAAACGGCTCGGCGCGCCGTCATCGCTGCAGGGCTTCTTTTCGGGCACGCTGCTCGCGTACCAGCAATCGCTGGGCACCGAACCCGTCTTGATTCTGGCGGCCCTGCTGGCGGTGTACATCGTTCTCGGCATCCTGTACGAAAGCCTGGTTCATCCACTGACGATCATTTCCACTCTGCCTTCGGCGAGCGTGGGGGCCATGCTGGCGTTGCTGGTGTTCAAGCAGGACCTGGACATCGTCGCCATCATTGGCATCGTCTTATTGATCGGAATCGTAAAGAAGAACGCGATCATGATGGTCGATTTCGCGCTTCAGGCGCAGCGCGAAGAAAAAAAGAGCACCCGCGACGCGATTTTCGAGGCGTGCATGTTGCGTCTTCGTCCGATCCTCATGACGACGATGGCCGCGTTGCTCGGCGCTCTGCCCTTGGCGATGGGCAGGGGCATGGGCTACGAGCTTCGCCGGCCCTTGGGCATCACGATTGTGGGAGGGCTGCTGTTGAGCCAGTTGCTCACGCTCTACACGACACCGGTCGTCTACCTGGCGTTCGATCGACTGCGCTTGCGGATGCAGGGCAAAGCGCACGACGACGGGACCCCGGCATCGCGCTCGGCCGGCGGCGTGGCATGAAGGGCAAAGGGGGTGCCGCAACCGATGGGGGAGGTGGTTGTGACGCTTTCAGCCAGCCGGACCACGGGCGTCTCGCCCGATGAGCCGGAGGCGCTCACCGTGGCGCATTTCCGTCACAGTGTCGACGACGGCATCGTGGCACGCCGTGTGCGTGGGTCACGACATGGAGATCGCCATGAAACTCAAAGCGCCCGTAGTTGTCGGCCTTCTGCTCGGCTCATCCTTGCTCTGCGCGATTGGTTTCGCGGGAGAGCATTCGCGGCCGGCGCCCGCACGGCAGGCGCCACCCCCATTCCGGGCTCATGCGCCGGGTGTCCATCCGCGCGGGGCGACCGTGCGTCAACATGAGCTCCGCGTGCTCGCCCCTCGGTCCGTGGTGCACGGTCACAGCGGATGGCAGCACTGGGATCATCCCGAGTTTCCGCGCCCGGCCTACTACTGGGACTGGGCGGGTATTCATACCGTGACCTGCATCGCCGAGGATTCCTACGGCGATCAGTATCCGGTCAGCGAGGCCGCCGCACCAGGGTTTGCTCTCGGCAACATGACGGGCGTCGAAGACGATGCGCTCGACCGCTGCTACGCCGAGTCGGGCCAGGACACGACCTGTGTTCTTCTGACCTGCACACACATTTAGTTTAAAATTAAGCCCGTCCGCCACGAGTGGCTGGGGGAGCGGTGAAAAGGGACGACCCGCGCGACGTGGGGCCGTGGCAAGCGGCGTGCCTCGGCCCGCCGGGCGCGGCCGCCATGGTACTACGCCAGTCGCTTCCGGAAGCGCATCACGGAGACGCCGAGAATTCCGGTTCCGAGAATCGTCAGCGCGACCAGCTGCTGCGCGAGGTCGCGCAGGCCCGCGCCTTTCAAGAGGCATGCGCGCATGATCTCGATGTAATGGCGCATGGGGATGAGCAGCGTGAAGGGCCGCAGCCACGCGGGCATACTCGAGATGGGGGACATGAAGCCGGAGAGCAGCATGGCCGGCAGCATGAAGGCGAAAGCGCCGAGCATCGCCTGCTGCTGAGAGGAGCTGAGAGTCGCGATGAGAATTCCGATACCCAGCGTCGAAAAAAGGTAGAGAAACGATCCGAGAGCGACGACTGCGAGCGAGCCACGAAAGGGCACGTCGAAGATCAGGTTACCGAGAAGGAGGATCGCCAGCACGTCGATGAGACCGAACAAAATGTAGGGCAGACACTTGCCGGACAACAGGACCGCGGGGCGGATGGGCGTGACGAGGATCTGTTCGAGGGTTCCCGTCTCGCGCTCGCGCGCCAAGCCCATGGCCGTCACGATGGCCGTTACATTCAGAAGCAGCGTCGCGAGCACCCCCGGCAGCATGTACACGGCACTCTTGAGGCGCTGGTTGTACATCACTCGGGGCACGAGCGACGCCGTGGCGGCAACCCCGGAAAAGCCCGGAAGTGCAAAGGGGCCCTTGGCGACCGGCACGCGCTCTCCGCCCGTCGGCTCTCCACCGATTCCGTGCAAGAGCAAAAATTGGCTCGCCGCATTCGAAGCGACCTGCGCGAGCGTGACGTCGGTGCCATCGACGATGACCTGAACTTCGGGAGCGTCTGCGCGTGCGACACGCGGCTCGAAGCCGCGCGGAACGACCAGGGCCGCAGAGGCCTCTCCCGTTTCGAGGGCACGTTGTGCTTGGTTGGGATCCAGAACGTCTTGTCGACGAAGAAACGTCCGGTCGGCGAAGAAGGCCTGCGTCAGATCTCGGCTTGCGGGCGTCCGATCCTGATCGCAGACCACTGTGGGAATCCGGTCGACGTCGAGGTCGATGGCGTACCCGAAGACGACGAGCTGCAAGACCGGCGACACGATCAGCGTGGCGAGCATGCGCCGGTCGCGCAGCGTCTGACTGAACTCCTTCTTCATCACGTTGAAGAGCGATTGCAGGATGAGGGCGACGCTCATGCGAGCCTTCGGCGAAAGCGCCACACGGCAATCGCCAGAAAGGCCGTGGCGAATCCGGCGAGGGCTACGACGTCGCGCCCGAGCACGTCGAGCCCGTTGCCTTTGAGCAGCAGTCCACGCAGCGTCGTGAGGTAGTAGCGGCCGGGCACGACCATCGAGAGGGCTTGCAGCCACCGGGGCATGTTCGCGATCGGGAACATGAAGCCGCTGATCATCGCGACCGGCATGTACGACATCATCAGCGCGAACTGCACGGCGACGAGCTGACTCTTCGCGATGACGCTCGCGATGAGCCCCGACCCGAGCATCGCCAGCAAGAACAGCATCGAGCACCCGAAGAGCGTCACGAGCGATCCGCGGATCGGGACACCGAACATGAACGAACCGAGAGTGATGACGAGGAGAGTTTGCACGAATCCGAGGCCGGCGTACGGCACGAGCTTGCCGGCGATGATCTCCGATCGCAATACCGGTGTCGCGAAGAGCTGCTCCATGCTGCCGCGCTCCCACTCTCGGGCGATCGTCAGCGCCGTAAGGAGCGACGCGACCATCGCAAGGATGAGCACGATGACGCCCGACACCATGTTGTAGGTGGAGCGCATGGTCGGGTTGAACCGCACCCGAATTCTCGGCCCACTGCTGAGCGAGGCTCGCACGGCGCGGACCGATGACGTCGCTTGCAGGATGCCCGCGGCATCGCCCAGTGCGATCGTCGCGGTCGTCCCATCGCTGCCGTCCACGAGCAACTGCGCGGCCGCCGGAACGCCGCGCGCGAGATCGCGTGCGAATTCCCGCGGAATGACGAGAACGGCTTTGACGCGCCCGGCGCGCAACGCGGCCTCGGCATCGTCGGGGGATGCGAGATCCAGTCCGCGTACGAAGTCTCCTCCCGCCACGAGCGCTTGGCTCAGGCGCCGCGACGTGGGCGTCCCATCCTGATCGGCCACGGCCATCGGGATATGACCGACGTCTTGCGAGATGCCGTAGCCGAAAAGCATCAGCATCACGACCGGCAGACCGAGGGCCATGTAGACCGCGCGCGCGTCGCGGATGATGTGCAGGACTTCCTTGTGCGCGACGGCCATCGTTCGGCGAAGCGACTTCACGATGCCTTCGCTCCCTCGGGTGCGTGGCTCGGCTTCGCGGCGCCGACGACCTGCAGAAAGACATCCTCCAGGGTGACTTCGGCATCGATGACACCCGTTACGTGCACCCCGCGGTCGGTGAGCGCAGCCCGCAATTTTTCTGCATTTGGCCCGTCTTGGGCAACACGGACGTGAAGTGCGGCACCGAACGGCTCGACGTCGAGCAGCGCAAGTTCGGCCGCGACCTTTTGCACCTCGGCCCCGCTAGATCCTTGCACTTCGAACATCCGTCCGGGCACGATCGTCCGCTTCAAGCTTTCGGGTGTATCGAGCGCGGCGAGCTTGCCTGCGACCATCAGGCCGACGCGATCGCAGTATTCCGCTTCGTCCATGTAGTGAGTCGTGACGAAGATCGTCGTCCCGGCTTCGGCGAGGTGGCGGATGACGCGCCAAAACGTGCGGCGCGCCTCCGGATCGACACCGGCTGTCGGCTCGTCGAGGAAGACGACCTGCGGTTGGTGAAGAAGGGCGCACGCGAGAGCCAGGCGCTGCTGCAAGCCGCCCGGAAGCGACCCCGTCAATTCGCCGGAGAGGTTTTCGAGCGCAAGATCGTGCGTGACGGCGTCGCGCCGCGCACGAAAGGCCATTCCGAACAGATCGTACGCTCCGCCGAAGAACTCGAGGTTCTCCGCGACCGTCAGGTCGAGGTACAGCGAAAACTTCTGGGACATGTATCCGATGGCGTGGCGTACGGCATTGGGCTTGCGAACGACGTCGACTCCCGCGACCGTCGCCGCGCCGCTCGAGACGGAAAGCAGACCGCATAGAATTCGAATCGTCGTCGACTTGCCGGCACCGTTTGCGCCCAGATAGCCGAAAATTTCACCCTTCTTCACCTCGAAGGAAACGTCGTCCACGGCGACGAAGGTTCCGAAACGCTTCGTCAGGGCCTTCACGCGAACCGAGACGTCTTCGCTCACGAGGCGCTCTTTTTTTCGTGCACGGATTCTGCGCGCTCGCGCAGACGCGTCAGGAACAGATCCTCGAAGGTCGCCGTTGCCGGGGAGGTCGTGGCGCCCAAATCCGAGAGGGTCTTGAGCACGGCTTGCTGGCGGTCCTTCCGAACGACGACACGCAGCTCGGCCCCCGCCGGCGTGGACGCCAGCACATCGGGGTCCTTCTCGATGGCCTCGGCGACCTTGCCGCGCTTGCCGTGCACCCGAAAGACGGGATGCACGAAGGCACGGAGCATTTCGCTCGGCTCACCTTCCTCGAGCAGTCGTCCCTCGAACAGCAGTCCCGCACGGTGGCAGCGCGCGGCCTCGTCCATCGTTGGCGTGGCGATCAGGATGGCCATTCCCTCGGACAGAAACTCATGCAGAAGGTTCCAGAAGTCGCGGCGGCTCACCGGATCGACGCCGTTGGTCGGCTCATCGAGCAAGAGCACCTTGGGTTCGTTCAAGAGCGCGCACGACAGCGCGAGCTTCTTGTACATACCGCCGGACAGGGCCTCGGTGCGCCGGTCCTTGAACTCGCCGAGGCGCGTGATCGCGAGGAGCCGATCGCGACGCGTGCGGAACGCCTCGCGCGAGAGGCAGAACATCTCTCGAAAAAATGCGAGGTTTTCCGCCACGGTCAGGTCGCCGTAAAGGCTGTACTGCTGCGGCATGTACCCGAGCGTTTCGCGCACACGTGCGTCGTTGCCGAAGGGATCGAGCCCGACGAGGCGGACCTGCCCGCCGGAAGGGTCGAGCAGTCCGGCGATCATTCGCAGTGTCGTCGTCTTGCCTGCGCCGTCGGGCCCGACGAGGCCGTAGATCTCGCCGGCGGTCACGCGCAGGGACAGCCCGTCGACCGCCTTTTTCGCCTTGAAGGTGCGCCGTAGATCGGTCGCCTCGATCCGCAGCTCCGCCTCGGTCATTGCCAGCTGCCTTCGATCGCGATCTCGACGGGCATCCCCGACCGCAGCCGCATGTCGGCGTTCGGGATGCGAAGCTCCACCGCGTAGACCAAGCGCTCGCGATCTTCCCGGGTTTGAACGTTACGCGGCGTGAATTCGGCGCGTGGCGAAACGTAGAAAATCGTGCCTTCGAAGATCTGCCCCGGATAGGCATCCGCGACGACCTGAACCTTCCGACCCGGCGCCGCGGCGGCGAGCTCCGCGTTGGGAAGGTAAAAGCGCGTGCGCCCCTCGGTCACGTCGGTCAGCGCAATGACGTTGGTGCCCGGTTGCACGGCTTCGCCGGGACGGAAATTGAGCGAGACGACCATCGCGTCTCGCGGTGCGAGCAATTTGCATTCGCTCACCGTGACCTGCGCGCCGAGGACAGCCGCTCTCGCCGCGTCGACGCTGTCTTGCGCAGCGACGGCCCTCGACTTCGCCTCCGTGCCCGAGGCCCAGAGTGCGCCGGCCTGGTGCTGGATCATCGACTCGATGGCGTGCTGTTCGGCAATCTGATTTTCCACCGCGAGCTCCTTCGAGCGGGCTTCGTCGAGCGCGGATGCGGAAAGTGTCCCACGCTCTACAAGCTGCTCGGTTCGCGTGAGGTCGATGCGCGAAAGCTCCTCCTGGGCCTTGAGGACATCGATCTGCGACCGGGCCGCAGTGACGTTTTGAGAGGCGCCCGTCGCGTTCTGCGACGCCGATTTCACGTTCGATTGCGCCGCTTGGTGGCTCGACTGCTCGGCCGCGAACTGGGCTTTCAACTGACTGAGCGTCGCTTCCGCCTCGGTGCAATCGAGCTCCACGAGCACGTCGCCCTGCTTGACCATGTCGCCCTCGCGCACATTGAGCTTCACGATTCGCGCGGCGATGCGGCTTGTGGCGTTGACGTCGACGCCCTCGATGACGCCGCTGCCGCCGGCGGGCCCATGCTCCGCGGCGCGAAGATGCCGCACCAAGAGGAGCAGAGCGACGAGCAGGCCACCGGCCAGGATGCTGATGAGAATCAGAGCCTGCTTCATGACGACTGCTTCGGAATATCGCGGCCGGTGGCGTGATCGATGCGAACCCGGGCGATGCGCTGATCGATGCGTGCGGAGATGGCCGCGAGGCGTGCACGGAAGAGATCGGCCTCGGCATCCGCCAGCTCCACGCTGGTTCCTTTTCCGAGACGGAACAGATCGCGCCGGTCGCGGTACGCCGCTTCGGCCGAGCGCAGCTGCGCCGTCGCGCTCGCGATGCTCGAGTCGGCCGTCCGCCTCGCGAGCACCGCTTGCGTGACCTCCGCCACGATCGCGTCCCGAAGCTCGGCGCTCTGCGCTCGCAAGTTGGCCGCGATGGCTTGCTGCTCCGCTCCGGCAGCGGCCCCCCCGACGACGTCGTTGATCGCCCAGCTCACCCGAACGCCCGCGTCCCAGAAGCCGTGA
>Ga0187863_10001086_pt1 | contig 22300 bp, 17 predicted proteins | sample June2016WEW_11_1_FD_132975 | JGI IMG/M metagenome (GOLD analysis project Ga0187863, IMG submission 132975) | Peatland microbial communities from SPRUCE experiment site at the Marcell Experimental Forest, Minnesota, USA - June2016WEW_11_10 | ecosystem: Environmental > Terrestrial > Soil >...
TGACACGGTTCCGTGGGTCGCACGAAGACAGCGAGATACAGCAGCAGCGGAAACGACCTTTGATACGCGAGGTGCACTGGCCGACAGTGCCGATAGCTGCGTTCGATTGGTCGTGGATTGGAAAGCACGCTTCAGCAGAAGCGATGCATCAACGGGAAATGGCGTACCGGACGTCAAGCGATGCCGAACCTGGAACCCCATCGCGGCCGCCCAGGATTTCCGGCCTGTGATATCATGCCAGCCGTTCTGTCGCAGAAACGTTACCGAGGAGCGGGGAGATGAAAATTACTCTGCAATTGGCATTTCTGGCGCTGGTCGCAAGCTGCGGAACGTCCGGTTATGCCCAAGGCGGACGCGAGGTCCAGACCTTTAAAACATCGAAGGGCGAAGTCAAGATCACGCCGCTGTATCACGCCGCTCTGCTCATTCAGGCTGGCGGAAAAAGCATCTACGTGGATCCGGCAAAGCCCGCGGACGTCTCGGGTTTGCCATCCGCGGACTTGATTCTGGTCACCGATATTCACGGCGACCACATGGACACCAACCTCATCGCCAAGGTCAGCAAGTCCGATACTCAGGTTATTGCACCGCCGGCAGTCGTAAAGACGGTGACCACCGCGATGCCCATTTCGAACGGCGAGACCAGAGAGTGGAACGGATGGAAGATCGAAGCCGTTCCCATGTACAACATGAAGCGGGGCCCAGCCGAGGGGAAGTTGTTTCACGATAAGGGCCGCGGTAATGGCTACGTGCTCACCTACGGCGGGAAGCGCTTCTATATTTCGGGAGACACTGAAGCGACCCCCGAAATGGAAGCTCTCAAAAACATCGACGTAGCATTCGTGTGCATGAACCTTCCCTATACGATGCCGCCGGAAGAAGCGGCCGAAGCGGTGAAGGCGTTTCACCCCAAAATTGTTATTCCATATCACTACGGCCAGTCGGACTTGAATGTATTCAAGAAGGCGCTGGAGGGAACCGGGATCGAAGTCCGGATTCTCGACTGGTACCCGAAGGCCTGATCTAGGGCAGGCCCGCCGCCAGAGCACTGCGTGGCCTCCTGGTGTTGTGTCTCGCCCGCCACTTCTTGATAGCAATGTCTCCATTCGGGAATTGATACGGCTGATACGGCAGTCTGTCTTGAAGCTGTATGCGACAGCTGCTAAACTCCCGGCCCGTTGGAGCGAGCCAACCGACTGACTTTCGGTGAAAGCGGGGAGGGTTACTCAATCAGCCGCCCTGTACACAAGGAGGAACCATGGAAGCCGAGATTTCACAGTTGGTAAGCCGCTACGATCGTGGCTCTCTGAGTCGCCGGGAACTCATTCAGGGCTTGGCGATTCTAGCGGCGGCCGTGGCCGGCACGACAGAAAGCGCGATTGCCGCTACTCCATTCCAAGTCAACAGCTTCGGCCATGTCTCACTCCAGGTACGGAATCTTGAACGCTCGGTGAAATTCTACCGGGATGTATTTGGACTTCCTGTCTTCGACAAGATTGTTAACCCCCCGGGGGAGTTCCGCTTAAAGGTGGGCAGCGGCATGCTCGTTATGCGAAATGTGGAGCCATTTGGAGCCGTCGACCACGTGGCTTTTGGGGCGGATCGCTTCGACAAAGCTGCCGTGACCGAACAGTTGAAGCAGCAGGGAATCACGCCGGTCGAGACGCACGGGCCCCGGGGCTTTTATGTTTTGGATCCGGACGGATATCCCATCCAGATTGTCTCGACTGAAAATCAAACGTAGCGAACGTGTTCTTGTATCGCGCGTTTCCGGCTCACTCAATGGTCGAGCGACAGGAGAGGTGCACCGCTCTCGGTCCGCATTCAATCTTTCGGCAAGCGGAACGCAATGTACTCGCCGGAGAAGGTTCCTCCGCTAATGCCAAGGACGATGTACTGCTTGCCGTTGAGCATGTAGGTCATCGGCGAACCAGTCTGCGGCGCCGGCAGATACACGGCGCCCACTTCCTTACCAGTCGCCTTGTCGTAGGCGTGCAGTATCGCGCCGCGGCCGTGCGAAGCAATGGTGGTGGGGAGAGGATCGCCCGAGATCACGAGCGTTTTCGTGACCAGTGTGCCGGCGTGGAGCGGCTGTCCGGTGCGCGGGATTGTCAGTCCCTTGAGCGCGGGGCTGTTGCGCACCGCGTCGAGCGTTTCTCCGTGCGCAATCTGCCAGACGAACTCGCCTGTGTCCATATTAATCGCCGTGATCGTCCCGTAAGGCGGCTTGAACAGGGGCAAGCCCTGGATCTTCAGGTCCTCGTCCCCATCGGCAGATCCCCACAGATAGTTCAGATCCGAAGTCCCAGGCTTGGGCTTGACGAGCCCAATGACCATCAAGCAGGCGTTGCAGGCCTCCACGTAAAAGGTGTGCGTCTCCGGATCGTAGGAGCCGCCCGGCCAGTTTGTGCCGCCACCGCCGGTCCCTAGGGTGAGCGTGCCGTGTTGGCTGTCGGTATCGACGACTGGGGGCGTGAACCTCGGCCCAATCTTATAATGTTCCGTTGCTTGAAGTGCCTGGCTGCGAAGCTCGGGTGTGAAGTCGATAAAATCATCCGCGCTGACTCCAGTGCGCGCGTAAGGCTTCGGTTTGGTGGGTACGGGTTGCGTCGGGGAATACCACTCTCCCGGAGCGGTTCCTTTTTCCACCGGCTGCTCCTCGATCGGCCAAACCGGCTTCCCCGTCACTCTGTCAAACACATAGAGTGTTGCTTGTTTGGTTGGCTGCGCAACCGCTTTGATCGTGCGGCCATCCACGGTGATATCGGTGAGCACGGGCGCCGAGGAAATGTCCATGTCCCACAACTCGTGATGCACGAGCTGATAGTGCCATTTCCTCTGGCCTGTTTTCAGGTCGACCGCGACAAGCGAGTTGCCGAACAGTCCGTTCCCGGGCCGGTGGCCGCCATAGTGATCAGATGTCGGTTCCTCCACCGGCAGATAGGCGATGCCCAGGTCCTCATCCACCGCGATCTGCGCCCAAACGCCCGCGTTGCCGTTGGTGGCCCAGGAGCCGTCGAGCCAGGTGTCGTTGCCGAATTCTCCCGGTTTAGGAATGGTTCGGAAGGTCCAGATCAGCTTGCCGGTCCGCACATCGAAGGCGCGAACCAAGCCCTTGGGGTTGTTGTGAGTTTCTGGTTTCCCTCCCGCGTAAGCCGAGCCCACGATAACCTCGTCCTTGGCCACCACCGGCGTCGCATTCAGACCCACTTGTCCTTTCACCAGATCAATCTGCTGACCTGTGCCGAATTGGACGCCTTGCTTCAGGTCCACGGTGCCGTTCTCACCGAAGCTTCGAACCGGAATGCCAGTCTTGGCATCCAGGGCGATCAGCTGGTATCCAATCGTCACATAGAAGATGCGGGACTCGCTCCCGCTGCTCCAGTAAGCCAGGCCGCGGCCCGAAATCCTTCGCGGCGAAGCGGCACCGCGCTCGCCTTCGTTTTCGCTATGCATCCAGAGCAGTTCACCGGTAGCCGCGTCGAGCGCGACGACCGCCCGCCTGGTTCCGGCTGTGGTGTAGAGCACTCCGCCAACCATGAGCGGTGTTCCCTCCAGCATGTATTCGGGTCTCGGCCCCAGATTGTCGGTCTTGAATGTCCAGGCGACTTCCAGTTTGTTGAAGTTGGTGGCGTCAATCTGATCGAAAGGCCGGTAACGGGTATTGGCGAGGTCCGCTCCGTAGGTAGGCCATCCGGAACTAGCGCTGGCCGATTGTGCCTCGATTTCCGGGCAAATAACTGTAATCACAGCCACAAGAAACAGCGCCGCGATAGGGAAACCGCCGAACCTCGCGCGCGTCATTTCGCCGGTCTTGCCTATGCCAATCAGAAAAAGCCGCCTTTGCTTGCATTGAGTCTTGCTCTGTTTGCCAAAGCGTGGAATGCCCATCGGCATGAGGATCATCCCTCTAGGTGCTAGGTTTCTTTGACTTTGAGCGCTCACTTGCCTTAGCCACTGCGTGGAGCCTCATTTTCTCGGCCGCGTTGTAATTCTCCTGCATCACCTACCCCGGAGGTGCTATATAGTCTCGTTCCTGAAAACAAGCAATGCTCTTTTTCTGCGTTTGTGAAATGTTTCTAGCAGGATGACGATCCTCGCAACTTGAATCCGGGCATCCATAGCGTAATGCTTCAAAATACGCGAGCGCAGTTTCGGGCGGCAAGCGGCGACGGTCGCTCGGGACTGACCACCGAATGCGATCCGCGAGCCAGATCATCGTACTCGACCGCGATTCTAGACCCGCCTCGAGGGTTTCGGCAACGCCCCTCGGAAACTGGATAAATTTGGATCATGGTGAATGCATTGGCACCTTGGCTGTAATGGAAGTGGACAAACCATTGCTTTCGATATCGAGGTCGCCGCGCAAGTCTCGAACGCGCTCGTGCATTCCAGCCAATCCCACGCCAACACACGGTCCCATCTCACGAAAATCTCGCAGCTTCTCTGAAGGAATGCCTCTACCATAATCCTTAACACACAGCATGGCAATATCGCCCTCGGACCAAAAGCGTATTTCCGCTACTCTGCTGCCCGAATGTCGTATAACGTTGGTTAAACTCTCTTGCAGAACTCGGAAGAAAGTTAGCTCAATATCTTTAGGCAATCGAACATCCTCAAGATCAAGCTTAGCCTCAATTCCGCTGCGTTGAGCGAAACCTTCCACAAACCACCTCGCGGCAGCCGCAAAGCCGAGCTCATCCAGAAGCGGTGGGTGGAGAAGATAAGAAGTCGTCCGCACTTCTGTGATCGCTTGATTCGTAAGTGCTTCTAGTTCCGCTATCAGATGGCCGGAGTTGGGAGCGTTTTCAGCGAGCTTCGCCAACGTGAATTTCATCACACTCAGCGTTTGCCCAGTGCTGTCGTGCAACTCACGTGCGATACGTCGGCGTTCTTCGTCCTGAACACGCAGCAAGCGAGCGGATAGTTTCCTGAGCTCCTCTTCCGCTCTGTTACGCATCTTTATGGCAGATTGCAAAAGCGCGAGATTGGAGGAAAGTTCCCTCGTGCGCTCCTCCACTTTATGCTGCAGTTCCTCCTGCGCTTTTTTAAGCTCAGCTTCGGATCTGTATAGCTTTCGAAGATTTCTTTGCCTCGATTCGCCAAAAACGATTAACAGACCGCAACCCGCTATAAAAATGATGGACATTGCGGCATTTTGTCGGGGCACAGCCAGAGGTCCACTGATCGGTGCGATAAAACGATCCACTGCGATTAAGCCTAAAGCGACTGACATCACGGAAGGCCCGACACTAAAATTGAACGCCACGAACGCAACGGAGGGGAAAAGGGTAATCCAAGGCACACTATCCCCGAGTATGGGATTAAGCGCCCATCGAATCAGAACCGCGATTGTGGTGACTACCAGAGCAACCGCATAGGTGCTTAGACGAGAAGGCACCCCATAAGAGGAAAACGTGCGGCTGACGTTTGCGGCAAGCCGAGTTGCATCTAACATACCGAAATCACGCTCCCGTCTCAGCGCTGTAGTAGGTCCTAGAAATCGCGTTACATCTTACCCTTATTGGGACAATCGCACGTTGGAACATTCGGATTGAGAATTGCAACAGAGATAACCAGAACCGTGGAAAACATGAATGGTGCGGTATCTGTGGTTGTGAATGTCGGGACGCCGAGTCCTAGAAATCCGAGCATTAGCAGGACAATTAGAGTGACGAAGGCGCTGCGCAACAACGTGTGTGACTTCTTACTTTCATTTCGAATCCTATCCTTCTCGGCCCCGGGGATTCTCCGCTTTGAATCGGTGAGCCCCTTATCTGTGACGCTGTGTCTGCCGCCTGTCTCTTGCAGCCTGCCGCGCTTTAATCGTCGGCATGGAATTGCCTTCTATCCGCCCGGCGTTATGAACACACGCTGCTCCAATACGCCCTCGAATCCTACCGAGGTCGCTTGCGCTCTATGACACCTGCGAGGAAATAGACGCTCTTGTTGCCGCGATGTGGAACCTCCAACAAGGCCGTGCCCCCGCCTTATTGTGAACGGCGACACGCCAGATTTTCCCGTAGCGACTTCACCACAATGGGGAGACGCGAGGCGGAATCACCCCGATCGCACCGGCCCCGAACGAGGAGAAAGAAACCAAAACTCCCAACACAGCCCAACACAGCACCCGACAGAATTGTGAAGAATGTCCTGCCTCGCGAGTCCAGGTTGCACGCTAGGGTGGCGAAAGCCTCCCATATCCATTTGCGGAATACAATCGATATCGCGGTGGAGATCAGCGCAATACCGAGAGTCGTCAGAGCGTGGTTGCTGCCGTCCGCCAGCTTGCCGACGATGGATTAACGACCCACCGCCTGCTCCGGTTAACCCAACCAGGGAACCCCACGACGAACCACGACAGTGAGTACAGCGGGCGAATTGCGTGCAAGACGGACATGTCGATTCCTCGGGCATCCTTCCGTGGACGAGCTAAAATTAACGACTGGGTGCGCGCAGAGAGCGTCAGCGTCTCGGGGGGGCGGGGGGTGTAAGCCAGGGAAGGGTCCCGGAACGGGCCGACAGCTCTCTAGTGCGCGTTGCATTCCGCGGCCCTACCGCGGAATTTCGCAGAATTCATATGCCCGACTCCTCAATGCCCGCGACGTTTGCAATGTCTCACTGGGCCTGCTGATCCTTCAGTGCGTGAGGCCCGTGCTTCAGCACGTATTCTGCTGCTTCGCGACCCACTTGCTGAGCTCGGCCGTTTGAGAATGAAAAGTGAATACCGCCATAGATCCGGCTCAGGCCGTTCTCCGCGGCGATCTGGCTCAAGCTTGAAACCGCTCTAGGGGGCTCACCGGAGGTCGTCGTGTGAAGCGTCAATGTCTCAGCGTGGCCATAGAACTTCTTCAAGACTTCGACGCTCGCCGCCACCGTGGCGCTATGTCCGCTTAGGTATTCCGGATGCGGAGGCGTGATGAGCAGAGGCGTCCAAGCGGCGTAGCCATTGGTGACGGTTCCATCCGGGTTCGCGTTTAGAGCCGTAACCGGCCGCCAGAATTTGTAGGTATATTTTGCCTCCGAAATGGCAATTCGCGCGTCGGCAATGGCGATGTCGACCAACGCAAATATCAGCGCACTTGCTTCCAAAGACGTCTTGTATTTTTCCGCAAGGAGCCGCGCTGGCTCGTTGGCAGTTAATTCCGCATCTTGCGCATAAAACTGGGCAATATGGGTCTGATCCGCCGTGCGAGTGGTGCTGGTTGCCGAGCCAATATCTTTCACTTCTCTCGAGGCCTTGTTGTACGCGGGACTTCCTACCCGCGGAGGAGCGGGAGGACGGAGCTGACTCGCCGATTTCAAAACGAAGGGCCTTACCGATCCCCACTGCGAGTTAATTCCCGGCGCAAAGCCGCTAGGAGTGGGACGCCACTGCCCGGCGCCTGTGATCCCAGCGGCTGGATAAGGCACATCCGGACTTGAGCCATCGTCGGATCGGAGGGCGATAATATCGAGGGCGGCCGCAGCGCCAACGGCTCGCCCGTTTGATTTCTCCGCTCCGCTGGGCTCCGAGGCTAGACTGCTCGCCAGATTTGCGTCGAGGTCTGACTGCTGGGCCGGGAAAAAGTTAACCAATACATCGTGCGCCGCCTGTGCAGCGGCCGCCTCTGGAGAGGCCGGACCGGGCGCCGGCTTGTTGTAATGATACGGTGAACCGAAATGCTGGATGGCGTTCACCGCATCGTAGACGGCGATTGCTTCGATTGCGTCCACGCGCGACCCAAAATTGCTGTTCAATTTGCCGGTTTTGGTGGCATTTACCGTGATCAGATTCCACTTTGTAACTTCGTCAGCCGATGCTGAGGTGGTGAATTGTGATACCGAGGCGACTGCCGATAGGGCGACTACGAGCTTCCACTTCGGACGTGAGAAGTAACGCATTGTGTTCTCCAGTGAGCTTGTAAGTGTCAAAAGCATTCTAAAGAAATCCGATCGCCCGGCCGGCAAGACCCACGGCTAGCCAAAGCACGAGAGAAACGGCCGCCGCTGATTTTGCCCACGCGGAGGAAGTCTTCTCCCTTGCCGACGCAACGACCTTGCGGTGCAAAGTCAAATGGAACAATAGCGCAACAAATAGGATCGACATCTTGGCCCTGAAAGCGGCGTTGTAATAGCACTTCATGGGCTCGGCCGAAAGAATGATGATTCCTGAGAGAGCAATCACCGCGAAACTTCCCCAGAAAAGTGGCGCTAGTTCCCGGTCCAGCCGCGACGCAGACTGCCGTTTGAGGCCAACGCCGATGAGACGGAGGTCTACGAGCAAGATCGTTCCGCCGAGGATAGCAAGCGCGAGCAGATGCACCATCTCCACAATCGCCACTCCATAAGTAGAGTGTTGCATGGCGCGCCCCACAGCTGTGTGACCAAGCCATTGAAAAACAGAAAGAACTGTCATCAAGACGCCTTCCAGACGGATGTGCAAGACCAGCCGACCGTGCTATTTGAAATACGCAATCGCTCGTCCGGAGACAATGATGGCGCTCCACAGCGCCAAGGACAGAACTCCCGCAAGCTTTGCTCGATAGGGCGTAGCCGCGGATTCGCCCCACGTGGCAACACTACGATAAATCGTTGAATGGAAAATTAACGGGTTGAGGCCTGCCAGCAGAAGAAGCAGCAGCTTGAGTCGAAAAGCGGGATTCCCATAACACTGTTCGGCTTTCGACCAGAAAAGCAGAAAGCCGCTGGCGAACATAATCACAAATCCGCACCAAGTCAGAGGCAGAACCTGACTAACGACCTCCGACACCTGCTCCCGTTTCAAAACAACGCCGAGAAGTCGCAAATCCACAATCGAAACAGTTCCCACCAACAGCGTGATTCCTAACACGTGAATTGATTCGATAATGGGGTAAGCAGACGGCGATTCGCGAATCGCCGTTCCCAGTTGTGATGCGTAAAGCCACTGGCACAGGTGCAAGAGAGTCACAATTGGCCTCCCATCAATAACGGTTCACAAGGTCGGTCACCGGTCCGGCGCGCATTAACGAGTTGCCTCGTTGCTCATCGTCGAAGGTGCGGCGGAGGGCACGTTCTGAGTGCGCCTGCCGAATCCGCGTGTTCCGTCGGTCGTACCAAGCCCCGGACCCAGGTGGCTCCGGTCGACGTTGTTTTCATCGCAGGCTTCTTCGTCCACCTCAAGGTAGGACTGCAGCTTTAGCTTTCTTGTAACCGTAAGCGGCTTCCTATAGTACTTGGGGTCGTCCATCGTGAGTTCGAGCACCAAGTCGTCTGCATCGGGCCGTGACCAACGCTCGATCAAATGTGCGGCATCGCTATGAGGGTGGCCCACGTTGTCGGCCCACACTCGCTCGCCCTTCAACCCAACCACATCCACGACGAGTGTGTCTCGGTCCCAGGTGCCGACCGCATCGCCAAAGAAAGAAGGCTCGGGGTCGTCGTCATGCCGGCTGCCTAGCCGCACGACACGCCGGGACGCATCCCGCTCGTAAAGGAAAGCCACGCGGTTTGCGTTCTGGACGATTTCAAAAGGTCGTCCGTCCACGTCCGCGCGCGGTTGGCCGATGATTATGCAAAGCGATTGCGGATCGATGGCCTGCGTCAAGTTGAATTGATAGGCCGCTTCGCCAGCGGGCGTATACGGTAACTCTTTCCCAGGCAGGTCTTTGTTGATGTTGGCACCTCGCCCGTCCCAAATACCCGACAGGTCCGGCTTGCCATCTGGCGTCCGCGGCGTCGGGCGGGGTGGTCCAGAGGGCGTGGACCCGGGCCTGGCGTTGCGCCCTGTGTTTGCTGCGTCGTTGAGTCCATCTTGACTTGTGCTCGGCCCTGCTGCCTGGGCGGAAGCAGGTACTCGCCAGAAAAGTGTCACGGCGGCAAGGACCGCTACGGGAACCGTCCAACGAACTTGGAACTTTCTCACTTGTAAATCTCCTTGATCTCTCGAAGTGAACTCGCTTACTGGTCCTTGCTTGCGTATCCTGAATTGGAATCATCACCGGGCGCGCCTGCTCCGCCCAAGACCCGCCGCCCGTCAGCCAGCGTCACCTGCCTTGTCCCCACAAGGTGGGAGCCGTCTTTAGCGGCAAACCCCTCCACATTTACGTGGTCTCCCACTTTGAGTGAATCGTGCTTCCAGCCATTGCGCAGCAGTTGTCCCGGATTTCCACCCTCGAAGCCCCAATTCACAACGTTTCCTTTGTCGTCGGCCACGTCGATATAGAAATACACGTGCGGATTGGTCCACTCTATTTTTGTTACGACGCCCTTCAGGGAGAGCGGTTTATTCACGTCGAACTCAGCAGCGAAGGAATGGTGCGCCAATGCCGGAAGCGCTGTCATCAATGCGGCTGCTGCGAACACTGCGTATTTTGCTTTCATATCAATGGCTCCTTGGTTGGCGATCCATGCCTGATCGGAGTTCTTTGGGGACTTTTCTGGCGCCGTTGCTGCCGGGCTGCCAGAGGAGTCCATTGTTGTTGGCGGCGGTTGCTCACTCATTCCCACTGTTGCCAGGTTGGGGAGAAGCCGGGCGGGGAGGGGGCGCGACGATCTTTGTCAGCGTGCCGCCCTCCTGCTCGTAGGTTTGAGCGCCAATGGCACCGGCGACCTTGAAGCCGTTCTTCGCGAGAATGTCGGCCGCCCGCCCTCCGCGGGAGGCGTGGTTCGATACGGCCACAATCACGCGATCCCTAGGAATCCAGGCCAGACTCTTCTCGAGTTGGTTGATTTGAATGCTCAGGTATACGGGAAAGCCGCCGATGTCTTTCACTTCATCGGGTCTTCGTACATCAATAATCAAAAGTTGATCCGGCTTTTCGAGCAGGGCATCGAACTCCGCTCGTGTGAGCACCTTGGCCTGCGATTTGGGAGCGTGCGAAGCAGTGCCCCCTTGCTGGCCAAACGCGACCGTGGTTGCAAGAAGCGCCATCAATATCAGTTTTTTCATTTCTGGTTTCCTCTCCTGTTGGATTTCCTTCTAGAAATAAAACTTCAGTGCGACTTGGTTTTCCCGTGGCGTTCCGGCCGAGGTGATCTGGCCAAATCCAGAACTGCCAAGCTCCGCGTTCGGGGCCCCCAGGGGTGGTGTGTTGGTGAAGTTGAAAGATTCGACGCGAAGCTGGGCGCTGAACCTTTCTGTGAACTGGAACGACTTGTGGGCGGCCAGGTCCAGGTTCAACAAGCCCGGAGCACGAAGGATGTTCCTTCCCGCGTCACCGAAGGTACCGGGAGGATTCACGGTGAACGCCGACGTATTAAACCATTGATTCACGGTCGGATTCGCCAGATGCCAGTTACCAACTACATTTGGCCTGTCGTATGAAGTACCCGTGTTGGATGGATCGGTGCTTTCGGTCAGGTTGACGGGACATCCCGAACTCACCGTGACAATGGGATCAATACTCCATCCGCCCAGCGCGGCGTTAGCGAAGCGATTCAGGTGATCGCCGAATTTCTTGCCTCTTCCGAAGGGCAATTCGTAGATCACACTTCCCACAAAGTGATGGGTCAGGTCCTGAGCGGCGACTGAATAATCCGCATTCCAGTTAGCGAAATTCTGGACTCCCGTCGCGTCGCCCAGCGCCATGGTTTTCGAATACGCATAGGAGGCGATGAAGGAGACACCATTTGAATAGCGCTTCTCGACCTTGGTCTGGAGCGCGTTGTAGCGGCTATAACCGTCCTTCTGAATCCGCACGATGTTCGCAAGTGTTATTGGATTGGGGCTCCCGGGCACCACTGCTGAGGTATAGATCCGGCGGGAATTCAAGCTGCCGATGGGGTTCGCTGTAGGAGGCGCCGGGTTGCCATCGATGGACCACCAATTGTGGTCAAAGTTGTTGGCCTCATAGCCGATCTCCAGCACAATGCCGCCCGGCAGTTCCCTCTGGATGTTTAGATTCCACTGGTAATCGGTGGGTATGAGATCGCGCTGGTCGTAGGAAATCAGCTGAACATTGGTCGCATTCGCCACCGAAAGCGTGCCGGCTGGGAATCCGTTCTGCAGGAAGACCGAAGGCTTTGTCTTGCTGGTCGGGGACTGATTGACTACCACGCTGAACGGTGGATTTTTCTCCATCGACGACATGCCGCCAATCGTAATGAAGTTCGAATAGAAGATTCCGTACCCGCCTCGCAGTACGGTCTTGGGGTCAAGGCTGTAAGCGAATCCGAACCGGGGAGCGAACTGATGGTAGTTGACATTTTGCAACGCCCGCGAAGCAATATCGCCGCCTGTGCCGGCGAAAACCAACTGCGGCGCCGGTGTTGTGATGTAGGGGTCGGTGTTCATCTCAAAATTTGCGATCGCATTGTGTGTGTCGACTGCCGGGGGCGTTAGTTCGTAGCGCAGACCGAGATTGAGCGTCAGCCGGCGGGTCGCTTTCCAGTCATCTTGGACAAAGAAGTGAGTTTCGGGAACGCGGAAATTGAGTTTTGAGTAAGTTGAAAGGCTCGCCGCCGATGCATAGCCGAGCAAGAAATCCGCAAACCCGTAATTGTCGGCAGAATTGGTGTACTGGCCGTTGTGACTGGTGTATTCGCCATTGAAGGTAAAGGTTCCGCTGCTGGTCTGAGAACTGTTGAAGTTGGTCTCAAGCCAGTAAGCTTGCACGCCAAACTTGATGCTGTGAGCTCCCTCGGTCCAAGTCAGATCGCCCGACAATTGCCGGTTTTGAGAAGCGTCCTGGTTGGGTACGTTCGAGATGCCCAGCGCTGGCAGGTTTGTGATCGTGAGACCGGAGAAGCCCGGGTTGGTAGAAGTCACTCCCGGAATGCCGATTCCGCTGAGCGGCTGAGCCGGAAAGGAGTTAATCCAATTCAGATAGTTCCAACCCGCGTGAACGGAACTGACCAGTGTAGGAGACCAAACGCGGTTGTAACCCAGCACGAAGCTCTCGCTGACCGTCGTTTGGGCGCCGGTTTCGCTGGGACCAGACGAATAGTAGCCTTCTCCCGAAGCGGGAGGCAGCAGGGAAACAATGCCATTATCAGAGTCCTGGGAGCTGTAACGAAAATAGAGATTTTGCTTGTCGCTCAAGACCTGATCTACGCGGAAGTCCCAGCGGCGGGGATCCTGATTCTCGGGGCTGACATATACATAGTTGGCGGTTGCTGCGGATGTTTGCGCATGTGGCAACAGGTTCAGAATCTTAAGGGCAATGGGATCGACACGGCCCGCAGGGATCGTGTATTGGCCATTTACAATGGGAAACGGCTGCCCTGAATTGGGGTCATAGATGGGAGTGGCGAACTCGCCTTGCCGCTGGAGGTCGGTCGGAAGCGTGCTTGTTGTTGTGACACTTTGCCTGATTCTGCCGATTTCAAAGTCGCCGAAGAAAAAAGTCTTGTCGTGAACGATGGGGCCGCCAATGGCCCCTCCAAACTGATTTCTGCCAAAGGCAGGCTTGGCGGCACCGCTTGGCGTGAAGTAGTTCTCGGCATCGAGCGCGGCATTTCGAACGAACTCGTAGCCCACGCCATGAAACTGATTGCTACCCGATTTAATCGCAGCCGTGATAACGCCGGATGAGGAGCGGCCATACTCGGCCGAGTATCCGTTGGTAACAACCTTGAATTCCTGAATGGCGTCAATCGAGGGCTCGACAATGTCTTTCTGCCCCGAATGGGATGTTGAAATTTGCTGGTTGTTGTTGTCCTGGCCGTCGAGCAGAAACGCAACCTGCCCACCCGCCTGCCCTCCAATGCTGATCCCCACACCACCGCTGATCACAGGCACAGTTCCAGACGAAAGCGTCGCGAGCTGCAGATAATCGCGCCCGTTAAGGGGCAGCTCGGTGATCTGTTGATTCGTGATCAAGGTGCCCACAGTGGAGTCTTCGGTTTGCAACAGCGGGGTCGCAGCCTCTACAGTTACGGTCTGCGATACCTGCCCAAGCTCTAAAACTGCGTCCACCTGCCGGACGTCGCCAATACTGAGCACCAAACCACGCTGCTCGAAGCGCTTGAACCCCGAGGCCTCTACGCCAACTTCGTACTCGCCAATCCGCAGCGGAGGCGTCCGGTATTCGCCGCGTTCATTGGTGCGGACCTCCGTCGCGGAGTTCGTGGCTAGGTGGATTAGTGTGACCTTTGCACCCGCAACGGCCGCATGGCTAGCATCGAGAACCGTGCCCGCAACGATTGCAGCGTCAACTTCCTGACCAAACGCTCTCGTTGTGGCCAGAGAAAAGATGGAACTCAATAGAAGTCCTACAAAAAGCTTACGGATTGACATGCATCTCTCCTGGTAATGATTTGGCCGAGGCCTCCAGGAGACTGGTTGGCAGCGATCTTTATTCTTCCGGCCTCCCACTGGAGTGGGTAGGCTTATTGCGGTTGCGTCTGCTACGTAGAATTCCGGCGGATTCGCTCGGTCTTGCTCACCTCCACAAGGCGCCCGTCATGAATCGTGAGAACGACCGAACCGTATCGAATTCCCCGGATGGCGACAGCCAATTCCTTAAGCAGGTTGCGTTCGCTCTCCGAGAAGTCGATTTCCCATTCATGTGTATCAGTACTGCCCATTGCCTTCGGCTCCTTGCGTAATTGACTCCAAAAGCAAAAAACCCACCTGCCAGATTTTTCCTGGCGGTGGGTCATCAAAACTCGAAGCTAGTATGTAGCCCTTAAATGGCTCTGACTAGCCTCCCCATGCCGGAAGACACGCCGCATGAGCCAAAACAACAACTCATCGACTCAGTCTTCTGGTTCTGGTTAAGCCGTCTCATCAAGCGGCACTCTACAGGACGATCTTTTTCGTGTCAATACAAAAAGCGGATCCCGCCGAGTCGGATCATTCAAGAGGATACTAAAAATCCTCCAACGTTGTTCATTTCGAAGTATTTGCCATCTGCTGTGCACCGGTGAGAAGCATTTGCCGGTCGCCGTCGGTCATTATTAGATAACGCTTGCGCGATCAAGCGCAATGGGCGGCGCTGTCTGCCTGTTGCACCCCCTTGTAGAACAGGAGAAGGACCGAGCAGTATCAACTGGTTCAGAGGGGAAGCTCTTCATCTTGTGGGCCCAACCGCTCGGATGCTGCGGCGCTCCACACGTCAACGTTTCTTGAATACTTCCGCTTTAGCGCCGCAGCGGGAGCTTTCGTCAGTCGCTTCACATCGGCTTCGGCAACCTGGCGAAGCTGCTCGATTGTCTTACGGTGGGGAGAACCGTCCTTGTTTGCCACAAATTCAGCGTGCCATAAGAATATTGAAGCAATCTGCTTCCGACAAGCAACCAGCGATTCTGGAAACTACCTCCTCCGGCAGCCCCATGTGTGATCCTGCTACAGTTTGCTTCAACGCTTCTTTTCGAATAATTCACCTCTACCCACATTCTGCGTAATAGGCCGGATTGATCGTGATCCCTTTGGTGGATTTGGAATGCGGACTTGCCCGGCGCTTTGCGACGCCCTCCGGCAGGTCTGCGACCAGTAGGAACTTGGGGAAGTTGCAGGAGCAGCAAATTCCAGGCAGTGCTGCGGGCACTTGCCGCTAGGTGGGCGCTGCGCTCTAGAGCGGAATCACCCAGAAAGATGCCGGCTAGAGGGGAAGTCATTGCCGTGGGTCCTTGGAAGAAGGCACAGTTTCGAAGGGTCGAGCCGAGCTACTTTTTTCCAGGTGGCTATAAGAGAGATTGTCCCTGTGACTGGCGATACATAAATATAGTAAACGGTCGCGACGCTTTCGACTTCGTACAAATCCTTGCGCTTTAGGTCAGGCCTGGCGTCCACTCCTCCGGCCAATAGAATTCCCAGTTTTATCACCGTCCATGCAGGGTGATTTCCCAAATCCTGAATTTCGAGTCTATCTCCGAAGTTCAGTCGCATGGCTCAGACCTTGGGCTCGACCGTTCGCGACCCAAATGGACCACAGCGGCCGCGCATTCCTTCCCGGAACTTTTCCCGTTCTTCCGGTGTCATCTTTTCCCAGCGTTGCATCATTCGTCCCCGCCAGTGCATCTGGCCCCGCGGTCCGCGCAACCCTCCGAAGAGGATCTTGCTCAGAAGCAAGAGACCCAGAGCCTGCCAAAAACCGATTTGGCGCAACCCAAACAGTCCAGGCACGAGCCAGTTCCACAGGCGCATCACTACAAAGCTCAGCACCGTGGCAGCCAGCGCCACCAATACAACGACCTTCGCTGCCTTGAATATCCATCTTTTCTTCATTGTTCTGCCCTCATGTTTTCCAAAACTCGTCGTAGATGTTCTGCAGGCGTTCGCGAAGCTGAACGACTGCGTAGTGTTTTCGCGAGAGAAGCGTGTTCAGCCCGACACCGGTCGCAGCAGCAATCTCCTTGAAGCTCTGGCCCTCGATCTCATGGGCGACGAATACTTCGCGCTGCTCTTCCGGTAGTTCCTCCAGGGCAGCCTCCAGCTCTTCGAGCAGTACACTCCGGGCATACACTGCCTCGGGCCCAGCATCGGGAGAAGGGAGCATGTCTTCGAGTGGGAGAAACTCTCCATCCTCGGCGAGCGCCACTGGATCGATTTTGAATGCCTCTGGCCTTCTTTTGCGGAACAGGTCGGTGATCCGGTTTCGCGCCACTCGGAACATCCAGGCGCTTACCCGTTCGACTGGCTTCATCATCCGATACGCTTCGACCAGCTCATAGAAGACGTCCTGCAGGATGTCCTCGGCATCGGTCTCATCGGGCACCCGCTTCCGGATGAAGTTCCGGAGCCGAGCCTGTTCCAGCTCGACCGCATCCGAGATCCGTTGATCTTGCCCAGACGTCATCCAGTCGATGCTCAGTGCCTTACTCATCTACTCCTGTAGACGGATGAAGGGCACAGATATTTTAGGAAATGCGATCATTTAGCGGCAGGCCAGCGGATCTGGGTTGGGCATTCCTGTAAGATCTTTGTTTTTAGGAAAATAAACGGTCAGCCCGCGTAGATCAAGACTTAAGAGGGCCAACTCCCCCAAGGTCCTGATCGCGTCCTAAACAACGTTGCCGGCCTAGAAACCCTTTGTTTGGCGTCCTTGCGACCCCTGCTGGTGCGTGCTAGGTTGACTAGAATCTTCTCAAACGGGAACTAAGCTCTGTGGCCATAAACATTGACGATCTGCTGCGCCGCGCCGTGGACAAGCGGGCCTCCGACCTCCACCTGAAAGTTGGCAACCACCCTTATCTTCGCGTCGATGGCACACTGCTCGCGCTCAATGATATTCCGCGGGTAACTCCGGAGGAAATGCTGTCGATGGCTTTCAGCATGATGACCAACCGGCAGAAGCAGAAATTCAAGGAAACTGCCGAGTTGGACATGGCTTACGGCGTGGCCGGGCTCGGGCGTTTCCGCGTGAATGTGTTCCAGCAGCGCGGTAACGTGGGCATGGTGCTGCGCGTTATCCCGACCAAGATCCGCACGATCGAAGAGCTCGAGCTGCCGCGCATTCTCTCGCAGATTTGCGAGGAGCCGCGCGGCCTGGTGCTCACTACGGGCACGACGGGTTCTGGAAAATCTACCACGCTCGCCGCCATGGTCGACCGCATCAACTCCCTGCGCGCCGAGCACGTGATCACCATCGAAGACCCGATTGAATACCTGCACCGCGACAAAAAAGGATTCATCAACCAGCGCGAAGTGGAGGTGGACACGTCGTCATTTTCGACGGCTTTGCGCGCTGCTCTTCGGCAGGATCCCGACGTCGTGCTGGTCGGCGAAATGCGCGACCTTGAAACGATTTCGACCGCCTTGCTTGCCGCTGAAACCGGACACCTGGTTTTTTCCACCTTGCACACGCTTGATGCGACCGAGACGATCCAGCGCATCATCGCGGTGTTTCCGCCGCCCGAGCAGAAGCAGATTCGCTTGCAGCTTGCATCCACTTTGAAAGCCGTGATCAGCCAGCGTCTTGTGCGGCGCGGTGACGGCCAGGGCCGCGTCCCGGCCGTGGAAGTAATGATTGCCACCAACTACATCCGCGATTGCATCATCAATCCGGATAAAACGCGCCTCATCCGCGATGCTATCGCCGCGGGCACCAGCCAGTACGGCATGCAAACCTTCGACCAATCACTTTTCGATCTTTTCTCCCGCAACCTCATCACCCTGGAAGAGGCCTTGCTGCGCGCGTCCAATCCTGATGACTTCCGCCTGCGCGTGCAGGGCATCCGTTCGTCCTCCGATTCTGCCCGCGAGGAAATGGAGCGGGCCATGAACGAATTCGAGCGCCTCGGACACCGCTAGACGGGTGCCTTAGAACCGCACGGCAGGAGTGACAGAAGTGACCGTGCCGCTTTCTTTTTCATCGGCTTCCTTCTATGCTTGTTTTCCGTGCGAATTTCCGCTCGCAAAGTCTCCACTGAGCCAGATCTGTACTCCCTCTCGCTCCGCGCGTTGATGCGGCGCGCACATTCGATTCACGAAATGCGTGAATTTCTAGGACGGCGGGCGCAGGAATCCGCGCTCGTCTCTCGTGTTATAGCCCGGCTGCGGGAACGGAAGTATCTTGACGACGCGAAGTACGCGCTCGATTATGCGCGGCAGCACGCGAGCTCGCGCCGCCAGGGGCGGTTGCGCATCGCGCGGGAGCTTCGTGGCCGAGGAGTCCCCGATCAGCACATCGACGCAGCTCTGGAAACCGTGTTTGCCGAGACCGACGAAGGCGCGCTCGTGCGCGCGCGGATAAAGCGGCACCTGTCTCATATGCGAGGCAGCCTCGGAGAGCGCAAAATCGCGTCGATCTATCGAAGCCTGCTGCGTGCTGGATTCTCTGCGGACATCATCCGGGCGGAGCTCCGCGGCGTCACTCGCGGTGATCTGCCGGAACCTCCCGATTCTGCGCTAGAGGAGGCTTGACCGCTTCCTTCGGCGTGAGACCACCTTTAACAAGCAAGGGAATACCAGCTTGAAACATCGTTTTGGGGATCGGGCACTTGTCGCCAGAAGCTGGTTCGACCGTATGCCGGGCGTCCTCGTCACAGACGCGGTCGCGCTCCCCGCACAGGCTCGAAGAAGCCTTGCGGGTCGGAAACCGTAAGGGTTCACCGCAGCTCGATCATCGTGACGCTGGCTTTGGGAAATGTATGCGAAAACGCCGAGCCGCTGGCGGGCGATTGGAACTCCTTGGGGACCACGGCTTCCGGGTTGGCGTCATCGTTGCCCACGTAAATATCGGTGGCCGAGAGCAGTTTCCCGCTCGCGGAATGGACCGTGAAACCGTCAAGCTTGATGGTGGCCGGGATGTCGCGATCCAGGCTGCGGTTGACGGCGAAGATCGTGACCACGTCGCCTTTTTGATTGCCCACGCCAACCGCATCGAGGTATGGCGCGTCCTCAACATTAGGACTGCGAGGCGAGCCATCGTGCACGTCGTAGCGAGCCACATCCACCTTCGTCTCCAGTAGATTGGCGACGTCGGCGTTCGAGTACATACGAAGCGCCCAGTAGGTGGGGACGCCGTAGGTGATGCCGCGCTTCTCCCACAGGCGGCCAAATTCCACTGCGCCGGTGAGATCGGAGATCGGCGCAATGTCTGCGACACGGATCAGCGCGTTCAGCATCCCCGCTTCGTAAACGGCGCCGCCCATGTTGCGGTACTCCGGAATGTGCGGCGCGGGATAATCGGGAGGCGATGGGGCAAAGGGCGCGCGGAATAGGTTCTCCGTGAAAGCCAGCTTCACGTCTTTCATTCCGGGGGCCGCGTCGATTTGCTGCTTGATATCACGAAACATTCGCTCGACGCCCACGGGCACCGCGAACATCGCTTCGGCGAGGAACTCCGGCGACGCATCCGGTTTGAGCACGCGTCCGGCGTCCACGACCAAGTGCGTGGAGAGATATTCGTAGAATCCCGGTCCGAGAGACAATTGGGCTGCGTTCCAGGCGCGGTAGCGGTCCGGATCTTGCCCGGTGGCGATGAATTTCGCGCGCGGATCGACGGCGCGGATCGCCTCGCTGAACGCCCGCGTGCGGGCCGCAACATCTTCCTCCGTGGGATAACCGATCTGGCCTAGGCTCCACAATTCATTCCCGAGCTCCCAGACGAGCCCCCCGGACGTGTCGCCCCATCGCGCGTTGACATACTTCACCCAGTCGACCGCTTCCTCTACCGTGCCGCTGCCCATGTTGAGGCAGATTTGCGGCTGCGCGCCGACCAGCTGCGCGAGGCGGAGAAATTCATCAGTGCCGAAGTGGTTGTACTCCGGCTGGCCCCAGGCTGTGTTCAGCATGGTCACGCGCTTGTCCATCGGGCCGACGCCGTCGCGCCAGTGGTAGCCGGAGATGAAGTTCCCGCCGAAGCGCAGCAGCGGCATTTTCAGTGCCTTGGCCATCGCAACTGCTTCGGGATTTAACCCCTCCACGTTGTCGGCGGGATAAAGCAGTGCCTGATCGATCAGCACGCGAGTGTCACCGCTGACTGCCACGACGAAATCAGCGGGCTCGCGCGAAGCGAGCTGACCTTTCGGAAGTTCCAGTGCGTATTCGTATCGCGTCCAGACCTGCGAGGTCAGCTCGATCGGTGTTTTCGCGAGCACTTCGTCTGGATGGTTGCGACGCCGCAGTGAGATTTCGATCCGCTTCTCGCCGCTCACGGGTTTTGCCCAGATGGTGCCGGTATAGCGGAGTTCGCGATGGACCGGCGGATAGATCGCTTGGCGCACCCCGGTCTGCTTGCCGGGCAGACCCATGATCAAAACAGAAAAGGAGGAATTGCCCGCGTCTCCCCATCGGGGTTCAAAGCGCTTTCCCTGCGGGTAGAGAGACTCCCAGGGAATCGGTAGGCCGAGCCTGGACGATTCAACTAGTTCGGGCCGCCCCTGAGCGATGTGGACCATGGCCTCGGCGCTCCACAGGTTCTGCTCGAAGCTGGGATTCTCGAGCAACTGCGCCCAGATGCCTCCGCCATAGATCGCGCTTCGAAGCGGCTCCATGAAGCCGCCAAATATTGTCCGCGGAACTGCGTGAACCACGACGCGGGCATCAATTTCAATGGTGGCATTCCGCTGGGCGAACAGCGATGCGCCGGTGAGCAGCATAACCACCGCCGTGGATACTGATCGCGTGATGTGTTTCTTCGCAGTCATTGAGCGAGTTCTCGGCTGATATGTTGTGGATTCACGGCCGGATCAGCGCGGTTCAATTTGGGGGCTCCGGTTGCGCATCGTACGCTGACTGCTGCGCTCGACACAACAAATTTGCCGTAAGTGCCGGCCACGGCAACCGTGCCCACTGCCTGGCCGATCGAAGCGTTCGCTCCTGTAAAATGTCCATTCTTCTGCCTCGACGCGATATACTCTCCGCCGATGCGGACGCGAAAGGTTGCCTTCATGTCGAAACGATTTCTTACCATCACTCTCGTGAGTCTGTTTGCTGCCGTGGGCTGGGCTCCCCGTGATCTCAGGGCGCAGGACTCCGGCCCTGCCGCCCTGAACGGTGTGGTCAGCTCACAACAGGAAGGACTCATGGAGGGAGTCGTCGTCAGCGGCCGGCGCGACGGCGCTAACTTCACGGTGTCGGTGGTGAGCGACGCGGAGGGAAAATACAGCTTTCCCCGGACCCACCTGGCGCCCGGGAAATACGCGCTCACGATCCGAGCCGTGGCTTACGATCTCGTCGGTCCCACGTCGGTGGCGGTCGCCGAGGGTAAGACCGCCCGCGCGGACCTTAAGCTCGATAAAACCAGGAATCTCGGCTCGCAGCTCAGTTCCCTCGAGTGGGCCATGAGCATTCCCGGCACACCCGAACAGAAGGACAGGTTCATCTATCAGACGGTGAACTGCGCCTACTGCCACGCCTGGGAACGCATCATGAAGTCAAACTACACCGCCGACGAGTTCGTGGGGCTGATCACCCGCATGCAGAGTTACTACCCGGACGGGACAGCGGCCAGCAGGGACAAACGGGGGCGCGGACAGATTGGCATGCCCGATCAGGTTGACGCAGCCCAGAAGAATCCGATCTGGGGCCGTGAGCCGTCCGGATACCCCAAGAAGGATCTGGCCGAGTACCTCGCCACGTTGAACTTGAGCGGCGGCAGGACCACGTGGCCTTACGAGTTGAAGACGCTGCCGCGTCCGACGGGCAAGGCCACGCGCGTCATCATCACCCAGTACGACATGCCCCGGCCCGACACGGTGGCGCACGATCTCGACCTCGATTCCACCGGGACCATTTGGTACACCGACGAAAGCCGGATGTTCTTTGGGAAGATGAATCCGAAAACCGGCGTCTTTACCGAGTTCTCGCTGCCTCCGGTGCCGCCCGGAGACCTACCGGGCGCGCGGGACATCCAGGTGGATGGCGACGACAACATCTGGTTCCCGCGGCGGATCGCCAAGGCCGCGATCGTGCTGACGAAGTTCAATCCGAAGACGGGGGAAATCAGCA